>Ga0114922_10006334_pt1 | contig 10872 bp, 4 predicted proteins | sample AartaG_FD_100975 | JGI IMG/M metagenome (GOLD analysis project Ga0114922, IMG submission 100975) | Deep subsurface microbial communities from Aarhus Bay to uncover new lineages of life (NeLLi) - Aarhus_00045 metaG | ecosystem: Environmental > Aquatic > Marine > Oceanic > Sediment | place: Aarhus...
ATACGGAACGTGGTATGGCGACACCCTGGTGCAGAAGTTCTACGGGTTGACGATTCTGCGGGCCAGGGATGTGATCGTGTCGGAGCGGGCGATGCGAGAGGCGGGTGACGACCAGTGACACCGAAGAAAGAATGGCAGCCGTTCACCATGCTCGCGGGCGTCACAGTCGTCGGTAGTTTCGGCGCCGTCCTGCTCGTGACGAAAGTGCTGGCCCCCGTCGGCATCGTCCTGCTCGCCTACCTCCTCGTCCTCATCGGCACCGAAGTCGCCGCCCACACCTGGAACTCCCTCGAACGCTTCGCCGACTGGTACTGGCAACCCCGCCGCGACCAGTGAATCCCAACCTGTTGGGATAACCTGCCCGGATGGCGTCCATCTCCGCTGAACGGTGGCAGCGGTACTTCGACGCCCGCAACAAGGGCTACTCGACGGCGAAGGCCGCCATGTCGGCGGGCATCGACAAGTCGTCGGCGTACAGGTTCGAGAAACGCGACCCCTCCTCATCCGGTATCGCTGTCGCCAACCAGTTGGGCTACTACGTCGTCGGCGACCAGATGGTCCCCCAGGCTGTTGACGAGGACGCGCAGGCCGCCCTCGACGACTTCGCCCTGTTCCGGCTCCGCTACACCGGCAGACGGTCAACCCCGTGGCAGGAACGCGCCGCCTACGAGGTCCTCCGGCTCCTGTCGACCGACGACCGCGAATACTCGGTCATCAACTGCCCCCCAGGGTCCGGCAAGTCCACCCTGTTCACCCACGACATCCCCGCCTGGCTGATCGCCCGCGACCGCACCATCCGCATCCAGTTGGGTGCCCGCACGGAGCGGCAGGCCAGGATGTATGTGGGCCGGTTGAAGCGCACCCTGGAACGCGACGCCCCCCTGAAACAGGACCCCGACCTCATCGCCCGAGGTTTGGTTGTCGACGCGCAGGCCGCGATGGCCACCGACTACACCCCATTCCAGCCTGAGGGCCGCAGTGACCTGTGGCGGCATGACGCCCTGGTGGCCCGGCAGACGTCGGGGCAGGCGTTGGACGACAAGGAACCCACCGTGTCGGCGTGGGGGCAGGACTCCGGGTTCCTCGGCGGACGGTTCGACCTGGTGGTGTGGGACGACCTGGTGGACCGCAGGAACACGAAAACCGATGAGGCGAGGACCGCGCTACGCGAGTGGTACTCCACGGAGGCCGAAACCCGGTTGGAGCCGGGCGGGCTGTTCATCCTTCAGGGGCAGCGCATCGCCGCCGACGACCTGTACAGGTATGCCCTGGACCTGAAGACTCTGAACGACCGACCCAAGTACCACCACATCGTGTACAAGGCGCACGACGAGGACCACTGCCAGGGCACGCATGATGAGAAGGCCGGGCCGTGGCCCGACGGGTGCCTGCTCGACCCGTGGCGGCTGCCGTGGAAGACGTTGCAGACCGTGGAGCAGAACGAGCCGCGCACCTACAACCTTCAGTACCAGCAGCGCGACGACATCGTGATCGGCGGGCTGGTGCAGCAGGCATGGTTGGAGGGCGGTGTGGATGCCGACGGGTTCCTCGCACCCGGATGCTACGACCGCGACAGGGGGCTGCGACCCCCGGACGGGATGCAGGCAGGGTTCCTCACCATCGACCCGTCGCCCAGCGAGTTCTGGGGCATCGGATGGTGGGCGTGGGACGGGCAAAGGTTGTCGCTCGTCAGGTGCAAACGCACCCGGCTGCAAGCGTCGGGGTTCCTCGACTACAACATCGAGTCGGGCAGGTTCGCCGGACTGTTGCAGGACTGGTGGTACGAGTCGCAGGCGACGAACGCGCCTATCAACCTTGTCGTCGTCGAGATCAACGCCGCCCAGAAGTATCTGGTGACGCAGCCGCACGTCCAGAAGTGGCAGACGACGACGGGCTGCACCATCAACCCGCACATCACTGCCCGCAACAAGGCCGACCCCGAGTGGGGTGTGGAGTCGTTGGAACGCTGGTTCAAGAACGGGCTGGTACGGCTGCCGTTCGCTGGCCCTGAGGCCCGGTTGAACATTCATCCGCTCGTTGATGAGGCGAAGAAGTATCCGACGGGGGCGACGACGGACATGGTGATGATGGCGTGGTTCGCTGCACTCACGACCCGCTGGCTCTCGCCTACACGGCAGCAGGGCCGCTACCGTAAGGGCGGCCTCGACGTCAACACCCAACGGGGACTGGTCTACGCATAGGAGGCGGCGTGCTCGGCAAAGAAGCCATCTGTGACCTGTACGGGGAGCGCAGACGCCACTACCAGCCGGTTCTTGCCGGGATGCAGCGGGTCAAGCAGTCCTACGAGGGCAACCTGGTGGTGAACCTGCCTGAGGTCGAAGGTTTCTCCTCGCCCCCGGTGCCGAACCTGCTACAGCAGGGTGTCGACCAGATGGGCGGCAGGATCGCGTCCGTCATCCCCGAGATCGACGTCCTTCCGTACCGTGCGTCGCGCACCGAGGAACGTCGCGCCTCCACCGCGTCCCGCGTGTTCGGGGGGTGGTGGGCGATGGACAGGTTGCCGCTGAAGATGCATCTGCGTGCCCGCCACCTGGTCGGCTACGGCGCGAACGCCACCGTGCTGAACTGGAAGGACCACCGGCCCTGCTGGACCGTCCGGTCGCCGCTGAACGCCTACCCGGCACCCGACCGGCGCGACCAGCCGATCCCCCGCGACATCATCTTCGCCTACGACCACACCGTCGGGCAGTTGCGCGCTGACGGCTACGGCCAGGCCGCCACCATCGCAGCCGGGGCCGACGCCCAGGACAGCGAACGCCTCACCCTCGTCGAGTACCTGGATGCCCAGCAGCACGCCCTCGTCGTCCTTGCCATTGACTCGTGGGGGAACCGCAGGTCGGCGTTCTTGGAGAACTCGATGCACGGCCTCGGTGTCACCCCGGCCACGTACACGGAACGCACCGGCCTGGAAACCCTCACCGGCCAGTTCGACCAGATGATCTCCATGTATGAGGCGCAGGCCACGCTGATGGCGTTGGAGATTCTGGCCGTCCAGAAAGGCATCTTCCCCGACACCTACTTGGAGTCCCGGCCCGGTGAGGTCGCCTCGTTCGTCGACGGCCCGCACGACGGCAGGACGGGCATGGTGTCGGTGGTGCAGGGCGGCACGATCCGTGAGATCAACCCGCAGCCCGGCTACCTGACGAACCCGACGATCGACCGGCTGGAACGCAACCAGCGTGTCACCGGGGGCATCCCACCCGAGTTCGGTGGGGAGGCCGGGTCGAACCTGCGTACCGGCAGACGCGGCGACGCCGTGTTGTCGGCGACGATCGACATGCCCATTGCGTTCGCCCAGCAGTTGCTCGCCGACAGCCTTGAAGCGGAGAACGAGGTCGGCGCGTTCATGTCGCTGGTCTACGACGCCGAGTCGACCCGCACCCTCACCAAGGGGTTGTCGGCGTCGAACCGGCCCGTCACCTACACCCCGAAGGTCGTGTTCGGGGGTGGGAAGACGTCGTGCAGCGTGTCGTTCCCCGCCGCAGGCTCCGACATCAACACCCTCATCGTCAGCCTCGGGCAGCGTGTCGGCCTCGGCCTGATGTCGAAGCGCACCGCCGCGAAGATCGACCCGTACGTCGACAACCCCGAGTTCGAGCACGACACGCTCCTGGCCGAAGGGTTGGAGACGGCGATGCTGACCGGGTTGCAGCAGCAGGCGTCGTCGGGGCAGATACCCCCGGACACCCTGGCCCGCATCATGCGCCTCGTGCAGACCGACAAGATGGAACTGGCTGAGGCTGTGCAGAAGGTTCAGGAGGAGGCGCAGGAGCAGCGGGAGGCGCAGGAGCAGACCCCGCCTGGCGCGGACGCCGCGCTGGCATCGCTGTCCGGGGAGCCTCCCCCGGCGATCCCAGGGGTCGGCGAAGGACCGGGTGACCTGTCGCAGATGCTTGGCAGCCTGCGCATGGCCGGGGCCGGGATGGCGAACACGGTCGGCACACGTAACGCGCAAGGGGCGGTGAGGGTCTGATGACGACACAGCCGAGCGGGTGGGGCGGCGCACGGCAGGGACGCCAGGGTGCTGGCTACTCGCAGCGCACCGACCTGATGCAAGGCCCGCGCACCACGGGCGCACCGGCCCCCGGTGGTCCGCCGCTAGAGCAGGGTCCACAGTTCGTCACCCCCGATGATGTGCCGAACCTGTCCACGCCGTCCGCTGACCCGCGCCCCGTCACCGACGGTCTGCCCGTCGGCCCCGGTCGCGGCCCTGAGGCGCTCATGCGTGGGCCTGGCCTGGACGCCGACAAGACCCTCGTCACCCTGCAAGTGCTGTACGAGCAGACCGGCTCCCAGTATCTGCTGAGGCTGATGAACCGGCACAAGGGGTTGAGGATGGGCATGAGGGTTGCGCCGTGACAGACCAGTTCCCCGAGGGCGTCCCGATCTCGCCGATGACCCTGGACATCAGGGCACAGGAGGCGGCCGCCGAGGAGTCGTCGTCGTTCACACCGGCCTGGGACGACTCGTACGAGCGGATGCCGTCGCTGAAGAAGGACCTGCCCGCCTGGTACGCGCCGGGCTACTTCTCCGAGGCGAACATGCGTCAGCGGAGGGCCGCCTACGGGGTTCCGACCGGGGCATCCATCGACTACAGCACGGTCGGCGGCTACCAGCGTGACCTGCTGAGCCGCAAGATTCAGACGGGTGCGTTGAACCCGCTGGCCGTCAGCGAGCGGCTCGAAACCCTGGCAGAGCAGAATCCGCTGGCCACACCCGACCTGCTCCTGGGCCTGGCCATGTCGAATGCCCCCGCCGACCCGGCGCTCATGTCAGCGGACCAGGCCGAGTACGCCCGGCTCCTCACCGAGATGGTGCCCACGTCGGTGTCGTCGCCGTCGAACCTGGCCGTCCCCGACGTGATGCTGGACCGCACCACCACCGGCACGATCGCCTTGCCGAACGGCGCGGAAATGGAGATCGCGGAGAACGACGTGATCGTCCGTGACGCCAGCACCGGGGACATCATCAACGTCATCCCCGCCGCCGACACGGTTGAGGCCGAGGACCAGGGCGCGTTCGCCGCAGGGCTGACGTTCCTGTCGAAGACGTTCTTCTACGCGTTGTCGATGCCGTACGAGGGTCTGGTTGGTGCGGCACGCAACGTGGGCCAGTCGATGCAGGACGGGGACATCGGCGGTGCGCTGCTCGACGTCCTGTCCTACGCGCCGATGCTCGCCGGGGTCAGGGAGATGATCGAGGGCGACGACTACATCAACCCGTGGGAGCAGACGTACATGGGCCAGATGATCCTGGCCAACGCACGCGGCGAGTCCATCGACGTCGGCAACGGCTTCTTCATCGCCGAAGGCTCCGACATCTTCAACCGTCAACTGGAAGCCGCCGCAGGCGCGTACAGCGTCGACGGCAACGCGTTCACGTTCGGCAGGGGCATCGCCGGGGCGCTCGACATGGACCCGAACTCGCTGGCCTACCGCAACATGTCCGGCTTCGTCGACTTCACGACCGCTGTCGTCCTCGACCCGACGGTGTGGGCGGCCGGGCTGGGCATCCCATCGAAGACCGCCAAGTTGCTGACGTTGACCGGCCCTGGGTCGAACGTGGTCGGCAGGGGTGGCGCAACCACTGTGCGGGCTGTGCGTAAGGGGTTCGGCAAGGAGCCGGGCACCGGCACGTTGGAGTTCGGTGCTGCCAGGCGGCAGGCCGCCAAGACTGAGGCCCGCGCCCTGCGCACCAGCAAAGAACTGCCGAAGGCCCGCGAGGAACTGCGCAAGGCTGAGGAGGCGCTCGACGAGGCGAAGGGCCGGTTCGGTGAGAACGTCGAGTCCACCAACCGGGTTGTCGCCGCACGGGAGAACCTGGCCCGGCTAGAGTCCGAGGCTGAGGGGATGCTCGCCGAGCAGGAGGTTCTGCGTCTGATCGACGACATCGAGAAGGCTACGGCCACCAAGGTCGACGAGCAGATCGTCGCCGAGGAGGCGCGTGCCCTCAACGTGGCCCGCTCCCCTGAGCCGCTCATGTCGCAGTTGTCGGCTCAGGCGCGTGAGGCAACGGCACGCATCGAACGGCTGGAAGGCATCGAGTCGCTGGGTTCCCGGCTGCAAGGCATCACAGGTAGGGGGATGCCCGAGCCGGGTGATGTCATCCAGGGTAAGCGCACCGAGTGGACGGTGGCCGCCGACTCGACCGCCGACCAGATCGTCCTCATCTCGGGCAAGGGCGCACGCCGCAAGTACACCCCGGAGAAGTTCCGCGACAAGTTCGGGTCGACGGTGGAGCGGGAGATTCCCGTCCACACCCGCCAGGCGTTGCGCACCGGCTTGATGAACATGCAGGAGCGGGTGTCGCCGGAGGGTTTGCGCGAGGAGGTCGACTCCCTCGAAGCCCTCTCCAATCTTCCCGGTGACGTGACGGTTCGCGTCCCCGGCCTGTCCGGTGCCGACGACCCTGACCTGGTGCCGGGCCTGATTGACGCCGACGGCATGGTGGCCGCCTGGTCCGGTGAGGGTATGCCGCAACTGCTGTCGGCGACCGAGCAGGTGCCTGACACGGTGATGGCCCGCCTGTGGGAGTCGCTGTCGGAGAAGGTGTTCGCTGACACGGCCCGCACGCAGAAGGCTCTGCGAGACAAGGCGCGCCGCACGGGTATCGGCGGCGACTACGAGGATGCCCTGATCGAGCAGTGGGTGAACGCCGAGGCGCTGGGTGACGACCTGCTCGACATGCTGGCCCCGGACAGTGGCGCGGCACCGACGTGGGGCGACCTACTGCGGATGCTGAACGACAAGGGTCTTGCCCCGCACCTGGAAGACGTCATCAGGCGGGACGGCTTCGACGGCATCGGTGGGCTGCTGTCGGCGTCACCGCTGGACGACACGGGCATCTGGTGGGGCTACTCGGACAACCTGACGTCGTACAAGGCACGTATCGGTGAGATGGCCGAAGACCCCGACATCCGGGTGCGCCGCGAACCAACGGCCAACCAGTCACCGATCAGCCTGATCTACGCCTACGACGAGGACCTGGGTCAGGAGATCGCCCGGCTTCAGGGCCGGATCGCCGACTACGAGACGCGCCGCACCGAGGTCGTAGAGTCGATCACCAACCGGGCCGAGCAGTCCGTCGAGTCGGTGCGACGCGCCGAGGAACGTATCCGCGACCTGGACGCGGCGATCGCCCGCACGAAGGAGAAGTGGGAGTCGGCACAGTCGATGCTGGCACCGGTGCCGAACTACACGGCCACGGCACGCCGGGAGCGCATCTCCGAACTTCAGCGTCTCCGCAGGGACAACACTGCCCAGCAGGAGCGGGCCAGGACGTTCGCCGAACGCAAGGTGCGCGGCTTCGACTCTGCCTACAAGCGTCTGCGCCGGGCGGCGCAGGACATGACGTACGCGGAGCGCATCGAGGAGGGTCTGCGCATCTCCGCTGGTGCCGGTATGGACGACGTGGGACGGGGTGCGCCGGACATCGACTCGGCGACCAGGTTCATGTTCGGCGGCAGCGTGCAGGGTGCGGTCAGCAAGGCGGGCAGCATGGCGATCCGTGTGCTGGCCCGCACCACGTCGCCGTCGCAGATCGACACGATGATGCGGGACAAGTTGCCGTCGGAGGTCATCGACGAGATCGTCGACATCACCACGACCACCGTCGACGACGCGTTGGAGCGTGGCCTGCTGCGCGACCCGGACGATGTGGCCCGTCACGCCAACGGTGAGATTCCGTCGATCGCGGTCAAGCAGTTGGACGGCGACAAGGCCGAGGCTGCTCTGATGCGCTGGAAGGAGGAGAAGGTCGTCGAGATTCTCGCCAGCAACGTCGGCGTCAAGATACGCAGACCCCTGACGAGCCGGGCCATCCCAGCCCTGGCGACGGGGCAGGCAGCCGAGGTCGACGGCGTGGGTCCGTCGAAGTTCGTGGTGAAGGAACGCCAGCACCCGTACGTGCGGAGGATGCAGCAGATCGTCCCGACCGCTGTCCGGGTCGACCTGACGAACAAGCAGTCGGTGTCACGCGGCCTGCGAAAGTACCTGGACACAGCCGGTGTGGACCGGGCGAAGCAGTGGGAGATTCTGGACCGGGCGTGGAAGCGACCGGAGGGCGACCCGACCAAGGGCGACTCTGTTAACACCCGCGCCGTGCTGTCCCGCAACGTCCTGACGAAGGCGTTCGACGAGGTCAACGACGCCCTGGTGGAGCGCCTGGACGACATCAGTCTGTCTGACGAGCAGATGGTCGAACTGAAGGATGCGATGCGTCAGGCGACCCGCGTCTACGTGTCCGACGAGAAGGATGCGGCGCTGTACTGGCGCAACGCGATCGGCGAGGTCGACGCGCCTATCAGGATCAAGTTGACCGATGACACGTCGATGCCGATGACGGGTGCGCAGTTGGAGTCTGAACTGGCGCACGGCTCGATCTTCTTGCCTGACCCACAGGAGTTCCAGCGGGTGGTGCGTCGTGCTGCGGGCACGATGGTTGGCCGGGCGACACGGTACAAGGACAGGCACACGGTCCTCGAAGGCACCACTGACCTGGTGAACCGCTTCTTCTCCGACTACTGGCGGTCGTTCATGCTGCTGCGCCCCGCCTACGTGGTGCGCAACATCATGGAGATGCAGGTCCGCAACTTCCTGTCCGGCAGCCTGAGCATCGTCTCCAACCCGCTGGCTGTGGCGGCTATGGCGATCGGCCCGGTGGCGAAGCCGGGCACGAGGATGGCCAAGGTCGTCGACTCGATGGCCCCGTACACCCACGACGTCCACGGCTACCGCTTCGGCTACAAGGGCTTGGAGGACTCCGACGACCAGGCGCGTCTGGTCGAGAAGTACCACGCCGACTACTTGGAGATGCTGCGCACCGACCGCGCCCTGGTCGACATGCGCATGTACTCGGGGCAGACGCACGTCCGCAAGGGTCTGCCGGTTCGGGTCGGGCAGGACAGCCCGCGTTTCAACGAGGGCTGGGCCGAGGAACTCCTGCTGCTGCGCAGTTCCAACATCGCCCGCATCCTCGCCGGGGGCGTGGACTCGCAGACCGCCGCCGACATCGCCAAGAACCCCGGCCTGCGCGAAGACATCCTCACCGCGTACGTGTTCAGCGACGACGCGGCTGCGTCGACGCGTGCGATGTTCGCCGAGGCCGGACCCGAGTACCAGATCCTGCTGCGCGACAGGAGCGCGCTGAAGGACTACCTGTTCGGCATCGACAAGAACGGCCAGCGCCACAACATCGACAGCGTGCAGGACCGCATCAACGAACTGACCGGCAACAGCGACGAACTGGTCGACTTCATCCGCTCGGGCAAACTGGTCACGCCGAAGGGGACGGCCCCGACGTACAAGCACAAGGCGATCTCGTCGCTGCCGTCGAACCGTCAGGAGGCGCACGAAGTCCTGAAGTCGGTGCTGGGCACGTCGTTCAAGAAGGATGTGGACCTGGGCGACTACATGCGCGTGTGGGTGCCGGAGTCGCGTCAGACCCGCACCGGCTGGATCGACAAGGGCCTGGACGCGTTCTTCAAGGTCAGCACCCGGTTCGAGCGCGTTGGGGTGATGGGTCCCGAGTGGCGGTACGTGTACTGGGAGACGGTGCGCGACATCGCCGAGGACATGACCCTCGATGCGCGCGACAAGATGCTGGCCAACATGAAGGAGACGGGACTCACGATCCGCGACTCCGGGCGTCCACTGGCTGGGGTTCGGAACATCAAGAACAACAAGGGTCGTGCCTATAAGCGGATGGTCGAAGGCTACGACGTCATCTCCAAGGCTAAGGGCGGCGGCACACTCACACTGGACGATGCTCACCGCGTAGCGGCCGACGCCGCCAATGACTCGGTACGTGACCTGTACTACGACGCTCACAAGCGCAACCAGTTCTGGCACGCCCTCCGTCTGGTCATCCCGTTCGGCCAGGCGTGGTATGACACGTGGTGGACGTGGGGCAAACTGTCGGCGAAGAACCCGGTCCAGTTCTACAAGGGCCAGAAGGCGTTCAACGCCGGGTTGGAGTCCGGGTCGAACGTCATCTACGAAACTCAGGCCACCGTCGGCGACGTCGGCTGGTTCGAGCCACCGGAGGGCGACCCGGAGGCGGCCCCCTGGTTCGACCCGCGCCAGGGCTTCCTGTTCAAGGACCAGTACGGCTCGTACACGTTCAACGTCCCCGGCCTCGGGCACGCGATGGGTGCGCTGACCAACCTGTTCGCCGCAGGCTCGCCCGGCTCCGTCCCGGCAGGGGCGTTGCAGTCCGGGTTCCGCGTCGAGGGACTGAACCTGCTCCTCGGCGGCGGCACCGCGATGCCAGGCATCGGCCCGGCTGTCTCCTACCCGATGTCGCAGATCATGGAACGGTCGGACACCGGCTTTGGTGGGGCGCTGTACGACTGGCTGTTTCCGATCGGCGAGCCGGACCTGGGCCGGTCCATCTTCGACCAGATGGTCCCGTCGGCCCTGCGACGTCTCACCGTGTCGCTGTTCGACCCGAACTCGCCCTACGTCATGTCCAGCATGGGCGCTGCCACCCACTACCTGATGTCGACTGGCAAGTACGGCGACATCAACGACCTGTCGAACATGACCGACCCGAACACCCGTGAGAGGCTGCTGAAGGACTCGATCAGCCTCGCCGAGCAGATGTCGGCGGTCACCGCCCTGGGTCAGTTCATCCTGCCGACCACGCCGACGCGCACCTGGGTCGGCGAGGACGTCGACGGCAACAGGGTGGGCCTGGCCGCTGCGGCGTCGATGTTCTGGGACGGCTACCGGCCCCTGTACGACGACTTCCAGCAGGCGCAGGTCGCCTACCTTCAGGACTTCGCCCCCGCCTACCTGACGAACCTGATCGGGTCGACGGGTGGTGAGCGGGTGGTGTCCGCAGACGCGTACG
>Ga0114922_10006335_pt1 | contig 10872 bp, 13 predicted proteins | sample AartaG_FD_100975 | JGI IMG/M metagenome (GOLD analysis project Ga0114922, IMG submission 100975) | Deep subsurface microbial communities from Aarhus Bay to uncover new lineages of life (NeLLi) - Aarhus_00045 metaG | ecosystem: Environmental > Aquatic > Marine > Oceanic > Sediment | place...
AGGGCGATGACCTCTTGGCGAAGTGCTTCCCTGCGCGCCATCCCAAGTCGCGGGACGTATCAACTGGGAGCGAGATCCTCCCGTGCCTCCTTCCGAGCCCGCAGGGCGATGACCTCTTGGCGAAGTGCTTCCCTGCGCGCCATCCCAAGTCGCGGGACGTATCAACTGGGAGCGAGATCCTCCCGTGCCTCCTTCCGAGCCCGCAGGGCGATAGTCTGTAGCCACGGGCGTAAGCCCGTGGAAAGCAGGCTTCCCCACACGTAAGAGCCCCCGCAGGGGGCGGCAGAACCCCGGCTTCAGTCAAGATAATCCTCAGGGTCAAACTCCAGTTCGTGCCGGCGCAGCAGCTTTTTCAATTCCTCCTCGAACGTCATCTTTCGATGATGCTCTTCCTGCCTGTCTATGTAGTCGGCCACGCCCTCCCAATTCGACTTGCTGACCGTAAAAGATGAATAGCCCCCTTGCCATCTGAAAGAGCGAAAATCGGGGAACGTTTGAGACAGCCATCTTGACGTATTTGCCTTGATATCGCCAACGAATTTCGCTACCGATATATTCGGCTTGATTCTGGCCAGCAGGTGGAGATGATCCTCCGTGCCGTCAACACGAATGACGACGCCACCTTTTTTGGTAGCAACTCCACAAATATAATCAAGGAGGCGCGCTTTGGCCTCTCCTTGAATGTAACGTCTTCGTTCTTTTGTGCTGAACACAATGTGGTACAAGTGATTGCTGAAGGTATGTCCCACGTGTGGTCGCACCTTTCTACGCTTTGTTCTGCCGCCCCCTGCGGGGGCTCTGCGGTTGGGGCAACTGTTTTCCACGGGCTTACGCCCGTGGCTACAGACTACCGCCCTTCGGGCTGCAACGAAATCGTCCTCGTCGTCGTCCTCGTCGTCGCCCCGCCTCTTGGCGGACATCGTCGTCGAGTTTTTCTGCCGCCCCCTGCGGGGGCTCTCCGGTTGGGGGCAACTGTTCTCCACGGGCTTACGCCCGTGGCTACAGACTACCGCCCTTCGGGCTAAGAAGGCGAGCCCGAAAGAGACGACTGGCCGCTGCAAGTCGCCGACGCGCCAAAGCCGCTATGGCCACGGCGCGGCTCCTGCAGGCGGGTCTGCCAACCGAGCAAGTGTGCCTGGCCGGCATCCGAATTGCTCGCCCTGTTCCGTCTTTGCACGCTAAACAGATACCACGCCCGTGGCTACACAGACCAATGGCGTGAAATTAAGGCGTCCGTGCCGTTGTAGGGGCCGGCTGAGCGAGTCTTCGAGCTCATTGCCTGCCCTCTGCCGAGCTTAAGTCAATGCCACTGGTCGCCAAAGACTGTCGCTCTTCGTGCTGAAAAGGGCATCGTGGCATCTCATCTGCAATGCCTCCTCAGCCTTTCCGCTGCTTGAGCATCTTCATTATGATAAACGACTCCCGCTCGCGTTCCTCGAGAGTGTCGACGACGTATTTCAGCGTTTCCTCGTAGTCGGGCAGGAAGATCTTTTCCAGCGCGTTAACGCGGCGCTGCGTTTTCTTCAGCTCGCGGGCCACTCGAAACACTACCGTCTGCACTTCCGCCAGGCGGCCTATCAGGTCGATGGCTTCGTTGAACTCCTTGAGCATCACGTCAGCCGCCGAACAAGTCCAGCCTGTCCCGACCTCCAGGCCCGGCTTCTGGTGCTCTGTTTCGATTCGCGGAATCCGCAGGCCCATCAGCGGGAGCGATTCGAGCCTCAGCTTGTGCTCGAGCGCGATACCCACGGCGCCTCGGGCCAGGGCTTCGCCGCCGACCAGCAGAGCCGCCCGCCTCAGGGCCGCGTAGGCTTCGCGCATTTTCTGATCCACCTCTTCCTGCAGACGCCTGGCCGCGGTGAGGCGATTCATCAATTCGATCACGAGGATCTGGCGCTTCTGCTCGAGCAGGTCGGAACCTTCGCGGGCGAACTCCAGGCTCTTCGATATTTCGAGATAGCTGCTTCTTGTGGGCGGTACGTTGAGCTTTGCCATTATCCAGCGCTCGGCTTCGGAACCGAACTACTTATTCCTCTTTTTCCTTGTCCACTTCTTCGCCGCCTCTAACGCGATAATGCTCCTCCATTTCGGCGTCGGTCAGGCGATGCAGCTCGCTGCGCGGCAGCAGCGAAATCACGTCCCAGCCGATATCCAGCGTCTGGTCGATTGATCTGTCTTCGTCTTCGGCCTGTGCTATGAGGTCGCGTTCGAACTTATCGCCAAACTCAATATATCTCTTATCGAGCGGCGAAAGCTCTTCCTCGCCGATCACGGCCGCCAGCCCGCGCACCTGCTTCACATGAGAGTACGCCGCAAAGAGCTGGCTGGCAAGGTGGGCGTGGTCGGGCCGCGTGCGCCCCTCGCCGATGCCGTCTTTCATCAGCCGCGAGAGCGACGGCAGCCCCGCCACCGGCGGGTAGATCGCCCGCTGAAACAGCTCGCGATCCATCACGATCTGCCCCTCTGTGATGTAGCCGGTGAGGTCGGGCACGGGATGCGAAATATCATCGGAGGGCATCGTGAGAACCGCCACCTGGGTTATCGATCCTGTCGATCCCTCGATCCTCCCGGCGCGTTCGTAGATCGAGGCGAGATCGCTGTAGAGATAGCCCGGGTAGCCCTTTCGCGCGGGTATCTCGCCTCGGGCCGTACCGATTTCGCGGAGCGATTCGCAGTAGTTGGTCATGTCGGTCATGACCACGAGCACGTGCATGCCGAGGTCGAAGGCAAAGTGCTCGGCGGCGGTGAGCGCGGTCCGCGGTGTGAGGAGCCGTTCGATGGATGGGGCGTCGGCCAGGCTGAGGAAAAACGCGACCCGGCCCAGCACGCCGCTTTCTTCGAAGTTGCGATGGAAAAACTGTGCAACGTCGTTCTTGACGCCCATCGCGGCGAAGACGATTACGAACTCCACCTCCTCCTCGATGAGCTTCGCCTGCCTTGTGATCTGCGCGGCAAGACGATCATGGGGCATGCCGTTGCCCGAGAAGATCGGCAGCTTCTGCCCGCGAACGAGGCTGTTGAGCCCGTCGATCGCCGAGATGCCTGTCTGGATGAAATCGCGCGGGTACTGCCGCGAATACGGATTGATCGGCTCGCCGTTGATGTCGCGCAGTTCTCCAGCGCGCGGCGCGGGCGAACCGTCGAGCGGTCGGCCCAGGCCGTCGAATACCCGGCCGAGCATCTCCCGCGTTACGTGTATGGACAGCGACCGCCCGAGGAACCGCACTCGGGTGTTGGCGGTGGCGAGGCCGCTGGTGCCCTCGAGCACCTGCACAACCGCGCTGGAGGCGTCGGCCTCAAGCACCTTTCCTATCCGTGTCTGCCCGGATGGATCCTTGATCTCCGCGAGCTCGTCGAAGGCGACTCCGCGGATGTTTTCGACTACGATCAGCGGGCCGTCCATCTTCGAGAGACCAACGTATTCGAGGCCGCGATCCTCGTTCAACTCACACTCCTTTCAAGCTGATTGAGCTCGGTATCGACACGCCGCTCGAGATCCTCGAGGCCTTCCGAGTCGTCGTTTCTGATCTCCGACTTGGCGCGCAAAACATCACGAATGCATTCCATCGAGCTTATCTGCTGCCAGGTGGCGCCCTTGGCTATGATCCGCGCGCCGCGTTCGTAGATGGTGAGGATGATCCGCATGAGCGTCGCCTGTTTCTGGGGCGACGTGTAGCGGTCGATCTCGTCGAACGCATTCTGCTGCAGGAAGCCGTTTTTGAACAGGTCCGCGATAAACAGCACCAGTCGCTGGCTGTCGGGCAAAACATCCGGCCCTACAAGCTTCACGATCTGCTGGAGGCGTGCCTCACGCTGGAAGATGTCCATCGCGCTGTCACGCATTTCGGGCCAGTTGGGCACTGTTTTCTCCCACCAGTCCGTTACGGCTTCCACGTATTCGCTGTAGCTTGTGAGCCAGTTGATCGCGGGGTAATGGCGGGCGTTGGCCAGATCCTTGTCGAGCGCCCACAGGCAGCGCGTGAACCGCCGCGTATGCTGGGTGACCGGCTCGGAGAAATCGCCGCCGGGGGGCGACACCGCCCCGATGATCGTGACGGATGCGTTTTTACCCGACAGCGTTCGCACCTTGCCCGCGCGCTCGTAAAACTGTGCCAGTCGCGTGGCCAGATACGCCGGGAATCCCTCCTCGGCCGGCAGCTCCTCCAGCCGGCCCGACAGCTCACGCAGGGCCTCGGCCCACCGCGACGTCGAATCGGCCATCAGCGCCACGTCGTAGCCCATGTCGCGGTAGTACTCAGCGATCGTGATGCCGGTATAGATCGAAACTTCGCGCGCGGCCACCGGCATGTTGGACGTGTTTGCGATCAGCACCGTGCGGTCCATCAGCGACTTGCCCGATCTCGGGTCAATGAGCTCCGGGAATTCCTTCAGCACGCTGGTCATTTCGTTGCCGCGCTCCCCGCAGCCGATGTAAACGATGACATCGGCATCGCACCACTTGGCGAGGGCGTGCTGGGTCATCGTTTTGCCTGTGCCGAAACCCCCGGGAATCGCGGCCGCTCCGCCAAGCCCGATGGAAAAAAACGAGTCGATCACACGCTGGCCGGTGAGCAGCGGGGTGTCGATCACCTCGCGTCGCACAAACGGCCGCTGCGTTCGCACGGGCCATTTCTGGTGCATCTTGATCCCGTGGGCGCCGACGCGGGCGACGACGTCATTGACGGTGTAATCTCCCTCGGGAGCCACGTGCTCGAGCCTGCCGGAAATGCCCGGCGGGATCATAATGCGGTGCGTGATGAGTTCGCTTTCCGCTACGCTGCCGATGATCGCGCCCTCCGAGACGTCGGTGCCGGCCTCAGCCTCGGGGACGAACTTCCATCTCTTGTCGGGGGGTAGCGGAGGCACTTTCTCGCCGCGCTTGATGAATGCACCGCTTTTCTCCGCGATGCCCGGCAGCGGGCGCTGGATGCCATCATAAATATTGCCGATCAGCCCCGGCCCCAACACCAGCGATAGCAGCGACCCGGTACGGAAGACCGGCGCACCCGGCTTGACCATCGAGGTGTTTTCGTAGACCTGTATCGTGGCCATATCGCGCGAGACCCGGATGACCTCGCCGAACAAATGTTCTTCTCCGACCTCGACCGCCTCGTACATCAAGGCTCTGCTCATGCCCGATGCGACTATGATCGGACCGGAAATCTTCTGAATCTTTGCCTGCTCGTTCAAGTTTCGGTCCCGCCAAAAAGAACCTGCGCGACCCGGCGGCGCAGCTCATCTCGCATCCTTACCAGCCGGGCTTCCAACGAATCATCAACCATCCTGCGGCCGTCGGGGCTGCGAACTATCGCGCCCGCCGCTATCGGCGCGGGCTCGTCTGCCAGGCTCAATTCCACCTGCCTGCCGAGCCGCTCACACACGCTCCCGGTGAGCGCCGTGAAGTCCAGCGACTTCCGGTCGTCGTTCGACAGCTCCACACGAAAACTGTCGCCGCCGATGGCCTGCGCCGCCTCGGCAATGAGCCGCGCGACGACGGCCGGGTAGCCGTATGCCTGCTTGTCGAGCATTTTCTGCTGCGCCGAGTCGAACGCCGCGACAATGAGGCGCTCTTCTGCGGCCATCTCAATCCGCCGAGCATCGAGGTCGACAGTGGCGAGCACAACGGTCTTTTCCTTCTCCGCGCGCATTTGAGCTGCTTCGGTGGCCGCACGGCGAATGCTCTCCGCCTGCTTCTCAGCCTTCTCGACGATCTGGCCGGCCTCGCGGTCGCCCCGGCGGAGCGTGCGGACCGCCTTCTTCTCCGCGTCGCCGATTATCTCGTTCACGAGCGCATCTGCGTGAGATTGCTCCATGTGTGGTCCCGCTTAAAGCTTTATGCCCACGGCCTCCTGGATGAGGTCCTCGAGTCTGCGTCGCGTGGGGGAGGGGCCCTCGGGCCCGGGTATTCGCACGATGACCGGGCGTACGGATTGATACATGATTCGCGTTACCTCTTCGCCGATGGTTTCCGCGGCCCGCTCGGTCATTATGATCACGCCGACGTTTTCATCCTTGACGATTTCGCGGAACACGCGCCGGGCCTGCTCGGGGCTTTCGACCACGCTGCCGTCGAGCCCGGCGTACCGGAAGCCAAGCACGGTGTCCTCGTCGGCTATAACGTGATATCGCATATACTCACGCACGCATCAGCATGATGCCGATGATCAATCCGTAAATTGCAATGCCTTCGGCAAGGCCCACAAACACAAGCGAACGGCCGAACATTTCGGGGCGCTCACTCACGGCGCCTATGGCTGCCGAGCCGACGCGGGCAACCGCATAGCCCGCCGCCAGGCACGATATGCCTACCACAAGTGCAATGGCAAAGGCGGTCTGTGGATCAAGCTTGGCATCGGCCTGGTCCTCGTCCGTAGCCTGAGTGGCCGCGGCACACGGCAGGATAAACGCCGCCGTGATGTTACCCACGATAAACACCACCATCAAAGCTTTGATGAACTGCACCATTACATGTTTCATGCGATGTCCCTTTCAAGATTTGGCTCGCAGGCTGAAGGGCCTGAACGGCGTGCCCTCGCCTCTGAAAAACTTCGTGAAGAACTCGTAGTACTCCAGCCTCAGACACTGAATGGATACGACCAGCCCTTCGAAGGCTATGATCACGATATTGCCCAGCACGATGATCGCGACTGCAAACAACCCGCCCGCGGGGAGGCCCCATACCATGGCGGCGAGCTCGTACGTGGCGAGTGCCAGCCCGGCATGCGCGAGCGCGAACGCACCCACGCGAACGAAGGAGATGGTGTTTGACAGGAAACTGACGATCATTTCGAAGACGTCCATCCCCGATTCGATCCAGCTTTCGGAGGCATCTTCCGGCGCGGCCTTGCGCCGTGTCGCCGCCAGGATCGGCACGCGGAAAAAGATCACCAGCACCGGCAGCAGCAACAAGACGATCAGGAGGATGCTCGAGGGCGGCTTTTGCCAGGCGGCGTACCTCACCCCCAGCGCCAGCGCACCCCAGTAAAACACCAGGCCGGCCAGGCCGTTCTTGTCGGTGACGGCCGCCGCGTAGTTTTTTCTGCGGAAGCAGTTCATGATATTGAGAACCAGCCCGAGGCTGATCATGAACACCCCCAGCGCCACGCACCACGTGAGCATGACCAGGGGGTTGTCGCCCTTCATCAGGTGCATCCACAGGGGGTGAAACTCCATTCCGAAGAATTCACCGAATAGGAAACCGCCCGCGATGGCCGCAAGCCCGGCAAAGATCATGATAGAACCGATGTCGCGAGCTTTTCTAGGAAGGCGTGACCTCGCCAGGAACAACCCCGTCACCGCGAGCGCCAGACCCTGACCCACGTCGCCGAACATCAGTCCGAACATCACGAGGAAAGTTGCCCCGACCAGAATAGTCGGCTCGATCTCGCGGTATCCGGGAAAGCCGTAGTTGGAAATGAGCAGCTCAAACGGCCTGATGAACCGGCTGTGCCGCATCAACGTCGGCACCTCTTTTTCATCGGCGCGGGGATCTCGCAGCTCGATCACTGCGCGGGTGTCGGTTATCTCCATCAATTCTTTGTTGAGATCCTCGACCTTGTCCGCGGGCACCCACCCCGAAATCACACACGTGGCCGAGGTCCGGCCGAAGTACTCTTCCGCCTGCAGCACCTTCTGGTCGATATGCAGGCGCTGCCGGTAGCGGTTTAGTTCGTCGGCGTAGCGCTTGCCCAGCTCGGAGAGTTCCGCTGCCAGCTCATCTCTCTTATTGCGGAGTTGTTCCAGCCGCCTGGTGGCGTGCTCGTATATTTCTTCCGGCAGGCCCTCGTATTTTTCGCTGAGGTTCTCCGATCGGAATCCGTGTTTTTCGAGGGCTGATTCCATCGCCCAGCGACCCTTCTTGCTGGTGATGGCGACGATGCGCCTCTCGCCTTCCTCGGATTCCTCGAGCGGCACGGTCACCACGTTGGGGCCGGCTTCGCTTTCAAAGCCCGCCAGCTTCTCGTCGTCGATCCTGCCCGTCGCGAAGTGCAGGAATGAGAATTCGGGAATGTTCTCGACCGGCACGTCGAGCCGCCTGAACGCCCGCACCTGGCTGATGGTGTCGCTGAGGGACGATATCTCGTCGTTGAGGGCGTCTTCGCGCTTTACGATGCCGGCAGTGGAGTTATCGATGCTTTCGAGGCGATCCTCGATCACTTCGATCGGCAGGTATTCGCCGGGCTGCGCCTCTTCCGGTTGCTCCACTCGCAGCCGCTTGCAGATTATCGCCGCCTTCTCCAGCAAGTCTGCGCACAATTGCAGGCGGTCGGTTGCCCGGGGCTTCTGCAGAAGTTCGGCCTGCTCGTCTTGCCTTGCTTCCGTGAAGTGAACCGCTCCCAGCTCGCCCAGAGCTTCGGTCACCTTGTGCAGATCCTTTTCGAGCACAAGGACGTCCATCTTTTTCATCGGGGCGGAGCTCAGCACCTCAGCTACTCCAGGGGCGGTACGACTATGCGTCGCATTTCGGCGGCGCTCAATCCGTAGCGATAACCTTCCGAAAGACGAATCAGGTTTGCCAGTTCTGTCCTCTTCAAGTAATAAAACGCCACGGGCACGGCAAGAGTGATCCCCGATCCGTAAAAAGCGGCATTCACTTGAGTGTAGAAATACGTTGCGAGCTCGCGTTCTAGCTCTTCGGCCGTCTCGACTTTGCGGCTGATGCTCTTTCCGAGGGCCTTCGGCAGGGCCTCTGCGACGGCAGCAATGCTTTCGGCGGAATAGATGCCGCGCAGGGCCTCAACAGACACAGCCCCGTGGACTTTCAAGAACCGTTCGATCTCGTCGAGCTGTGCGCCGAAGTTGAATTTCGCCCGGACCACCAGCATGACGAGATAGATGTTTGCATCGAGCACGAGCGTCGGCAGGCAGCTTGCGAGGTCCTCGAGCGACGGCTCATCGGCGAGCGCCAGGAGCTTCGAATAGAAGAGGCCGTCGAGCGCCGCTTCGAAAAAGAACGGCTTGCCATTCTTCTTGTATGGCTCAATGGCCTGCGTCGCCAACGCCTTTAGGGCTTCGTCGGGCACTAGCCCGGCAAACTCATCGGCATTGGGCGCGGTCACCATGTTCTCTACGGGAAACGCGAGGTCATCCGGCGTGGCGATCAGGTATCGGCCAACTTCCCTCGGCCCCCGGCGCGCATGAAAGCCTCGAAAGATGACTTTAAGATTCTCAATCCGGTAGCGGCGCAGCAGCCACAGAAACAACTCGTGCGAGCGGCCGCCGAGGTAATTGAGTATCCAGGTTAGCTGCGACAGATGATCTTCGGTGAGGCGTTTTTGAAACTGCCGGTGGCCCTCGATTCCCTCCTCGGGGAAGATCTCGGCCACGAGGTTGGATAGGCCCCTCAGCTCACACAGGCCGGCCAGCCGCTCCTTCTCATGCATCGCGGCTCGCCGGGCATGAGCCTTCGCGTATATGAGGTCGACGTTCGTGTTCGAAGGAACAGTAAGCGACATCTGTTTTCGCTATCGGGAGAATTCAGCTTCGTGCTTACTCCCCCTTGGCCGGCGGTTCATTCTTCCATCAGCACGGCCTTCACAATAAGCTCGGCAGCCTTCTGCTTGCGCTCGGCGGGTACTTGCTCCGGCAGTGATTCGAGCCCCTGCCGAACCTCGTCCAGCCGTTGCGCTTTTTCCTTTCGGGCGGCGTCCACCGCCTCGTCAATAATCTTCGTTGCCTCCTTATGAGAAGCTTCCCTTGCCTCGTTCACGATATCGGACGCGCGGCGCCGGGCCTCATCGACTGCCTTTCGCGCCTGTTTCTCAGCGTCGGCAACGATCTGCTCGGCCCGCTTCTCGGCCTCCAGCATCTTTTCGAGTGTGTCCTTCATCGGTCGTCACTCTTCGGCCTTTATTGTGTCGAGGGCTCCTTTGGCTGTGGTGGTGGCCAGCAGGCGCTTGTAAAAGCCGGGCACCTGCAGCAGGCGGGCGATCTCGGCAAGGCACTGCACGTGCGGGCCGGGGTTGTCGGGTTGGGCGAGAACCAGGAAGACCACGTGCACGGGGTCATCGTCAATCGCCTCGTACTCGATCCCTTCTCTGGAAATGCCGAGCGCCGCGGTGAGGTGTTTTACGCTGGCGGCCTTGGCGTGAGGAATGGCAACCCCTTTGCCGATGCCCGTTGTGCCGAGCGCCTCGCGCTCTTCGATAGCCTGCAGAGCCGCCGCCCGGTCATCTATTCTGCCTGCTCGAACAAGCAGCTCGATCAACTCGGCAAACGACTCTTCCTTGTCCTCGCTCTCCAGATCCACCTTGATCACATCTTCGGTCAGTAGGTCAGACAATCTCACCGGCGATCCTTTCGTATGCTTCACAGTAGCGGGCGCAACTTACCGGCAAAAACTAATGCATACGGATTGTAGTTTCGACGCGACTAAAAGTCAAAGTACTTTTATGAAATATCGCGGCAACATGGAGGAAAGCAAGCGGTGAATGCGAGGGATAGCGCGAGAGAAAGAAAGGCCGCCACGGTGCGCTGGAATTCAGCGCCAACCGCACCAGCCTGTCAGATGATGACACGAGGGAATCATGCCCGGTGCCAAATCGGTCTTGCACGGGATCACGCCCGGAGCGTCAGGTCCACTCGGTGATCTTGTTCCCTTCCTTGTCTGTAAAGGACCCGATGATTATCATGACGAGATCGATCAGGGCCCATATTCCCAGTCCGCCGAATGTCACGAGCATGATTACCCCGGTTCCGATCTTCCCAACGAAGAATCGATGAACGCCCAATGGCCCGAGGAAGAGACATAGCAGAAACACCGGCAAAATCTTCTTCTCACTCATGGTCTCGACTCCTTTCGATCAACGACCAAACGAGCTGACGAAACACACAGGAGACACACTTGATAAGGTGATTGTAGCGGGCACGAAC
>Ga0114922_10006336_pt1 | contig 10871 bp, 10 predicted proteins | sample AartaG_FD_100975 | JGI IMG/M metagenome (GOLD analysis project Ga0114922, IMG submission 100975) | Deep subsurface microbial communities from Aarhus Bay to uncover new lineages of life (NeLLi) - Aarhus_00045 metaG | ecosystem: Environmental > Aquatic > Marine > Oceanic > Sediment | place...
AGCCGGTAAACTCACCGCTCAGGCGGCAAAAAACTCGGGATTCCCGGAAGGCCTCCCGGTGGTTACCGGCGGGGCCGATATCCCGACCGGTCTTCTGGCCGCCGAGGAAGTACTCCCCGAGGCCGCTCTCAACATAAGCGGCACTACCTCGATAGTCGCGGCTTCCTGCGGGCACTGCCCGGCTCCTGCGGGAAATTACCTTCTGCGTCCGCACCTGGTGCCGGGACGATGGGTGGTGGTGAAAGTGAGCCCGGTGGGAGGGGAAGCACTTAACTGGTTCCATGACCGTTTCTGCCGGGAGATGTCTCTCGACCGCTTCTGGGATTGGGTCGCACGCCTGGATGTCAAGGTGGAGCAGTTGCTCGAGGATCAGTCCGTGGCCGAGAACCGGGGACAAATGCTCGAGTTCATCCCTTACTTGCACGGCTACCGCCACTGCCTGGAACCCAGAAAAGCGTCGTTTACGGGATTAAGCTCTGAAACCACCCGGGAGGATATGCTTTGTGCGGTACTGGTGGCCTATCGTGGATTCCTGCATGATGCAGTGCAAGAAGTTGCCGCTGCTGTGGGCCGGTCACTTGACCATGTGGTTACCTCCGGGGGTTACGATATCAGCGCCCTCGGCTTCCACCGTCGGGCCGCTCTCAGTCGTTCTACACTAACACCCCTGGAGGCGGCGGTTGTACGGGGGGCCGCCATCATGGCAACCTTGGCCCTGGAGAACTCCTCAACTTAAGTCTTAGGCAGATTTTCCCTTCCAAGTAGATCTATAGAAAAAGCCTGGTTATAATCCACAGATTTCACAGATTTATCAGATTTGGAAAGTATAAAGCGACGGTATTCGAGAGAATTGGTACCGAAATTAAGCAGTAAACCAATTTCATATTCTGTTACTTTTAAATAGTTAATGATCTTAGATTCTTCAATTCTGCTAAGCTTTGTCAGCGCCTTGAGCTCTACGATTACTGAGTCGAAGCAAACGAAATCGGCCTTATAAAAAGCCTCAAGCTGATGATTCTTATAAAACACCGGAAATTCAACCTCTCGCTTGTGTGGTATTCCTCGTTCGGATAATTCCAGCGCCAAGGCTTCCTGATACACAGATTCTAGAAATCCGCACCCCAGTTGTCGATGGACCTCCATCGCCGCACCTATAACTGCATAGGTTTTCTTATCTCTTTTTTCTTTCTGTGTCATCTGCGTAATCTGCGGATTAAAAAAGATTTTACCCTCATATCCCGAAAACCCAGGCCGGCACCTCCATCCTTGCGCCCTGAGTGGGATCGACAATCTGGTTAATCTTAAGATTGCCGACCAGGTTGAGGAGCGCATACGCAGTTTTCCTGTCCCTGCCGGTAACTTTCACTATCAAGTCGATCATATCCTCGGTGGCCTCCCAGGCCGCCTCGTTCATGTCTTCCTTAGCGCCTAAAGTGGCCACGAACTCGCGCCGCAGGATCACCGGCCGCCTGGACAATGGCTGAGCCAGCTTGCGGAAGCGCACCAGTGTTTCGGTGTCGCACTCGATCCCCTGACCGCGTATTTCGCCATCCCCCTGCAGGGCGTGGGCATCACCCATTCCCACCAGTCCGCCCTCGACCTGAGCGGTAAACACCAGGGTGCTGCCGGCGCGAACCTCCTTGCAGTCCATATTGCCTCCGGTATCCCTGGGAGCCTTGGTGTCCATCTCACCCTCGGCGGGGACAATGCCGATTCCTCCCAGCATCGGCGACAGGGGCAGTCTCAGCTTGTCGTCGAAAACCGCGTAACCGTCTACCAGCTCGAAAATCCTTCCCCCGGCATAGCCCCAGTCTCCCACCCGGATCTCCAAAAGATCGATCGCCAGGGCGTCCCCGGGTCTGATATCTTCCACCCAGATCGGCCCGGTCATGGGGTTGACTTTATCTCCCGGTTTTGCCTTGCGGAAGGTGCCGTCCCGGGTGACCCTTCCGGGCAGGCCGTGCTGTGTCTCCACCAGGACCATCTCTCCCGGTTTCACCCGGTAATTAGGTTCGATCCCGGCGCGGAAGAGGGTAAAATTCTTGTCACTGGTCAAGCGCCTGATCCCCTGGGTGGCACTATCGGGAATGATCAGGTTGGAGCCGAGGGCTGAAAGCCCGCTCTTATCCACCTCCACGCCGGCCCGGACTTTGCCCTCAGAACTCACTGCCGCAGCCGAGGCCGCCCCGAAAGCGAAACTGCCGAGGAATGATTTACGGTCCATGGTGACCTGCCTTCCGCTGATAAATAATTCCCTTAACCTCCCAGACCCGCCTACCCGCTGTTTACAAACCTCAATTCTGCGGTAGTGGATCGATCACATCGCCGCGCAATTCCAACCGGGGACCCAGTATCTCCGGTTCCTGATCCACTGCGTCCTTGAGCAGTCGACCGGCTTCTTCATAGTCCCCCTTCTTTTTCATGACCAGGGCTGCCAGGTAACGGGCGTTGGCCCTGTATCTGCGCCGCCGGTTGTCAAACTGACTCCGGGCGAAATTCTCCATGCGTTTCAAAAGCCCCCCGGCATCGGCATTGCGGCCGAGTTTCTCCAGCGAAAGCACTATGTAAAACGTTTCCGAGTTGAAAGAATCGCGGTCGCCTGAAAGTTGTTGCCAGCCTGAAATACTACTTTTAAAAGATGTGGTTGCCTTCTGATTCATTCCCATCTTTTGGTAAACCAGACCGAGGTAATAGTGCAGTCGGGGAGCCATCTGGTACTGGAAGTCATCGGCCCCGAGAGAACTCGGCGGATACATGGCCATCTCCAACTGTTGCAAGGCCTCCTTGTAGTCTCCGGCATGGTAGGCCCTGGCTCCCATGCCGTAACGCATGAAACGGTACTTATCCCGCAGACCATAGTGACGGTGGCGCTGGGCAAACACATGGGAGGAGATCAGGCTGTCCGTCCGTTGGTAATCACCCCGCACCAGGTTGACTGTGATCAGGCCCTCGATCAGGTAGTCATCACCAGGGGATCGTTGAAGAGCACGTTCGAGAAAAGCTGCATGCTTATCGAATTCTCCCGTGCGCGAGTACAGTTGGCTAAGATCGGAGAAAGTGCGGATATGGTCCGGATCAAGTGCGATTGCCGCTTCCAGGTGTTTGGCCGCCAGGTCGATCCCATAACCCTGATCGGCGTATGCCAGGCCCAGCGCCCGGCGCAGGCTGAAATTATCAGGGGAGACTTCGACACCGGCTTCCCAGTGGTGAATCGCTTCCCCGGTTCTGCCGAGATGATACAGCAGGCAACCGAGGTGAAAGCGCGCCAGCTCATCGGAAGGGTTGTAGACAATCGCTTCGACCAGCGGCTGAATACTCTCTTCGCGGAAGGGGAAACGGTCTAGGTTGCCGGCTGCGTTGCGGGCTTTGCTGTAATAGCTTTCAGCGGCTTTTGTCTCGCCGGTGGCTTTGAGGCAGCGGGCCATCGTGTAGTAGAAAATAGGCGGCGTGCCGTAGATATCCCGATTATCCTGTTCCACCATTTTCATAATCTGGACCGCCTCTTGAAACCGGAAAAGTTTGCGGTAGACAGTGGTAAGTTCAAGAGCTTCCTGGCTTTGTCCCCCAAGGAGCCTCAACAGCTCCCGCCGGTCGCTGTCCTTGCTGGTGAGAAAAACTTTTTCGGAAGCCGCCCAGCGGTTGGTGGGATCTATCTTTTCCACCTTTTCGATCAGCGCGAGAGCTTCCTGATTCCTGTGCTGGATTCGGCAGATCATCGCCAGCAGGTTGTGGGCCGAGAGGTTGTAGCCGCTGGCGCGTACCGCCTCGCGTAAATGTTCCTCTGCTTTTGCCGGATCGCCGCGAAGAAAAGCCAGCCGTCCCAGCATATACTCTCGCAAGTGGTAGTAGGAACTGGTTCGTGAGATATAGTAGAGTTTGCGCTCGGCGCTTGCGCTGTCCTGTTGTTCCATCATCCCCAGAGCCAGATAGTAGTAGGCTTCATCGGCGTAAGGGTCCCGGTCGATCACCTGGTTGAGGTGAGCTAACGAGCTGTCGATTTTCCCTGTTTGATAAAAGTGAATACCCAGGTCGAGATGGGCGCGGGAGTAGCCTTGATCCTGCGCCAGAACCCGCTGAAGCAGCGAGATTGCGGTTGACTCTTTCATTTCCTTGAGCATGGCTTCCGCAAGGATTACCAGTTCTTCGGTGGTCATCTGATCGGGGCTTTTAAACGGTTTGTCAAGAGGACTGGTAAAAGGAGTGTATTCTTTGCGTCCCGGGTCCGTATCCGGCCGCGTGTAGTCCAGCACGGCGGCTCCGTTGTTATCGGTTACTCTCACCTGCAAGCCGGTAAGTCCGAGGCTGTCGGCGGCTATTTGATCAAGCTTGCGAGTATACGGTTTTCCCGGTGCCAGGTGGACTTTTTCTGTTAAAATCTCACCTTTCCGTGCAGTCACCCTGACCGTGGCGTCCGGCATGTCGCGGTTGGCCGAAAGGCCCATGCTCACCGTGGAGTTATTGCCCTTCGGGTCGGCATCCACCTCCAGGTTCAGGGCAACATCGAGGCTGGTAGTGGTCAGTCCCTGAATACCGGAGACCGGGAACCACCATTCACTCCAGCCTTCATAAGCATGCGGAGCCAGAAATTCGTAGTGCCCGTCCCAGACATAGCGGCCGCTCTGGATTTCAAGGTAAGGGACGCCGTTATCCGTGTAGCCTCGGGTAATGGCTTTTCCGCGTGCGCCCGCTCCCCAGGTCCAGGTTTTCATGCCCTGAACTATCCGTCGATCGGCAAAACGAAAGGTGCCGTAGTCGAGTTGGTAATCGTAGGCTCCGAGGAAGTCATCGTAGATGTCTATGCCGAACACACCCAGCATGTGATTGTTGTTTTTGATCCAGGAGTAATCGACGCCGCTGTAGTAGGGCCAGTTTGCCACCTCGCTGGTGGTATGTCCGATGGTGCGGGTCATGGGATAAACGAACCGTGAGCCCTCGGTCACCGGTGTGCTGGCATTGACCCAGAACATGTAGGGACGGCGTAAATCCCGCCTGTTGTAGCAGAACACGGTAAGTTCCATAGCCGCCAGCCCGGGTACCAGCCGGGCGATGAAATTCACTTTCATTCGGTAGATCGGATCGATATTGCTCATCACGACCGATACACTGCCGTCATCATGGCGCAGCACCTTGTTGAACCAGAGTGGTTCACCGTAGAGGGTGATCATGTGTGTGTCATAAGGCCCGGTAAGCTCGACGTTTCCCACCGGCCAGGAATGTTTTGCATTGACCCCGGAGAACTTGAGCACATCGTTCTTGTAAAACACCTCGCGCTCGTTTACCTTATCATACAGCGAATATACACGGCCGCCGAAATCCGGAACTACCGTGAGTTTGAGGTATTCGTTCTCGACAAAGATTGCTTTGTATTCAGCCGGTTTCGGCCCACCCGGTTTGTAGGGACGCATGAACGGCGGAAGTGGATATTCCCCCGAGATAGTGGAATTTTTAAACAGCGGCGGTTCGAGTTCCCGGCCGCTGAACTCATAACTGTCGAGCTTGATCGTTCCTTCATAAACCCTAACTTCGTCCTGGGAGGATTTCTGCGCAAAGCTCAAGCTTGCCGAAATTATCAATCCCGAACAGATTAATCCTGTAACCGAACGTCTCAATCCTGACATCTGAATCCTCTCCTGGTAAGGTTGGCAAAAAACAGCCCCGGGTACTTGTCGAATCTTTCCCCGGGAAAGCATCCTTCTTAGTTACTCTTGACAGGCCTCGAAAACAGATTGTGTGTGTTAAAACGAGGAAAACTATCATCGAGATACAAAAATGTAATATACTACCATACTTAAATAGCATCAAGATGGAGCGATTATTTGCCGGAGGTAATAATTTCCATGGAGCAACAAATCCATTTTGCCCGGATGGATAGCCCTATCGGGCCGCTGCTGCTGGCCGATGCCGGGTCTGGTTTATGCTCGGTGCTTTTCGCATCAAAAGACGGCAGCCCGGACAGGAGTGCGCTGCTGGCCCGGCTTGAACGACGTTACGGGAGTTTCACCCTGGTGGAAAGTCTCGACCGCCTGGCCCAGGCTGTGTCCTATCTGGAGGATTATTTCATCGCTCCTGCGGCTTCCGATCCTTACCAGGGCAAACTGGCCCCCGGGGGAACCGAGTTTCAGCGACGAGTCTGGAACTGGCTGATCAGGATTCCGGCGGGAGAGGCAGCCTCCTACAGTGAGGTGGCAAACCGTGTGGGCCGGCCGCAAGCTTCCCGTGCGGTAGGATCCGCCTGCCGCGCCAATCCGCTGCCCATATTCATACCCTGCCACCGTGTGATAGGAAAAACCGGGCTGCTCACCGGTTTCGGCGGCGGACTGGAGCTTAAAGCGCGCCTCTTGAAAGAGGAAAGCTGGGCGGGGCCGGGATAAGTCGCGCCCGTTTTTCTCATTAGCTATGAGGAGATCACGTCGCACTTTCGAGGATAAGGAGAGGATTTTGGGCGAAAGAGGCTCCTTAGTTCGCCGTATCGGGATAGCGGCCGCAACCAGTCTGGTGGTTTCGAACATGGTCGGCGCAGGTATTTTCGCCACCAGTGGATACCTGATCGAAAGCCTGCGCTCACCGGGCCTGCTGCTGGCTGTCTGGGCCGTGGGCGGGGCACTGGCCCTGGCCGGGGCTATCTCTTACGGCGAGCTCGGCGCCAGTCTTCCCCATGCCGGCGGAGACTATGTTTTTTTACGTGAGGCTTACGGCCCGCCGTGGGCTTTTATGAGCGGCTGGATGGCCTTCTTCGCCGGTATCGGCGCACCTATCTCCCTGACCGCCCTGGCTTTTGTCGAGCACCTCACTCCGTATTTCCCCGCCTTGAGCATCCAGGACCGCGAACCGCTGCTCACCATCCTAGGCCTTTCACCGACAATCTCGCCGGGGCACCTGGTGGCTATCGGAGCAATCTGGCTGCTTACCCTGTTTCACTACCTGGGCATCCGGGTCAGCGGCCGCCTGCAGGTTTCGTTGACCGTGCTGAACTTGATACTGATGTTCTCGTTCATTGTTCTGGCGCTGTTTTCAACAGCCGGCGACTTGAGCCATTTTAGCCCCGGCCCGACGCAGCAGTCGCTCGGTCTCAGTGAAATCTTTCCGGTTTTCGCCGTGTCGCTGATCCTGGTCCTCTACTCGTATAGCGGTTTTAATGCCGCAGCCTATGTGGGGGGTGAGATCGAGAAGCCGGAGCGGAACCTTCCACGAGCGCTTTTCGGCGGAACCGTGGTGGTGGTGCTGCTCTACCTGGCACTGAATGCGGTGTATATATACGCCTTACCCATGGAGAAAATGGCAGGCAGGCTCGATGTGGCCAAGCTGGCCGCGCTGGAGTTGATCGGGCCCGCCTGGGGCGGATTATTCTCACTGGCGATCGCCTTTTGCGTGCTGGCCTGCACGAGCGCCATGGTCTGCATCGGACCCAGGATCTACTTTGCCATGGCCCGGGACGGACTCTTTTTTGCAGGTGCAGCCCGCACCTCCAGAAGGTTCGGCACACCGGGGCCGGCGCTCCTGCTGCAAGCGATGTGGGCCAGCCTGCTGTTGATTCTCGGCAGTTTCCGCCAGCTTCTTACTTATTGCGGGTTCATGCTCAGTCTGTTCACCGCCCTGACAGTAGCGGCTGTTTTTGTACTCAGACACCGCCGCCCCGACCTGGCCCGCCCTTACCGGGCCTGGGGCTACCCGCTGACTCCGGCCCTTTTTGTGGCCGTGGCCCTGGCGATGATGTTTCTCGCTCTGCTTACCACGCCCCTGGAGTCGCTGATCGGCATCGGCATCGTGGGAGCCGGGGTGCCGGTGTATCTGTTCTGGAGTCGAAATAAACGCCGGGCCGACGGCGGGACTGTGCCGCCTGTAGCATAAGCTATTGCATACCGAAGCCTATTGAAAACTCAGTCAGGTGGGATACTACATTGTGGAGGAGTTCGATCTATTGGCCTAACAGTATTTTTGTTTGGGGGAAGCCAAGATGTTAAGCGGGGGGGCTTAGTTTTACCAAAATGTTGTCTTAAACCCCCGGACAAAACAGAAAAAAATGGGGTTGCGGACAAAAAGGCCTTGAGAAAATTGGTTTAAAATGGTCGGTTTTGGTAGAATATGATAGGAAAGTGGAATGTTTAACGCTACAACATATAGTGGTACAAGAGAAAATGGAAATTATTTTATGCTAATGTAGATCTAAGAATTAAAGAAAGAGGGATAAGAGAATATAGGAAGGAACATAAAGTCAGCTTTTATCATTGGGAATATACCTAAATTTCTTGTCTATTATTGCAAAAGCTTCGCCTCTGAGCTTCGCCTGCTGGATACGATGCTCTCCGGAGTCCTCCACCACTTTCGGAGTATCCCATTTTCTGGCTCTCGCCATAATAATTTCGCCACTAATCGCACTTCCTTTTTCGCATCTTAAAATACCTGCCTTTTTTCTTCTAGGCTTCGACCTCTGCAATTTTCCCCTCCTCTACTAGCTCAGAGCAGATACGATAAATGTCCATAAGATCAGCACTGGGGAAAGTGTCCATCAAGTCTGAATATGAAATATTACAATCAGGAAGATTGCGGTATCTCTGCTCAATTTCATTCTTCAATTCTTTATAATTTAACCTGGGTGCTGGTGTTTGAATATTACAGGCATAAAATTCCATTTGATCAGGAATCACTGCCTCATTATAATGTGCTCGAAGGTTCCAAGACCTAGGAACATATTTTGGATCACTCCAGAGGCCAACATCAATCATACCCGTGACTACACCGCCTCCACCGACCTTAATAATGAATTCACTTGGGCCAGCCGTTTTTGTAGTATGTGGGAATATTGAACGAGCTGTAGCACTTGTAGCCATTTATTTCTCCTTTTCCCCCTTTTTCTTTGCATCTTGCGTGCCAGAGGGTTCCAGAACGTTATCTTTCTCCATCCGTTCTAGCGTTTTGCCTATCATTTCATAGGTTGCGACAAGCGTTTGAATTGGCATAGCGATTCTCGCTGAAACTTCCGCCAAGACCTTTTTACCCGCGAGTGCTTCACTAACCAGCCCGGGGCTAAAATACGCAAACACTAGAGTTGCATGTACTGGGTCGAGGTGCATCCGGACTAGGTTGGAGAATTTCAGATCGACTGATTCTTCTTCAATAATTACATCATCAAGACCAATCGTGACCTTCTTGGTTTTGAGCGTTTTAGAGCTGTCAGCCATAGAAAATTATCACCATTGAATAATTTGTAATTCCAATGTTTAATAAAGCTTTTGGAGAGGCGGGTGAGTGATTAATTGAGTTGGCAGTAATAGATCTGAAATAAACCCCATGATATTCTATCACGATAGCGCCCGGCTGTCAACAGTTTTTCACAATAATATTATCGGCAGAAATACCCTTGCTGTTGAGTGTTTCGAGAAAATAAAGACTTAAACTTTCTTTTAAAATGACTAAGCTGTCCGGATAAAGTGGAAAACTATCCTATTCCTCTTTAGGCAGAAGATCAAACGTTGCTATTTTAGATGTTGGTTCAGGATTGTCTAAAGCGGAAACCCTTACACTAATATAAGGTCTATCGATTCCCTCACCCTCAAATACTTTACATAATACCTTTTTATAAATACATACATCCTTAGCAAGTCTCTCTGCATCAGCCTAGGATATTCTGTAACTGCCCCGAACCGTGTTTTCTTCATAAGCAGATTTTTCATTCACTTCGAGCTCCTTAATAGCAACTTATGGAGTAATAGACTGAGGCAGGAGAGATTAGTCCGGCTCGTGTCTCAAAACTTCAGCTTGAAAAGCTTCACCGCCGAGTTCCAGAGGATATTCTCGAGCACCTCCAGATCCAGTTCCTGGCGATCGATCTCCTCGAGGACCCGGATGTAGTGCTCAGTTCCACCCAGGGGAGCATCCGAACCGAAAAGCACTCTTCCGGGAGGCAGGAATCGTAAGCCCCGGCGCAGCGCCCATGGATCCACCCAGCTGGTGTCCACGTAAAGGTTCTCGACCATGGAAGCCATGATCATGGTCTGCAGGTTGAGCGCTCCATGGTGCGGTCCATCGGCCAGCCCGGCGTGGCCCATGATAATCGGCACGTTGGGAAAGCAGATCGCTATGTCCAGGGCACGTACCGGCAGCGAAAACTCATCGTGGGCGGTATGCACCAGCACCGGCACTCCTGATTCCTCGGCCATCCTGATAAAAGGATAGACAGCCTTATCGTTGAAATTGAAACGGTTCAGAAAAGGGTGGAATTTCAGGCCGACAAAACCCTCCTGGGACAGACAGGCCTTCACATCATCCAGAGCCGCTTTTCCCTCGTTGGGATTGACCCAGGCCAGACACACCAGGCGGCTTGAATATTTTTTACAGGCAGCGGCTGCCTCACGGTTGGCTTCCTGCTGTCCGGACAATCCTCCGGAAACACTGCTGATTATAGCCCTGTCGATACCACCCTCGTCCATGGCTCCAATCAAACCCTCCGCTGTAAATACTTTCCCATCGGGTGCGGTGCCAACACTCGCGTAGACATCGACAACGTTTTTTACCTTCCCCAGCGCACTGGAGCGAAACCTGCCCGCTCTTGAAATCATAGCTATCTCTTCAGATTAGGGTTTTAAATTATTTTTTCTGCTCCAGTCCCCAAAGATAATCAACCATTATCCCTATTTGTTATAAACAATCTCTTCCTGAAGCGCTATTGCAATCTGTGTCTTTTTTTAAATATGATATTTCAATATACATACTGCTCTATCAGCGTGCAAGCTGTCTTGTTTCCTGAGTCTTGAACTTCCGCAACTACGGTAATCGCCGTATAGCCGGTGGATGCACTACCGCGCAGTAAATGATCGATGAACGCATCGCGGGTCGGGGGCGGCTTCAGCCACCCGAATACCAAGCGAAGTCTG
>Ga0114922_10006337_pt1 | contig 10869 bp, 1 predicted proteins | sample AartaG_FD_100975 | JGI IMG/M metagenome (GOLD analysis project Ga0114922, IMG submission 100975) | Deep subsurface microbial communities from Aarhus Bay to uncover new lineages of life (NeLLi) - Aarhus_00045 metaG | ecosystem: Environmental > Aquatic > Marine > Oceanic > Sediment | place: Aarhus...
TCATGTTCTGTATCGTTTCTATAACCCATATCAAAGTACAGAACAACAGGAATTCCATGATGAGGAGAAATTTGAGGAAGCTGTCCCTGATATCGAATCTGACGTGCCAGACACAGATCCGGATGATCCCACTCAACCTCTGCCAGAACCTCCGAGTCTCTTAGTCATTCCGCCCCAAGCTTTGCCCGATGCAGTCGTAGGCAATACATTTTATAGTGTAGCCATACAGGCCGAAGGGGGCACAGGGATTTATGGTAATTGGATGTTAATCGAAGGTACTTCTCTTCCAGGCGGTTTGTCTCTCGACCCAGACACAGGCATAATAAGTAGTGATCCATCTCCAGCAGCTGCTGGGACATACACTTTTAAGGTCCAAGTCAATGACTTTGATGAAGATGACGTTTCAAAAGCTAATCCACTTCAGACCGCCACAAAGACTCTATCTATTCGTGTTGTCGAACCACTCGATATAACGACCACTTCGCTTTATGATGCTTTCAACGGCGGAGGCTACCTAGATATCCTTGATGCTATTGGCGGAACTGAAACATATACTTGGAGCATAATATCAGGCTCTCCGCCAGATTTCCTTGAACTAACGCCAGGTACAAATAGAATAGAAGGAACTGTCGATGACTACGCAACAACATCCACTTTTACCGTCCAGGTTACAGATTCAGGTTCTCCGGCACAAATTGATACACAAGAGCTGACGATTTATGCCTATGCTCCGCCTCAGGTCACTACTCCTTCACCCCTTCCAGACGGCACGGTGGGAACATCATACAGCAAAACTCTTGCTGGGAACGGAGGCAATACTCCTTATACATGGAGTGTGTTTTCAGGAGCACTTCCCCCAGGGTTGATCCTAGATTCAGTTAGTGGTGAAATCAGCGGAAAGCCAACTACTGAAGGAAACTACTCATTTCAAATTCATATGACTGATGATAGCAATCCTAATCAAACTGCTGGTATGAATTTCAGTATTACAATTAATCTTAGCCCAGCCGTATTCCTCGAGATAACAGGAAGCAGCTCCATGACTGCTGGCACTTCAAATGAACTTACCATAACTGCTTATGATGAAAATTATAATGTGGCTACAGGTTATTCGGGCCCAAAATCTTTGTGGTTCTCAGGGCTCGATAATGCCCCTGATGGGTCAATACCCAAAGTAGAGGATGTTAACATGGAAGCTGAAACAGCAGTCAACTTTACCAATGGAGTAAGCGATGCTGGGGCAGCGACTTTAGTCGCCTATAAGGCAGAAAACACCTCATTGGATGTCACAGATGGGACAATCGACACTTCTTTTGAAGATGGATCATATGATTTATTTATAAGCGTTGATCCAGGCGGAGCGGCGAAGCTATTATGGATTACACAGCCTACAAGCCCCATTGCTCAAGGTGCAACCTGGGATACCTTCAGTGTAGAGATAACTGACCAATATAACAATAGAAAAACAAATGCCACAAACGCTGTTACTCTCACACCTGTCACGTTGGGTGGAACGCGAACTCGAAATCCAGTAAATGGTGTATCGACTTTTAGTGATATCTATTATGACGGATCGGGAACAATTTCTGTACAAGGAACAAACGCTATTCTCACCTCCACTCCTGCCGTCAATGTTGATGTTCTTCGTGTTTTAGACAATGTACCTAATCCATCATTTGAAAATGGAACAGGAACATGGCCCGATGGATGGATACCTGTTGATAGTGGAACCAATACCCATTTATGGGATGTTGATTATGTATACGACGGATCAAGATCAGTAGGTATGACTTGTGGCGAGTCATGTGCCCCAGTTATGAAATGGATTACGACTGATTTTATCCGTATCGATAATAGCAAGGATTACCAGATGTCTGTGAAGTTTCGCTGGCCGGGTAGTTGGGAAGATGGCAATTACAGTGGTTTGGCAATTCTTTTCTACGATGCTTACGGAAATAGGGTGGAGCATGCATCAATCCATGTGATACGTCAATTTTCAGGCACAATGAATGATTGGTCAGAAATAAATATTACGTTTAGCGATCATGCTGGGTATACAGATTCAAATAAAAGGCCTCACATTTACATGGGGAAGATTTATCTGTCAAAATACTCTAACACGCAACCATCTGGTGCAACTGTTTGGTTTGATTTGGTAAGCTTGAGCATTATTACTCCTTGATTATTACAGCGCATCTTTTAATGCTCCAAGTGCAGCTCATGTGGGAGATGCGATAGGAAATTAACTAAGTATCGCTATTTAGAATTAAGGCTTTTTAAGTCGGCGACAGGCGTCTTTGACCATCCAGTCTTCCTCACCTTTTTCTTTAATGCTGAGGAAGGCTCTGTAAGAATTTGCAGCATCGCTACTGTTCAGGCCTTCTTGAGCTCGTCCGAGATAATAATAAATTGGAGGTAAGTATCGATAGGTGGGAAGGTCACTAAAAAACACCGAGAAGGCTTCTCCGCGGCGCTTCAGACATGTATCAAATTCAGAATAGGCACCAGAATAGGCTTCAGCCTCAAGGTAAGCCTGTCCCAGCAGGAAATGGCTCAGCCATGTATTCAGAATGTCTTGAGCTTCAAGAAAAAGATCGATTGCTCCGGTAACAGCCCCTCTGGCCATACTCAATTGACCACCGATCAGCTTGGCGTATGCCCGGTGTCCCGGCTCAATTTTCTTACTCAATTCTGTCTGTAAATTTCGAGCTTTATCCTCTTGCCCGACCTGAATATAAATCTCCGCTACAGCGTACATAATGTCCTCTCTTTTGAGCGTAGCCAACGCTTGATCAGCGGCTTTTCGAGCAAGATCTTTATTCCCTTGCAGCAAATGCAATTGAGCCAGAGCGATGTATTTATCCGCAGCTATAAAGTCATGGCCATTTTCTAGATCTAAAGGTATTCCTTTTTCAAGAATTTCCTTGGCTTCAGAAAGCCGCCCTTCGTATAAGGCGATGTCAGCCAGGCCGGATGCAGCAAAAGCTGCTCCATAATCGTTCTGTTCTCCAAGTTTTTTGTATGTTTCAGCTGCCTGTGCTGGCGAGCCATTGGCCAGTTCTATGAGTGCTTTGCTCACATACACGTCCCAGTATTCAGGATCGAGGTTTATCAATGCATGAGCTTCCTTTTCTGCCGCATCGAACTCGCCAGCTCCCATGAGATACCAGACAAGATTATACCGAGGGAGGCTCTCACTAGGATTCAGTTCCACAGCGCGGCGCCCCACTTCTGCAGCTTTAGTCATGTTTACTGAATAGAAGTACGCTAAAGCAAGATTAGTCTGCCCAGCAGTATCTCCTGGGTATTTTTCAACCAGTGAGGTGTAGGCTTTAATCGCCTCTGGATAATTTCGCTTTACAACATGATATCCACCCTGAGTCCTGTATCTTTCTCGCTCACTCATCCCATCCAACCGAGCTAAAGCCATCTGGTAATATTTCTCAAACAAATCGGGCTTTTGAAGATTATTATAAACCAGCGCAAGACCAGAATAGGCACGACCAAGATTCGGATCATTATCAATCGCTTTGAGGTACTGTTTTATGGCCTCCTCCCCGTTAGTGTGCTGGAGTTCTTGAGCACGTGCATAAGCATTTAATGCAACCAATGAGGATGAAGTGAAAGTCTCTTGAGCAAAGACCTTTGCTGATTCTGGCTGAATATCACCGAGTTTTTTTCTCAATCGTGTGGAAAGATACTCAGCCGCCTTCAACACATCTTCCTTTTTTTTGATTTTTCGAGACGCACTCGCTTTTTCTTCATTTTCCACAGGATCTAAAGCCTTTACTGAGATGATATATTCCTTCTCACTCTTCTCGATCGAGCCATCCACAATGACATCTATTCCCTCCCGAGTGCAAATCATCTGGGCCATTTGAGGACTGATCTGCCCGAAAGAACCCGGATCTTTTTCGCTCGCAAACCGTCTCGCATACGGGCGTTCATAAACAGATAAAAAGGAAGATCCTTCTAAACCTATTCTCAGCAATTCCTCAAGAGATTCATCAAAATCCGTGTCGCCTGTCTGATTCTGGAAATCGGTGATGATTAGAGATATCGGCTGCTGCTCGCTCAATCCTGCGCCCGATGGTGGACGGCGGAATATGAGAAAGGCTCCTGTAGCCAGAATAGCAGCGATTACAGCAATGGCTGCAGCCATAGGCCACCCACGTAAGGGAAGACGGACTCCACCGAAAGTTTCCCCCTGTAGCATACGAATATCTTCGATTAAATCCTTTATATTCTGGTACCTGTTTCCTGGCTCTTTGGCAAGAGCTTTACGTAATATTGGACTGAGTACTGGATTCATCATCTTTGGTCTAACATCGACTGCAGGAGTGGCATCCCTGAGAATCGAGGTCAACGTCTCTAATGGATTGGCTTTTGAAAAGGGATGTCTTCCTGTTGTCATCTCGTAGATGATTATCCCCAAAGAAAAAACATCACTTCGAGCATCGACATTATCTCCTCGAGCTTGTTCAGGAGACATGTAGGCTAAGGTACCCACTATGGCTCCCTGTTCCGTTATCGAGTCCTGTGTCAATGTTTGAGTAATGTCACCTTCGCCTTCGGTCAGGAAATGCTTGGCCAGGCCAAAATCCATGACTTTGACATGGCCTCGAGGAGTGATCATTATGTTAGACGGCTTTAAATCACGATGGACGATGCCTTTTTCATGAGCCTCTTCTAAAGCTTCCGCAATTTCTAAGGCCATCTGAAGAGCGTCTCTCAGAGGAAGTGTCCCTTCATCTAATTTTCCCCTGAGATCTTTACCCTCAATATACTCCATTACGATGAAAGCTTTTCCCTCAAACTCACCAGTTTCGAATATTTTGCAGATAAATGGATGGTCTAAAGAGGCGGCTGCCTTAGCTTCCCGCACGAGGCGCACACGAGCTTTAGTATCTTTTTGCATCTCCTCCGGGAGAAATTTAATGGCGACCTTTCGATCGAGAGAAGTGTCCTGGGCAAGATAGACTTCACCCATCCCTCCTTTTCCAATCTGGTCAAGAATTTCGTAGTGTTTTACTTTGTCGCCCGGAGAAGCCATTTGTTTTTCTAAAGGGAATTGCACTGAAAGAGAAAGTAGTCGAGGAAACGAGGTTGAAGTCTCTCTAAGGGAAAGAATTTGTTTCTCTGTTGATATATTCCCATGAGAAATTTTAGGCTAATTTCCATCTCTCCCCGCTTTTTGTGCATTTTTCTTCTCTTCCCCGAAACTATATATCACAGGGGAAATTCGATGTCAAACTCAAAAAGTGATGCGCAGCAGAATGGATAAGGGAAATTTATATGTGAAAGATACTGTAGGTGGATTAGTTTATTAGTAAATTATCCACTCTGTTTTTCTATCTTTGAATCTATCTAGTATTTACTCGTTCTGTTCTTTCAATCCTCCAAACTAATCACTGGCGAATTTTTAGAACCATTAAGTCCCATCCTTCTGGGGCACTCCCATAACAAGTACCCATAACATACACATCACCATTTTGAGACACAAATATTGAATTGCCCGCAGTTTTGCTATTATCAGGTGCATCATATTTCATCAACCAGAGCTGATTCCCGTCAGAATCGTATTTTATTGTTAGGCAGTCAGTGTCATAATATGTATTATTCCCACCGCATCTTCCTGTTACATAAACATTCCCTGAGTTATCAACAGCGATTCCCAATCCATACTCATTCGATTGTTCAGACTCACCTGCATATGTTGCTACCCAAAGTTCATCTCCATTGCTGCCATCATACTTTACTGTGGTAAAGTCGTTAGACATGTCAACTCCAGCACTCCTTGAGGTGACAATTACATTATCATCAGAATCCACTACAAAACCCATAGGAAGATTAGTACTATTTCCAGGTCCGGCATATCTTGCCGCCCAGAGTTCATCTCCATTGCTACCATCATACTTTACTACGGCATAGTCATTAGCACTTAGACCACAGACATAGACATTGTTAGATGAGTCTAAGGCAATGGAGTAGACTTGGTCACTTCCATTATCAGGACTATCGTATGTTGCATGCCAAATTTCATCTCCGTTGCTGTTATATTTTATGGTGAGAAAATCATTCCAGGAGCGTCCTCCTACATATACATTTCCCAATGTACCCACTGCAACGGCCCAACCCCTATCATTACGATTATCAGGACCATCATATTTTGCCACCCAGAGCTGATCGCCTTCGCTGTTGTATTTTATGGTGACACAGTCAACACCTGCTGTCTCGCTCTCTACACTTCCACCTGTTATATAGACATTTCCAGATGCATCCACTGCAATGGCCTCAGCAGAATCATCTCCGTTTACAGGACCATCATATCTTCTTGCCCAAACCTGCTCTCCATCGCTGTTATACTTAATTGTGGCAAAGTCATCATGCGTATCGATCCCAACACTTACTCCAGTCACATAGACATTCCCTGAAGAATCGATAGTCAAACCATAAGCATAATCTCTAAAATTTCCTAGACCATCATACAATGCCGACCAGACTTGATCGCCTGAACTATTGAACTTGACTGTCGCATAATCAAAACCTGTACCGTTTCCATAAGAATAACCAGATATATACATGTTATTAGAGGAATCCATTGCCATGATACGTCCGGAAAACGAATTCGAATGGTCATTATTTGTAGGGCCGTTGTATTGTGCAAGCCAGAGTTGATTCCCTTCATTATCGTATTTTATGGTGGCATAGTCATTACCCGTACTGCTTCCATGGCTTCTTCCTGTTAGGATAACATTCCCAGAAGAATCCACAACGATGGCAACAGCTTGATCATCGCCATTTGCAGAACCATCATACCTTCTTGCCCATTGTTCATTACCTGCACTGTCATACTTAATCGTGGCATATTCATTGAACTCATTACTTCCTCTACTCATCCCTGTTACATACACATTACCAGATGAATCAACTGCGATTGCATAGGCTCTATCATCATCATTTTCAGGACCATCGTATGTTGCGTCCCAAACCATGTCCCCATTATCATCGAACTTCACTGTAGCATAGTCATAATTTGGATAACTTCCACGACTAAAACCTGTTACGTATACATTGCCCGAGGAATCTAAAGCAATGGCTTGAGGATCGTCAGACGATGAATTTTTATCATACCAAGCAATCCATTCCTGGTTCAGGTCGCTGTCATACTTTATAGTGGCATAGTCATAACTTGTGCCACTCCTTCGACTATAACCAGTCACGTACACATTTCCTGTCTCATCCATAACCATTGCTCTCGGTCTGTCGGTATACCCTATGCTATCGTATCTCGCCTCTCCTATTTGGTCTCCATCGCTGTTATACTTAACTGTGGCAAAGTCATCATACGTATCGATTCCATTACTTTCTCCAGTCACATACACATTTCCTGAAGAATCCACTGCAATATCTACCGGTATATCTCTTTCGTTTGCAGGACCATCGTATATTGCATCCCAAACCTGATTCCCTGAGCTGTCATACTTTACTGTTGCAAAATCATACTCAGTGTCACTACCTGTACTGTAACCAGTCACATACACATTTCCTGAAGAATCTACAGCGATGGCAACCGCTCGATCCATTTGATTTCCTGGGCCATCATATCTTGCCGCCCAAACCTGTTTCCCAGAATTATTATACTTTTTTGTCATATAGTCATAGCTAATGGGGCTGTTTCCGCAGTAGCCAGTCACATACACATTTCCTGAAGAATCGATAGCCATATCTGTGGCATTATCAGTTCCATCATTTTCTGGATTATGGTACCTTGCCAACCAAACCTGATCGCCTGTACTGTCATACTTTATCGTGGCATAGTCTTCCATTGTGACGCCTCCGCTACTCGTACCGGTTACATAAATATTTCCGGATGAATCTGTCGCCAGTGCAACGGGATTGTCGGGGCTGTTCGCTGCAGGACCATCGTATCTAGAAACCCACTCTATTGAGAGCAAAGTGGCATCATAATCCTGGCCTGTCTGATTGGAATTCACAGAGTTATAATCCCTTGTAGGAGGATCGAATGCATGCTCAGTTTTAGACGGGATAACTGTTCCTGACCAGCCATTTTCTACTACGACCATGTAAAATCCTGAGGAGTTCGTTGTGGGATTTTCAGGCAATCCATTCATCACCACGCCATCAAGAGGTAAACCATCAGCTGTCACTGTGCCTGATATAATATGACCTGGGCCTGCATAAGCATTTATGTTGAGATCGAACTCCTGCGTGAAAGATTGTTGGGGTGAGCTTAAATCAGTAACTTGAACAGTGAAAGTGAAGTTTCCAGCTACACTGGGCGTTCCGATGATCACTCCGGTGCTTGAGTTGATATTCAATCCATCCGGAAGAGCACCAGCCACAACGCTCCAGGTATAAGCAGGAGTTCCTCCTGTCGCTTCTATGCTTTCGTCATACTCTAGAGTTACGATCCCATCAGGAAGCCAGGTCGTTGTGATGATCAACGGATCGCCCACATATGCGACATAGTCCTGATCCGGGCTGTTTGTAGTCACTGTGTCATACGTTCTTTTTGGAGGGATGAAGAAATACCCGGCCAAATTTGGCATGACTGTTCCTGTCCAGCCAGTCGGGACTCCAGCAATGTATTCGCCCAACTCGTTTGTTGTCGGATTTCCAGGCAATCCACTCATCGTTACTCCCTGGAGAGGAGCGCCGTCATAGGTAATTTCGCCTGATACTGCATGCTGGAATTCTAGCACATACAATCCTGAATCTCTGTTAAGGGCAAAGATGTGGTTATCTTGGATAGCGACTTGTTCGGCCCCAAATATCTCGTTGAGTAACGCCACCTGAGTTGGATTGTAAGGATCTGATACATCTACGACTCTTAATCCCAAAAGCCAATCCGACACAAAAAGAAAATGACCTGATACAACGGGCTTTGTTAATGGGTAATAAGTATCGAAGGAAGAAACTTCAGCAGGATTCGTTGGATCCGACACATCGATTATTCTGAGTGTTTTATACTCTTCAGTGACGTAGGCATAATTTCCAGATACAGCCACTCTCCGAATTCTATTGTCCCCGAATTCAATGGCACCGACCTCCCAAGGATTCCGCGGATCAGAAACGTCGACTATCCTTAAGCCGTTCATATGGTTTGCAATATACAGATAATTTCCTTGTAGCGCGAGTGTCCAGGCATACCCAGGAGTAGACATATGGCTTATCAGAGATGGATTTGTTGGCACAGAAATATCCACTACTCTCAAGCCGCCCCACCCCCGGGCAACATAGGCATAATTTCCAGAAACAACGACATCACGAGCATTTTGAATATGATCTTGGAGCGCAGCCGCTTGAACTGGAGTTGAGGGATCTGTGACGTCTACAGTTATCAGCCCATCATTCCAGGCAGCCAAATAAACATGATCCCCTGACATGTCCATCTCATAAATACTGTAGGGAGTTTCGAAAGTTGTTGTCTCTGTGATGTTGGAAAGATCAGAGATATCCAGGACTTTTAATCTATCTCTGTAGCTTTTAGTACTGACGATATAGGCATGATCATCTGATACTTCCAAATAAGACGAAAGCCCCTCCGTATCATCATAAGAGCCCACTTCATAAGGTGCATTAAGATCTGAGAAATCCAATATTTTTATGGAATCATACCAGCGGTTGACAAACCAGAGGTCTCCAGCGACCTCGAATCCATACAGAGCTTGCTGATCATCCAACCAGTAAGAGGAAACTTCTACAGGATTGAACACATCAGAGATATCCAGGATCACAACATGGCAGTCCTGATTATCATCCACATAAGCCCTATTTCCTTTGATCACCACCTCAGTTGAAGAAGTAACGCCATCATAGGAAGCCACCTCAAAAGGAGCAGCCGGATCCGTCACATCCAGTATCCTCACCCCGTTTCCAGATATTGGAACAAAAAGATATTGACCTGAATCATCCATAGCGGGAATCCCTACAGCAGACGGGAATACGGTTGTGCTCTTCAAGACAGGATTATAAGGATCTGAGATGTCGATTATCCTCAGAGCTGGTTCCCCTTCTCCTCCTCCAAGATGGACTCTGACAGACACATACGCATAATCTCCGAATACATTGACTTCTCTTGTAAGATACGGAAAAGGCATAAAGGCTACCTCAGTCGGTGAAGTCGGAGTGGAGATATCGATGACTCTCAATCCATAATGGTAGTCTGTGACGCAGGCATAATCTCCTGATACATCCACGCTTCGCGCAGATGATTGGAACGTTTCACATGAGCCCACCTCCACAGGATTATCTGGGTTTGAAAAATCAACCACTTTCAGTCCAGCTGCACCATCAGCGATGTAGGCATAGTTACCAGAAATTACGATTACAGTCGCAAGCGAAGAGGACAGGAATAATTCACTCCTTTTGACAAGGTTGGAAGGATCAGAGTAATCCCAAATCTCCAAATCTCCGCCATGACCGATCAATACAAGGTTCCTTGCCTCATCCACAGCCAATCCATAAGTGGCTCCACCACTCCACGAGCCAACTATCTCGAAATATCCCTCTCCGATGCTCGCAAGAGAGATGGATTGAGATGAAGAATTATTGCTCTCATCCCCTTCTATAATCACTTCTGTCTCATCAACGATAACGCCGATGTAGTAATCCCCTCCGGAGACGGTATTCGGAATCTGCAATTCAGGGTCGATTGGGACATTCATCGTTTCTCCTGAACCAAGAGCCGCAAATGACGACTTTCCTTTCCACAGAGGAATATCACTCGTAGAAATCACCGAATCAGGGGAGAGATAGATGCCCACACTGATATCACCCAAGTACAGGTCATGCGCTCCTTGATTCTCGACACTGAGACTTACCTCTCCTCCAATGATCTCTCCA
>Ga0114922_10006338_pt1 | contig 10868 bp, 14 predicted proteins | sample AartaG_FD_100975 | JGI IMG/M metagenome (GOLD analysis project Ga0114922, IMG submission 100975) | Deep subsurface microbial communities from Aarhus Bay to uncover new lineages of life (NeLLi) - Aarhus_00045 metaG | ecosystem: Environmental > Aquatic > Marine > Oceanic > Sediment | place...
GATGATTTATCTCAATACGGCACAACCGAACTGACTGTGCCGCCTGTGGAGTTGGATAAGTTCGTGCCAATTGATAGGCCAAAGAACTCCATTCCGGTTGTCGGTGTCAGCGGGCACGTGTACAAGGGCGGGCGCAAGGGCGAAGAGTTGGTGAAACGTCTTGCAGCCAGTGAACTTGGCAAGCGCATTAAATTAGTCGCCAGCGGCAAAGATTGGCCTGTTCCGACGCGCAACTATGCGTGGAAGGATATGCAAAAGTTCTATCAGAGCCTTGATGTGTACCTATGCACCGCCTCGATTGAGGGTATACCGATGCCGCCGTTGGAGGCGCTGGCGTGTAGGATACCTGTGCTTGTGCCGCTTGATGTTGGTTTATTAAATGATGTTTTGTTACCTCACCCTGCGTCAAGGTACGAGACGGGAAATTATGAACATATGGAGAAGGAATTAACTAATGTTTTAAAGGATTGGGAGTGTAATAGTATAGCCACTATAGATGATTACAGAATGGTGATTGACCGTTTCACCCCTGACGCATGGCGGCAATCTAACATCAACGCATTTGAGCGCATGTTATATCCACCTGTGGAAACATATGTGAAACCAGAACCCGTCACAGAGCGCACGAAACAAGGGACTAGGGGCGTTTATATAGTCGCTTACGGAAAACCGGCAAGGGACTGCGCAAAAACGGCGCTGAAGAGTTGGAAAACTTTTATGCCCGACGTACAAACGGCGCTGGTATCCGACAGCCCGTTGGGGATTGAGGACGTATTTATTGATGAATTTGACGCTGACATTGGCGCGCGAAGCGTCAAGACTCGCATCTATGATGTATCGCCTCAAGAGTGGGAGACGGTGGTTTATGTCGATGCCGACACCGAACTGATTAACCCCGTCCCGTTTTTATTTGAGTTGATTGAAGCGGGTTGGGATATGTTCATTTGTATGAACCCGGCGCGATACGGTTTGATAAAAGACGGCGTTCGCCCAGACAACCATGAAGAGATGGAAGTGACGTTTAAGGAATTGGGCGGCGATGAATTCTTACAACTCAATGCCGGGGTGTTGGGTTTCCGTCGCAACGAACGCACAGCCACTTTGTTCCGAGTGTGGCATAACGAATGGCAAAGGTACGGTGCGCGCGATCAAGCGGCATTGGCGCGGGCACTGCACGCCAACCCGATTAAGTTATATGTGTTGGGACAAGAATGGAATACCATATTACGCGAGGACAAGCAGGGGCGACAGGTGTATAACGACCCTAAGCGCAGCGCGGGCATAGTGCATTATCCGCTTGGGGCGCGACGGTGGAAGGGATTGATTGATGGGCGATTGGATACCACCGAAGCGTGGGCGGCGGTACACCCGAAAGAGAAGATGAAATGATAGACAGCGATATAGATAAGACTGCTATTGAATGGAGTAAACAATTTAAGGGGGTAGAATATATAGAACATATAGCTTTGTGCGGTAACAAGCGACTGAAGTTTAATGTTAAAGGTTCTAAAAAGGGAGCGCTTTTTGTGCTTATAACTCTTAATGAATGGACAGATATTATATATAAGCACAAGACATATTCTGAAGCATTATGGATGTGTTTGGAGATTAAAGCGAGATGCCTAATTGAAAGATTTCAAAAAGACGGTGTGCAATGAAACCGCTTAAAGTCGCTGTCATCCACTCGTATCATCGTGAGCAAACGTCAGAGCGTATGCACGGGGCATGGTCGTATCCAGTGCCGGAATTCACTTGGCAGCGGGCGAAGGTAAGCGACGGCTACACCATAGATCGCGCCGATTATGCGGACTATGACTTCGTATTGATTGAGGACTCTCATGCGCTAGGGACTATCGTCGGGGAAGGTACACCCGTAGGGTATTGGGTTGGCGATAGTGTTATATCCGAGTGGCATTACGACATCCGCCATACACAGGCGGGGGGCGCGGACTTGATTTTGCTTACACAGGATAATCTGGAGCGCTTTACGGACATCGGCAAACCGGTTCGACGGTGGATGATGTGTATAGATGAAAATCTGTTTCATACTGGTTATGGGGAGAAGACAACCGACGTTGGTTATTTTTTCGTAGGAAATACAGAGCGCCGTTATTACGATTGGAAGCTATCGGCCTTATGTGACCGCAAGGGATATAAATATCAATCGGGCTGGCGTGATGGAACAAAGTATCCAAAGAGTTTCACCCGATGTCGCATCAACGTCAACGTGTCTCATAATCCCGGTAATTTTTCCTATCGTATTTTACAGACGTTGGCGAGTGGGACTTGTCTATTGACCACGCCCGTACCGGAGCTAGACCCTGACGCGGCGAAGATTTACACCACTTTTAGCAACGTCAAAGAATTGAATAAATTGATTATTGACTTCCTTAAAAGCGGGGAATGGCAGGATAGAGGGCAGCGCGGTTATGAGTTGGTGCAGGAGCGGCATACCTGGTCGAAGCGGGCAACACAGTTACGCCAGATATTGAATGAGGAGTTGGGGATATGAACCCGATTAAAGTAGCGCTGGTACACGCTGACCACCCCCGCCATATCGATAGTCGAATGGTCGGTATATGGTCATATCCCGTGCCGGAGTTTGAGGTCACTAGATTCCCACAGGAGAAATACGTTGACTTATCCCGCCTCCAGTTCCAAGAATTTGACGTGATATTCCAGGAGGATGCCAGATTGCAGGTGACGTGGAATGATAAGGGTGACACGCCACTGATTTACTATGTAGTCGATAGCACGCTGTCTGCTAATCATTACCGTGAGCGACGGGTAGCGGCGGAGCAGGCCGATCTCGTGCTGGTTGACTGGGATAAATTGGAACGGTTCGCGGGGGGCGCACCTGTGCGGCGGCTGTCGTATTGCGTCAATGATAAAATGTTCGCCCCGAAATACGGCGACTACACAACCGACGTTGGTTTCTTTTGCAACCATACTCCAGAACGGGGGCGACTAAATGAGGCGCTGTTGGAATTCTGCGAAAACAATGAATACACCTATCAGTCTGGACATCGCGGCGGGGTATCTTACGCCAAGAGTTTAGCGCGGTGTCGCATCAACGTCAACTTGAATCGTAATTCAGAGACGCGGACGCACCGTTGTTTTGATGTGATGGCATCGAGGTCGTGTTTACTGACTTCTCCGCTGCCGAAGGTGTCCGATGAATTAAAGGGAGACGGATGTTATGGAATATATAAAGATGGCGAATTAGAAACGATGATATTCGTGCTTTTGAAAACTAGTAAATGGCAAGCGATTTCTAATGCAGGCTATGAAATGGTACAACAGTATCACACCTGGGCGGTACGCGCCCGCCAGCTTGCGGCAATCATCAGAGAGGAGTTTGACTTTGATTGACACGAACAAGGTTCTCAAATATCTGGACAGATTCCGCGATCATCCTCCACCTGTTAATGTTGAGGTTGACTTGAGCAACAGGTGCAATCTTGGATGTAAATTTTGCCATTTCGCGCACACTCACAGCAGGGGCAAACACGTTCAGGGATGCAAACTTGACCCGGTTTGTGGCGATATGATGGAATTGGAACTGGCGTTGAAGATTGTCGAAGAGTTGACAGAATACGGGGTAAAGTCGGTTACGTGGTCGGGCGGCGGCGAACCGACGTTGAATCCGAACATAGTTAACATAATCGAGGCGACTCCCCTGCCGCAGGGGATATATACCAATTGCGTAAGTATGCCAGCTACGTTGGCGAATGTCATCAAGCGTCATTGCGTGTGGGTATATGTGAGTTTGGATTGCATCAATAAAAAAGAGTTCGCAAAAGTCAAGAACGTCAAGCCTGATATGTTCAATTGGGTATTGGACGGAATCGAGAGATTGAAATCTGCTGAGGGTGACGCCGCAATCGGAATAGGGATGTTGGTCACGCCCGATAACGCTCACAACATTCAGGCCATGTATGATTTTGTCAACATCGAAATCAATCCCGATTACGTCCAGTTTCGGCCAGCGATTGATACCTACGATAATCTGGAATGGATTCAGACGGCAATCGATAATCTGTTATTGTTAGAGCGCGGTGAGACGAAAGTCTATAGACAGATTGAACGGTTTGACATGTATCTCAATTGGGACGGGCACGGATACGCTAATTGTCGATGGTCACGCGCTCAGAGCGTCATCACGCCCAACGGTAAAGTGTGGACGTGTCTTAATCGCAGGGGTTTCGATGGTGACTGTCTGGGGGATGTGAACAAAGAATTATTTGCCTCCATCTGGCAACGCGCGCCGATGGCGAAAGTGAAAGGCGATTGCCGTGTGATGTGTCGCGGCCATATCCCAAACAAAGCGGTTGAGAAGGTGTTAAGCGAACCGGAGGGGCATGAGAACTTCATCTAGATTAAAGGTGGCGTTAATTCATTATGACAACCCGCGCCAGTTTGAACGGGCGGTTGGGTTCTGGGCGTATGATGTGCCAGAGTTTGAGGTGACGCATTTTGGAGTCGGGCGCGTCGGGGCAACCAGGCGGTCAAAATACAAAGACATGGGCTTCGATTTGATATTCCGTGAAGATCATAAATGTTATGGCAAGCTGAAACGAGATGCACTTATCCCAACTATTTATTATATCGTTGACAGCCCCGCCAGCAAATCGCATTACAAAAAACGGCTACAGGTCGCGCCACAGCATGATTTGTTATTGATTGAGCAGGACAAATTATCGCGCTTTCGGCATCTAAATATCCCAATGCGACGTTTGGGATATTGCGTCAATGACCAATTCTTTCGGGATTATGAACTGGACAAGGACGTTGATATTTGTTTTCACGCCCGCCCGATTGACCAGCGCCGTATACATATGCACCATTGGCTGGCCGGATTTTGTTCCCGGCATGGATATAAATACATGGGCGGCAAGCGCGGCAGATTAGATTATCCGCACAGCTTCAACCGATCTAAGGTTAGCGTCAACACTATTCATAATCCAGCCTGTAGAAATCATCGCGTATTCGATGTCATGGCCTCGCGGTCATGTTTGGTGACTGATATATTGCCGATGGTATCAGGTGAGAAGCGGGAGTCTGGCGAACACTATATTGAGTTCGGGAGTTGGGAACAGCTTGCCGACGTTCTCACGACTTTGATGAATAATGGACGGTGGCAAGAAATAGCCGATAGAAGTTATGAGCTTGTGCAAAAATATCATACCTGGAAGATACGGGCCAAAGAATTACGGCAGATTATATTTGAGGAGTTCAAAATATGAAGGTGCTTGTAACGGGCGGCATGGGATTTATCGGTTCGCATCTGGTCGATGCGCTGGTGAAAAAAGCACATGAGATAACTATCATAGATGATATGTCTCATTTTGAAAAACCCAGTCTTGGCAGTGGGGTAACATTGGTAATGGATACCATTGAATCATGGCCTGCCTTAAGAGACCTTGGCAAAGACTTCGATGTGATTTTCCACCTTGCAGCCAAGAACATTATCGCATCGACAGAAAACCCGCGCAACGACTTTTCATCAAATGCGCTGGGAACATTCAACGTCTTACAATATGCAAGGGATATAGGCGCGAAAGTTATCTACACCTCCTCCGCTTCAATCTATGGTAACTCATCACAGCTTCCGATAACGGAAGATACGCCGCCTTACATGTTGACTCCCTATGCCGCCAGCAAATACACAGGTGAGTTATATTGTCAGGCGTTTTATGAGAGTTTTGGGTTGCCGGTGGTGGTGTTTCGATTGTCGAATGTATACGGTCCGCGGCAAAAAGAGGGCGTGATACCAATATTTATGCAGGCCGTGCGAGAAAGTAAATCAATAACTGTTTGCGGAGACGGTCAACAGACGCGGGATTACACCTATGTTGGGGATGTTGTAAGGGCGTTAATGTGGGCAATGGATAATGAACGCGCAGTTGGTGAAACTATGAATATCGGAACGGGGATTGAGACTAATATTAACCAATTGGCACGAATGATATATTGCAAACATGGAGATTCGGATTTTGTCCGAGTTGAAAACCGCGACATCGACAACGTGCGCCGCCGTGTTCTCAGCATAGAACGCGCCCGTCGCGTGTTACGATGGACTCCGTCGGTGACGTTGCGCGACGGATTAGGGCTAACTTGGGACAGTCGAAATGAAATATGATATACTGGAGGCATGATGAAGGCAACCGGAACACCTGAAGAAATATTGGAACAGCTTGTGCCAGATCGAAATTACCCGGAGCTACCAGGGATATTGGAGCGGGCGCGGGAGTTAGTGAAGTTCACAAAGCGCGAAATCTGGCGGTATCAGGCTTATGTGTTGTATGCGCTGGTGATGCCGTACAATATCAAGGGCGTGCAGGTGTTAGAGATCGGAACGGCAACCGGGTATAGCGCGGCGATACTGGCGCAAGCGGCGAGTAACGGGCGCGTGATAACGCTCAATCCCAAACAAATTGAATTCGTGCAGGCGGTGGACAACCTGCGAGTGTTTCATAACGTATTTGTGGAGCGCATCAAATCTTACGACTATCTAGTACAGTGGCAGCATTTGAATCAGGCATTGGATGTCGTGTTCATTGACGGAGACCACGGGCGCGTGGCGATGGATTTAGACTGGTTTAACGAACTCAAAACAGGGGGGCTGATATTGTTTCACGACTACTCCCCCACCGGCAGCAAACGTGCCTGTCAACCGGTGTATGACATTTGCAACGCAATGCGCGACAGTCTGGGGCGCGACTTCGATATTGAAATCATAGACCATCAAAAAGTGGGCATGGTCGGGTTTTATCGTCAACGCGGTGAGACGTTCGGGGGCATATCACAATCTGGTGACGGATGGAAACTAGTTGGTGGAGAGTGGCAAGATGTCAAATGATATTGGTGGTATAGCTACGGGGAATAATAATGGCATACGCAACGGTAGACGAAGTTAAGGCGCAACTAGAAGCCGACACCTTGCCGGCGGTGGGCGATGATGATGTTCTCGGCGACGATATAGCCGCGGCGACGAAACTAATCAACGGATATTGCAATCGGCCAGATGGTTTTGAAGCTGACGCGGTAGCCAGCGCGCGGATATTCACCGGACTAGGTAAGTCGTACTTGTATTTGCCGGAGTTCGTAGATGTGACGTTGGTCGCGGTCAAAGACAGCGTGACCGAAACGACTTATACCAGTTGGGAGGATGATGATTACGTGGCCTTCGCCGGAGACCCGTTGAACCCGAACTTCCAACCCCTTACTTATGGCAGACCGTACCAGGGTATCATGGTCAGCGCGGTTGGCGATGCGCCTTTCACGACATTCTATCGAGGTAGCTACAATGGGCAATATCTGCCGACAGTACAAGTGACGGCCAAGTGGGGATACAGCGTGGCCGTTCCTGACGATATTCATCTTGCGACTGTGATGACAGTAGCGTACTGGTACAAACGATTGAAAGCGCACATGGCGGACGCGCTTGGCAATCCCGAAACTGGCGAGATAAAATACATCAAAGGACTTGACCCGTCAGCGCAAGCCATTCTAGACCGGGGGCGGTACAAACGCCCTGCGATAGGGACGGTGAGATAATGCCTGATGATGTAAACGTGTCCTTTGACGTTCAGGGGTTGGAGGAGACGAAACACAAGATGGAGCAAGTCGCCCGCGATTTACATGGCCGCCCAATGGTGGACGGAATGCAAAAAGCGGTGTTGATTGTGGTCAGGGGCGCGAAGAAAAACGCGCCTGTCGATACCGGGAGGTTACGCGCCAGCATAACGGGGGAGGTCGCCCCGACGGGTATATACGGGCGCGGCCTGGGGGTACAGGGTATCGTGGGCACTAACGTCTCCTATGCGCCAACACAAGAGGAGCGGGTGCATTATTTGCAACGGGCATTCGATGACCAACGGGATGCGATTGTGGAGTTGATTGGCGAGAAGGTTAGCGGGATTGTGAGGAAGTAAATGGCAGTAGTTGTAAGTCTTAAAGATTGGAACACCGCAATTGAGACCACGTTGGGAGCGGCGGCGGCGCTGGATAGAGATTACGACTATGACGAAGTGCCCGGCGCGCTGGCTGACCTTCCGGCGATGGTGGTATTGCCGCAAGTATGGTTTCAGGCGCGAGACAGCGACACCGCTCAGAACACTTTTGGCACGGCGACTATTGAACCAGCCCGGCATTTTGAAGTCACATTCTGGGCTGATGCTATGATTTCTACTGTGATGACGGCGCAAACGTCGGCCATTCTGCTGGACGTGGCGGAGGACATCAACGACATTTTAAATGACCAGAGACCCGGAGACTATTTCGGAGACCCAACTATTAAAAGTTTTGAATGGGATGCAGAGCGGGTTTTAATCCAGTATAGCAAACAGATGTACATAGCCATACGCTATGCAATCACGATTCGTACATTCTAGGAGACTTCAATGCCAATCTATAGAGTACACAGGAAATTGAGTTTCGGACACGGGAAAATTGTGCGGCCAGGAGTGTACCCGTCGCTATCGATTAAAGATGATATTCTGGCGACGTTGGTAGAGCGCGGTACTGTATCAGTCGCGTTCACCCCTCCATTGGCGGAATTACCGGGTTGGAAAACACGCGCCAAAAGGTTGAAAACCATCGACATTGAGACCGTTGAACAATTCGTCGAGGCCAGCGAAACCGTCTTATCTCGGAAACTTAGACTAAAAAAGGCAAATGTGTTACAATTAAAACAAGAATTAATTGAGGAGTATCTTACGCCGCGAGAAGATGAGTCTGACTGTTGCGGCTAACATAACATAAACCAAAACCGTTTACCCGAAAGCCTAGAGCTTCTGTCTCTGGGCTTTTTGCGTTTAAGTATCTAAGAGTAGGGGTTTGAGGAGTAACCAATATGGCAACAAGTACAACTATAGTCAACGCCTGTGGCGTACAGATCAGTTTGGACAATGATCTCGGAGTGCTGACTGAGATAACGGGCGAAATGACCAGCGCCAATATCGAATTGACCGTTGGCATCGCGGATTATGTGGTATTCGCTGACGATAATCATTACCGCACCGCCTGTAGAAAAGACGCAAAAATCAGTCTGGGCATCTTTTATTCGACTGACGATCTTGAGGGAATGGGCATAATCAAACAGTGGTGGGACGAAGTGCCGTTTGAGAATCGCTCAGTTCAAATCGACGTGCCAACCAGCGGCGGTGGCAATGACAGGTACAGCGCGGAAGTATTGCTGGAGAGCGCTACGTTCCCGATGAGCGCCGATGATGCCAGTCCCATTTTGGTGTCGGTTGAGTTGGTGCCTAACGGACAGCTTGACATCGCTCAGATAGCCAGCTAATACGACGGGGGTTTTACAATGGCACGCAAGAACACCAAGAGAGTCGATACAGCCAGGTTACAGGATAAAGGCAGTTATATCGTAATCAAACGCCCGACAGTCGGAGCGACTAACGAACTCAAGGACGCGGTGATGCCGATATATGACAAATACCGTAATGCCAACGGCGCTGTGCCAGACGCGAAAATAATGAGCGTCATGTCCGCTGAGGATATGGACGAGTTGAATGTTCTGACGCGGCAATATTGGGCAGACCATATTGTGAGCTGGAATTGGGTTGACGATGCCGAACAACCGTTGGCACAACCGGGCGAAGATGTGACGGTGTTCGACTTGTTGACGGATGATGAATTCGCATTCATTCGCAAACAGTTTGAGCCTGATTTGACGCAGGAAAAAAAAGTCAACTAGCAACCCAGATATGGCAGGCGTTATATCCCGGAATGGGCGGGGCAGTGCCAGATGGTTACATTGACTTTGTGATGTGTACTGAGTTGTATCATTGCACGCCGGAGGAATTATCACGACAGGACGCGGACGTTGTTTCGCGTCACTTTTTCATGTACCAGGAAAAGCTAAAAGTCGAGAACCGCGTCAAACGTGACCAAGAGGCGCGGCAAAAAGCACGAAGTAAAAGTGGCAAGTAGGGAGGACTATCGTGGCACGCAGGAACACCGTAGAGATCATCATCAACGCCGAAGACCGTGCCAGTCGCACGATTTCAGGGGTTGGTGAATCAATTCAGGGAGTTGGCCGGGTAGCGTTGGCGGGCATTGGAATTGCCACCGCCGCTGTCACGGCCTTTGGTGTTTCCAGCGTGGCGGCCTTCTCAACTTTTGAAAGAAGCCTCAATGAAGTATTCACCTTGCTTCCCGGCATATCAGGCGAAGCGATGGAAGCAATGTCCTCGCAGGTGCAACAGTTCTCGACACGTTTCGGCACGTTGACCGATGAAGTTGTGCCCGCGCTATATCAGGCTCTGTCTGCTGGCGTGCCGCCCGATAATGTTTTTGAGTTTCTTGAGACCGCGCAAATGGCGGCAATTGGTGGTGTTACCGATTTAGAGACCGCTGTTGATGGTATTTCGTCGGTTGTCAATGCTTACGGTGCTGAGGTTTTGAGCGCGGCGCAAGCATCTGACATTATGTTCACCGCGGTCCGCCTCGGCAAGTGTGTAGTTGGTGAAACACGGGTATTGCTTGCTGATGGTCAGTACAAGCGCATTGATGAATTGCAGGAAGGTGCTAAAGTAGTTGCTTACGATGGCCGCAACTTTGTCCCAATGAACGCTAAGTGGGTTGACCAAGGGGTTAAGCCTACTGTAAAACTTACCACTCGCTTAGGTCGTGAGATTGTAACTACCTGGAATCACCCCTATCTATCAATACCCAAGAAACAAGATGATAGGTCAACACGCGCACCACAATGGTGTAAGGTTTCAGAACTTAAAGTCGGAGATCGTATAGCTGTTCCTACCTCCCTCCCCTATTTTGGCGAGAAAAGTATTCCAGAGCATAAAGCAGGGTTGTTGGGATTGTGGCTTGCTGAGGGTAATTCAAAC
>Ga0114922_10006339_pt1 | contig 10868 bp, 11 predicted proteins | sample AartaG_FD_100975 | JGI IMG/M metagenome (GOLD analysis project Ga0114922, IMG submission 100975) | Deep subsurface microbial communities from Aarhus Bay to uncover new lineages of life (NeLLi) - Aarhus_00045 metaG | ecosystem: Environmental > Aquatic > Marine > Oceanic > Sediment | place...
ATATAATAGAACCGGATGAGAATATCGCTGCTATCGGATCAGGTGGTCCTTATGCATTAGCGGCAGCAAAGGCTTTAGTTAAATATTCAAATTTATCTGCCTATAAAATAGCTTTAGAATCTTTACAAATTGCTGCATCAATTTGCATTTATACTAATGATAAAATAACGGTAGAAAAATTATAATAGAAAGGAGGAACTATAGTTGATTAACGACCTAACCCCTTCACAAATTGTTTCCGAACTTGATAAATATATAATTGGGCAAGATAACGCCAAAAAAGCAGTAGCTATAGCTTTACGAAATAGAATTAGAAGACAGAAATTATCCCCAGAATTAATAGATGAAGTGACCCCAAAAAATATCATAATGATCGGGCCTACCGGAGTTGGAAAAACAGAAATCGTTAAAAGATTATCAAAATTGGTTAAAGCCCCTTTTGTAAAAGTTGAAGCAACAAAATTTACCGAAGTAGGTTATGTAGGGAGAGATGTGGAATCCATAATCAGAGATTTAGCAGAAGTAAGTATTCAATTGGTTCGTAAAGAATGGGCTAGTAAGGTAGAAGATAAAGCAAAACAGTTGGTCGATGAAAAAATAATAGATTATTTGTTCCCTGTATCAAACAAAGGAAAAGAACAAAGACCAAATTTATTAGATGGTTCATTTTATTCTGGAGTTGAAGAAGAAAAGAAAGATTCTTTTGATATTTCAACAAAAAAAGATGAAAGAGAAGAAAGATTTGAAAGGACTAGAAAAAAATTTAAAGATAAATTAAAAAAAGGTGAGTTGGAAAATAGACTAATTGAAATCGAAGTTGAGGAAAACATTCAGCCTACAGTAGAAGTTTTTTCTAATTCAGGGATAGAAGGAATGGGAATCAATTTTAAAGACATTCTTGGCAGAATGTTCCCCCAAAAAAGAAAAAAACAAAAAGTTACAATTGTAGAGGCTCGTAAAATATTACTATATACTGAAACTCAAAAGTTAATAGATATGGATGAAGTAATTCGAGCCGCTGTTGATAGGGTGGAAAATTTAGGGATTGTTTTTATTGATGAAATCGATAAAATTGCCAGGCAAGAAAAATCATACGGACCAGATGTATCCAGGGGGGGAGTTCAAAGAGATATATTACCTATTATTGAAGGTTCAACAGTCATGACTAAATATGGAGCAGTAAAGACCGACCATATTTTATTTATATCTGCCGGTGCTTTTACCATTTCAAAGCCTTCTGATTTAATACCTGAATTACAAGGACGTTTTCCTATTAGGGTTGAATTAAATATTTTAAACAAAGAAGATTTAAAGAGAATATTAACCGAACCTTGTAATTCACTAATAAAACAATATGTAGCCTTACTTGCTACCGAAGATCTGAAAATAGAAATTGCCGAAGACGCTATTGACGAGATTGCTGAAACTGCTTTTCTGGTAAATGAGCAAACAGAAAATATTGGAGCAAGGAGACTTTATACTATATTAGAAAAGCTATTGGAAGATATATCTTTTAATGCACCCGGTTTGAAAAAGAAGAAATTTACTATTGATAAAAAATACGTAAAGAAAAAATTACAAAGCATTGTAAAGAATGAAGATTTAAGTAGGTATATTTTGTAATTGACCGATTGACCAATTAAATTAGTCGTTGGTGAATAGGACTAGCGTGGAGCGTACAGCGTATAGCGGATAGTTTAAAGAGTTAGTTGATTGATAAATTAGTATTAAGCTATCTAACCAGCAAACCAGTAACTAGCTAACTAATTCTCAACGAAATAAGAATTAGATTTCTGTGAAATCTTCTTCTCTCTATCTTATTTTCTTTACTAAATACTATATACTAGATACTAGATACTAATTATACTCTACGCTCCACGCTGTACGCTATACGCTAGTTTTAATTTTCTTGATTTAGAAAAAAAACTGTGTTATACTATCTTTGATTTTGTGTACTTATTATGTATAAGTTACAACGATTTATGATAATTTTTAAATCATAAAAAATATAAAAATATAAAACTATAAAAATAGAAATTGGAGGATGGTAGATGAGTGTAATTTCAATGAAACAATTGCTAGAGGCAGGTGTACATTTTGGCCACCAAATGCGGCGATGGGATCCCAGGATGAAAACATATATTTTTACAGAGAGAAATAATATATATATTATAGATCTTCAACAGACCGTGAAATTAGTCGAGGTAGCATATGATTTCATAAGAGAAATATCTGGCAATGGCGGTAATATACTGTTCGTAGGAACAAAAAAACAGGCTCAGGAAGCGATTAAAAACGAAGCTGAAAGGTGTGGCATGTTTTATGTAAATTATAGATGGTTAGGCGGAATATTAACTAATTTTAATACTATTAGAAAAAGAGTTAAAAGGCTTCATGAATTGGAAGAAATGGAAAATAATAATATGTTTGAAGTTCTTCCCAAAAAAGAAGTTATAAGCTTAAAAAGGGAAAAAGAGAAACTTGAAAAAATATTAACCGGAATTAAAGATATGGAAGAACTTCCAGCCGCAATATTCATAATTGATCCCAAAAAAGAGAATATTGCAGTTGCTGAAGCCAATAAACTTTCTATTCCTATAGTGGCAATTGTAGATACAAATTGCAACCCGGAAGAAATAGATTATGTGATTCCAGGTAATGATGATGCGATAAGAGCAGTAAAATTAATTTCTTCAGTTGTAGCTGATGCAGTTATTGAAGGGAAGAAATCAACTATTGAAAAAGAGACTAAAGTAGTTTAAAACATAATACATATAAACGAAGCAAGGAGATAAGGATGAACATTAATGCCCAGATGGTTAAGGAATTGCGAAAAAAAACAAGTGCTGGAATGATGGATTGTAAGAAAGCCTTAAAAGCAACTGAGGGAGACCTGGAAAAAGCAATTGAATATTTACGTAAAAAGGGGATGGATGCAGCTGCTTCTAAATTTAACAGGAAGGCACTATGCGGAGCAGTAGGATCCTACATTCATCTCTACGGTAAAATAGGAGTTTTAGTCGAAATAAATTGCGAAACAGATTTTGTGGCTAATACAAATGAATTTAAAGAATTCGTGAAAGATATAGCTATGCAAATCACAGCCTCAAATCCTAAATTTATATCCAGAGAAGATGTTCCGGACATTATAATTAAAAAAGAAAAAGAGATATTTTCTGCACAGGTTGAAAAAACAGGCAAACCTGCCCCGATCATTAAAAAAATTGTGGAAGGTAAATTAGAAAAATATTTCAAGGAAAATTGTTTGAAGGAACAAATATTTATTAAAGATAACAGCAAGAATATTAATCAATTATTGCTAGAGTTAATTGCTAAATTAGGTGAAAATATCGTAATTAAAAGGTTTGCTAGATTTCAACTCGGCGAGGAAATTTAAAATTTGTTAGATGGTTAACTAGTTAGCTGGTTACCTGGTTAAGAAATTAGAAGTGAGAGAAAATTAGGGGCGTATAGGATAAAGCGTTAAACGATCTAAAATCTAATTTTCTTCACGCGATACTCGATACGCAATACTGAGTTCCTATACGCTAAACGCTGTACGCTATACGCTAATTTTATTCACTAACGACTAATTATCGTGGCGAAGGATAAAAATATGAAAAAACCTTCATACAAAAGAATTCTTTTAAAACTCGGAGGTGAATCACTCTCAGGAGAAAAAGGTTATGGTATTGATATCAAAAAGATTAATTTTATCGCCAAAGAAATTGCAGAAATAAGAGAACTTGGAGTACAAACAGCTGTCGTAATTGGAGGGGGAAATATCTTTAGAGGTCAAGAGGGAAGCGAAAAAGGTATAAATCGCGTTTCGGCAGATTATATGGGCATGTTAGCAACTATAATTAATGCTTTAGCTCTTCAAGATTCTTTAGAAAAATTAAATATTGAAACAAGAGTACAAACTGCAATCGAGATGAAAGCGATTGCAGAACCATATATCAGAAGAAGGGCAATGAGACATTTAGAAAAAAATAGAATAGTAATTTTAGCTGCTGGAACAGGGAATCCTTATTTTACTACAGATACCGCTGCTGCATTAAGGGCAATTGAGCTAAATGCTGAAGCAATTCTTAAAGCTACAAAAGTTGATGGTATATATGAATCCGACCCATTAAAAAATTCAAAAGCAATAAAATTTAATAGTTTAGGATTTCTCGAATTTTTAAATAAGGGACTAAAAGTTATGGATGCAACTTCCATTTCTTTATGTATGGAAAATAATATTCCGGTAATAGTTTTTAATTTTAATACTGTTGGAAATATTAGAAGGGTTGTATTCGGTGAAAAAATAGGGACAATAGTAAAGGGGGAATAAACATGCTGCAGGATTTATTAAATGAAACAAAAGTTAGAATGGAAAAGACAATTAAGGCATTAAGGGATGAATTTGCCCATATAAGAACAGGAAGAGCTTCTTCAAACTTAGTAGATCGGATAAAAATATCCTATTATGGTACTTTAACTCCCTTAAAACAAATAGCAAATATTTCCATTCCGGAATCGAATTTAATAGTTATTCAACCCTGGGATAAAAATTGTCTTTCTGAAATTGAAAAATCTATATGGAAATCTGATTTAGGGTTAGCACCATCTGTTGATGGTAATATTATTCGACTTACCCTACCACCGTTGAACGAAGAAAGAAGAAAAGAATTAGTAAAATTGGTAAAAAATGAAGCGGAAAATGGAAAAATAAGCATAAGAAATATAAGAAGAGAAGTGAATGATTCAATAAAAAAAGAGGAAAAAGAAAGTAATATTTCGGAAGATGAATGTAAAAAAAATCAAAATGAAGTCCAAATATTGACGGATAATTATACAAAAAGTATTGATGAATTATTAGAGCTTAAAGAAAAAGAAATTATGGAAGTATAAAAAAATATTTTAAATTATTTAATGAAGAAAGGAGCATAAATGGCTTATAAAATTACTGATGAATGCATCAAATGTGGCATATGTGTTGATGAATGTCCTACAGAAGCAATTTCTGAAGGAGAAGAAACTTATTTAATTGATAAAAATAAGTGTACAGATTGCGGAGCTTGTGCCGATGCTTGTCCAAGTGAAGCGATAGTACAGGAATAAAAATATAACCCCCTTCAAATTTTAATCTATAATAATCTATTTTTCATTAATATATTTTAAAGGGGGTTTTTTTATAGGTGATAATTATTAGTAATTCTAAAGATACTAAAAATGTATTAATTGAGAAGAATAAAATACCTCAGCACCTGGCTATAATAATGGACGGAAATGGTCGGTGGGCAAAGAAAAAAGGATTGCCCCGAAGTGCAGGGCACAGGGAAGGGGCAAAAGCAGTTAAAAAAGTGATAGCTAGCTGTTTAAAATATAACATTCCCGCATTAACCCTTTTTGCTTTTTCTACAGAAAATTGGAAACGCCCTAAAAACGAAATAAACTACCTTTTAAAAATATTTGAAAGAGTTTTGAATAAAGAAAAAGCAAATTTAATTAAGAATAATATAAAAATGAATTTTATAGGGAGATTAAACGAACTACCTAACTCGCTTAATGAAAAGATGAATGAATTATCCGAATCTACCAGGAAGAATGATAAACTTATTTTAAATATTGCTATTAACTATGGTGGAAGAGCTGAAATTACCGATGCTCTCAAATCTATAACACTAAAAATACTTGATAAAAAGTTAAATATTGAAGAAATTAATGAAAATACTATTGGAAATAATTTATATACCCGAGATCTTCCTGATCCAGATCTACTAATCAGAACAGCTGGCGAAATGAGAATTAGCAATTTTATGATATGGCAGATTGCTTACACAGAATTTTGGATTACTTCTATTCTTTGGCCCGATTTCGACGAAAATAGTTTAATAGAAGCAATAAGAAATTTTCAAAAAAGAGTGAGAAAATATGGAGGAAAAGTATAATAATTTTTTAAAGAGAACTGTAACAATTATTCTAGGGGTTTTATTAGCTTTTTTAACAATATTTTGGAAAGAATTCCCTTTTCCTATAATTATTATAATTATAGCTTTGTTGGGGTTAAAGGAATTATATAGTATTGCCCAAAAACGTGGGTATAAACCATCATATATATTGGGAAGCATACTAACATTATACTTCATCATGATTACAGTTTATGATATTCATTGCTTTAATTACTATATCGAAAATATATTTGTTACTTTTTTTATTATACTAACTTTTATCTTTCAACTATTTAAAAAAGATTTTTCTAAGGTATTAGCCGAGATATCCATTACAATTTTTGGAAGTATTTATTTAGGATATTTCTTATCCTTTATACTAAAAATAAAAGATTTACCCAATGGAAATTATTATCTTATCTCCTTGTTAATCGTTACTTGGGCAAATGATTCTGGAGCTTATCTTGTCGGCACAAAATTTGGTAAAAATAAATTATTTCCCAGGATAAGTCCAAATAAAACTATCGAAGGTTCAATTGGGGGGATCATATTTAGTATTGCTGGCACATTTGCCTTGAAAAACTGGTTAAACTTAACTTTTAATGAATTACTTTTTCTAGGTTTGATTATATCAATAATGGCACAACTGGGTGATTTATTTGAATCTGTATTAAAAAGAGGTTCGGGAATTAAAGATTCAGGGAATTTAATCCCTGGTCAGGGAGGAATATTAGACTGTTTTGATAGTTTGATATTTACAGCTCCTGTATTTTACTATTATATAATTTTTTTAACTTTAAATTAGTCGATAGTGAATAAACTTAGCGTGGAGCGTATAGCGTATACATTTGGTTACATGGTTAGTTAGTTACCTGGTTAATTGGTTAAGAAAACATAAGACAGAATCCAATATTCAGAATTATTTTAAATTATAAGGCTATATTAGTTGTTGAGTTATTTTATGCTCTTCTGACTCCTGACTACTGGATTCTGAATTCTTAAATAACAATTATGGTTTTTCGTTTTTAGCTTTAAGCTTTTCGATATATGATGATAACCGATAACTAAAAAGTTTATTTAAAGCTAACGACTAATTTAATCGGTCAATTGGTGAATTGGTCAATCGGTCAATTATATATCTTGCATTTAAAACTAACGATTAATTTAATAAGAATAAAATATTGAAAGTACGAGATCAAATTATGAGAAAAAAAATAGCTATATTAGGTTCAACAGGTTCAATAGGACGGCAAACTTTAGAGGTTATACGAAAACATTCAAATGAATTTGAAGTAGTAGCTCTAAGTGGTTGGGAAAATACGAATTTTCTTATGGAGCAGATAAGCTTTTTTAAACCCAAAATAGTAGTAGTTAAAGATAAAGGTATCGCCGGAAATTTGAAAAAGGATTTAAATAGACAAAGTAGTATTGAAATATTATGGGGTATTCAAGGGTTAATAACTATATCCACCCTTGAAGAGGCCGATATTATTGTAGTTGCTATAACAGGGATAGCATCCCTTATACCTACTTTTGAGGCAGTTAAAAAAGGGAAAAAAGTAGCTTTAGCCAGTAAAGAAGCGATGGTAGTAGCTGGTGAATTATTAGTTAAAGAGGTAAAATCAAGAAATGCGAAAATACTACCTATAGATAGTGAGCATAGTGCAATTTTACAGTGTCTAAAGAATGAACAAAAAGAATGTGTTGAAAAAATTATTTTAACTGCATCGGGAGGGGCACTTTATGATTTAACCGAAACTGCTTTAAAAAATATTTCAATTGAAGATGCGTTAAATCATCCAACCTGGAAAATGGGGAAAAAAGTTACTATTGATTCAGCTACCTTGATGAATAAAGGATTGGAAGTAATTGAGGCAAAATGGTTTTTTAATATACCGGCTAATAAAATAGAAATCGTAATCCATCCTCAAAGTTATGTACATTCAATGGTTCAATTTGTAGACGGTACTATTCTGGCTCAAATAGGTGAGCATGACATGAAGATTCCCATACAGTATGCCTTATTTTATCCTAACAGAACGATTAATAATTTTTCACGGTTAGAATTAACCAAAATAGGTCAACTAACTTTCAAAAAACCTAATTTTAACAAATTCCCTTGTATTAAACTTGCCTATCACGCCTTAGAGGTTGGAGGAACAATGCCAGCGGTATTAAATGGAGCAAACGAAATTGCAGTTAATGCATTTTTAAATAGTAAAATAAACTTTTTAGCAATTCCTCAAATTATTCAAAACACCATGAAAGAACACAAACCAAAGTATGATCCTAACATTAGTGATATTCTAGACGCTGACTACTGGGCCAGGGAGAAAGCTTTAAATTTTTGTCAAAAAGAAAAATAGATTCCCGTTTCCACGGGAATGACAGAAGTCGGTCACTTGAATTATCTTTTTTCCTGTATTTTAATTGGACAATTGGCCAACTGGTGAATTGGTTAATTGTATATCTTGCATTTTATACTAACGACTAATTTAATTTGGAGTAAAAATGTTAACTATAATTGCTTTTGTATTTGTATTTAGTATATTAATATTTTTTCATGAATTAGGTCATTTTATTGCAGCTAAAGTATCTGGAGTGAAGGTATATAAATTTGCTTTTGGTTTCGGACCAAAAATATTAGGATTTACTAAAAACCAAACAGAATATCTAATCTGCCTAATCCCTCTCGGTGGTTATGTAAAAATGGCCGGGGAAATGGGGCAAGAAGATGTTAAAAAAATATCAGAAGAAGAAGTGCCGGAAAAACAAAGATTTGACAAGAAAACATTAGGCATTAGAGCTCTAATTGTAGCATTAGGTCCTTTTATGAATATTGCAACCGCAGTTGTTATATTTAGTCTTATATTTTTTGTAAATGGAATTCCGGTAGTTACCAATTTTGTATCAACGGTTGTTGAAAATGGCCCGGCTGAGCAAGCGGGCATACTTTCCGGAGATAAAATTATCGCGATTGATTCGATAAAAATGGAAGACCCCAATAAAATTGCGAATATCATAAATGAAAGTTCAGGAGAAGAGTTACAATTAACTCTGGATAGGAAAGAGGAAGTTATCGATGTTTTTGTAATTCCGAAATACGATGATGATTATAAAAAGGGGTTAATCGGAATTACCTTTGAAGTAACTATCGAAAGGATTAATATATTTTCAGCATTTTACAAGGGCTTAATTGCAACTGGGAATATTATCAAATTAATATTTTCCAACACAATGGAAATGGTCACTGGTAAAGTCCCCATTGAGATAGCAGGACCTTTAGGTATAGCTCAAATGACCGGAGAAGCAGCAAAATTAGGTTTCTTAAATTTATTATATTTTACGGCAATTTTAAGTATATTTATAGGTCTATTTAATCTTCTTCCTATCCCAATTTTAGATGGCGGTCATCTATTGATTTTAGTTATAGAAAAATTAAGGGGTAAACCGCTGGAACCTGAAAAAATAAACTTTATGTACTTAATCGGAATATCTCTTATGGTAATTATTTTTGTAATTGCAACTTATAAGGATATTTTAAGAGTCTTTTTTAAGTAGAAAATGAAGGAAACTGTAAGTGATGTATATGAGAAGAAAGACCAGGAGTGTGAAGGTAGGCAACTTGAAAATTGGAGGTAATGCTCCGATTTCGGTTCAATCAATGACTAATACTGATACGAAAAATATAGCGGATACAATATCCCAGATAAAAAGAATGGAAAAAGAAGGTTGCGAGCTTGTAAGAGTGGCTGTTCCGGACTTAGAGTCATGTTATTCGTTACCCTTGATAAAAAAAGAAATTAATATACCCTTGGTTGCTGATATCCACTATGATTATAAAATAGCCCTAAAATCAATTGAGTGTGGTGTGGATGGATTACGGATAAACCCTGGGAATATTGGCAATGTTGAAAAAATTAAGTTAGTTATAAAATCAGCAAAAAAACTGGATTTACCCATTAGGTTTGGTATAAATTCCGGTTCTTTAGATAAAAATATACTAAAGAAATATAAAAAAGCAACTCCTCAGGCTTTGGTGGAAAGTGCTGAAAATTCTATCAAGATATTAGGTAAACTCGACTATCATAATATAATATTCTCCATTAAATCCACTAATATAATTAATACTATCGAAGCAAATAATATATTTTCCTCAAAATATGATTATCCTTTGCATTTAGGAATTACTGAAGCTGGTCCACCTTTTCAAGGTATTATTAAATCATCTGTAGGAATTGGCTCACTATTATTTCAAGGAATCGGTGACACCATTAGAGTATCCCTAACCGGAGACCCCGTAGAAGAAATAAGAGTCGGTTATGAGATTTTAAAGGCTCTACATCTCAGACAAAGAAGCCCGGATTTAATTTCTTGTCCTACCTGTGGGAGATGCAAAGTTGATTTGAATAATATTGTTAAAAAAGTAGAAAGACAGATTAGAAAAATCAATAAACCATTAACTGTTGCGGTTATGGGTTGCATGGTAAATGGTCCGGGTGAGGCAAAAGAAGCTGATATAGGGGTTGCTTTTGATAAAGAGCAGGGAGTACTGTTTAAAAAGGGTAAGATAATTGCCAAATCCAGTGATAAAATAATAATAAAAAAGTTATTAGAAGAAATTAAAAATGAGTAAATCTGGATTGTGATTTCTTAAATATAATCTTGTTACTTATTACTCTTTACTTATTACTATATCTTATACTCGATACTATATTTAAGTTAGTGTAAACTTAAGTGGGGTAGTTATATAAAAAGAAGAATGTTTCTTTTTTTCTATCTTTTTATATCTCTCTTTCTTAACTTAATACTATATACTCGATACTCGAGAGCGCCAAGAAGCTCTATATTTCTTACAGGGTGAAAGTCCTTGTTGGGTAAGGTCTAGCCAACCACCCATACCGAGTGTTGCATCGAAGTGGGTAACCATTA
>Ga0114922_10006341_pt1 | contig 10866 bp, 8 predicted proteins | sample AartaG_FD_100975 | JGI IMG/M metagenome (GOLD analysis project Ga0114922, IMG submission 100975) | Deep subsurface microbial communities from Aarhus Bay to uncover new lineages of life (NeLLi) - Aarhus_00045 metaG | ecosystem: Environmental > Aquatic > Marine > Oceanic > Sediment | place: Aarhus...
CTTGAACTCGATGTGTAGGGCCGGGTTCTCAGGTGCGGGAATGGCCGGCAGAAAGGATGGTGATGGAGTGGCTGCCCATTGGGCCAGTTCTCCGCGCAAATGCTCCTCCACCTGCGAACGGTCAAAGTTGCCAGCAATGCTGATCGCTGTGTTGCTCGGTGTGTACGTGCGCGCCACATAGTCAAGCAAATGCTCGCGCTGGATGCCACCTACCGTTTCCTTGGTTCCAAGGATCTCCCACCCCACCGGATGATCGGGCCATATCAAGTCGGCGATCAGCACATGTACCCACGAATCAGGAACGTCCATCAGGCGGCTGATTTCTTGGAGGATGACGTGCCGCTCCTTGCCCACCTCTTCTTGCACAAGCAGCGAGTTTCGGAATATGTCCAGCAGGACGTCGAGAGCGATAGGAAGATGATGGTCCGCTACTTTGGCCCAGTAGGTGGTCATTTCGTTGCCAGTGGCGGCGTTCAGGACGCCGCCCAACCCCTCTATGGCCTCGGCGACTTGCTGAGCGGTGGGACGGCGCTGCGTGCCCTTGAACATCATGTGCTCGACAAAGTGAGATACGCCTCTCTCACCTCGGCTTTCGTAGCGCGAACCGACGCCACAGAAGATGCCCACAGCAGCTGATCGTGTGTGGGGCATGGGTATGGTCAGGATGCGAAGGCCGTTGTCTAGGGTCGCCTTGTGATACGCTGCTGCGCGGTGCTGTCTGGATGGTCTCTGTGTGCGTTTCCGCTGCCTCATCTCATAAAGACCTCTGGAAGGATCAGGAGGCCCGTTGAGGCGATGCCCAAGACGATCAGCCAGTCGGACAAGGTCAAAGGCACAGTCCTGAACGGGGTCTGCAGGAACGGAATGTAGATCACTGCCAATTGGAGGACGACGGAGACCAGCACCGCCAGCACAAGCCGCCTGTTCGCCAGGACATTGCTTCTGAACACGGAGCGGCTCTCGGACCTGCAGTTGAAGACGAAGAACAACTCGAAGAACACCGTTGAGGTGAAGATGATCGTTCTCAATCTCTGCAGGCTGACAAAGTTGGTGTCTCTCCAGTAGAGGAGCAGGACAAGCTCAGCAAGGAAGTCAACGATGGCCGCAGCCAGCACGAATAGCATCATGCCGTGGAAGATCCCTTCCCTCGGGCTGCGAGGCTTGCGCTCCATGATGTCCTTCTCGTTCGGATCAAAGCTCAAGGCCAGCGCCGGTAGTCCGTCACTGACCACGTTGACCCACAGAACCTGGATGGGAAGCAGGGGCACGGGAAGCCGAAGGATGATCGCAGTGGCCACCAAGAGGATTTCATCCAGGTTCGTGCTCAGAAGAAGACGGATGAACTTCCTGATGTTATCATAGATCCCGCGGCCCTCCTCTACAGCATTGACGATGGTGGCAAAGTTGTCGTCGGCCAGGATCATGTCCGACGCTTCCTTGGTGACATCCGTACCCTTGATGCCCATGGAGATACCAATGTCCGCGCCCTTGATAGCGGGTGCATCATTGACTCCGTCGCCGGTCATGGCAACCACGTGCCCCTTCTTCTGCAGGGCTTGGAGTACCCTCAGCTTGTGCTCTGGCGACGTTCTGGCGAACACGGAGATGCTCTCGATTCGTGCGTCAAGCTCCGCTGGCGTCATCTGGTCGAGCTGAAGCCCGGTGATGACCTGGCCACCCGCTTCAATCATCCCGATCTCTTCCGCAATCGCCTGAGCAGTCAGATCGTGGTCTCCCGTGATCATGACCGTGCGGATGCCTGCGCGGTTGCACTTCGCTATGGCTTCCCTTACCCCCTGCTTGGGAGGGTCTATCATCCCAACCACTCCCACAAAGATCAAGTCGTCCTCAACGTCGTCTGAGGTGAGTTCTGTTCCGGCCGGCAGCTCTCGGTAGGCCAGCGCAAGAACCCGAAGTGCGTCGGAGGCCATGTCCCGGACGATCTCGAGAGTGTGTTCCCTATCTTCTGTGGTCAGAGCTCTGACCTTTCTGTGCTCATGGATGGAAGTGGACAGTTCGAGGATGACCTCAGGGGCACCTTTCACGTAGGCTATCCTTCTGCCCTTCTGCTCATGGATGGTCGTCATCCGCTTCCGCACGGAGTCAAACGGGATCTCGGAGACGAGGGGGGTCTCTTTCAGCAGGTCCTCTCGCCAGATTCCAGCCTTGCCGGCCAACGTCAGCAGAGCACCCTCGGTTGGATCACCGACGATGGACCAACCTTCTTCGTCTCCCAGCATGGCATGGTTGCAGAGGCAGCCGATTCTCAGCAGGAGAGATAGCCCAATCTGAGCGTCGGGTGTCACCAGGTTGCCATCCTTCGAAAACGATCCGTTGGGCTCATAGCCAGTCCCACTGACTTCCAGACAACACTCGCCGTTCACAAAGGCCCTGGTGACCGTCATCTCATCCTTGGTCAGAGTCCCTGTCTTGTCAGAGCAAATCACCGTGGTACTGCCGAGTGTCTCTACTGAGGCTAAACGCCGAACGATCGCGTTCTTCGCGGACATGGCTCGAACGCCCAGAGCCAGGGACACGGTCACAACAGCTGGCAGGCCTTCAGGGACGGCTGACACCGCCAGCGCGACCGCTATGATGAAACTATCTAGAATTGGCTCGCCCTCGAGAATGGCCACTGTGAAGAGCGCAGCACTGATCAGCACCACGAGGGCCCCCAACATGGCGCCCAGGGTTCTCAACCTCAGTTGAAGGGGTGTGGGCTCTTCCTCAGTCTCCTGAATCCTCTCGGCGATTTTGCCGAACTCGGTATCCATGCCCGTAGCCACGGCAACGCCCTTGCCCCGGCCGTAGGTGGATAGGGTGCCCGAGTAGGCCATGTTTTCACGATCTGCCAACGATGTGGTCTCTGGAAGAGCTTCCACGAACTTGAGGGAGGGAACACTCTCCCCAGTCAGAATCGCTTCGTCGATCTTCAGATTCATGACTTCGACAAGCCTCGCATCGGCAGCAATGCGATCTCCGGCCTCGAACACCAGAATGTCCCCAGGCACAACTTCGCGCGCCTCAATGAGGGCCTCTTTGCCCTGTCTCAGCACCTTGGCCTTGGGGGCTGCAAGTCTCTTGAGCGCTTCGATAGCCTTCTCAGCTCGGTACTCCTGCACAAAGCCCAAGATGGCGTTGAGGATGAGTATCGCGGCAATGATGATGGCATCCATCATCTCGCCTACCGCAAATGAGATGGCAGACGCAAAGACCAGGATCAAGACCAGAAGGCTCTTAAACTGGTTCAAGAAGATCTCGAGAGAAGTAACTCGTGGTTGTTTGCGAAGCTCATTGAAGCCCGACTCGTCCAACCTCTTGCTGGCTTGCTCTATGCTCAGGCCCTCGGGAGTGGACTGAACGAGTTCCAGCACGTCGGGGGCTTCCATACTGTGGAATAGTCTGCTCATGGATTGACCTCGCGATGGCCTATTCGGGATTCCAGTGCTTGAACACCCGACTGCGAGCAGTGGGGTTCAGACACGCGTTGGGTCTGCAAGCGCGTTGATCGGGCATCTTGTCAAGGAGGCTTGTCGCCAGCTTGAAGAAATGACCGGACTTCTGCGTCGTCCATCTGTCCATCGTGCAACCGTGGACCGGCCAGTCGAACCTGTGGGGTCGCAGGGGTGAGTGGCTCCTACACGCTCCTCGCACCGGATGCCTGCGGAAGTGATCTTCGCAGAACTGCGTGGCTACGGGGCTTTGAGTTCTGCAAGCAGCGACTCGGCGATGGCGCGGAGCTGCGCATCACTGTCGCCTAGCGCCAGAAACTGCTCCAGTGCCTCCACAGCCTCTTGATTCTTGCCCTGCAGCTTGAACGCATTCCCCAGGCCGAAGTAGGTCCGACCCAGGTTTGGATTCAGGCGTAAGGCCTCCCTAAACTCGGCGATGGCAGCGTCGAGTTTGTACTGCTGTACATACGTCGCGCCGAGGTTGTAGTGGATGTCTGCGTCGTCTGACTTTAGGGCGATAGCCTTCCCAAACTCCTCTTCAGCGTTGGCGAACTGGCCCTGCTCATAGTAGACAGCGCCCAGGTTCGATCGGGCATCCACGTTGTTTGGATCCAGTTCCAGTGTCTTTCGAAACTGCGGTGCTGCCTCTTCCAGCTCGCCCTCTTGGAAGTAGGCGTTGCCCAAACGGAAGTGTCCTTCGATGGAGTTGGGGTCGAGGCGGACGAGCATCAGGAATGTGTCGATGGCGTCCTGGGTTCTGCCCTGGTCCATGTACTGACGCCCCTGTGCCAAGAGAGCTGCCGGATCACCTTCCTCGGTGAGTTCCGGTGTGCCATCGCCACAGCCGGCTACAGAGAGAAAGCAGAGCGCAACGATGGTCCACTGTACAAACCGCCTGCTCCACGACTCGCCCATATCGATTCCCTCCCCCAGCACCCGCCTCTGTGATCACTCTCTGTACTGCAGCACGACCACCTGACTCTCTGATGGCAGGCGGCTCTTGGTCATGATGAGATTCTCCTGTGGATCGGTGTGTGGTAACCCAATCTCGGACAGGAACTTGTCCACCGGCTGCAGCCTTGTCTTGATCGCCTTCGTCCGATAGTGCATGGGCACCACGATGCGCGGTTCTAGTAGGCCAATTACCTCTGCCGCTTGGCTGGCGCTTATCGTGGTACGGGCGCCCACGGGTATCAGTAGCACGTCCACTGAATTGAGTTCCTGCACCTGGGACTGTGAAGGTACGTGGTCAAGACTGCCCAGGTGGCACACCGAGAGGTCATCGGAATCGAACAGATAGATGGTGTTCTTCGGCAGGCAAGCATCTCTCGATTTCTTCATGGAGGTGGCGATGCCGGTGATGAACACGCCCTTGACCTCGTACTCACCCGGACCGTTGATCACCTTGGGACTACCGCGCACGAGAGCGCAGTTGTTGTAGTCCGGCTGGTCGAGACCGATGGTCACAATGTGAGCCCGCAGCCGTGGCACGCTGTAGCCGACATCTTTCCCACAGGGGTCGGTTACTATCGCGGCACCTCTGCTCTTCAGCCTGAAGCAGGAATGACCATACCAGATAATCTCCATCATCCTGCCTTTCGTGGGTCGATCCCGGCGGGTGGGGTAAGGCTCAAGGGATTCACGAGACCGGTAGATGATCTTTGATCAACTTGGCCGCCTCCACCAATCCCTCGTCGGCGTCAAAGATCGCCTGCGCCTGCATGTCCGCGACGATGGCCTTCTCACTGAACGGCATAAAGCCCAGCACCTGATCCCCGGGAAGGTTCTCCAAGATGAACGACCGCTGCTCTTCATTCTGGATCTTGTTGCCAACGACATAGACCTTGTGAATGCCGATATCTGCCGCCAGCCTCCTCACGGCTCGGGCTGTCTGCAGGCTGCGTTGGCCAGGCTCCACCACGACCATGAAAGCATCGACCGCGGCAGACGTTCCGCGCCCCAGATGTTCCAGGCCGGCCTCCATGTCCAGGATGACCACTTCGGAGCGAGCAATGATCAAATGGCGTACTAGGCTCTTAAGCAACGAGCTCTCAGGGCAGATGCACCCTGCCCCGCCGCGCCCTATCGTGCCCAGCACGAGCAGCCTGATGCCTCGGTGTGTTGCCGAGAAACGCTCTGGAATATCGTCCACTCTGGGATTTAGCGAGAAGAAACCTCCGTACTCCCCGGGTCGGGCGCCAGTGCGTTCTTCTATCAGATCATCCATCTTGGCAATGGGAGTGATCGCGTCAGCCACTTCCCTAGGCAGCCCCAGCGCAGAAGCCAAGTTAGCATCCGGATCGGCGTCGATGGCCAGCACCTTCCTGCCTTCTTGCGCGAAAAGGTAGGCCAGCAGGGCTGAAAGGGTGGTCTTTCCTACGCCACCTTTGCCGGTGATGGCGAGTTTGGGCATGTTTCTGCAGTTCCTCCTCTACTGGTCCAGCGGAACCAGATACCTCACTTTGGCTATCGCGCGATGAGCTTCGAGCCACCCAAGGAATGTGTTCTGCCTCCAAGTTGACAGCATCTCCTCAGGGACATCCCGGGCTGGCTCTTTCTCCACGACCTCGATGATGTGGTAGCCAAAGCTCGTCTTGACAATCCCGCTGATCTGCCCTGGCGGGAGGCCGAAAGCCACGGCCTCGATTTCGGTGGGCATCACGCCACGAGGGAAGAATCCCAGATCCCCTCCCAATTCGCTGCTGGCCTCGTCCTGCGAGTGTTGCTGGGCGAGCTCGGAGAAGCTCGCACCGGAACTCAGCTGAAGCAGCAGGCCCATTGCGTCATCTTCAGTGGGTACCAGAATGTGTCGCGCGTGAACTTGCTCGACCACAGGTGTTGTGGATCCAAGGACGTGCTCCTGTACCGCAGCGCTAAGCAACTGACGTGCCAACTGGGCCTTGAAAGCCTCCCGGGTTAGGCCATTGGTGTTGAGCCATGAGCTGAACTGTGAAGCGTCCTCGCCGATGAGATGGGCCATCTCCTCGTCTACCTGTTCGTCGGAGATTGTGATACCTTCACGAGCTGCTGCCTGCTCTATCAGTTCCTGGTCGATCATCGCATCCAGTATCTGGTACCGCAGCTGGAGGAGGGTCGCCTTACCTTCCTCGGTGCCGGGGTCAAAGCTCGTTTGCTCGTTGAGGACCGCCACGGCCTGACTGACTTCCGCCTCATAGTCCTCCAGCAGAATGGCCCGTCCGTTGACCATGGCTGCAGCAGCTATCGCTGCGGTAGGAGTGACTGGGACCAGCGTTGGTGATGTGACTGAGGCGGTAGCGGTACGCACCGTCACCGGTGTGGAGGTGGTCAAGGGCGTTGCAGTACTGACAGGTGTGTCCGCCAGAGGGAGCTGCGGCGTGGGAGTGGGTTTGGTCGCACAGGATGGCATCAACGTGCTGGCCAGGGCGAGGATTATTGTCAGCGCCCGGCAGCGTTCTGAGTTGCTCATCAGCCTTGTCTCCAGTTCTGCGATTCGTAGGGCCCTTGTGCCCCGGCTCAGCGGAGCGGTGTGATTATAGGCGGAAACAGGAATTCCGCAAGCTTTCCCATCACCAGATTCAAGTCGGAAGCAAGGAGTCATACCGCTACAGCAGAGAACTGGATTTGACATTCTCGTGAAAATGACTATCATATGGACGGGGATTAGCACTCGCAGGCATAGAGTGCTAATCCTGCGTTGAGGAGAGACTCACTACAAGGAGGTTGTTGAAATGGCAGGTGTTAAGGACATCAAGCCTTTGGCTGATCGCGTGCTGGTAGAGCCGGTCGAGAAGGAAGAGACCACTGCAAGCGGGATCGTCCTGCCGGAGACGGCGAAAGAGAAGCCGCAAGAGGGCGTCGTCCTGGCTGTGGGTCCAGGGCGCCTACTGGACAGCGGAGAGCTCGCACCGATGTCTGTCAAGGTCAAGGACCGCGTACTGTATGCCAAGTATGCGGGCACTGAGCTCAAGCGGGACAGCACGAAGTATCTGATTCTCAAAGAGAGCGACATACTGGCCGTACTCAAGTAGCGGCGCAGACTAGAGGAAAAGGAAAGGATTGTGAGGAGGAAGAAGCATGGCTAAGCAATTGGTTTTCGCAGAGGACGCACGGCGTCGTCTGAAGGATGGAATGGACACTCTGGCCAAGGCAGTTGTCACTACGCTGGGCCCCAAGGGTCGCAACGTGGCCTTGGACAAGAGGTTTGGCGCGCCCACCATCACCCATGACGGGGTGACCGTGGCGAAGGAGATCGAGCTCAAGGATCCCTATGAGAACATGGGCGCTCAATTGCTCAAGGAGGCGGCAACCAAGACCAACGACGTGGCTGGCGACGGCACGACCACGGCTACGCTCCTTGCGCACATGATCGTCATTGAGGGCCTGAAGAACGTTACCGCGGGCGCAAACCCAATGCTGATCAAGCACGGGATTCAGCAGGCCAGCGCGGCAGTCGTTGAGGCGATCAAGGGCGCTGCCACCGAGGTGAAGGGGCGCGAGGATGTGGCCCATGTGGCTGCGATCTCGGCAGCGGATCGGGAAATCGGCGAGCTGATCGCCGAGGTCATGGACAAAGTTGGCAAGGACGGGGTCATCACCGTTGAGGAATCCAAGGGCCTGGCCTTTGAAACCGAGTATGTCGAGGGCATGCAGCTCGATCGCGGCTACATTTCCCCCTATTTTGTCACGAACCCCGAACAAATGGAAGCTGAACTCGACCAGCCCTACGTTTTGGTCACGGACAAAAAGATTTCCGCCGTAACTGACATCGTACCGCTCCTGGAGAAGCTGGTGCAGATCGGCAAGCGCGAGTTGCTGGTTGTCGCCGAGGACGTGGAAGGGGAGGCGCTGGCGACACTGGTGCTCAACAAGCTGCGCGGCATGCTGAACGTCGTCGCCGTCAAGGCACCTGGTTTCGGCGATCGACGCAAGGCAATGCTGCAGGACATCGCAGTTCTGACTGGCGGGGAACTCATCACAGAAGAGATGGGCCGCAAGCTGGAGACTGCCACCATCAACGACCTGGGTCAGGCACGCAAAGTCCTCTGCACCAAGGATGACACCACGATCATTGAAGGGAAGGGCTCAGACGACGCCATCAAGGGCCGCATTCAGCAGATCAAAGCCCAGGTCGAAGCCACAACCTCTGATTACGATCGCGAGAAGCTGCAGGAGCGCCTGGCCAAGCTTGCTGGTGGCGTGGCCGTGATCCGTGTCGGCGCCGGCACCGAGGTGGAGCTCAAGGAGAAGAAGCACCGTGTGGAGGATGCTCTTTCTGCCACTCGTGCAGCAGTCGAAGAGGGCACGGTACCCGGGGGCGGGGTAGCGTTGATCAATGCTATCTCGGCTCTGAGCGGCATCAAGATGGATATTCGCGACCAGCAGACTGGCGTGGACATCGTTCGGACCGCGCTGGAAGCTCCGATGCGTATGATTGCCGAGAACGCCGGAAAGGACGGCGCGGTGATCATAGAGGGAGTTCGCCGTCGTCAGAAAGCAAACAAGAACGCAAACATCGGCTACGACGTGATCGCCGAAGAGTACAGCGACATGTACGAGAAGGGCATCATTGACCCGGTGAAGGTCACGCGCTCCGCTGTGGAGAACGCGGCTTCGATCGCGGCAATGATCCTCACTACAGAGGCGTTGATCACCGACATCCCTGAGAAGAAAGAGCCAATGCCACCACCGATGCCGGAATACTAGGCCGAGGGTACGACAGCACACAAAGCCCCTCCTATCGAGGAGGGGCTTTGCTCTTTAGGAACTACTCTGCTTCGCTGGGAGAAGAACACAGAAGCACGAGCCGCGCCCAAGGTCACTGGTCACACCAATCGTGCCCCCATGTGCCTCCACGATCTCTCGGGCAATCGCTAATCCCAGGCCAGAGCCACCTGCCCCTGTGCGCGACTTGTCGGCGCGGTAGAACCGTTCGAAGAGGTGCGGCAGGTCCTCTGGCGAGATGCCTCTGCCAGTGTCCTTGATGTGGACAGCAACCCAACGTCCATCTCTTGCGTGTGGCAGGGGACACGCGGTTTGCACCGGCCCTTGAGCTTTGCCGTTCCTCACAGCGATGTTCTGGGCGGTGATCTCGATTCGTCCCCCCTCCGGAGTGTACTTGATCGCATTGTCGACCAAGTTGGAGACAGCCTGCTTCAGATGTTCTCGGTCACCGACCAACATCGGAAGATCGTGGGGGACTAAGGTACTGAGTTCCAGCCCTGCCTCCTCCACCAGCGGAGCAAGCTTCTGGACAGCTTGCTGTACGAGTTCACCTACGGCGACTGGCGAGGACTGGGTCATCTTCTCGCCCGCATCCAGCCGTGCTAGCTGCAGCACCCGCTGCACCAACTGGCTCATGCGCTCGGCTTCGTCGTGGATGATCTGCGCAGCACGACGGTATCCCTTCTCATCATGGATGGCCTCTTCTAGCATAGCCTGTGAGAAGCCCTGGATCGAAGTCAGAGGCGTCTTCAGGTCGTGGGACACGTTTGCCACAAAGTCCTGCTGCGCTTGCCGGCTGCGCTGCACCTCCCGTGCCATGCGGTTGAAGCTTCTCGCCAAGCGAGCGACCTCGTCGTGTCCTGTTGCAGGAATAGCCTGCTCGTAGTCTCCCAGGGCAATGCTGGCAGACGCATCGGTCATAGCAATCAAGGGATTGGTGATGGAGCGTGCCAGCATCACTGCGACGACGGCGGATAGGACCAGAGAAACCAGCCCTGCCGTGAACAGAGGCGGCGCGAGCTCAAGCCATGCAGGTTGGAGTTCCGCTTCCGGCACGCTGATGATCACGTGGGTAGGCCCCGAATCACCCGCTGGCCTTGCTGTGGCGGGAGCGCGTAGCCCCACGATGACCAGAAAGAAGCTCTGTCCAGTGGGGTCAAGATAGCGGCGAACCTGCGGAGAAGCGAGATTTGGAGGAGGGATCCGCAGAGTGTCTCCCGCCAGAGAGCCTTCCTCTGTGGTATCTGCCAGCACCAAGCCTGCAGGACCTACCAGCAATGCGCGCACTCCCAGGCGGTCGGCCTCGCGTTGCACGCGCGACTCGATTTGGGGCAGTCCAACTCTCAAGGTGAGAAGTGTCTGTACCTGCTGCGTGATTGCGGTTGCGGCCGACCGATACTTGGCGAGCGCGGCATCCCGCTGATATCGATTGATGAGGACAACCGCACCGAGGCCAGCCAGCACCAAGCAGAGCAGGATGATCAAGGCATAGGACGCAGCCAGCTTCGTGCGTATGCTGTGAAACATGTCATGCCTCAACCAATTTGTAGCCGACGTTCCAGATCGTCTCGATGAGCACTCCGCTATTCTCCAGCTTGCCCCGCAGGCGCGCGACGTGCACGTCGACTGTGCGTGTCCCTCCACCAAAGCTATAACCCCATACACGATCCAGTAGCTGGTCACGGCTATACACGAGCCCGGGCCGCTCCGC
>Ga0114922_10006342_pt1 | contig 10866 bp, 9 predicted proteins | sample AartaG_FD_100975 | JGI IMG/M metagenome (GOLD analysis project Ga0114922, IMG submission 100975) | Deep subsurface microbial communities from Aarhus Bay to uncover new lineages of life (NeLLi) - Aarhus_00045 metaG | ecosystem: Environmental > Aquatic > Marine > Oceanic > Sediment | place: Aarhus...
AAAGGAGTTGAAATAAAATGAATGTGATATCAGTTGCATACAAAAATCTGAAGAGAAAAAAGATTCGCTCTGCTCTTACTATTGGCGGTGTTGCTATTGCAGTTGCTGTGTTGGTAAGTTTGGTAGGCTTTGATAGAGGTTACCAGCAATCGTTGACGGGCAACATTGATAAAATGGGCTATCAGCTTTTGGTAACGGCAAAGGGATGTCCTTATGAAGCGGCAACAATGATGTTAAAAGGCGGAGGCGGCCTCAGGTATATGGAGCAGGACATTTACGAAAAGATAAAGAGCGACATCCGCATCGATAAAATAACGCCTCAATTGGTTTCAGCCGTATACGACCCCGATAGGCTGGATGGCCAGGGTGGATTTGCCATGTATATGGGTATTGCCGACTCATATCTTGAACTTAAGCCCTGGTCTGAATTGAAATCAGGCGGCTGGTTTACCAGCGAAACGGCAGACGAGGTAATAATGGGATACGAGGCTGCTGAGGTCGAGCAACGGCTGGTAGGTGATAAGATATTTATTCCGAACATCAATAAAGTTATGACGGTTGTTGGGATATTTGAAAGATCAGGAACGCAGGATGACGGCATTATTTTCCTGCCAATTAAGACTGCCCAACAGATTTTTTCGCTTCCGAATAAATTAACCGGTGTCGGTATAAAGCTTAAAAATATACAAGAGATAGGTAATTTCGAGGAAGATTTGTACAATGAGCCTGGAATTCAGATAATCAGCATGGCACAGGTCAGAGGAACAATCTTAAATCTCGTCTCGTCGGCGAAAGTTATGGCGAATTCAGTTGCTGTCATCGCCATCTTTATCGCAGTCATCGGGGTAGTTAATACGATATTGATGTCGATATTTGAGCGTACTCGTGAGATTGGTGTTATGAAGGCAATTGGGGCCTCGGCGATGGATATATTCAAGCTTGTCTGGACGGAGACAATCCTTGTTTGCAGCTTTGGAGGAATTTTGGGAAGCATTCTCGCATTGTTGGGTAGCGACCTTGTGGAACACATTATAAAAAAGATACTGCCCTATGCCCCCAGCGGCCAGTTGGTATTGATTAAGCCGGGTCTTTTGTTTGCAGCTTTCCTCGGTGCTATAGCCCTGGGCATCATCTCCGGTATTTATCCAGCCTGGAGAGCATCATCAATGAGGCCGGTTGAAGCAATCAGGACAGGAGAATAACAGATGCGTGAATTAATTGTCAAAGCAGAAAAATTAACGAAAGTGTATAAACTCTTTGCCGAAGAGATAGCGGCTGTCAACAACGTTGATTTGGAAATAAGTTCAGGGGAGTTTGTTTCGATAATGGGGCCTTCAGGTTCAGGCAAAACAACTCTCCTGGATATGATAGGCTGTCTGGACAGCATTACAAGCGGTCGGCTCGAAGTTTTAGGCAATGATGTATCCAAGATGAAAGAAAGTAGATTGGTAAACATCAGGCGGGGAAAAATCGGTTTTGTATTTCAGGACTTTTCCCTCATACCGAGTCTAACTGCTCTTGAAAATATTCAGCTTATTTTATATTTTGCGGGCATTCAGAAAAAAAAACGGGATTTAATCAAACTTCTGGAAAAGGTTGGCCTGGGACACAGGGTCAACCACCTGCCGAAACAATTGTCCGGCGGGGAAAAACAAAGGGTGGCGATTGCCAGAGCATTAGCAACTGAGCTGGAGTTCCTGTTAGCTGATGAGCCGACCGGACATTTAGATACGGAAAATTCACAGGAAATTCTAAATGTTTTCAAGCAGCTCAATCAGGAAGAGGGGCTGACTATTATTGTAGCCACGCACGATGTAAAACTTGGCTCGCAGACTACACGAACAATATATTTGCGGGATGGAAAGGTCGATCAGAACAATAACTAATTATCCGTACAAACGGCAATACCCGGTGAATCAACAAATTTCTTATATAAAGGACATCTTGGAAAAGCTCTACCGCGGATATAACCATAAAAAGTTTATACCACCGGACCCGTTGCAGTTTGTTTATAAATATCGCCGTAAGGCTGATATAGAAATTGTTGCGTTCCTGGCGTCTGCCCTTGCTTACGGCAGAGTGGGTCAGATTGAAAAAAGTCTTAACAACCTCTTTGGTTTGATGGGGCCCGAACCGTACGAATTCGTCCGAAACTTCGGCACCAAAAAAAGGAAAAAGCTGCTCGATTTTAAGCATCGTTTCACCGCGGGTGAGGATATTTGTGATTTATTGGAGCTGTTAAAGCTCGTTTATGAAAAAAAAGGCAGCATAGAGAAGCACTTCTTATCAGGTTATAATAAGACCGACGACAATATCATACCGGCCCTGGGCAGGTTCTGTGATTCGCTCTTGAATATGTACACCGCAACGCATAAAGCCGTACCCGGTCGCGGTTTGAAGTATCTGTTGGCAGGCCCGGCGTCAGGCGGCGCGGCAAAAAGACTGAACCTTTTCCTGCGGTGGATGGTCAGGGACGACAATGTGGATTTGGGATTGTGGAAATCGGTTGATAAGGCTAAACTGATTGTGCCGATGGATGTACATATTTTCAGGGTGTCAAGAATGCTCGGTTTTTGCCGGCGAAAGAACATATCCATCAAAACGGCTGTAGAAGTAACAGACAGATTCGCACAAATTGAGCCGCAAGACCCGGTTAAGTATGATTTTACATTGTGCAGGATCGGAATGTCGAAAAACAGCGAAGATTGGAATATGATTAAAAGTTGTATTGGTGGGCATGGTTGAATTTGTTGAGATATTTATAAAAGGTTTCTGGGACACCTTGGCCGAGATGAGTCCCTATCTTTTGTTCGGCTTCTTCGTCGCCGGAGTGCTGTCTGTGTTTATATCCGCAGAATTTGTCGAAAGACACCTCGGGGGAAGGGGGATTTGGCCGCTATTGAAGGCGTCGGCATTCGGCGTACCCCTGCCGTTGTGCTCGTGCGGTGTCATACCGGTTTCAATGTCTCTTCGAAAGCATGGAGCCGGCAAAGGAGCCACTATTTCTTTCCTGCTGTCAACCCCACAAACCGGTGTTGACAGCATTCTCGTTACACTGAGCCTCTTAGGGCCTGTCTATGCAATCTTCAGACCGGTCGCCGCACTTATAACCGGGCTGATAGGAGGCGCACTGGTACAGTTGTCCGACCCACAGCCTGCCGATGCAATCCAGCCGGAATGCACCGATGCCTGTTGCAGTGAAAAGGAGAAAAAGCCGAAGATTGTCAGGGCCCTCGAGCACGGCTTTATTACCCTGCCCGCCGATATCGGAAAAGCCATGTTTGCCGGTCTCATTATCGCAGCCGTGATTTCCGCTGTCGTGCCTGACGATTTCTTTGCCCCGTTTCTTGGTGGCGGGATATTAGCGATGCTTATTATGATGGCCTTAGGCATACCGGTTTACGTTTGTGCTACCGCTTCGGTGCCCGTAGCGGCCGCCCTGATTGCAAAAGGCGTAAGCCCCGGTACAGCAATGGTATTCCTCATGACCGGACCGGCTACAAACGCCGCCGCCTTTATGACTATATGGTCCGTACTTGGAAAAAAAACGGCGATAACATATATTATAACTGTCGCAGGCGCCGCTATCGCAGCCGGACTCCTCCTCGACCGGATAGTCCGGCAAAGTGGAGCCGATATTGTATCAAAACCGGGCTGGATGCTGCCGCCGATTGTCAAATACGTTTCTGCGGTCGTGCTCCTGGCGGTGCTGATATTTGCAATGTTCGGTACAGGGAAAACCTCAAAGCAAAAGGGACAGATTCAAGAGTAAGATGAAAATTAAGCAGGCCGTAACAAACTTTTCTGTGAAGCACTACAAAATAGTTACCATCCTCATGGTGCTCTTTACCCTTTCGCTTGCCTCGCTCATACCCCGCATCAGGGTGGACACCGACCCGGAGAACATGCTCTCGGAAAATGAGACTGTCAGGGTCTTCCACAATCAAACCAAAGAGCGGTTTTCTTTAAGCGACATCGTAGTAGTAGGTATCGTAAATGAACACAATCCCAACGGCGTCTTCAATCCGGCTTCATTAGGCAAAATCTATGAATTGACAGAGTTTGCCAAGACACTCCGTTGGGAGGATGAGGAAAATCCTGACCAGCAGATTGGCGTTATAGAAGTTGACCTGCTCGCACCTTCCACCGTTGACCACATTGGCCAGGGCGGCCCCGGAGTAGTAAAGTTCGAATGGCTGATGGCCAGGCCGCCCGCCACGCAGGATGAAGCACTGGAAGTAAAAAATAGAGCCATGTCAAATCCCCTGCTCAAAGGAACTCTTATCTCCGAGGACGGAAAGGCAATATGTCTGTATCTGCCCCTGACAAGCAAGGATTTGAGCTACAGGATTTACAGCGAGCTGAAAGCCAAAATCGCCGAATTTACCGGCGATGAAGAATATCACATAACAGGCCTGCCGGTTGCTGAGGATACTTTCGGCGTTGAGATGTTTATCCAGATGGCTGTGTCGGCACCGCTGGCGATGGTTGTAATATTCATTCTGATGCTGCTGTTTTTCAAGAAGCCGGTATTGGTTATTTCGCCCATGATTGTAGCAATGGTAGCCGTAATCTCAACAATGGGCCTTCTTATAGGCTTCGGCTATCCTGTACACATTATGAGCTCGATGATACCGATTTTTCTTATGCCGATAGCGGTGGTTGACTCGGTACATATCCTTTCGGAATTTTTCGACCGCTACACAGCCCAAAAGGGCAGGAAAGAAACGATACTTGAGGTAATGGACAATCTGTTCACCCCGATGTTATATACTTCTCTGACATCCGCTGCCGGTTTCGCATCGCTCGCTCTTACACCTATCCCCCCGGTGCAGGTATTTGGCGTCTTTGTTGCTGTCGGGATTATGATTGCATGGGTGTGTACGATTACTTTCGTGCCCGCCTATGTCATGATGATAAAGGAAGAGTCTTTAAGCAATTTCGGCTCGGCTTCAGCCCATGACCAAGCACAGAGCCGACTGGGCAAGCTGTTGGGGACGGGCGGGCGACGGACCTACGCTGCCGCAAAGCCCATCCTGGCAATAATAGTAGTCGTTACGGCTGTCGCTGTTTACGGCATCACGCGGATTCAGATAAACGACAATCCCGTAAAGTGGTTTTCAAAAAGACATCCAATCCGCCGGGCCGATATCGAGCTGAATAAGCATTTCGGCGGCACGTACATGGCCTATCTGGTTCTGGAAGGACCTGAAGAAGAACAGAAGGTCGAACACGAATATCTGGACGGCTTGCGCAAACGCTGGCTGCAAAAAGGCTCGACGATAACAGATGACTTTCCCGATACACCCGATTTAACCGCAGAGGTTGAAAAGCGGCTCTTAGCCGGGGCATCGGCGGATAAAACACGCCGGCAGTTTCTGGATGAGTTTGCCGCAATTGCCCAACAGAAGTCGAACGAGGCACAAGATGCCGACCGAATCGATGAGGCCGACGCATGGTACGAAGTTGCCGGCTTTTTCGAGATGGAGATAGAGCGCCTGAAATTATTCAAGCAGCCACAAATCCTCGAATATATCGGCCGACTGCAGGAAAACCTCCAAAGTACCGGCATAGTAGGCAAAAGCAACTCCGTTGCCGACGTGGTAAAAAAGGTCTATCAGGAATTGACAGACGGCAGCGAAGCAAACTTCAAAATACCCGCAACCTCCGCTGCTGTTGCTCAGTGCCTGATGCAGTTTCAAAGCAGCCATAATCCCGAGGACCTGTGGCACCTGGTTACTTATGACTATGACAAGGCGAACATCTGGATTCAGTTGACCAGCGGAGACAACAAAGACATGGAAAAGGTTATAAGTGACGTCGATGAGTTCTTCACTGCGAATCCCCCGCCTGCGGTACTCAGGCACAACTGGGCAGGGCTGACCTACATAAACACCGTCTGGCAGAACAAAATGGTCTCAGGAATGCTGCAGTCGTTTATGGGCAGCTTTATCATTGTCTTCATTATGATGGCTATACTGTTCCGGTCGCCTCTGTGGGGCATCGTGTGCATGGTACCCCTGCTCGTAACAATAACCGTTATTTACGGCGTGATAGGACTGGTCGGCAAAGATTATGATATGCCCGTCGCGGTGCTCAGCGCGCTTACGCTCGGTATGGCGGTTGACTTTGCAATACATTTCCTCCAGCGCACACGCGAAAGCTTCACCGAGACAGGCTCGTGGAAGGCAAGCAGTGCGGTCATGTTTGGCGAACCGGCATTAGCCATAAGCAGAAACGTCGCGGTCATCGCGATAGGTTTCCTGCCGCTGTTGGCGGCGCCTCTGGTCCCTTATAAAACAGTGGGAATATTTTTGTGTGCGATAATGACTCTGTCCGGTACTGTCACGTTGATAGCCCTGCCCGCTATCGTAAGGATTCTCCAAAAACGATTGTTTAAGGCAGCGGTGCCTAAGTCGGCAGCCTGCAACTGCGGCTTGTGCCTGATAGTTTCAACAGCAGCGGTATTGCTGGTCGCACTGAACCTGAACCAATATACTGTTGCCGGCTGGAGTAAACTGGCACTTATCAGTATAATAGCAATTCCCGTTATGGCGACTATTTGTGGTATAATGTCACGCAGAGGCGCGTGTAAGGTCCAGGAAAATCAAGAGGAGAAAGAAAATGTTTAGAACCAGCTTAATCGCCGTGGCGATTTTTGCCCTTTGTCTTGCAGGGCAGGCATTCGCACAAGAAAAACCAGAGCCAAACAAGCCCCCAAAACAGGCGGCTCCTGAAGCCGAAAAGCTACCGGAACCTTCGGTTGACGAAATAGTCAACAAGGCCAACCTGGCGGCCTACTATCAAGGCGCCGACGGCAAGGCAAAAGTAAAAATGACAATCACGGACAAAAAGGGACAACAGCGTCTCCGCGAATTCATCATACTAAGAAAGGACGTCAAGGACGGCGGCGACCAGAAATACTATGTTTATTTTCAAAAGCCCGCCGACGTCCGCAAGATGGTCTTTATGGTACACAAGCACACCGACCCCAAAACCGACGACGACAGATGGCTGTATCTGTCCGGACTCGACCTGGTAAAGCGAATAGCGGCAGGCGACAAACGAACCAGCTTCGTCGGCTCGGATTTCCTCTATGAAGATGTTTCAGGCAGAAGCCTTGAAGATGATACTCACGAACTGACAAAAACCACGGATGAGTTGTTCGTTATCAAAAACGTACCAAAAGAGCCGCTCGCGGTGGAATTTGCCTATTATGATGTGTCAATAGACCGCAAGACATTCATACCGATGAAAATGGAATACTACGACAAGGCCGGCAAGCTCTATCGGATTATCGAATCGAAGAAAATAGAGACCATTCAGGATTTCCCGACGGTTGTAAAATCCGTCGTCTCGGACCTGAACACCGGCAACAAAACAGAAATGGAATTTACTGATGTCAAGTACGATATTAAGCTCGGCGATATATTCACCGAACGCTACCTTCGCAAACCGCCAAAAGAGGCAAGAAGATAGAAGCTATATGCGCGCAAGATAAGGAATATCATGAAATGGTAAATCAGTCTCCTGACACCGCACCCGAAGTGGAAAAGCTACAGATCGAACTGTTTCGCGCTTCGAGTGTTGCCGGGAGAATTTCGTTAGTCAGGTCACTTTCTCAAACCGCCATGTATCTTTCACGAAGGGCTATTCAACGCGCGAATCCATCTTTTAGTGAACGCCGGGTGAATCTGGCTTTCGTTGAAAATCACTACGGCCGGGACCTTGCCGAGCGCCTTCGTTTGTATTTAAAGCGAGAGCAGCTATGAAAAAGCCCGACATAATTGCTGCATTGGATATGGTAATAGGATGTTTTGAGAAATTCCGGATACGGTACTACATAGGAGGTTCTGTGGCAAGTTCTGCCTACGGATTATCTCGAACAACGGTTGATGTCGATTTAATAGCCGATATCAAAATACATCAGGTCGATCATTTGGTAAAAGCCCTTAAAAAAAATTACTACATCGATGCCGACATGATCACAAATGCGATTAACACAACTACCTCATTCAACCTGATACATCTTAAGACCATGATCAAAATCGATGTTTTCATCCCAAAAGCCGAGCCCTATGACTCTAAGGCCCTCACAAGACGCCAACCGGACACTCTGGAGGAAGGAAGTGCTCGTATGTTCTACCTGTCTTCGCCGGAGGACGTTATACTCAGTAAATTACAATGGTATAAACAAGGTGGAAAGGTATCACAACAGCAATTCAAAGATGTCTTGGGTGTCCTGAAAGTCCAGGCTGGCAAACTGGATTTGAAATATCTAAGACACTGGGCCTCAAGCCTAAATCTGTCGGATTTGTTGAATCGTTCATTTGATGAAGCAGGAATGACAGATAGATAAATCCGCATGCCCAACTTGTTTATCCTGAGTTTATCGAAGGAAAGAATCTCATCGTTAAACACCGGGTGGCAACCTTGACCGTCACGACTTATAATAACCGACCGCCTTCCTGTCATGCCGGACTTGCTTGTCCGCCGTAGTATCCCTCAAGTGGACGAAGGCGGAATCCGGCATCCAGTTCGTCATTCTGAGCGAAGCGAAGAATCTCAACCAACAAAATACGAGCCACGAGCGACCAGCGACGAATATGCCCCGCGAAGCGTTCCACCTACGAAATACGAGATACGCCTCTCTCCTCTGTACGCTGCCCGCTAAACGCCGTCTTTTTTCCTTGCAGTTTCCACCAAAATAAGTATAATTACAAACCAGCTGACAACGGGTACCGACAACCGCCCCGGCTGGTTAGTTCGTGATTAGTGAATTGTATTTGGCCAATAATATCTGAGGCATCTTTCTATGCAATCTACAGCCTTACAACAATTAGAAAAAACCCCCGGCGCCGGTATAGTGCTCACAGTTGAATTTTCACGCTTGTCCTGAGCAACGTCGAAGGGTTCACTCGCGGCCGAGGGCCTTTATCCCGGCGCGCCGGGAAAATCCCACTCGCGCCAATTTTATACCCTTAAGGGTATTAAACTATTGACCGGGATATGCTCAATATCGGCATCCATTCTATTGACGATCTTAAGGGCCGTCATTGCGAGGAGCGAAGCGACGCGGCAATCTCAACCCGTCATACGCAATACGCTTCACGCATCACTCTGTACGCTGCCCGCTAAACGCTGTCTTTTTTCCTTGCAGTTCCCGCAAAAACCAGTATAATTACAAACCAGCTAACAACGGGCACCGACAACCGCCGCGGCAGGTAAGTTCGTGATTAGTGAATTGTATTTGGCCAATAATATCTGAGGCACTTTTCTATGCAATCTACAGCCTTACAAAAATTAGAACAAATTCCCAACGGGTGGCAGCCTTTTGGCCGAAGGCCAAAGGGATGGCCTTATTGTCATTCCCGCGCAGGCGGGAATCCATTTTGGTCTTTGGGAATTTGCTTAGTATTTCGTGCTCTCGTGCTACGTAGCGAAGCGACGCGGCAATCTCAACCCGTCATACGCAATACGCTTCACGCATCACTCTGCACGCTGTTGAGCGCACCCGTCCTGAGCATAGTCGAAGGAGCGAAATCCCGACCCGTCGGGGCTGTCCGCTGTCCGAGATACGAGCGACCGGCGACGAAAATGACTGGAAGGATAAGCAATAACTAAATGCTAATGTGCAGGAAAAAGCAATTGGCCCGGCCGGTAAACTAAAGTTTACATTTTGTCCCCGCCAGACTAAATTGCTGGCAAAAACAATTTGTAAGGAGAAAATAGAAAGCTGGAGCAAATCATAATTTATAGTACAGCGGGATAGCTTGGCAAGGGAATATAGTTGTTCCTGAAAAGTCACAGGCCAAAAAATCATCCACTACTTTAATTAAAGGCTATGTACATGGGTTGTTTTGACAGGGATGAATGTAAATACTATACGGAATCCCTTATTGATCAGATTAAAGATGATGTTCCAGAAAGGGTATACCATTATACAAAGGCTGTGAGCTTTGAAGGGATAATAAAAACTAAAGAGATATGGATGAGAAACGCATTATTTGTTAACGACAAGGAAGAGTTAAGGGCATCTCTTGAAGCCAATATATTTCAAGATTGCGAATTTAACAATTCAGAGTTTAATGAATTTAAAAATAAACCGAAAATACTTAAACCTAAAGATATCGAGGATTATTATCTCGGCTGTTTTAGTAAAGATTGCAATTCTCTTTACCAGTTTCGTTCATATGGAAGTTACTGCATAGGTTTTGACGCTACAAAATTAAAGAAAAAAAACTTTAATTTATTCAAATGTGTTTATGAACAAAAACCAATCAAAAATTGGATCATTAATAAAGATAAGTTACCCGGATGGAAAGATGATCGCTTTAACTGTGAGGAAGGTAAAGAATTTAAGAAAGCTGCATTTTCATGGGTGAAATTTGGAAGGCAGGTAAAACTAAAAAACAAGCATTATGAATCTGAAAAAGAAATCCGGCTGGTTGCTTTGTCTAGTTCGTTATCTTCAAGGAATCGTTGGCCTAATTCTCCCGAAATGTTTTGTGAGCAGCCGGCGATATTTTTTCGACATAGCGGCTTTTTCAATGTTCCGGTTCCATATGTTAAATTCTTCATACCTAAGAAACCAATACCGATAGATAGTTTAAGAAATATGGTAAAAGACAAATCTCAAATGGAAGCAAAGCAAATCATCACAGAGATGAACTCAAAACAAGAAAAAGAACTTTTACCGATCGTTACGGTAGCAATTGGTCCAATGCAAAACCAGGAAGAGGTGGCATTTGCAACAAAAATATTTTTGTGTGAAAATGGATATGACAAAGTAGAGGTAATGCTATCTGATATACCCTTTAGAGGAAAATAGGGATAACCCGTAGGGTGTGCAATTGGACGAGTCCG
>Ga0114922_10006343_pt1 | contig 10866 bp, 5 predicted proteins | sample AartaG_FD_100975 | JGI IMG/M metagenome (GOLD analysis project Ga0114922, IMG submission 100975) | Deep subsurface microbial communities from Aarhus Bay to uncover new lineages of life (NeLLi) - Aarhus_00045 metaG | ecosystem: Environmental > Aquatic > Marine > Oceanic > Sediment | place: Aarhus...
CCCGACCCCGCCCGGCACGACTACTGGCACGAAAAGCATGACCTGAACCCGCGCGTCGTCTACGACCGCGCCTTCCACGTGGCCGTCGCGGGTGATGCCGTCTTCTTCGGCTCCTCCGCCGACGACCGCGTCGTGTGCCTCGCCCTGGCCGACGGCAACCCGCGCTGGACGTTCGTCACCGAAGGCCCCGTGCGCCTGGCGCCGACCGTCGCGGACGGCAAGGTCTACGTCGGCTCCGATGACGGGTGGGTCTACTGCCTCTCGGCGTCCGACGGGCGCCTCCTGTGGAAGACGCGCCCGGGCCCGGACGACCGCCGCTGCATCGGAAACGGCCGCATGATCTCACGCTGGCCCGTCCGGACGGGCATCGTCGTGGACGGCGACACCGCCTACTGCGCGGCAGGCCTCTTCCCCACGACCGAGAACGTCTACCTCTGCGCGCTCGACGCCGCCGGCGGAGGCGAGCGGTGGAAACAGAAGATCAACCAGCCGGCCCAAGGGTATCTGCTCGCCTCATCCGACCGGCTGTTCGTGCCGTCCGGCCGCACGAGCCCCGGCGTCTTCGACCGCAAAGACGGCCGCAGCCTGGGCGGCGTGGCCAGCGCGGGCGGCGGGTACGCCCTCGTCGCAGGCGACGTCGTGGCAGCCGGACCCGGCGACACCGCCGGGCAGATCGACCTTTCGGACGCCGCGACGCGACAACACATCGTCTCGTTCGGCGGACTCCACCTCATCGCCCGCGACAGCCGCTTCTATGTCCATTCGCGGACGCACCTGGCCGCACTCGACCGTGCGACATATGTACCGCTCGCCCGCCGGCGCCTCGCCCTCCAGGCCGAACTCAAGAAACTCGGCAAACGCAAGGATGCCCAGGCAAACGCCGAGCGCGAGAGGCTCACAAAGGAGATCGCCGATCACACGGCCGACATGAAATCGTGCTGGCTCTGGCGCGCACCGTGCACAGACCCCTACGCCCTGATCCTCGCCGGCGACACGCTCTTCGCCGGCGGCGAGGGCCGCGTCGTCGCTCACCGCGCGGGCGATGGACAACACGTCTGGTCCGGAAACGTGAACGGGCGGGCGTACGGCCTGGCAGCGTCGGGCGGCAGGCTCCTCGTCAGCACCAGCCAGGGCGCCATCACCTGCTTCGAGCACGGGACCGGCCGGCACACGAGCAACGTCCCCCCGTTTCGCACGCCGACGGACCCCTTCGCCCTGCCCTCGCCGTACCCGACCGACAAGTGGACGCCGCTGTACGAGCGGGCTGCGGCGGTCGCGGTCAAACAGTGCGGCACAGCGAAGGGCTTCTGCCTGGTCCTCGACGCCGGCACAGGCCGGCTGGCTTACGAGATCGCCAAGCGGTCGGACCTGCACGTCGTGGGCATCGAAGGCGACGCCGGGAAGGTGGCGGCCGCCCGACGCGCCTTGAGCCGCGTCGGCGCCTGCGGCAAGCGCATCGCCATCCATCACGCCGCGGGCGACGCCGACCGGCTGCCGTACCCGCCGTACTTTGCGAACCTGATCGTCTCGGATGCGGCCGTCGTGGGAGGCGCGCTGCCGCCGTCGCAGGGAGAGATCCTTCGCGTCCTGCGACCCTGCGGCGGCGTGGTCTGCATCGGCCGGCCGCAGGGTGACGCGCCGGTCACGGCGTGGCTCGCCGCGTCAAAATGGCAAGGCGCCGAGGCTCGCGCCGTGGAGGAGAACGGCCGGTGGGCCGTCGTGCGCCGCGGCCCGGTTCCCGGCGCGGGGGAATGGACCCACGGCCTGGGCGACCCCGGCAACACGGCCTGCTCGAGGGACGAGCGCGTCGCCGGCCCGCTCGAGGTCCAGTGGTTCGGCCGGCCCGGTCCGCGCGAGATGGCCGACCGCCACCACCGCAACGTCTCGCCGCTGGTGAAGGACGGGCGGCTGTTCGTGCCCGGCGACGGCCGCGTCACCGCCGTCGATGCCTACAACGGGACCGAGTTGTGGACCCGCCGCATCCCGGACTCCCGGCGCCTCGGCGCGTTCCTCGACTCAAGCAACATGGCCGTCGATGGCGACGTCCTGTACTTCGTGGCCCAGGGTACGTGTCAGCGGTTCGACGTGGCCACCGGCGAGACCCGCCGCAACAGGCCCATGCCGCAACTCGTCCGCGGCGAGGCGCGGCACTGGGGCTACCTGGCGCCGGTGGACGGGCTGCTCGTCGGGAGCGGTCGCCGTCGGCACGCGGCCTACTTCCGGCAGAGCCGCGAGGCCGACGCCGCCCTCTGGAAAGACAAGATGGCGCTCGTCGCGAGCGATTACCTGTTCGCCCTCAACCCCGCGGGCGGCAAGGCGCGGTGGATCTACAAGTCGGGCATCATCCTCAACACGACGCTGGCGATCGGCGGCGGGCGGATCTACTTCGTCGAGAGCCACAGCCCGAAGGCCCTGGCCGACAAACTCGGGCGGATGCCCATGACGGCGTTCCTCGACGGGCCCAATTACCTCGTCGCCCTCGACTTAAAGACCGGCCGCACCCTCTGGAAAAAGGAGGCCGATCTGGCGAACTGCCGGCACATCGCTTACATCAACTACGCCGAGGAGAAACTCATCCTCAGCGGCAACCGGTACGTGGGCGGCAGGCTGTGGTACTTCTTCCGGGGCATCGAGGCCGACTCCGGAAAAACCGTCTGGCGCCGGTCACACAACTCCGGCTACAAACCCGGCGGCGGACACGGCGAGCAGAACCGCCACCCCACCATCGTCGGCGACACCGTCTACACCTACCCGCTCGCGTATAAACTGCACACGGGCGAGCCGGTCGAGGGCTGGAAGTTCTCGCGGCACGGGCACGGGTGCGGCAACGTCTCGGCCTCGGCCCGGAACCTGTTCTGGCGAGGCGGAAACCCGTGGCGGTGGGACCTCGCGCCGGGCGGCCAGGCGTCGAAGGTCAACAGCGTGACCCGGCCGGGGTGCTGGATCAACATCATCCCCGCCGGCGGCATGCTCCTGATTCCCGAGGCGAGCAGCGGCTGCACGTGCGCCTATCCGATCCAGACGTCGATCGCCTACGTGCCGGCGCCCTGACGGACGTGTCTCGCGCGCCGCCGGCAGGCACGGCCAACCGCTCGGTTTCGCGACAACGCTACGCGTTCATCCGCCAGATGGCCAGGTTCAGCGCCGCGGCGAACGTTGTCCAGAGCGCGTATGGAACCAGCAGCGCCCCGGCAACCAGGCTCTTCTTCCAGAACGCCACGGCCATCGCGATAATGGCCAGCCACAGGACCACCAGTTCCGCGAACGCCACGCCCGGCATTCGCAGGCCGAAGAACAGCGGCGACCACGCCGCGTTCAGCGCCAGTTGCACGGCGTACAGAACCAGCGCCGCCCGCGCGCCCGCCCACCCTTCCTTCCGCCATACCACCCACGCCGCCACGGCCATCAGCGTATACAGCGCCGTCCACACCGGGCCGAAGAGCCATCCCGGCGGCGTCCACGACGGCTTCTCGAGCGCCGGATACCACTGCGAAACCGACCCGCTCGTGAAGACCGACCCGATCCCCGCCGCCGCAAACGTCACAACCACCACAACCACCAGCCCAAACGCCTGGCGCCCTCGGCTCATCGCTCGGCCTCCTCCCGCGGTGCATAGCGCTTCAAGTACAGCGTCAGACGCAGTTTCCGCCGCGCGCTGACGCTCGACATGTACCGGATCTTCCCGAAGACCGGCCGCTCCGGGCCCCATGCCCTGTCATACCGGCCCAGGACCCAGAAGATGCCGGTGTAGGAGTTGGGGTTGCGGCCGTCGAGGGCGTAACGGTTGTTCAGGTCGATCATCGTCTCGAGCGCGTCCTCGGGCGAGGCCGACCACTCCAGGATCTTCTTGCCCCACAGCATCCGCATGTAGTTGTGGAGGCAGCCGTCGCGGACCAACTGCCTCTGCGCGGCGTTCCACAAGGGATCGTGCGTGCGCGCCTCCTCGAACTGGGCGCGGCTGTAGACGTACGGCCGCTCGTCCGTCGCGTGCTCGGCGAGCGTCGCGCGGGCCCACGACGGCAGCGACCCGTACCGGTGGTAATCGTCGCGGCGGTCGCACAGGTTGTAGCCCAGTTCGCGCCACGTGATGAGTTCGTCGAGAAACGCCTCGGCATTGGCATCGACGCCCCACCACCCTTCGCGCTTGCCGGTAGGCGACGGCGCGAGCGCCTCGGGCGACCACCCCTCGCGCGCCATCAGTTCGGCCAGCACCTGGTGCACCGAGAGGTGGCCGAAGGCCAGATACGGCGACAGGTCGCTCGTCGCCTCGTCGTCCGGATGGTTGTGCCCCCGGTCGTAACGGGCGAGGCGCCCCTTCAGAAACCGGCGGAGCGTTCGGACGGCCGCCGTCGTCCCGCCGCACGCCGCCGCCGGCCCAACGCCGTGGTCGATCGGCAGATGAGCGAGCGCCTCGGCGCGCCCCGCAAGCAGCCCGGCCGACGCCTTCGGCCAACGCCGTGTGATCTCGCGCGGCAGCCCTTCCAGCACCGGCAGATGCAGACGCGCCAGCGGCGACCGGCTTGGCGGAGCCGCCAGGTGCTCCGGAAGGTTGCGCTGAAGGAACCGCCGGAACGACGCCGCCGTCTTGAACACCCGGTCGGCCGCCAGAAGCGGCAAGAGGCCGTTCGAATCCACCTGCTCCAGCCGCACGCCCAACCGGGCGCCCGTCTGCTCAACCACCTCCGGCCAGATGAAACACGGGAACCGATCCGTCACGACAACGGCGGCAAGGCGACCCAGTGCAGCGATCAATCCCGCGCCGTCGTTCCGCTTCCGCTCGACGTACGGATAGTACGACACCGCCCTGCCCCCCGCGCGCCTTACCGTATCGGCCATGCCGTCGAGGGCGAACCGGTGCAGACGGTCGCTGTCCCAGCGCCGGTCCGCCGGCAGCGTCTCCAGGATGACCAGCGGCAGGTTCAGCCGCTTCGCCCACCACACGGCCCGGTCGAGGCCGACGTTCCACGTGACGCGCCGCGCCGTCGTCATCCAATACAGCACCAACCGGCGGGTCCGGTTGACCGGCGCCTCGTTCGCAAGCCCCATCCGAAGGTCGGGCACCGCTGCCATTACGCCGCCTCCCCGCGCTCGAGCGCACACCTTGGCGTGGAGTCCATTCTACGCACGGGACCGGCAGGAATGAAAGCCGCCGGGCAGAAATGCAATCAAAGGCGCGGCAGCGCCGTCGTCCCGTACCGCCCCTTGCGTCTGCGCGAGGCGGCAGCCTTCAGGAACCGCTCGCCCTGGCCGGACGCCGCCGCCGCGAGAAGTACGCCACCTTCTCGAGGACCATCGTCATATCGAGATCCTCGACGTACACGCCCTCCGGCGCGCGAAGCAGGGCGGGCGCGAAATTCAGGATGCCCTTCACGCCGGCAGCCACCAGTTGACGGGTCACCTCCTGGGCCGCCGGGGCCGGCACCGCGACGACGGCCACCTGGATGTCCTTGGCCTTCACGACCTGGGCCATCCGGCCCGGCGCGTAGCAGCGGCACCCGCCGATGAGGCGGTTGATCTTGTTCGGGTCGCTGTCGAAGACGGCGACGATCCGCAGGTTCGGCCGCCGGCCCTCGAAGTACGTCAGCAGCGCCTTGCCCAGGTTCCCGGCCCCGACCAGCGCCACGTTCTGGCCGCCCGGCTTGTCGAGGACCCGGCGTACGCCCTTGATGAGGCCACTGACCTTGTACCCGCGGGCGGGGTTGCCGGTGTATCCGACGGTCATGAGGTCGCGTCGGACCTGGGCTGCGGTCCGCCCGGCCATCTCGGCCAGTTCGCGCGAGAAGACGTAGCGGGTGCCCTCCTCCTGGAGAACGTTCAGGAGGTGGCGGTAGAGGGTCAGCCGCTCGAGGGTCCGCTCCGGTACGTCCTTCGTCTTGCCCTTCATGATTGCCTCAATCGAGGGCGCCCCAGTCAGAATTGATGCCGGACGTGACGGCGACCGTTGCCGCCACCGCCAGTATTGGCGACTTTCAGCCAATGTCAACCGCGATTTTCGTCCAAGCGCGCCCCGGATGCGGCAGCCATCTCCGGCGGTCGAGGAAAAGTTGCCACACACCCTGCACAAGACATGTTGACAGCCACCGAGGGCGGCTCTACAATCGGAACTATGAAACGACCTACCCTCCTTCTAATCGTGGCGGCCGGCGTGCTGGCTGCCGGTGGCTGCCACAAGAACATGGGCCTGTTGATCCGACCCGTCGCCCTCAACGAGGGACTCCAGGAGACGGTCATCGACGTCGACCCCGGCCTGTTCGTGAGCGACAAGATCGCCGTGGTGGACGTCGACGGTCTGCTCTTCAACCGTCGCGACGGCGGCATGTTCGGCTCAGGCGAGAACACCGTGAGCCTGTTCATCGAGAAACTCGACAAGGCCGCCGCCGACCCCAAGGTCAAGGCCGTGGTGCTGCGGATCAACTCGCCGGGCGGCACCGTGACGGCCAGCGACATCATGCATGCGCGGCTGAAGAAGTTCCGCGACGAGAACAAGGCGCCCGTCATCGCGGTCATCGAAGACGTGGGGGCCAGCGGCGGCTACTACCTGGCGTCGGCGGCCGACGTCATCCTCGCCCATCCGACCTCGGTGACCGGCTCCATCGGCGTCATCGTCCAGACGATCAGCCTCGCCGGCACCATGGCGAAACTGGGCATCGACGCCCACGCCGTGACCAGCGGCACGCATAAAGACATGGGCAGCCCACTGAAGCCACTCGACGAGGCCGACCGCAAGATCATCCAGGCGCTGGTCGACGAGTTCTACAACCGCTTCGTCGACACCGTGACGGCCGGGCGCGACAAACTCTCGCGCGAGCAGGTGGCGGCCCTGGCCGACGGACGCATCTACAGCGGCCGCCAGGCCCTCGACCTCGGCCTGGTCGACCGGTTGGCCAACGTCGAGGAGGCCATCGACCTGGCCAAGGAGAGGTGTGGATCGAAGGCCGCCAAGGTCGTCATGTACCACCGCGGACTCGGCTACCGCGCCAACGCCTACAGCACCGCGCCGCTGGGGGCGCCGCAGATCAACCTGCTGAACATCTCGGTGCCGCACCTCATGGACATGACCCGCCCGCAGTTCCTCTACCTCTGGACCGGCCGCTCGTTCGGCAGCGAGTCGCCGTGAGGCGAGCGGCACCGGCTGCAAGCAGCCGTATGCGTTTAGGCGGACTTACGCAACTCTTTTGCCGTGGCGAGAACGGCACCCGCTCGCTTACGCTCGCGGCTAGTCACACTCACGCCCCACCTGACACGTGAGAAAACCAACCACGCACGTAAGAACGGCGCCCGCTCGCTTACGCTCGCGGCTAGTTTCACTCGCCCACGACCAGCCACGTGAGAAAACCAGCCACGCACGTATGTACGCCACCCGCTCGCTTACGCTCGCGGCTAGTTAAACTCGCGCCCGACCTGACACGTAACAAAACTAGCCACGCACGTGAAAAAACCAGCCAAGCACGACCAGCCACATGAGAAAACTAGCCGCGCACGTAAGTAAGCGGCGCAACGCTCGCGGCTGGTTACACTCGCGCACGACCTGACACGTGAAAAAACCAGACACGCACGACCAGACACGTGAGAAAACTAGCCGCGCACGTAAGTAAGCGGCGCAAGCCCCTGGGCTACCAGCCCCATCCGTTGTCGCCACGACATGCACACCCAAACGTGGGCGTGGCACCCGACGGCAAAAGACTTGCCTGACCCCGCATAGAGCGGCCCGGGTCATCGCGGCTCGAGCAGGTTGGTCCACCGGCCGCGCAGGGCGATGAGCCGCTGTTCCTGCTCCGCGCTGAACGAGCCGAGTTGCTGGGCGTACAAATCGAGCCAGGTGATGAGCCGTTCGGTGTCGTCGCGGCTGAGTGTGACGTCGTTGTGTCCCTTGCCCTCGGTCAGCAAGCGGAGGATGGGGCTGTTGGCGGCGGCGCAGGCGCCGACGGCCGAGGTAGCCTGCTTGTACGCGGTCGTGACGTGCTCGCGCAGCCCCTGCTTGCCGCCGTAATTCGTCAGCGACTGGTACGCCTTCTCCGGCGTCAGGTCGAGTTTGGCGACCGCCTCGAGCTTGCCGCCAACCTTGTGGCAGCGGACGCAATGGGTGTCGAGAACGGGCTGGACCAGGCGGTCGAACCTCAGCGGCCAGGACCCTTCGACCCCGGGCGTCAACCTGGAGGGGTTGCGTGCCATGGCAAGCGGCCGGGTGGTGGCCGGTGCCGTGTCGCGACGCTCGTGGCAGCCGATGCAGCCGAGCGTCTGGCCGGGCTGCACGTACGTGAGGCCGCGCATCGTCTGGACGGCCCTGCCCCGCGAGTCGAGGGCCTGGAAGAAGACCGCCACGCCAGACGGCACGCGGAAGTACGCCGACCCGTCGGTCTCGACCGGCACGGTGCCGAGGACGCACTTGCCGGGGTCTTCGCGCGTGACGCCGAGGACGGGCTTGTTCATCTGCGGCTGGACCTTGGCCGGCATGGCGACGATCCGCAGCCGTTTGACCGTGCCGCGCGCGACGCCGCCCAGCCCGTCGTAGACGTTCTGGAGGAGCAAGCGGCCCTCCTGCACCCCGTCCCACTTGGTCCTGGTCGCGATGGAACCCGGCCGCGCACGCGGACGCAGCGGAATGGGACACTGGCTCGAAATGTCGGCGTCGCGGTACAGGAGTTCCAGGTTGCCGAAGGCGTCGTACACGTACAGGCCGAGGGCGTTGGCAGGATTGCGTTGGTCCGAGACGCGTGTGTGCGGCGGCAGACGCTTGGTGCTCCAGGCGACGAGGTAGTAGGTCTCGGAGAGCGGCCAGGGGTTCAGGTAGTAGGTGTTGGGCCAGCCTTCGGTCTCGGGAAAGCAGACCTCGGGGGTGAGGCGTGTGAGCGGCCCCGCGCCGTCGACGCCGACGTCGGGGTCCAGCAGCACGAGGCTGCCGCCCGTGTTGGAGTGATGGGCGGAGGCCGTGAAGATGAGTTTCGTGGAATCGGGAATGGTGCGGGCCTCGAAGATGCAGTGGGGGCTCGGCGTGTAGTTGCCGTAGACGGCCAGCGGGTTCGTGCCGTCGGGGTTGGTGGACCAGAGGCTCATGAAGGCGTTGTTGTGGCGGTCGATGTAATCCCATCGGGCGTAGAGGATGCGTCCGTCGGCGGCGACCGAGGGTGTCCACTCGAAGTTCTCGAAGGCCGAGATGCCCCGCAGGTTACCGCCGCCTGAGTCCATCACGTGGAGGGTGTAGATGGCGACGGGCCGCGAGTTGCCGCCGCCGCAGCGGACGTAACTGTCGGGCAGCGCCCCGTCGGCCACCGTGGCGGCTGCACTCGCCCTGCCGCACTGCACCGCCTGGCCGCGACGCGTCGAGAGAAACACGATCTGGCCGTCCGGAAGGTACCGCGCGTCGAAGTCGTCGTAGCGTCCGCGCGTCAGGCACCGGCGGCCCGTACCGTCGACGTTCATCTCGTAGACGTGATAGAACGCCTCTTCGGGCAACTTGTCCTTGGCCACCTTGTTCGCCACCGAGGCAACGTGCGGGTAGTACCTGGCGTAGGCGAACAGTACCCGCTTGCCGTCGCACGAGAGGTCGGGCCGGAGGAAACTGCCCTCGGGCATACCGTCGGTCAGGCACGTGACGGTCGGCGGCCCGCCGGCGCCAAACCCCTCGAGGATGTAGACGCCGCCCCCGCCTCGCGACCACCAGCCGTAGTACTGGTCGGACATATGCGGGAACGTGCCCGGGGCGCGCTTCGCAAAGATCAGGCGGTCGAAGTTAAGGAGCGGATTCGAGAAGACGAGTTGGCGGACCGCCCACCGGGCCTTCAGGTACAGCGCCTTGGCCCGGTCGCCGGCGGCGTCTTTCGCGGCGGCGGCCACCGCATCGAACGTCTTCAGATGCGGCGCCACGGCGACGCCTTTCCTGCGGAGGTCGGCCGCCAGGCGCCGCCCGCGCTCGATGACTTGCGCGATGGGGAAGTCCACCGTCCCGGCAACAGCAACCGGCGGGCCATGACGGGCCGACCACGTGCTGATGCTCGACTGGTCGGCGGGCCGGCCGAGAGCGATGTTCCGCTTCGGGTCAGCCGCGCCGTACACCTCAACCTCGTCCAGGTGGAAGTAACTCGTGCCGCTCAGGCGGATGCGGAGGAAGCGCGTCTGCTTGCCCTCGAGCGGGATAACCAGCGGCTTTTTGTCGGTCGCCCCGTAGAAGACGCGCCCATCGTGGCGGTACGCCTCGCGCCAGGTCTCGCCGTCGCCGGAGAGGAGGAGCGAGAAGTCCCGCATCCTTTCGGCCATGCCCTGCTGACAGCGGTTGTAGAGAACGACGCGGCCGAGGGGCCGGGTCTCGCCGAGGTCAACCTGCCACCAAGGATCCTTCTCGTTGGCGGTGTGGAAGCCCCACTCGCCGGTCTTGCGTCCGTCGACGCCGCCGGCGGCGTCCTGGACACAGGTCACCTTGGGCCGGCCCCTCGGCGTCCGTTTCCCGGGCGCCCCGCGGACCTGGTCGAGGGCCTGCGGGGTGAGCCAGTCGGCCTCGACGCGGGCGCGCCAGGCGGCGGCGTCGGCGGCTGCCGGTGTGTCAGCGCAGACGGCGGGCGCGGCCAGCGTTGCCGATGCGAGCATCGTCAGCAGGGCGACTCGGGGGCGCCCCATCCGAAGTCTCCTGACGGTCAGGCCTTCCTGGATTTCTTCTTTCCCCTGCCTCGACCCGGCGCCTCGGGGGCGTTGACGGTGGGCAGGTACCTGGCCAGGTCTTTCTTGACCGGATCGAACTTGGCGTCGCCTGCCAGGTTGGTCCACTCCATTTCATCGCCGGCATGGTCGTAGAGTTCCTCGGTGCCGTCGCGGTAGCGGATGTAGCGCCACCTCTCGGACCGCAGCGAATGATTCTGGCGGCCGTAGGTGGTC
>Ga0114922_10006344_pt1 | contig 10865 bp, 12 predicted proteins | sample AartaG_FD_100975 | JGI IMG/M metagenome (GOLD analysis project Ga0114922, IMG submission 100975) | Deep subsurface microbial communities from Aarhus Bay to uncover new lineages of life (NeLLi) - Aarhus_00045 metaG | ecosystem: Environmental > Aquatic > Marine > Oceanic > Sediment | place...
CGGGTTGTTTTTTACCAGGCCCGGCCGCCTGGATGATCTGTTCTTCCTTTGATGTTGCTTGTACGCTTTTCGCCTCCTCCAATTTCCAATTTGATATCTGAGACTGCTGCGTGGCTACATACCGAGCAGCTTGGCCTTCTGGGCGGCGAACTCATCCTCGGTGAGAATACCTTGATCCTTGAGTGCGCCCAGGCGCTCGAGCTGCTTGATCATGTCATCCTCCGAGGCGGGCTGTGCGGGTGGGAGCGGCGCCTGTTCGGGCGGCGGCGCATACTGCTCCTGCTCATATGCTTGCTGCTCTTCGTAGTCCTGCTGCGCGTATTTCTTATTCTGATGGTGGTGCACAGCACCTGCGGTGCCGGCCACGACGACCGTACCGACAGCAGCTGTAGCCACCCTTCTTCTCCTCATCTTTCTTCTTGCTCTAGGCATTTCAACCTCCTGATTAATATAGTTTAATATGATCTCTATCCCAAGTTATGACTCAGCCTGGGCGAAAATCTCTAACGTTTCATTCACGACCTCGAAGGGGATGCGGTCATACATCACTGTCCGGCCACTGGCACGGACTACAGCTTCCCCGAACTTGATCGCCCAAAGGTTTTCAAAAAGCAGCAAGGCGGCGGTGGTGTTATCTTCCATCTCCTCAGCGATCATCTCGATATCTTCGACCTGGATGATCCCGCTGATTTCGATCTCTAGAGGATCGAAGATAGCCAACATATCAGGAGCCAGCTCCTCAATCTCGAGAACCTGGTAATCTCCATCCTGATCCTTCTGGATGATGACCAGGTCGATCACCCGCACGATCTGGTTTTCGACCAGCTCGAGCAATGCGGGTAAGCTCTCTCCTGTAAGCTGGTCGGTCTTGAACTCAAGTGCGATAAAGTCGATTGGACCGTAAGACATAGGTATTCTCCTTTCGTTAAAAGTATTTTCTTGTTGATTTATTAAATGCTGTATGGTGCTCTTAAAATCTAGTGCGAATCATGTTAAGGCTCGAACCTGAGTAAATGAATGGCAGCAGACCCAATTTAGAGACTGCTGCCGGACGCCAGAGATTAAGGGGCTGTTTCAGGGTACATGGGCACCTGCTGGCGATTGTGGTAGCCGCCTATGTAGCTGGCGACGTCTGCCATTACACCGAAGCCAAGCCAGATCCAATCATAACCATTCAACGGGAAGATCATCACGTACATTAAAGATGTCCAGGGTATAAAGACCAGACCCAGGATGCCCACCAGCCAGGGAAGGTTGAATGTTGCGAACGCGGCGCTGACCCGGATAGGCGCAAGCAGCCAATACACCAGGAAGCCCAGGCGTGGACCAAAGAAAACTAGGGCAGTAAAGAAACAACACATTGTAAACTCCTTTTGAAAGTGAGATGGTGAGTCGAAAATTATCGATTCACTTTGAATAAATCCATCGTTTTATTCAACTGCCGATGGTATCGCTTGGATGCTGTTGGCGGCTGTGCAGCCAAGCAGGCGATTGCGGTTGTAGTAAACCGTGCTGCTCCAGTCCATCATTTCGATTACTGTCGCCATGATCAGACATTCCTAAATTTTTCGTTCAGCGGGCTTAATTGGCCATCTGGTCGATGCACACCGTCACGGCCAGGATAATGATGTCATCCTGTCCGGGATCGACCGATACGCCATAGCTATCGCGCACGCGGAACCATTTTTTAGAGACTTCGGCTATTTTATCACGTCCTTCGCCGATGGTGTACTCGTGGTCTAAAATATTGCCTTTCACTTCCAGGTCGGGCCCGCCTTTGATCTTAACCACCCAGCGCTCGCGCACGGGGGTGATCAGGGCTTTTTTGACCGTAGCGAGATTTTCGCCTCTTGGCCCTTCGATCTCCATGCTGTCTTTCACGCGCAGCATCCGCTCCTGGATCTTGGCAAGTTCACTGCCGTGAGCGTCCTCGAAGACCAGGGTCTGGCGTACACGCAGCGCCTTACCGTCGACCTTAAAGACTTTCTGTCTCTGCTCGTTCTCGATCCAGAAATCATCGCCAATGGATACCATTTTCTCCCGCATCTGATAGCGGTTGCCTCCGCCGCCCGCTCTCCCGAGCTGACGGTCATCGCGTCGTGCTTCTCGTCGTGCTGCTCGTCTGCCTGGCATAATTATTTCCCCTTTTGAAAACAAGTAAGTTGGTTGAACTTTAATCTACCTCGAAGGCATCCTTTACTCCGGGGAGCATGACATAAATCAAGATGATGGCGTTGAGGATGAAACTCACGCTGACATCCGACCAGGCACCCGCGCCCAGCATGACGGTAAAACCAAGGATCAGGTTGAAGACCGTGATCACTGCCAAAAAAAGCCAAGCCTGCTTATCTACCCGCCAGAGCATCTGCACCAACCAGATGTAGACCCAAACCATTAAGCCCCACATCATGAAAGACCAGAAGTTGAAGGCGTGAACTGTAAATGGACCGATAACGTAGGGGAAAATCCCCAGCGCCTGCAGAGCGTGGATCCCCGCCAGCACGGCAGCAAGCCCTGCCAGGATTGCAAGAACAGTAACACCAAACGGACGTGATTTCATAACTTTATCTCCAATTTTTTTTAGTAAATAACCATAGTTGGCTTGGCAATTCCAGGTTTATCTTGATTCCGCCTGACCTTCTTTTTGGCTCCCTTCACTCAGCACCTTCCAAATAGCTTTGACCAGCAAGATGAGGGCAGGTTACATTACCCTGCCCTCAATATTGTCAATCGAAACTAGCTGCTGCTTCTGCGCATGAAAACCTTGATCCCCTCATCAACCAGCAGCAGTGCGAGGGCGAAGCCGATACAAAGCAACCATTGGTTGGCTGTAATCTCAGCGAGACCCAGGAACTGCTGGAGAAAATCCAGCTTGATCGGAAGAAAGATCATCAACAGTGACAATCCATATAGTAACAACTGCTGTCGATTCTGCAGAATATCACGGTTGAATGCGCTGGCAGTCTCACTGCGCGCGCTGAGGGCTAGGACAACAATGAACATTGAGAAGGTAACAAATCCCATCGAGGCCGCAATGGCGGCGCCGGAGGATTCATATAACGCTTCCAGATAGACCGTGCCAATCGCCATCAGCAGCCCGATGAAACCAATGCGAATCCATTGTGGACGCGAGAGGATGGGCTGCTTGAGCGGGCGCGGCTTGTTCTCCATCAGATCTGGAGCCGGATCGTCGAATCCCAATGCTAAGGCAACCGGGATCTGCACGAGGAAGTTAATCCACAGAACCACAAAGGCTGTAAACGGCGTGCCCCCGAGAACGAGAAAGAACGCAGCCAGCAGGTATGAAACAATAAAGGCCACCAGCGATTCCATCTGGAAGCGGACAAAGTTGAACAGGTTCTGGTAGATGGCTCGTCCGAACTCCACTGCCTTGACAATGGTGGCGAAGTTGTCATCGGTCAGGATCATCACGGCGGCCCCCTTCGAGACTTCGGTGCCAGTGATGCCCATGGCGACGCCGATATCGGACTTTTTCAAGGCTGGAGCATCATTGACGCCGTCCCCCGTCATGGCCACAATGTTATCCTCTTCCTGAAGTAACGTCACCAGACGAATCTTGTCCTGTGGGGTCACGCGCGCTACCACGCCGATCTCGGACAGCTTATCCTTCACTTCCTCATCGCTCATGGCGGCGAACTGGGCGCCGGTCAGGGCCATTCCTTCGATGCCCAATTCATGGCCGATGGCCGCCGCCGTGACGGCGTGGTCACCGGTGATCATACGCACCTGGATGCCGGCGCTGTGACATTTGGTAATGGCGTCCCTGGCTTCGGGGCGAGGCGGGTCTACAATTCCTACCATTGTCATGATGGTCAGATCTTTTATCTCATCGATCAAATTTCCCTTTGGATCGAATGTTGCCGGGTCGAAGTCGCGCCGGGCCACTACCATCACACGCTCGCCAGCTTGGGCGATACGCTCGTTTTCTTCCAACGCCAACTGGCGGTTTTCTTCCGTAACCGCTATAGGCTCTCCAGCCGGATTCCAGTAGTAACCACCGCGTGCGATCAGTACGTCCGGCGCGCCCTTGACAAAGCATCGCACTACCGGCTCACCCTGTTCGTCCTCCATGTTGTGGAAAGTCGCCATAAATTTGTAATCCGAATCAAAAGGCACCTCCGCTACTCGTGGATACATCTCCCGGGCGCCGTCCACGCTGATACCGCCCTTTTCCGCCAAAACGATCAGCGCGCCTTCGGTTGGGTCACCGATCAGGGCACCGTTATCGAGGGTGGCGTCGGCACATAGCGCCATGGGCAGCATGATCTGGTCGAGATCAACTCTGGCACCGCCTGCGCTCAGGAACTTGCCTTCGGTGCTGTAAGCCATTGTGCCTTTCTGCCAGGGCTGTCCTTCTGCATCACTGCCTCCGAGCGCATATGCCCCTTGCGTTCCGTAGCCTTCTCCGGTCACAGTGAAACGGTTTTGGCCAGGGACAGTGAACTCGCGAGCTGTCATCTTATTGAGTGTCAGCGTGCCGGTCTTGTCGGAGCAGATTGCCGACACAGAACCCAAAGTCTCCACTGATGGCAGCCGTTTGACAATTGCGTTCTGGCTGGCCAGTGCCCGTGTCCCCATGGAATACATGGTGGTGACCACGGCCGGTAGACCGGTAGGGATGGCAGAAATAGCCAGCGCTACACCAGCGACGAAGATTGTGTCCAGGGACTGCCCGTTACTAATACCTAGAATTATCATAAGAATGAACGCCAGCCCGGCCAATCCAGCGATGATCATAGTCAGGCGGTCGAGCTGCTTTTGCAGCGGTGTCTTGTCCGCCTCGGTTTTATTGAGCAGGTCGGCGATGTTGCCCATCTCCGTACCCATACCGGTAGTGGTGACGATCATCTCGGCGCGTCCACGAGTGACCGAGGTGTTCATATACGCCATGTTGTGGCGGTCACCGAGAGGAGCATCAGCTTTAGCAATGGTTTCAGTGTCTTTTGGCGAAGCGACGCTCTCACCGGTCAGGGCAGCTTCCTCGATTTCGAGCGTAGCCGTGACAAAAAGGCGCCCGTCAGCAGGGACGCGGTTGCCGGCCTCCATCAGCACGATGTCTCCCAGCACCAGTTCTTTGGCATCCACCTCAACTGCCTGGCCATCCCGGCGCACGCGGGCGATGCTCTTCATCGCCCCTGCCAGCGCCGCCAGGCTGGCTTCTGCTTTAGCCTCTCCGCGTAAGCCTAAAACTGCATTGAATACAGTCAAGCCAACCAGCACCAGCGTGGTCCCCCATTCTCCGGTGAAGATCTGGTTGATAATGGCTGCACCCAGCAGGACAAACTGCATGAGGTCCTGGTATTGGCGAAGAAAGGCCTGCCATCCGGGTTCTTTCTTCTTCTCTTCCAGTTGGTTGGGTCCAAATTTTTGCAGCCGCTGCTGTGCCTCGGCCGCGCTCAATCCCTTCGCCATGTCGACTTCTAAGTCTTTGCCGACTTCCTCCGGGCTTTTGGTGTACCAATTCGATTGGTTATCTATTGTTTCCAACATGTACTTTCTCCTTCCTTTCAATACAATTCGGGAATATAGCGATAGGGATATTCGGGTTCTTCATAATCGCCCGGTTCCTGACGCTTGGGGAACTTGATCGGTTCACGCGGCACGTCTTCATACGGTATCAGGCTCAAGAAATGGGTGATGCAGTTCAGCCGCGCCCGGCGCTGGTCGTCGGAAGGCACCACGTACCAGGGGCTTTCCGGGGTATCCGTAGCGGCAAACATGGCATCGCGTGCCCGCGAATAGTCATACCAGCGCGCCTGTGCTTCGAGGTCCATCGGGCTGAGCTTCCAAATCTTGCGCATGTCTTGATCGCGCTCTCTGAATCGTTTGGCCTGCTCTTCCATGCCTACCTCTAACCAGAACTTGATCAGGATAACACCGGAGTTGATGATGGCATTTTCGACGGCAGGTGTGTAATCCAAAAAGGTTTCCACCTGTTTCTCGGTGGCAAAGCCCATTACCCGCTCAACGCCAGCCCGGTTGTACCAGCTGCGGTCAAAAAGCACCACTTCTCCGGCTGCCGGCAAATAGGGTATATAGCGCTGGAAATACATCTGAGACTTCTCCCGATCCGTCGGGACCCCAAGCGCCACCACGCGGAAGACGCGCGGGCTGACCCGTTCGGTGATACGTTTAATGATCCCGCCTTTCCCGGCCGTATCTCGCCCTTCAAACACCACGCAAATCTTGGCCCCGCTGGCTTTGACCCACTCCTGCAGCTTGACCATCTCAACATGCAGAGGTCTCAATTCTTTGTCAAACTCCTTGCGTTTTATCTTGGGCTTGGGTTCCGCTGGGATCTCGGATGCGGTGGTCTCGCCTTCTGACATTATTTCAGGGGCTGCTGCCTCAGTTTCGGCAGTTACTTCTTCCTGAGCCTGCTCGAGCTGCTGCATTTCCTTTTTCTCCCTGTCTTTCTCCTTCTTCTTCTTACCTTTTTTCTTAGCCATGATTATCTCCTTTTCTAAAAGTTACCCTTGAAGTGAAACTATTATTGCAGCCTCTTCAAAACATACCTTCGTATGAATATCGGCACGAAGGTCTTGATGGCAGAATTCTGATATCTTGCATTAGCATCCAGGATCGCCCTACTGATATATTCACGATCCCTTATTTATCTACCAAATTTCCAGGCGCTTCACCGAAATTACGGATAAATGCAGCTCATAGAGCATGTTGAGCACACCTGCCAGGGCAGCCTGGTCGCTCAACTCGCCCTCCAGGGTTGTGATCGGAGGGCGCGCCTCCACCGTGGCCGGTTTGATCGTCATACCTTCTAGACGATCAGACCAGGTTGGGTCAATCCGGCCTTGTATAATAATCCTGTAGGTAGTCGGGAGATCAAATTGGATTGGTTCCCTAGAGAGTCCATTCACCATGAATATATGATATATGATTTTCCCGCGTAAAAACACCACCTAAAGGTGTATTTGAGGTGTATTTTAGGTGTAGAACGATCGGGGTTTAGAGAGGCGAAAAAGCTCAGGGTGGGGGAAGAATGTTCAATTCTTCTGCTCTGGTCACAGCATTCCAGCGCCGGTTGACGCCCATCTTGCCGTAGATGTTGATGGTGTGGCGTTTAGCGGTCGCGTAGGAAATATTGAGTTTTTGGGCGATTTCTTTGATGCTCAACGGCCCTCGCAATAAGTTCAGCACCTCGAGCTCCCGGGGGGTCAGGGGCTCAGCCAGAGTCGAAATACTGAGCGATGGATGGCGCCTCGGCTGCGCAGGGCTTTCGCTGCTATCCAGATTTTTATCATCCTGTGGAAATGCTGCCAGGATGCGACGGATCGTCTCCTCGGAATGACCTTGCTGCGCAAGCCGGTGCAGCATCTCCTGCATGGGTTTGCCCAGGTCGACGAAAACCCGGATGAAGCCCCCCAACCGGGCGAGGTCTACCGCCTGCTTCAGCTCGGCGTTGGCCGCGGCTTTTGCCGAGCTGGTTTTCCCCTGAGCATCCAGTGCCAGGGCGCGCAATGCCAGGATTTCGATCTTGTAGCGTGTGTTATAGGTCCGGTCGGCAATCTCATCCAGGGTGTCCAACAATTGCAGCGCCATCCGCAGGTCGGCATCTGCGCCTCTGACCACCAGGACGCGTGCCCGGGTCACCTGTGGTTCTTCCAACCACATAAAAGGCTGGTCCGGCGGTGGACCGGTTAATGTGTCAACCCACCGGTAAGCGCCTTCCAGGTCCCCTTGCAGGAGCATCAGCCTGGCGTGCAGGGAACGCGTTGCTTCCTCTTCATATCCAACTCGCTCAATATCCGACTGGGTGAGCGCTTCTAGTACTTTCCGGGCTTCCGTGTTTTCGCCTCTGGCCTGGTGCACCAGCGCCAGGCCTGCCACGCCATTGCGGGCAGTGATTTGCTGTTGACTGAAGATATGGTCAACAATCTCAGTAAAATGGTGACAAGCCATGTCCAAATCATTCCACTGGTAGTACACCAGCCCGAGAAAATAGTGCCCCCAGCCTTGGAGAATATTCAGTTCAGCGCGTGTTGCTTGTTGGAGCATTGTATAGGCGGTCTGCCTGGTCTGCTCCAGGAGACCCTCGTTGAGGTTATAGAAACACAAGGTTTGCAGGATACGCAGGGAATAGCTATCCACCTTATTACTCAACAATGCGTAGCGATCGAGAAGCATTCGCTCGGCAGCTTTTCCATCTCCGCTGGCTTGCATGCACAAACCAAGGTAAAGTATGATCGCACCCTGAAGAAAGCTCCATGATGGGGAGATAAGTGTTAATGCTTCCTGGAGGTAATTTAAAGCCTGGATTGGTTGGTTATTAAAATACGCCTTTTGGCCGCGCAGGATAAAGACCTGCCCGCGTAACCATTGTAGATCTTCTCCGTGAAATGTATCTGTACTGACATTGTCCATCAGTTCTTCCACTTGTTGGAGCACTTTGATCTGTGCCTCGAGTTGCCACGAAAACTGCAAAGCCCACGCCTTGATTATTAGAAGCTCAGGTCGATGCTCGACGAACTCTACTGGTAACAGCCTCAACCATCGCTCCAGGGTCTGCCAGTTCTCGCGGTTGAGCACATCGCGCAGTCCGGCACTCATCTGGCGCGCAGCCAGATCAAGGTCGCAGGCTGCCAGGGCGTGATGCAAGGCTTCATCGATCAGTCCGTGCTCTTCGAACCAGGCTGACGCCAGGCGATGCAAGTTGGTCACCTGGTCAGGCGCCATCTCGGCGGACAATCTCTGCTGCAGCAATTCCTGGAACAAATGATGATAGCGGTACCATTCCCTGCGGTTGTCTAGGGGTGTGATGAACAGCTCAGAGCGTTCAATCCAATCCAGACAGGCGCGCGCATTCCAGGCGGCATCACTCTCTCCAACGATGGCTTCGCACAGCGAAGCGCAAAAGCGGTCCAGGATGGAAGTCTTCAACAAAAATGAGTGGATCGCCGGAAATTGGCTGGTCAGCACCTCATCCAGGAGGTATCCGGTAATATTTGGATTCTCGCTGGATAAAGCCAATAGAACGGATTCTTGACTGCCTTCGGAACGCAATGAAAGGGCAGTCAGCTTCAGACCGGCGGGCCAGCCTTCGAAGCGCTCTTCCAGAAGGGGCAAGGCATTCTGTCCTAGCAGAGCAATTTGCGTCTGACTCAGATAGGCAGCAGTCTCCTCGGGTGTAAAGCGCAGGTCTCGGGCGCGAATCTCGCTGAGCATCCCCTTCGCACGTAAACTGTCGAGCGGCAGGGGCGGGCTGATGCGTGAAATCAGCACCAGATGCAGCGGTTTTGGCCAGTGGCGCACCAATTCACCGAGCAGATTGTGCACCTCCACGTTGCGGATGGTGTGGTAGTCATCCAGGATGAGGATAGATTCTCCGGGAAGCTTTTGGAGCTCATTACTGAACGTAGCGTAGAGGACTGCTTGGGGTGGTTGCTGCCGCGCCTGGAGTAAAGCCAGGGTTTCCGCACAGGCTTCGTTGAAAATCGTGCGCAGTGCGGCGATGAAGTAGCGCAAAAAGAGGTTGAGGTCGCTGTCGTTTTCATCCAGCGAAAGCCATGCTGAAGGCAAGGAAGTTGCCTTCTCACCTTGATCAGCAACTATACGCTCAAGCCAGGTGGATATCAGGGTGGTTTTACCAAAACCAGCCGGTGCACAGATCAGGGTAATCTGGTGGTCAACACCGTGGTTGAGCCACTCCATTAGCCGCCAACGTGTGACCAGGTCTTTTGGCAGGCGCGGCCGGTGCAGTTTGGTCTGCAGCAGGATTTGATTCTGGTCATCCATACTTGGTTAAATGAACTCCATAAAAATATTTTACCGTAAAAAGCCTTTACCGGTAGTGAATGGCATGCCCAAAGGCTAGCCTTCTTGCCGAGCTGATGTTCATACGATCCCGACGTTACCATAGATTTGCATCTGCTTATCTTATCCAGTGTATAGGAACGCCATATCACATCTTACATCCCACTCGGAAATGTTGAAAAGCGCTTGCAGGAAAATCGGCCGTTCGCCCGAATCCCAGATGAACTCCAGCCATGTTTAGGAGCTCATCCAGATCGTGGGCAGTCTCGAACAAGTCTCGCCAACCCCCGTCGCCTTCGTTATCCGCAAAAACATGTGACGCCTGCCGGCGGATGATTTCGGGGTTGATGTCTGTCTTGTCTGTACCTGCTGTTGGGGAGGGCAATTCAAGCAGGTACTCCAGATCGGGATAACGTTGGAGCATCTGGCGGATCAGAGCGATCAACTCAGGCTTGCTTCCTTGCTCCAGAGAGGTTTCGAGGCCAGCACTTTCCTCGAACGCTTCTGGGTTATCCAGCCACGTGAGCAATAATGCTGCGACATATTCGCAATGACCGCCAGCGCCGACTGGGTAAGAGCTTTCTGCTTCTGTAATTCCCTCGTCATCAATTGTGACTTCTACCCGATAAGAGAGTGCTGAACTGCCCAGGCAGCGCGCCTTCAGCGCCATCTCCTACTGGAGCGGTTCGATAATCGCTCCCTGAAGGAAATGAGATTGACCCTTACAATAGGATGCCGAGCCAACCTAGGCCTGGATCACCAGCTTGACATCGTGCCTCGCTTCACCAGTCGAACCCGGAGTGAGCAGTGTTGCGCTCAAACTCTCGGAAACTAACTTGGTCTGGGCATGTTTGGTAACGTTGTTCAAAGCTTCCTGGGCAATACGGTAAAAACTTGTTTGTACATTTTCTGGCATGGAACCCTGGTGGACTCGAACCCGTAAACATTAAATTGATACCTTTAACCCCTGAGCGTGCAGTTACTACGGCGATTTAACCAATAGACTTTTTCAAATTCAACCAAAGAGAATTTCAAATAATTAGGGTTCTTCTCTCCTCTAACCTCAATTACCATTA
>Ga0114922_10006346_pt1 | contig 10864 bp, 4 predicted proteins | sample AartaG_FD_100975 | JGI IMG/M metagenome (GOLD analysis project Ga0114922, IMG submission 100975) | Deep subsurface microbial communities from Aarhus Bay to uncover new lineages of life (NeLLi) - Aarhus_00045 metaG | ecosystem: Environmental > Aquatic > Marine > Oceanic > Sediment | place: Aarhus...
CAAAGCGAGTACGAGTCGTTTCAGATAGCCGTGAGACCGGAGGGTGAGTGGCGCGGCGTCAACTGGACGTGCGAGGAGTTCTCCGGGCCAGCCGCGCTCGCGAAATCCGAACTGAGGTGCCGGCGCGTCGAGACCATCAACATCGAGAAGACGCAGGGGCCCTACGGGCACAAGGGCCTCAACCCCGACCCCCTCACAGAGCAACTGCCGTGTGACGTCCCCGCCGGGACGAATCAGGCGTTCTGGTTCACGGTGCGCGTGCCGCAGGGCCAGACGTCGGGGCAGTACGAGAATGAACTGACGCTGATGGCAGGGGGACAGATCGTGTGCCAGGTGCCGCTGCGGCTGAAGGTCAGGAGCTTCGCGATCCCGCGGCGGCCGACGATTGACGCGCGGTCGAGCTTCCGGGCGAGTCTGATGACGCCCCGGGAGTCCGGCGACCAGACCGAGGTGCTCGCGCGCTACTACCGGGACTTCTTCGAGCACCGGAGCCGCTGCGCGCCGGCCGTGCAACCAAGCGTGCGTGTCGAGGGCAACAGCGCCACCGTGGACGCCAGCGAGTACGTGAGCCACCTGCGCTTCATGCGCGATGAACTCGGAATGCAGCGGCTCAATATGCCCTCGCTGTGGATCAGCCACCGTGGCACGCACAAGATGCCGCCCGACGCACAGTGGCAGGGCAGGCCGATCTTCGCGAACGCCGAGCTGACCAGACTCAACCCGGACTTCGAGGCGCCCTTCCGCGACTACATGGAGCAGCTCATTGCGGCACTGAAGGACGAGGGTCTGTTGCTGGAGCCTTCGGTCCGCTTCATTGACGAGCCGAACCTCGCCGATGGGCCGACCATCAACGGCATACGAGCGCTCTCGGAACTGCTGCTCGACATCGAGCCCGAGCTGGCGGTCTGTCAGACCGCCACCTACCCCGAGCCGAGCCTCACGGACCTGAGCAAGCTCTGGGTGCTGCACACGGATGCGTGGGACCGCAACATCCAGCACATCGAGGCCGCGCGCGAGGCGGGCTGCAAGATCTACGTCTACAACAACGCGGTCAATTACCCCGAGCACAACCCGCTGCGGGTGCGGCTGTGGCCGTGGCTGCTGCGCAAGTACGGCGTGGACGGGACCTACTCGTGGTGGGGGACGGTCTGCTGGCGTGGGGACTTCGAGGACCCCTGGAACGCGGGGAGGGGCAACTCAGGGGTGCTGATGTATCCGCCGCGCTCGGCGGATGAGCACGGGCCGATTGACTCGGTGCGCTGGGAGCTGTTCCGCGAGGGGCTGGAGGACTACGAGTACCTGCGCCTGGCCGACACGCTCGCGCAGCAGCTTGAGGAGGCGGGCAAGGCCGAGGCGGCGAGACAGGGACGCGAGGCGGTGGCCGCAGCCCTCGCGCTGGTCGAGAGGTGGCCGAACGTCCGCGCGGCGAACGATGAGCCGTACACGCTGGATGTGATGGCGGTCGCGGCGGCGCGCGAGACCCTCGCGGCGGCAATCGAGGCCATGCAGTAACGGCGGGCGCCCGCTTTACTGGATGTGGGATGTGATCAATGTGATTGACGGAAAGCGATTTTGGGTGCTGTGCCTCATCTTCCTGGGCCTGGCCAGCCAGAGCTGGGCCCAGCCCTTGCCGCGCGATCCGGTGCTCGTGGGACACTGGGACTTCGATGAAAGTGAGGGTCAGTGGGCCGTGGATGCCAGTGACTTCGGTAACGATGGCTTCCTTGGGTCAAAGATGGGCGAAGACGCCGACGATCCGCAGTGGATCGCTGAGGGAAAGGAGGGCGGATGCCTGCGGTTCGACGGTGAGGGCGACCGCGTCGTGGTCCAGGATGCACCCGCGCTGCACCCGGCCCGTGGCGTGATAGCCGAGGCGTGGGCTATGCAGACCGAGCGGACGCCCTACGCGCGGGTCCTGGACAAGGGGCTGACCTTCGATATGTATGTCCACGAGGATGGCTGGGTGTCGTTCCGAACGCATGGGGCGGAGGCAAAGGGCCTGCACAGTGCGCAGCCGGTGCCCCTCAACCAGTGGGTGAAGATCCGCGCCGAGCTGTATGCCGGGCAGGGCCGTGGCGGTGGGGAGCGACCGCTTGCGGGCGCCGGGCAGATGCGACTGTTCATTGACGATGAGCTGGTCAAGGAGCGCGTCTACCCTGACCCGATCGAGAACTCCGGTCACGATCTGACCATCGGGGCAACTAAGCTGGGCCGGCCGTTCTGCGGGCTGATTGATGAGGTGAAGATCTGGAACGTCGGCTACGAGCCGCCGCCGGCACTGCAAAGGCTGGAGCCGGACGAGCACACCGTCGGCCTCTGGCATCTGGATGGCGATGCGAAGGACGCTTCGGCGCATCACAACGACGGCGAGCTGGTGAGCGGCGAGATGGTCCGAGGTCGCCTCGGCCAAGCGGTGCGCTTTGACGGCGACGGCTGCGTGCGCGTACCGGACAATCCCTCCCTGAGTGTGACGTCTGAGCTGACGATTGATGCGTGGGTGAACCAGCACGAACGCGGCAGCTACGCCAGGATCGTCGAGAAGAGCGACTGGGCGTGGGGCCTCTGGATCGGCCGCCGGGGACACGCGGACTTCTTCTTCAAGACCGCCGACGGCGGTTGGCATCACAACGTGAGCGTAACCGAGATCGGGCTGCGTCGGTGGGTGCACATCCGGGCGGAGTTCGATGGGCTGGAGGCGGTCGTGTACCTTGACGGCCACGAGGACGTGCGCAACGAAATGGGCCCGGGGCAGGATGAGCTGATGGTGTCCGACGCGGACTTGTATATCGGGAACCGGCACCTGATGGATCGCGGATTCGTCGGGATGATTGACGAGGTGCGCATCTCCAGCCGCGTGCGCTCTGAGCGCCCGCCGCTGGCGATCAAGGTCAGTCCCTTCCCGAGCCGGGGGACCTGGACGGTCAGAGCAAACGCCCGCGGCGCTGAGCAAACGGTGGCGCGAATGACGGGAACCGTGCGTGCGGCCGGTGGGGAAGAGGCGGTCCGGCCCTTCACCATTGATGACTTGGCGCGAGGGATCGGGACGACCGAGGTGGTGATGGGGCAGCCCGCGCCGGGGAAGGACGTCGTGAGCCTCGTTGCCCAAGGCGCGGACGGGCGGCCAGTCGCCGAGGCGGAGACGGAGGTGAGCGTCGTGGACGCGAGGCCCTGGCTGGAGGCGAAGGCGGGCGTGACCGACAAGGTGCTGCCTCCGTGGACGCCCCTGGAGGTAAGCGAGGGCGAGCGGGCGACAGTTGGCTGCTGGGGGCGGAGGTACGAGCTGGGCGGCGGCGGCCTGCCTCGCAGCATCACCAGCGCAGCCGAGGAGCTGCTCGCAGGCGAGGTCGCCCTGGCATTCAATAGGGGCGCAGAAGCCGGGAGGGCAACGTGGGGGGCGCCTCAGGTGGCCGAGAAGAGCGACGCACGGGTTGTGCTGACGGGCGGCGGAGAGGCGGCCGGATGTGCGCTGAAGATGCGCACGCAGATCGAGTTCGACGGGCTCGTGCGCTGCGACCTGGAGGTCACGCCGCCGGACGGAGGCGCCGAGTTGAGCGAGCTGCGGCTGGAGATCCCGCTCCGGGCAGCGCGGGCGACGCTGATGCACCATCCGATGGGGCGATGGTTTGAGGATGAGACCTGCGCGGGAGCGGTCCCGGAGGAGGGCTGGCAGAGGGATAACACCTGGTACCTGTGGGTGGGCGACGAGGACCGCGGGCTGTGCTGGTTCGCCGAGGATCAGACCGCGTGGGGGCTGGATGCGGAGAAGCCCGGCATCTCCCTGACATCGGAGGGAGACCGCACGGTGCTGCGCGTCTGGCTGATCAACGGCCCCACGAAGTTGGACGCCCCGCGGACCTTCACCTGGGGCCTGATGGCGACGCCGGTCAAGCCGATGCCAGCCGACTGGCGGGCCTGGCGCTTCGGCTCTTCCCGCTACGACGTGAACGTCGCGGTGCAGTGGTCGGTGAAGAACCTGAGCAAGTGGCACTCGTTCCCGGTGCCGCACGAACCCGAGGCCTATGTGAAGCTGGGCGACGAGGCCCACGCGAAGGGCCAGCGCATCGTGCCGTACACCAACTTCAATATGCAGAGCAACGTGGGGGAGGCCTGGGAGTACTTCGGCGCGGAGTGGGACGCGCACGCGGGCCGAGGCACCGCCGCAGACGTGCTCGCGATGGGCGTCATCAATATGCGCTGCTGCCCGGTGACCGAGGACTGGGCGGATTTCATCACGTGGCAGTACAAGACGTTCCTGGAGGAGTACGACTGGGACGGGTTCTACCTGGACAACTCGATCCCGGGGCGGTGCAACAACGCGGCTCACCCCGACAGCCACAAGAACCGCGTGCACATCTTCGGCACGCGCGAGCTGATGAAGCGCTTCTACGCCGTCACCAAGCTCAATGACCCGCGCAACGTGATGGTCTGTCATATGTCTTCGCGGCTGTGCATCCCGCTGCTCTCGTTCTGCGACGCATATGTGGACGGCGAGCAGTACTCGTGGGCGCTTGAGGACTTCGAGGGCGGCTACCTTGACCTGACCTCGCTGGCGCGCGTGCGCGCGGAGCTGATGGGCAGACAGTGGGGGCTGATACCGCTGTTTCTGCCGGAGATCAAGGGCGGTGCGGCGCGCACGCCGGAGCGCACGCGAGAGTTGCTGGCACTGCTCCTGCCGCACGGGACGCGCTTCTGGATCGGCGCGTGCCATCGCGAGACGCTGCTGGCTGCGCTGGACGTGGTTGACGAGTTCGGGCTGGTCGAGGCGGAGTTCCTGCCCTACTGGAGCAACGAGAACGTGCTCAAGGCTGACGCCGAGGATCTGATCGTGAGCGCGTACACGCGCGAGGACAAGGGCGCGCTCGTCATAGTGTCCAACCTGGGCGACGAGGACAGGGAGGCGAGCGTACGCCTTGAGTTGGCCGCGCTGGGTCTTGAGGGACAGCCCGCGGTGGAGGGCGTGCTTGACGGCGCTGATGTGCGGCTTCAGGGGACGACGCTGGAAGTGAGCGTCCCGGCGCGGGACTTCCGGCTGATACTACTCGGGCTGAGATGATAGTGGGCCGGTCATTCGCTCGGCGGCTCCTTGGCAAGGCGCGTCGCGAGGCCTAGCTCGCGCAGCCGCTCGATGAAGCCGTAGACCTCTCGGTACGATACCTTCGTCCTGTCCGTGATGTCGAGTACGCTCTGGTCCCCCTCCAGGTTGAGCATTATCGTCTCGATGGCGCGATTCAGCTCGAAGTTTTCCCGGTAGTCCACCCACAGGCCGAAGCGCGACAGAAAGACCGGGCCTCGGAACTCGCGGCGTGGCACGTAGTCGCGGTCGAGTATGTCGAGCACCTCAAGTATCAGTTCCCTGGCATCCACGAGTCTGTCCTCGGAGATGATGTCGGGCGTGTCGTAGCTGGAGTGGTACTGGGGGTAGGGCCAGCGCGAGATCGAGATGGTTGGGACGCCCACACCGGGTCCGTTGAGGACCATCTCGTCGTTCCCCACGACCTTGCGAAACGCTCCCTCGGCGAAGTTGCCCTCGCCGTACCTGTCCACAAGAGCCCGCCGGGCCGCGCGGTCAATGAGGTCGTCGCCCTGCAACGAGTATTGGAGAGCGATGGTGTTGTCGTTGCCGAGCATCTCCAGGAAGATGCCGCAGCGGCAGCGAGGGATGAGGTCCTCGTTGTGACTGAAGTAGGCGATGGAGCCGATGGTCTCGGGCAGGATGAGGAACTTGTACGTGTAGTAGGTGTCGCGCTTGCGCAGCTCATGGACGAGTTCCGCCAGGACAGCCACGCCCGCCAGGTCGTCGTTCGCCTGGCCGGGGTGGTCGAGGTGCGCCATGAGCACGACGACCTCGTCGGAGCTGCCCTCAACGGTGGCCTCGCCGACCTTCAGATGCCCGTCGGAGTACTCGCTGTCAATGAGGACGCGGTACTCGTCGGCTTGCATCTGCTGGAACTGATCGCAGGTGACCGAGAAGCCCCAGGTCAACTCGTACAAATGGAACTTGTAGGGGATGGCACCGGGACGCTCCTCATCCCAGGCGAGATGATCGAGCAGCTCCTCCCGTGACACGACGCGGTCCACCGGAAGTGAGCCGGTCCACAGGTGCAGCGGGTGGTCGGCGAAGTCCACTATGCGCTTGCCATCCTCCTCGATGAAGGCCTCGCGGACCGTCCACTTCTGGGGGACCACCCAGGTCCAGCACTCGGTCCCGCTGGGGTATTCGTGGATGTCAAGGCCGACGAGATCATCAATGTACGCGAGAGCCTCATCGAAGTCGTCGCAGATGAGCGAGCGGTTCAGCAGATAGAGGTCTTCGATCAACTGCTTCACGCGGCAGGGCCTCCTGTCTCTCAGTCAGACTGCAGCTTTGTCCCCTCGGGCAAGAGAATGGTGGGGTCCTCACGGACGGCGAGCGCAACGCGCTCGCAGATCGGCACGGTCTCCAGCAGCGTCAGGTCCCCGTGGGCGAAGTGGCCGGTGGTGATGAGCTCTTCAGCCTCCAGGACGGCCCCTATGCGAGTGAAGTCGTTGGTGTACCGGAGGTCCCGGACGTACATCTTGTAGGTGTCCTGGTAGGTGCGGCCGTCCGCGGTGATCGTGCCCGGGAAGTCCTTGTAGAAGCGGTAGGGGACTTGCTCTTGCTCCTCGACGTAGTGGAAGAAGGTGAAGCCCGCCTCGCGGTAGTCCACGCCGATGTTGAGGACACGCACACCAGCCTGCAACATCCGCTGGGATGACGAGCCAGGGCCGAACGAGCTCTTGCACTCGTGCCGGCAGGCTTCCTCGGCCAGCGGCCCGGCGGCGGCCACTGACTGGATCGGATGAAGGCTGCGCACCGTTCCGGGCAGCTTGCGGAAGTGCTCGGAGAGCGCGCCGGTCTCGGAGGGCGTCCGCTCGAGATCGAAGGGCTCGCCCGAGCAGAAAGAGAAGGTGTAGCTCGGCATCACCAGGGTGCCCGCTTCTGTCAGGGCCGCCTTGAGGCCCGCGATCGCGCCATCAGGGCCTCCCTCCATCCGGCCCAGGGCGAGCAGGAAGCTGTGCACCATCAGCAGATCCCCGGCCCGCACGCCCAACGCCCTCAAGGCCTCGGCCAACTCCTGGGGAGTCGTACTCTTCATGAGCGCGGGGCATTATATCCGAAGCGAAAAGGGTCACGCAAGTCACGCGCAGGAAGAGGTGGGAGGGGCGGAACCTCCGTCGCCGGCGCGTGTGGCAATGCGTGCAGCTATGCGCTGGGTGGCATGGCCATCCAGAGGGCCGAGGTGCCTGGCGAGGAATTGCTCGCGCTTGGCCGCCAGCCTGGCTCGGGTCGCTTCGTCGGTCAGCGCGGCGCGGAGCGTCGGGAGGATCTCATCGTAGCTGTACGCGGCCAGAGCACCGCCCTCCGCAGCATAGGGGTATTGATCGCGGCGGCTGGTCAGGTTGATGGTGACGACCAGCTTGCCCATCAGGTTCGCCTCCAGGGCCGTGGTGGAGAAGCGCGTCACCAGCACATCGGCCTGCGCCATCAGCTCTGACAGCGGCGCCTCGCCGTGAGGAACCACGCGCACCGTGTCCCCCCAGCGCTCGCCCAGGCGGTGGTAGCGGGCCAGAGCCGCCTCCTCGGGGTGTGTCTTGACCACGAGCAGGGCACCTAACTGCTGACACGCATCGGCGAGACCGTCCAACCACCACCTCGGCTCAGAGGCACTGAGACGGCTCTCTGTCGCCTGAGTGGTGATGAGGACGATCTCTCGGGCTCCCTCACGCAGTCCCTGCCCGGAGGAGGCGGCCGACGCGGGCGAGAGATCATCATAGAGGCAGTGGCCGGTAAGCGTGAACTCGGTGTGTGGGCCGGCCAGCGGAGCGAGCATCTCCCGCGCGTACTGCCCGAACACAAGCACCTCGTCGAACGGGTCCAGCGCCCCCGCCAGGAAGTACGGGCCCCAAATGCCATGCTGGCAGCAGATGGTGGAGAGGCCCCTCGCGTTCGCTTGGCGGATGCCGGGGGCGATGGCCTCGTTGTACGCGTTGAATGACACGACGGCGGCGGGCTGCACCTCATCGAGCAGCCGGCGCCAGAGTCGCGAATGGTAGATGGCCCTCGGCACGTCGCGGATCAGTGACGTCTGCACGCGCCGTACCAGCACGGCGCGCGCACCCGGGGAGAGGGAAAGCAGATCGTCACAGCGTCGCAGGGCCCTCGTGAAGTAGGCCTGCCACGCCCAGGAGGACAGAACATCCGCGTTGGCCCTGGCGATCATGCCGGGCGTCGTGTAGGCGTAGAGGCTGGTGTGAGGCATGTCCCCGCCGATGAGACCGGTGCTGGAGGGCTGCAAGGGTACCTCGAGCCCCAACACCCGGAGGTTGTGCTCCTCGACCAGCGTCTTGCCCACCCGCTCAAAGATGGGAGTCAGGGTGGGGGAGACGACGGCAAACACCACGTCGAAGCGGCCTGTGGCCTTGTCTCCTGGCGGCCGCAGGCGTCTGAGGAAGTAAGAACGGGCCTGCGCGCAAGTGAGGGGCGTGGCCGTCAGGCTGCGCGCGGCCCGCCGCAGAGGCCCGCTGCGCAGGCGCAGGCGTGCGCCGCAGGCGTGGGCGATGTCGCCCGCGATCTCGGCCACCATCTGCCGCCCTGACCACCACGACCGGTCGCCCGGCTCGTCCCAAGCCACGACCTCCTCGGGCTTCCGCGCGGCTGCCCGCTCGGCCAACAGGCAGTTCGCCAGGATCGGCCCGAGCGAGAACTTGACGAAGCTGTCGGCGAAGGTCTCCCAGGCGCTGTGCCCCCACTCTGAGCGAGGGTGTGCCACGGCCGGCGGCAGCAGTTCCGCCATCTCACGCGAGAGCGCCTGCGCCCGCCGCCTGATCTCGGGCACCTCGTCGTGCAGCTCGTCATAAGGCTCGGAGGGCATGAAGAGCGCCTCTTCGAAGCGCTCCACCAGCGGCAGCACCTGGTCATCAGGCCCCACGAGAGATGTCGGGGGCAGAGGATAGGCCAGGGCTGAGTTCGTGACGATGAGCCTGCTCATTTGGTGAACCAGGCGGAACACGACCACTACTGGGACACGGTCATCCTGGCGGTGCCCGTGACGCCGGTCGCGACGTCGGTGGCCGTGATCTTCCAGGCGCCGGCGGGGTCGTCGAGCGCCAACCGGAACTCGTGTGTGCCCGTGCCGTCCTGCGCGGTTATCTGACCGCCGTAGTAGTCCCACGTCTGCCCGGCGGGATCGGTGATCGCCAGGCGGTAGACGTGCATCCCGGCGGACCCGCCCTCCGTCTGCACTGTGACCCGGCAGCGCACGACATCGCCGGGCTTGTGCTCCCTGCCACCCACCTGCACGCGGACCTCGGCGACGCGATAGGGCAGCAGCGAAAAGACCTTGCAGTGCCCGGGAGCGATGAGGGCCGCGGTCTCGGCGGTCTTGCCCAGGTATTCGCCCCGGCGCAGGTCGTAGAGATGGCAGGGCGCAGGGAAGCGCAGCCCGACGTTGGAGCGGCCCTCCGAGGTATCGCGCAACACACCCAGGTAGGTTGCGTCTCCGCTCAGGTAGCGCGCGACGTAGAGATGCTGATCGCCGGTCGTCTGTGTCTTGACGTGCGCCTCCGCGTGGGCCAGGGTCAGTGCCTTCTCGATCAGCTCCCTCATTGGCTCGCCCACGCCGACCTCGCGCCGGCGGGGGTAGCTGTCCAGGAACAGGTTCAGCAGCACTGCACGGCCCTTGCCGACGCTGTTGACGATCAGAAGCGGCAGGCCCGCCATCTCGCCCAGCGGCTGCCCGCCTGCCAGACTGACGCCCGGCTCGCCGCCGAAGCCCTCGAAGCTGATGTCGCGCGGATCGCAGCCCTCAAGCTGCCCGCTGAAGGCGACCTTGCCCTCAGGCCTCTTCGCCTTCGGGGCCACCGAGGCGCGCTTGATGCCGAACAGATCATCGAGGGCCCCGGTCGCACGTGGGCGGCAGTGCTCGGTCATCAGGCCGGTGCGCGCATCGGCGATGAGCGTGCCGCCGGCCTCGACGTAGCCCCTGATCTCGGCCGCCTCTGCGTCGGAGAGGGCCAGCGAGTACGGCAGGACGAAGACCGCCGGCATCAGCTTCGTCAGATCGCCCGCCTCAAGCTGAGCGTAGGCGAGAAACTCCATCTGAAGCCCGCTGTCCTCGATGGCCTTGATCCACCCGTTGCGGTTATCGCGGTACAACGTCTCTCCGCCGGTGATGAAGGCGCCGTGGATGCTCGGATGCGAGTAATGGACGTAGACATCCGCGGCGCGCTCATCGCAGGCATGCAGGAGCCGCGCCAGCCCGCTCTGAATGTCCTGCAGGTACTCGTGGGCGTCGGAGGTGCTCTGCGTGTAGGTGTAGTCGGGCCAGAAGATGTAGGTGTAGACAAAGAAGCTGCCGCCGTCGTTATCATTGAGGAGCCGCCGCCAGAGCTGGTGCTCCAGGCTTGGGCCCGTGGACGCGTAGCCCCACCACGGGATCGTCAGCATGTCGTGGAAGGAGCGGTGCATCTCGCCGGTGTTCCGATGGTCGTAGGACTGGATGAAGTCCAGCGCATCGGTCAGGCGCCACCAGTCATACCCACCGTAGGCCGTCGCGGCCTGGGTGCCGGAGATACCCAGGCGCGCGCCCGGATCGCCCTGTTCAAGAGCATCGTCCACGAACCGGAAGAAGTCGGCGTAGGTGACCTCCATGAAGGTGCGGTGGTCGGCCCACGGGGCGTAGTTCCCGCGGTCGCGCACCTCGTCGGCGGTCATCGGCATAATCTGCTCCCAGCCCGCGAAGTCCGTCTCCCACTCGTCGTTGAGGGCGCTCAGGCTGGGATACTGTCCCTTCAGCCACTCGCGGAACTTCGCCAGGCAGCCGGGCGTGAAGTCGTAGTCGAAGGG
>Ga0114922_10006347_pt1 | contig 10864 bp, 6 predicted proteins | sample AartaG_FD_100975 | JGI IMG/M metagenome (GOLD analysis project Ga0114922, IMG submission 100975) | Deep subsurface microbial communities from Aarhus Bay to uncover new lineages of life (NeLLi) - Aarhus_00045 metaG | ecosystem: Environmental > Aquatic > Marine > Oceanic > Sediment | place: Aarhus...
CTGATCCAGACCTCGAACAACCTGGCCACGGTGAAGGCTGAGAGCGCATCCGGCGGTGACCGGCTCCGGGTGACGGTGGGGTGCCTGTCGCGGAGTTCGTCCGCCGACCAGATGCGGGCCACCGCCCGGCAGATCAGGGCGGCCGGCCAGCTCGCCGGTGCAGCCGTGGAAACCGGCAATGACTATCCGGGTTGGCAGCCCAACATGGATTCGCCGATCCTGGCCACCTGCCGCCGGATATACCAGGAACTCTTCGCCGAGGAGCCCAAGGTCACCGCCGTCCACGCCGGTCTGGAGTGCGGCCTGATCGGCGAGCGGATCGGCGGCATGGACATGGTCTCGGTCGGCCCGCGCATCGAAGGAGCCCACAGCCCCGACGAACGCGTCTACGTCGCCTCGGTGCAGAAGTCCTGGAAGTACCTGCGGGCCGTCCTGGCGGAGCTGGCCCGAGGCTAAGACGGGTAACGAGCCATGAACGAACCAAAACCGGTCAGCCTGGATCTGAACGTCCGCGGGCTGGGAATCTCAGCGACGTTGGCGATCAATGAACGTTGCCGGGAAATGCGAAGCGAAGGCCGCATGATCTACAACCTGGGTCTGGGCCAGTCGCCGTTTCCAGTTCCCCGCTCCGTCGTGGAGGCGCTCAGACTCGCCGCACCCGAAAAGGACTATCTGCCGGTCAGAGGCCTGCCCGCCCTGCGCGAAGCGGTGGCCGGGTTCTACCGCAAGTATCGTCATATCCCGGCGAATCCTGAGGGGGTGATCATTGGCCCGGGCTCCAAAGAACTGATGTTCCTGGTGCAACTAGCCTACTACGGAGAAATCATCGTCGCGGCGCCGTGTTGGGTTTCGTATCTGCCGCAGGCCCGCATCATCGGCCGACAGGTGAGCTTGCTGCCGACCACCTACGAGCAGGGCTGGAGAATCACCGCCGAGCAACTACTGCGGTCGCTCGAAGGCACTCATGACGACTACCGCCCGCGGCTGCTGGTGCTGAACTATCCGGCCAATCCGTCGGGCCAGACATATACCGCAGACGAGCTAAAAGAGATCGCTGAGGTTGCCCGGCGGTTCAAGACCATCGTTCTCTCCGACGAGATTTACGGGCGATTGCACCCTCAGGGCCGGCACGTCTCCATCGCCCGTTTCTATCCGGAAGGCACGATTGTCAGTTCGGGTCTGTCCAAGTGGTGCGGTGCCGGCGGCTGGCGGCTGGGCACGTTCTGCTTCCCACCGGACCTCTATTGGCTGCTGGAGGCGTTGGCGGCCGTGGCCAGCGAAACCTACACTACCGTCAGCGCCCCCATCCAGCATGCCGCCGTCCACGCCTTCCGCGGCGGGGTGGACCTCGAGCGATATCTCTGGCACGTCCGCCGGATCCTGGCCGCCCTGGGCCGGGAGTGCACGGAAATGCTCAGCCGGGCGGGCGTACGGGTACATTCGCCGACCGGGGCGTTCTACCTGTTCCCGGACTTCTCGCCCCTGCGCGAGCGGCTGGCCGGACGCGGCATCGAGGACGGCCCGACCCTCTGCCACCGCCTGCTGGATGAGGCCGGCGTCGCCATTCTGCCCGGCGTGGCCTTCGCCCAGTCCCGGGCGCACCTGACGGCCCGGCTGGCCTACGTTGACTTTGACGGCGCCCGGGCCCTGGCCGCCAGCGAGAAGATCCCGCTGCACGAGCCGCTGCCGCCGGATTTCACCAGGCAATGGTGCGAGCAGGTCATGCACGGCGTAGAGGGAATCACCGAGTGGATCGCCGCGGATTCCTGACACACCAATTAAACCTAAGCCGGTCCCGCATCTGAACCGCAGGGCACTGGTGAGAGGCACCCCCGGTTGCGAAGTCCTCCAGGTCAAAGCCGCGGGCTTATGGGCAATCGGGCGCGGTGTGGCCGATCTTGTTGGTGATCGAGTCCATGTCACCGACCTCGATGATGCCGTTACAGTTTTGGTCCTTCGTGAGGTTTTGGCAGGTGATCGGCCTGCCGATTTGGTTCTTGACCGACTCCCGGTCGCCAATCTCAACGAGATTGTTGCGGTTGATGTCACCGATCAGTGACCGCACCTCGACGCTGCCGGAAGCATCGCCGCTGAAGGTGATCCGGCAGCAGGTCTGGTCCGGCAACTGCGGATCGAAGTGCAGCGTGACCAGGCTGCCGACCGGCGGGCCAACGGTCATCGACCCGGTGTAGTCCTCGTCCCAGCACTGCACACTGGCATCGACCGAAGCGCCGCTGAGGTCCTCGGGGAACGTAACATTCAGTGTCTGGATGCCGCACCCACGCGGCTCGATGTTGTTCGTCGTGAGGTCCAGCAGGCAATGGAAGCCGTCGTGCTCGTGGTAGCTGCTGACCGCGCAGAGCTCGGAGGACTCCTCGGCCAGGAATTTAATGTTCTCGTTGGGGACCTCATGCGCTTCATCGACGAAGATTATAATGGGAGGCCGGTCACCCAGCGTGGGACCGGCGAGGACTTGGATGAAGCAGTAGCCGTCCAAGGTCGGCATAACTGTGTACGTGCCCTCGGGAACGTCGCACATCACCCAGATGCCGTAGTCGCCAGTCATCTCTTCACGGGCAAATGGTCCGTCAATCTGCTCGACAGTCACGTAGACGCCTGGCAAAGCGCAGTCAAAGGGGTCATCCAAACAGGTGAAGATCGCACCGCCAATGCAAAAGGTGTCCGCGGACGCGCGCGAAAAAGGTGCTGCCGTAATGGCCGCGACTGCGACCAAACAACAGGTCATGGTTTCCTTCATGTCTTTCCTCCGACAAGCGGCGCGTTCGATGGGTGCCGCTGATAAGCACAGCTCGCGCTGCACGCGCATACCCGGGGCGAGCACTCTCGCACCGTGGAACGATGGTCTCTTGCGGGCGAAAGTGCCCGCCCCGGAGCGCAAACTCATTTACTCACACTGGCGTCGCTCCACAGAAAAGGGAGCGACGCCACATCTCGGTGGACCAATCGGTGACGGCCCCTACGGCTTACGCAAGAACTTGATGCTCTGGTTAGCCGCCTGGTTCTTCTCGTTGACGACGATCTTGATGGAGTTCTGTGCCTTGACCGTCTTCGCCTTCTCCTGTCCAAAGACAACCGTGTAGGTGCCCGGTGCCAGATTGTCGATTCGCCAGATGCCCAGCCAGTTGGTGGTCGTGTTGGTGGGCGTGCTCACGGGGAGAACGACGCTGTCACGGCTGACCACGCGAACAGGGATGCCTTCGACACCGGTGAAGAGCGGACTGCTCTCGTCGCTGTAGACCGCGCCACCGATGGTGAAGCCATCGGCGCCTTGCCCAGTCCCCGAGGACCCGCAGGCCCCCTCCTCCGGGCAATTCCAAGCGCAGGGCGTGCAGATTTCGTGATAGACGCAGTCAACGAAGGGGATAACGTCCCAGATGATGCTCAAATGTCCGTCGCAGTTGGCGTCGGCGGCTTCCAGGCAACAGTCGTCACAGCAGTCGCAGTTCTCGTAGTAAACGCAATCCACAAAGCACGGGACATCGTCGATGATGGTGCGCACTTTGTCGCCGTTTAGGTCGCAGTACACGCAGCAGCACCAGTGCTGAAGGTTTTGGTTAGCTACCTCGTGATCCTCGTCAGCTACGAACTCTATCGAAGAGTCACACGAGATTGGCGGGCAGGGAGGAACCCCGCAGCACTCCCGGTGCGGATGGGACGACGCTGTGACGGTACAGTCCCCACCCGCAACCTGCGGGAAGCAGGGCGCACCATCGACTTCCCACATGCCATCAACATACCCCACGGTGTGGGTATAGTCGCAGCCGATAAACTCACCGTCGCAGGTCACGCACATCTCTACGCCATTGAGACCACTTGGGATAGGTTCCTCACAAATGGTGTAGGCTTGGCCGCCAACTAGGTACTCCTCCTGGCAGCACCCCGGGTCGCCTTCGTAGCAGTCACACGGTTCACAAGGGTCGCCCTCGTGGATGCACTCACAGTCGGCGTCGCACGTGTCGTCCCCGTTGCAGAACTGCCCGTCATCGCAGTCTGTTCCCGCCGGGACGCAAGACCACGCCGTCATGCTGAAGTCCTCCGGGTCGCATTCCTCGCACTTGTTCAGCGGATTAAGGTCGTCAGCCCAGTAGCAGTCGGGACCGATCTTGCAGTATCGACGCAAAGCAGTTAGGGACCACGTTCCATTAACAACGTCGGAAACGTCACCACCACCGGTACCATCGGCGGCACAATCCCCTTCGTCATAAGCTCCACGTCCACCATGGCCGCCGCCGGGAGAACCCCCTGGACAACCCTGCTCGTAACCTGCCCAAGGCGGGTCTTCGTCATAGATATTGCATCCGCCGCCAGCGCCGCCGGCCCCACCGCTTGCACCCTCGCCACCGTTGGCGCGTATGGTGCCTTGTTCTTCTAGATCTGCGTAGTAAATCTGAACGGTACCACCGTTACCTCCGAATCCGCCGCCGCCGCCGCCACCGCCGCCGCCGGCGACATCCCTCCATGGGCCGAAGGGTGGTGCATACTGCCACACGGTGTACTCAGCCCCGCAGTTGCTGTAGCCGTTGGGCGCAGCCTCCGGGGCACCATCATCCGGTTGCTGGGGAGCGTCGTACCCGTCGGCGTGGATGACGCCTCGGTTGTCAAAGCGAAAGGCATAGATCTCGACATAACCACCGCCCTTGCCACCGCGGCCACCGGCGCCGCCGTCGCCCCCATCCGCATCCGCATAGAGCACCATGGTTATAGGACGCTTCCACCAAGCAGGGCCACCGCCACCGCCGCTGCCGCCGCCGTGGCCCCCGTAGCCGTTTTCACCGGGCTGGGTATCGGCCGGAGGATCGCCAGCCTCGCCATCCTGACCGTCCGTGCAACTTTCGGCGCCGTGCGGGCAGTACGGGGGATTACCGTGTTGCATGGGATCGCCTCCCAGGCCCGGCCCCCCGTCCGGGCCGATGCCGCCGCCGTCGCCACCAGCGCCTCCAGAACAGGTGTCTGTTATGATCCCATCGGGCAGGACCGTGAGCGTACCACAAACTCTGACCGTGTGACCGCAAGTATCAAGCGTTGCTCCCGGCTGAATGGTCAGGTCCTCGTAGTACATGTCCTCCCATAACTGCGTGTCTTCGGAGATGACTTCATTTCCATCGCGGCCATCTCCATAATCGGGGTAATCTGGCCAGGGACAACAAACGTCCGGATCGCCCCAGACGACCGGGGTCACGGACCAAGTTAGGCCCAAGGCCAAAGCCAACGACAAAAAAACTGTACTAATCTCTGCAACTCTCATGGTTCCGTCCTCCTTTCACAGATATGGTTCGCCGACGGGCGACGCCGCCCGTCCCTTTGTGTCTCCCTCTGTTCGAGTCGGCGGGACAGCTTGCTGGCCTGGGGCAGAGCAGGATAGCCCTCAGGGCGCGAAGGCGCTCCCTGGGACGCACCTGCCGTCGACCCGCAAGCGCGAAACCAAGTCAACACCCGGCCTTGATGGCGGCCTCAACAACGATCTGATGCGAAGCTTTGCCCCGCCTTCACGATTACCGCGTTCAGAAAAGCCGTTGCGAACTGAAGAAGCAACATTAAGTATATTAAACGTTCCCGCTTTGGACAACAAGGCATAATTAAGGTTTTTTTTGAACACAACAGAATGGCCCGGTGTCGGCTTGTCGCTCCGGTTGATGGGCTGACGGGTCGTGGGTCTAGGTAGGCCACCGGCGCCAAATGCATTCTGCCTGCTTTACCAGTTTGCGATGAGCAGCAGCTTCCCGAGACTCCCACCTAGGGCATCGGCTGTGTTAGAGCCGGTCGCGGATGGCCTGAAATCGGGGTGGAACGAGGGCGAGACAAGGCTCCTACGACCGGTGAAGCGGGTGTCACCTCAGCCACGGGACCGATTCCACTTTGTTCCGTGTCGGAGACTGGGCTGTGCAACATAAGGCCGGCGTGTCGAACCGGGGCTCCCGAGTAGAGTAGTTGGTGTGTGGGGATGGGGCAGAGCGCTGGCGGCAGTCTGGGCCGGTTGGCGGCTCGCCAGCCCGGATTATTCATGCGTGGCAGCGGAACGCTGCAGACCCATATGGCGTCGAGGGGCTTGTCCCCGACGGCCAACCTCACGGTGTCCGATTGCGTCACCCACCAGGGGCGACGCTACAAGACGTTGCACCGTTCGTTGCGTCACCATGAATAACCCGGGCTTGCACCAGGGGGCGAATCGGTGCCCATGAACCAAGTCCCGACGGCCTTCCAGCTTCGGCGTCTGCGAGCCTTCGGCGCGGCGGCGTACAGATCGATTGCGGCGTGGATCTCCTGCTCGGCCCGTACCCCATGGTGTCAGACGGACGACCCAGGACGGACTACTTCCGCGGGGTGAGTTCGATCTTCAACGAGCGCACGTCGATGCGGGCGGAGGCGGAGCTGGTCTCCGTGCCGGTGACCGCGACCCGCCCGGCTAAGACGAAGTAGTAGGCCAGCCCCGGTTCGAGGGTCACGTCGAAGGACGGGCTCTGCCGACCGGTCCAACGGCTCGGCCCGGCCAGCGAGCCGGCGTCAGTGAGCATCATACGATGGGGTATGCGCTGATCTGAATCGCGCACGAAGACCCGCAGGCCGAGCTGGTCCTCGGGCTTCGAAGTGTCCGCGGGGTTGCTCTCCAAACGGCATTCGTACTCCACCTCCATGCGCACGGTGACCTTCAGCGGATTCCGGCCGCGGTTGTCCAGGACCTGACCGAGCTGGAACTCCGCCGTGGCCGTCCCGACCCCATCCGCCGACGCCAGGCAATGGGCGCTGCCGGAGGGGTCGGCGTTTGACTCCGCCCGCCCGGCGGCGGTTGAGCTGCGCTGAGCATCGGCGACGTTGAAGACCATGTCGCCCGGCAACACCAGAGGCCTGCCCGCGGCGAAATCGTCGAGCAACGAGGCATGTCGCTCCTGCGGGACACTCACCGACTCGCCGAATTCGGCATCGCTGCAGCCGGCCAGGGCCGACCCGAGAACCGTCCAGAACGCCACCGTCGCCAACCGTACGCTGTCTCGATACATGCTGCCGCCTTCCATGCAAAACCATTCCTGATGCGTGGGCAACGCGCAGCGCCCACCACCAGCAAGCGGCCCCACGCGTCAACGACGCCCGCCGGTTGCGGACCGCGCCCCCGGGCGGCATCATCATATCGCCGCAGAGGTCGCGGGCAAGCCGCCACGGGAGGCTGCGTTGAGCAGACAGCGCGAATATGCCGTCGTTGACGTGTTTACGCAGGAGCGCTACGCGGGCAACCCTGCCGGGGTGGTCTTCGACGCTGCCGGGCTGGCCGATGCCCGGATGGCTGCCATCGCCCGCGAGTTCAACCTCAGCGAGACCGCCTTCCTTCTGCCGCCGATGGTCCCGGACGCAGCCGTTCGCCTCCGCTGGTTCACCCCCGGCGCCGAGGTGCAGATGTGCGGGCATGCCACGCTGGCGGCCGTCCACGCCCTGGTCGAGTCGGGCCGCTTCCTCGCCCTGAAAGAAAGCCCCGAGGCCGTCCTGCCCATCCAGACCGCCGGCGGTCTGCTGCGCACCCGGATGGAGCGGATTCCCGGCCGGGGCGATGAATTCCTCGTCTGGCTGGACCTGGTGCCCCCCAAGCTCAAGCCCCGGTCGCTGAACCTGGAGAAGCTTGCCCGGCTGCTGGGCATCACCACCGAAGGCCTGGATGGATCCCTGCCGGTCGTGCAGACCCAGGATGACGATGTGCTGATCTTCGTCCAGGACCATCAGGTGCTACAATCGATGGCCCCGAAGTTCACCGAGCTGGGTGCCTATCAGCAGCGGCAGCGGATCCGCGGCTTCTGCCTGGCCACCATCAACACGCTCACTCCCTCCATGCAGGTGCAATCGCGGTTCTTCTGCCCGTCGTTAGGGGTGAATGAGGACCCGGTCACCGGGAGCGTCCACGGCCCGTTGGCTGTCTACCTGGTGGTCAACAAACTGGTCCCCATGCACGATCATCAAGCGGCGGTCTTTTGCGTTCAGTCCGCCGCTTCGGGCCGGGCCGGTCTGGTCCGCGTCGTGGTCACGCAGAAACCCGGCCAAGGATTCGAGGCCCGCATCGCCGGCCAGTGCGTCACCACCATGCGCAGAGCGCTTACCGTTTGAGAGTTTGCAGGGGCGGTCGTAGGCCGTGGGGCACTTGGGCAGCTAGGCAGGCGCCGGGGTCGGACCGCACTCGGGGCTGCGCGGAGCAGTGTGCAGCGCTGTCGTCACACATTTCTGCCCGCGTCCTCGGGTTGCCGCTGCGGACGGTTCATGATCAGGGCGACTGATCCGTAATGGTCGCCTTCCAACGGGCAGGTTGAAGGACAAGTCAATCGGCTGAAGCTCATCAAGCCCCAGATGTACGGGCAGGCCAAGTCCGATCTGCTCCGCCGACCTTGGGGCCTGCTGCGCTGAGACGATCCGGCCGGCCACCGCTTCGCGGCAGCACGGTTCTGTTTCCGGCGTACAGCCGAAAGCGTACGTGACTATCGAAGTTGCTCCTATAATCTACCGCGCCACCTCGCCCGGGTCAAGGAGTCGGTCGCCTGCCCGGCGCCCGAAGCCGGGCGCCGCCCCCTGGTTAGCCGAGCACGTCTATTCGAGGCAGGAGAGCAATTCCGCCAGGTCCTGGCCCACCGGGCTGTCGGCGAACTCGGCGGCTGCGACCGCCAGATCCGCCACAAATGCCTCGAGCTGCTCCTCGCTGAGCACCTCCGTCAACCAGGCCGCCAGGCCCGGCACGTCGTCGTAGCCCTCGTACGACTCGCTCCCACTCTCGCCACCGCCGCCGCCGCCATCGCCGCCTCCACGGCCGCACGGCGGCTGCTCAGTCATGTTGTCCAACATCGCGGGCAGCTCGACCTCGATCGTGAGCTTGCCGTCGCAATCGTAGTCCATCAGAGGGTTATACGTCTCGTCGCCCCCGGCGATCGCCTCTCGCAGCGCGGTGAGTTCCATGTTGGTGATCGCGCAATCGCCGTTCCAGTCGCCGTAAATCGACCCGACCGCCTGCACGATGAGATCCTCGATATCAACACCGGGAACCTCCTCGATCGGCGTACCCTGGATGCTGATCACTGCGTTCGGGTGAATCCAAAGCGTGCCGTAGTAGTACATCACCGGCACGTCAAGCACCTCAAGCATGAGATCGAGCTCGCGATATTGGCCAACGCTGATATCGCGGAAGAGTCCCGGCTCGATGTCGCCGACATCTCGGCGCTCTGGCCACTCCAACGGGCCGTCGTCGATCACCGTGTTGTCGTAAAAGTGCGACGGGACCGTCACTGTCGCAGTCCCGCCCATGCAGTCCGGCAGCCGGAAGTCCCGCCAGGCCCCGTGGCACGGCACGTCCAGGAAGATCACCGGCGTGCCTTGGAAGTAGGGCCCGAAGTCCGGCGAGATCATTTCCACAAATTGGGAGGTCGCGGTCTCGGGCGGGATGAAAATGGGCTCGGCGATGATGTCCACCCCACGCGAGTCCCAGCCGGTGTAGACCCAGGTGTGGGCGAAGTAGCTGTCGGTGTAGAACGCTCCGTACACGTCCAGGGTCAGCTCCGGATCCTCGCCGGCGCCGCGGATGCGGCTGTACTCGCCGACCCAGAGATTATGCTCGATGTCGGCCCCGTCGACCCCTACCTCCAACTCGTTGTCGCTGCCCTCGTAGACCAGTTCGTGCTCCGGGTAATAAAGCTCGCCGTAGCTTGGAAAAAGCTGCACGCCGTACGGCATGTCCTCCAGGTCCATCCGGGCGCCATTGGCGAGCGTCAACAGCAGCGGCGTCTCCTCCTCAGTCCCTTCCGCCTTGGCAAACCAGGCATCCGCCCCATCCAGCAGCCAGGTCCCCCAGAGCTGGCTGCGCTCCGCCTCCGGGGCGGTGCCGACATCCAGGTCGCAGTAATCATACCCCGTGAAGTCTCCGCCGATGATGGCCCCGCTCACCTCCAGCGACGTCGGGCTCAGCCAGGAGAGGCCGGCCACCATCGTGACGTCGACGCCTTCCAGGTTGGCAGCCCCGCTGTCGGGCGCAATGTCCAGGCGGGCCCGCGATTCCAGCCTCAGCGTGTAGTCCTCCGTCGCCGAGGGGTCGTTCTCGAAGTCGCCCTTGATCCACATCCATTTCTGGGTCTGAATCACCAGTCCGCCGCTTTCGGAGCCGTCCACGTTGAACGACTTGATGATGTAGGGGCTAATCGGACTCCCCATATCCATCTCGATCGTGTCGCTATTGTCGTGGTAGACGTCATCCGTACTCTGCGGGACACCGTCCGGGTTCCAGTTGTCGCCGTGCGACCACCGGTCGGTTCCGGCACCTCCGTCCCAGGTGACTGGGTCCGCTCCCGCCGGGACGGCGGCGATCCCGATCACACCAATCCAGACACAAATGGATGACTTAATGCGTAGCATGGCTAGTTCTCCTTTTCTTGCCCCGTCTTGTGCGGGTAAAGTGCACCACTTCTCAGGAAGTCCGAATCCGTACGATGCCTTTGAACGATCGATGAAGCTGGTTGGTTTACGCGCGCATACTCCCCTCCTTCTCGTTAGAGATGAATCCTCACGGCTTAGCGCTGCCGCGCCAGCGCCGGCTTACTGGCCGCGCCCGAACAGCCTTTGAAAAACCGCAAGGTCCGTCAGATCAACGTCGCCGTCCCAGTCGAAGTCAAACAGTTCGCAACCCTCGCCCAGCGGCGTGCCGCCCACGCCCGTTACGCACGAGTGAACGGCCGCCCAATCATCCAGATCGACGTCGCCGTCCGCATCGGCATCACCAAACACCGGCGGTTCGATCCGGAAGATTCCGTGCGAGCCGTCGGTGAACTCGAGTTTGATCGCTAGTTGCCCCGCGTCATTGAAGCTTTGCGCTTGGCCGTCGCTACCGCTA
>Ga0114922_10006348_pt1 | contig 10861 bp, 21 predicted proteins | sample AartaG_FD_100975 | JGI IMG/M metagenome (GOLD analysis project Ga0114922, IMG submission 100975) | Deep subsurface microbial communities from Aarhus Bay to uncover new lineages of life (NeLLi) - Aarhus_00045 metaG | ecosystem: Environmental > Aquatic > Marine > Oceanic > Sediment | place...
CATAAATGCCATTAAAAGAATAAATTGACACATATTACTAATTCCTCTTCCTTAATAAAATTTTAATATTAGCTCTATTATAACATAAGAAGGAGGGGATGTAAATTAAGAGGATATGCGTAAGGATATTAGATAGTTCTAAAGGACAAAATGTCCAATAGAATGTCCTTTAGAAAGGCTTATAAAGGTGAGTTTAAGAATTTCTGTTTACGTTTTTTGTGGGGTCGGGAAGTGAGTGTATATAAAAGGAGTCATATAATAACTCTTTTTCCATATCACACCAATTCGTCACTGGAAAGCCTTATATACAAAGGCTTAGGAGGGGCCGATATATACACCTCGCGAAATTTCCGGCCGCGCTTGACAAGAGCGCCGGAGAAGTCATTCTTGACTAGAAGCACTCACCGCAATGACTAGTAGTACTTGCTATCAGGTATCCCATATGGACAAATTTCCCATATTCAGCTTATATACGGTCCATATTGAATAAATCTTGTTCATTCACTAAATTTCATTCATTTAGTAGCTGAATCGCGTTCATTAGTGCCTCCCGGGGGCAAAAAGTGACTAAAATAGGCAAAAATGAGTCAAAATGCCCGTTTTTGCCTGATTTTGAGTGATTTCGGGGTATTTGAGTGATTTAGGCCACATGTGCCTCTATATGCAGTGCTTAGCATGCTGCTCGCTGCAAGCGGGAATTGAAGTCATTATGACTACATAGAGGTATTATGACTATATGGGGCTCATTTTGCCCCTATGGGGAGAAAGAGTACTATATAAAATTTTGTTAGTATGTGATTTTTGAGTGAAATGAGTGACTTATGACTGTAAAAAAGCGAGTAGGGGGCAAAAATGTTGCTATGGCAAAAATGTATTGGGTCCCCGGAGACTATGTATAAATCCTCCTTAAGCGCGCAAACCACACAAGTACCTGAAAACGGCTCCAGAAGTGAGATTTTAAAAATTTTTTGCCGGGGCGTTTTCGCAATCACTCCTGAGAATGAGCGTATGTGGGTATGAGGATTCTCTATTCGCGAATCCCGAATCTCAACTAATTCTTTGTAAATAGGAATGTGTTGGAATGTGGGACATTCAGCTTCTTTACTGTATATGGGAATTTCTTTGCTATCATTTTTGAAAATGTATTGTAGAGTTTAATTCGGGATGGTTCTTTAGCTGAGAAGTAGAAGGCCATTGGTTTTTCCTTTTTAATCAATAACTTAAGTGAGGTCGCTACACCTGAGAATACCTTCATTGCTCCAGAAGCACCCATCAACTGATTTATACCCCACCTATCTTTGCCAGGATGTTTACTTATATTGGAAAACTCAATTTCCCAGGCGTGTCTGTCTGGAATGAAATCTTCATTATCATCAGGGTATCCAAATATATCTTCATAGAAGTACCCATTTGCTTCAAACTCATACTCTTCCTCACCTACATTAAACTTAGTGGTGAACTCCGATGGATAATCCGTTATATCTTTGACTGGATAATTTAGGTTTAACTTTTCAACTAAGTAATTCTTTAACCTCATACTAACTCCTATTTAGTGAACTGATAGACCGTATCATCAAAACCTTTTTGACTATCTAACTTGTAGTTAAGTTTCTGGGATATTATCTTTGCCAGTCTATTATAGAGCCTTACCCTGCTTGGCTCATCTGCCTCAAAAAAGAAGGAATCAGGTTTCTTCGCTTTAATGAAGTGCTTGAAGGCAGAAGCCACCCCTGAGAAAACCTTCAAAGAAGAAGTACCTGCATCACCTGTTAGGTCAGTACTACCTGAGGAAAAATGGGATGGTACACTCATATTCCAGAAAGTAACTCCCCACTCGGCAGGATCATCATCTAAATCATCATCGTAATCTGCGGCAAACCTATACTCTACTTCACCTACCTTGAACGTTGCCTGCCATGTCCACTTGTTATTCGCTGTGACCTTTATAGGTGTATTCAGGTTTAAACTTTCAATTAAGTAATATTCTTCCCATCTGCCCATCTTAGTTCCTTATGAATAAAAAGTACTTATTCGATTTATGGTTAAATGACTTCATTGTGTATTTGCCTGAGATTTTCGTTATCATCTTGGCGAAGCGGGCATACAACTTCAGTCTGGATCGTTCTTGAGCCGAGAACGAGAAGTACTCGGGACGCTTGGCTGCGAGGAATTGTTTCATACACGTGGCAAGAGCTGAGAACACTTCCATGGCCTTTATGCCTTGTTCGCCTGTTACCTCGTATTGGCCTGTGTTGGGTTTTGTTATCATTGAGTCCTGGCGGAATGCGATGTTCCAGATTTCTACGTCTTTGTCGTATGAGAAGTCATATCCCAGTTCGGCTTTCATTCCTTCGCTGTCCCTGAGGAAGTACTTTTCAGCTCCGAATGTGTACTCGAGTCCGTTTACATCGAACTCAATTTCATAGGAGTCCCTTAGGTCATAGGTATTAGAACCCTTGAGCTTGTAGTTAAGATCGAGTTTTTCATTTAAGTATCTATTAAGTCTCATATGTTATCCACGAACTCTTGAACCTCGTAAGCGTTAATAAATAATGCCGGGCCATCGAACCATGCTTCATCCATTTCAGAACCTTTATAAGAGCCTGGTGTACCTAGTTTGAAATTACTTGGATTGTATATACTCACGACTGACTTATAGTAGTCGTTGCCGCTGATCGGATAGTATTTCAGTGTTTGTAGGGAACGGTTCAGATCGGGTAGTACTTCTTTCACATACTCCACACCACCGAGGGATTTAAACCACTCATCCGTTTGTTTACAGGCTTTCTTGAATTGGGGTAGTGACTTATCATATGGTTTGCCATTTACGCCTTGGTTGAGCATTTTCCCTATGAAGTTATTGTAGCGATTGGAAGTGATTCCTATAGTCTTTAGGACCGAGAAAGAATCCCATATATCCTCAGTTGGACAGAAACCCACCTTTACTCCATCGAATGGAAAAATAACAAACTCACCTGGGTTTTGAATTGGTGGTCTGTTTACTTCTCTATATGAACATATGATTTGTCTCTTTGGGAACCCTTTCCAGGTTGGGTCATCGTTAATTATTAGAGTGTAGTAATTAAAAGAATTGCGGGAGAGCCGATTTGGTAGCTTTGAGGCATCCAGGAAACCATATGGAATAGCCACTGCATGGCGAGCATACCTTTGGATGTATCTGCCTTGCCTGTAGTCATTGAGTGCTTTTTTGCATTTTGACTTCACCACGTTAATAGCTTGATTTTGTTTAATCTTTTTGACTCGGCTGCCTTCTTGATCTTCTATGTTCTGAAATTCTGTTAAGTATTGGGTTAATCTCATAATACCTCATTACTTGTTATTTTTGGCATAGTGTTTTGTGACAAATCTATCCAGTGTTTTGGCTGCCTCATGGAAATTAACATTCGTTAATAACTCAATAGCATATGCTGCTGACTTATATATATCATAGTCAAGTTGATTAGACAACTTTGGAATTGATTTTAATGCTGGATCATTCCAATAGTCTTTCATTTCAAATTTATCTGCTTCGTTTAGTACTTTTCTTAATTTCATATTACTCCTTTATAGTCCCGCCCTTTTGCTATCTGTCATGTTTATATCAGGTCCGAAATCACCCCACTTAAAACCTGATTTTTTAATTGAATCTACTTCTTGAGTTGTGATAATAGACCAGCTAATTCTCCTTAGTGATCTTTTCTTTGTTGAAGTCTTAATTACTGGGTGCTTAATTTTCCATAATTCCATTCGTCTAATCTTACCTGATGGAAGGAATGAACTAAGCCAACTAGTTAACTGTCTCCAGTTCTTTTTAATAAATGGTGTGGAGTATACAGTCAAACCAATACCACCAGTTGTATGAATCAATGCTACATATCCATCCATTGCTACTGCTTTAGGTGAGGACTTGAAACTACTTTCTTTCATCGGTACTTTTAAACCACTTTCTTTTATTAGTCGGTTTATTGTACCGACAAAAGCAGGTGTACCGTGATGTTTGCTCAGATCACCTCTTACGAATAAATCTATATGAGCCATTTCATGGAGCATGACTGCCTGAGTGTCTTGATAGTTTAAGTCAAATGATTTACTCATAGTTATTTTTAGCGAGGAAATATCAATCTCTGGTTTAGCTCCTACGAAGGTTCTCCACTTTACGCTAGCCCTACCTATGGCTCTTTTTAACCTTCCATCCCAGGAAACCTTAATTTTTGGCAGAGAATTTCCAAAGTACTGTTTGTTTAACTCATCATACATAACCCGTAGGTTCTGACTGCCTTCTACTCCATCAAATAGATACATAGTTAATCCTTTAAGTTATGTGTGTGGCCATCAGCAGGTTGAACTAACCATTGGAATATTTTATGAACGTGTTCATGTTCGCATCCAAAACATTCTACTGTTTTACCATCACCATCTTCGTTGACTTCACCAAGGTGTGCGTGACCAGTCATATCTTTTTGAGTGGCTATACCATCTTCATTTAGTAAGTGATATTTTAATTTCATTATCTTATTTCACCGGGATATTTTTTCCTTAGCATATTTCTCATTTCATCATACTGTGGATCACTTCGTTTCATTTTCTGATATGCTATTATATCTGGGTCAGCCCACATTTTGAATTGATCCAGATTTTCTTTTGCAGAGAGTTCGCTGCTAAAACCTTCGGCAAAGGCAGTATCTGTATCTTTGAATACTCCAAGTACCCACTCAATATCCTTTAAAGCTTTTTTATCGTTTAACTTGCCCCTTCTAATATCTTTTTCTATACCTTTGAATATTTTTATTGCTTTAGGTTCTGCTTTATCCCATACTTCCATTTTGCGTTTTATGTCAGCAATTATATTATCCCTTTTGCTTTCACCTAAGTACTTATTAAATAGATTCATTTGTTTTTTCCTTTCTTACGACAGCCACCGCAGCCTGTTCGTACCTTTTGTTTTCTTTTCTTTATCATTGCCAGTCTGGCTTTTCTTTTCGCTTCTAGTTCTGCTCTTCTCATATCTTAATCTTTTTATCCGTTGGTAATTTACCATTTTTCTGCATAATCTGCATAACTTGAAGTCCTAGCTTGGTTGGATATACAAGTACTTCACCTCTATCTTTCATATCTTCATATCCATAAACACCTTTAGGAACTTTTTTGGATGTTTTGACTAGCTTCTTTTGTTTGGCAATGCCTAAGTCATTCATATTTTCTTCATGCGCGAAGTATGATTTAACACTTACATTCTTATCTTCTACATGAGTGAAGTAATATGCGAAAAGATTTTTTAATTGTATTTCTTCATATCCATTCATAGTTAACTCATTTAACTTGTCTTCACCAATATACATGTCTATTCTTTCTTCTATTTTCATAATTTTACTCCTATTTTTTTAAATGCTTCTCTAAATTCTCTTTTAAATTCTGGTTTCATCAAACCAAATCCAAGGAAATAATAGTAATTACAATCCATCCATGTTTCATATTCTCTGTTGTAAGCTATATCAAAGTGCTTATTTCCATGGACAAATTCCTCTAGCATATCCGATGCAACAATATCTTCATCGTTATCTACTAAATTATGGAATCTACCTACATCCCAGTCTACTTTACCAGGCGATGAATCATTGAAGTCAGAAGCCTCTACCCAAGCATATCCATAATTGGTGTTAATTGGAAACACATAATATGCATTACCAAAGTAATCAGACCAACCTTCATTTGAGGTAAGTATTAATGACTTATCTCGTCTTGGCCAACCCTTTTTATCTAACCACTTATTAACAAATTCAAATGCCCATTTTTGAGTTCCTGATGGTCTTCTGTTCTTTCTAACTTTCTTTCTACCAATATATATTTTACTTGTATATTTTTGTGGTTCTAAGTATTGAGATTCCATCCCTTTGAACATCGGACGCTTACCACTTAAAAGCTTTATGTATTTACTACAGTCCTTTTTAAATGTGTTTGCTATTTCACTGGGTGGTAAGTAGTTTAGACTTTCTATTCTTTCTATTAAGTATCTATTCAATCTCATTTTCTAACAAATCTCCAATTATGACCTTGTAGCATTCTATCATGTGGTGCTTCTTTATATGTTCCATCTTTGAGAATCTTTTTAGCTAGGGTTTGATATAATTTTATACGACTCGCTCCAGAAGCAGTGAAGTAAAACTTCTTTGGTTTAAATTCTTTTAGAAAATCTTTGGTAAGTTTTTCAACAGCGGCAAATGTTTCCAACGCCACTTTATTTTTATCACCTCTTATACCCGGACTTGTTGATGGAGCATAAAAAGCAATTCCCCAGTCATCCTCGCCCATATCATTTGTAGCATTATAGTACCATATATCTCCAGATGATAAAGTGATTTTAGCATTATAGTATTGGTCTTTCTTTTTAACTGCATCAATTTTAGTACCACTCTTCATAGAGAGTTCTGTCAGGTAGAGTTTTAGTTTCATATCTAAGCTATTTATAGATTATTTACTTTTTTATCTGAGTATGTTATAATAGAAAAAAACTATTGGAAGGTTTGTAAATGAGAGTAGGTGACACAGTAAAGATTAGTCATAGTGGATACCAGTACACGACATATCTTGAAAAGGCAGTTGAGTTAGGTGCTGACATAAGTCTTTATATACGTGAATATATAAGATTGAGTGGAGGATCGTATAGTGGTTTTGATTATAGAAGAGCTAGAGCTGATAGAAAATGTAAATGGATATATGACTATGAAGCAGACAAAGGTGATGTTTGTACAGTAATTAACATGGATCACAGTGTACATATGTTGATTGAAAGGGTTTATGATGGCAGACAATTTCTTTTTGATGGTGATGGACTCACTGTAGTTGAAAAGAAAGTAATGTTTGATGACGAGGATTTTCTAATATGATTTTTGAAGTTGGTGATAAGGTAATATTAAAAGAAAAGAAAAAGATTGAATTGATTGAAAGGGGTTATGGTTCCAGAGTAAACTGGGAGTATGTGAATCAATTTAAAAATAAAGTAATGACTGTAGAAGCAATACATCCTAATGATACTATATCATTAGATGAATCACGTGCTTATTGGAAAACAAATTGGTTTAATAATGTTATGGATGATTTTGGAATAGAGGAATTGTTTGAGTTATGAGAAAATTTGAAGATGGAGATAGAGTTAAGTTCTTGGGTAAAAGCTGTGGTCAAATAAGAGGACTTGATAACATGTTGATGGATAGATGGAAAGGTAAAATACCTAATCCTTCAAGTGGAACTATTATAAATTTCATACCAAACCATGAAAATTTTGGTGCAATGTATTCAGTGGAAGTAGATGATTATGATCCAAGTATACATACGTTTCGGCAGTACTCTTTTAAAGAATTTGATTTAGTAAGAGAAGATTCGTGGGGATTAAGTGAGGACTTGTTTGAATTATGAATAACTGTATTATAGGACAGGGTGAGAAATGGGATAATTGTCTTAACCATAAAAACAGTAATGGTGGACATGGTGAGTATATGTGTGTTTATATATACCAAGAGAGCACTGTATTAAATGCACCTCAGCTTTGTAAGTTAAAAGATTTTGAAATACCAGATGAATTGTTTATTATTTAGAGAAGTAGAACAGTAAGTCTTTACCAACCGTCTTTGTAGTGATATGTTCATACCCAGATTTTCTTTCAATTATTCTAGCCATCTTTTTATAGAGTTTGATTCTACTGGCTCCTGATGCTCTGAAGTGAAAGTACTCCGGTTTGTTTTGTTTAATAAACTTCTTTAATGCTTCAGCGACACCAGCAAATACTTCAAACGCTTGTGATCCTTTATCACCACTTGCTTCCCAAGGCTTCTTGGGATCAACATTTCTTTTATGGAAAAATATAGCCCAATCATCGGCATACATTGGATCATCGGCTCTGAATACGTAGTCCTCGCCAGCAGCTTTAAATTCTGATTCGTAATCCATATGTCCTTTACGAACCGTTTTAACTTCAGGTTTTTTGTTGAGGATTTCGTTTATATAATTTTTAAATTTCATACAATACTATTTATAAGGAGTTATAGTTTTGATTCAAAAAGTAATATGTGATCATGTGGGTGTATGTAAAGAGGAAAAGTTTGGTTGTAATCATGCCCAACCACATGAAATAGAAGTGTGGCAAAAATATAAATCAACTGATATGACGGACTGTACCTGCCAGGATTCTTGTAATGATTTTAGAGCTGTTAGGTGTATACCTTTTTGTCTTGACTTTGAAATAGAGGAATTATTTTTATTATGATGACTTGGAAACAATGGTTGGTTTTAGCAATGCTTCTTATGGTGGTAGCAGTATTTGCCGTTGGTGGTACATTAATTGGTGCCTACTTTAACTATGTCACCACCGGCATATGGTTTTTTTAACGTCTATTACCGGTGTCTCTTTGTTTTTGTTGGTTTTGAATACCAGCACTATTTGCTGAACTTTGTTTTTGTGCTGATGTTGTTTGTTTACTAACTCCCGGATTCTTAGTTGTTTGTCCAATGACTAGAGTTGGTTTAATAACATTGATAATAGAACCATGAGTAATTGTCTTACGGAACAACGGTGATATATCTTTAAAAACTAAAGATAATTTACAATGACTTGGATATCCATTTATCCATGGTGGTCCATATGTTGGTTGAACCGCTTGAAGAGCGGCTGTGGTATACTTAATTCCTTCACTTGGAATAAGTTTAACTTCAAAGTAATATGGAAACTCAAAGTCAATTGTGCTTCTGCTAGATATACCTGGGGATGAATATCTCATAAGGTCTTGTACTACATCCAAAACATCTCTTTTTATTGTCTCTCTTGACTCAGCTACTAAATCAACTTCAACAGTTAGTTGTCTTCTTTGTGAACCTGAATAATATAAAGGCGTATCAATTTTTATTTTTGGAATATTACTTCCAGCAACTGAATTATAAGCTGTTCTTGTAAGGTTCGAAGCGGCTGTTGCAAAGTTTGAGGATGAAAATGACTTGCCTATTGTTGCTAAATCAATATTAGAATTTGTTAATGATGATATTTCTGCGCCCATTTTTGCTGCATCTCTTACTTTGTTAGCCAGCCTTGAAGCCATTGATTCATACTCTTCCCAAGTATGCCCAACATCTTCTGCAAATGATTGCGGTGCAATAAAAATAAACGTCGCTCCTTGTTGACCAGCGGCTATTGTACCACCCCTACCAGAAGTATTTTGATCTGTTATTTTCCTTGCTTTCATTTGAAACCATGTAGCATTTTCTTGCCATTCCGGTGATGCATAGGGAAGTAACTTATAAGGTCTTTTAACTATTTCACCTGGTTTAAATACAAATAAATCTTCAGCCATTAGAATCCCATCTCCATATCATAATTTTTTGAGGTGACTCCCCAGTTATCTACTTCATCTGGTATCTGTGGTATGTCTCCACCGGCATTACCACCTTGACCACCTTGACCACCTACAGCCGCGGCTGTAGTAGCACCTGCGGCTCTTGTTGCTTCTAGTTGTTCTTTTGCAATTCTTTCTTGTTCTATTCTAGCCTTTTCAGCTTCTTCCATTTCTTTTTTCTTAGCAGCTGCTTGTGCTTCTTTATTCTTGCTTTCTGCATCTGAAGTTGATCCTCCTGATGTTCCTCCTGGTACATCTATTTTTTTGATACCAAGTTTATTTACTACCCAGTCTGGAAGAAGTTTGTAAGCATATTCTACCATAGTGTTCCAGACTCTAGCAAACAAATTCACCACTCCTGCTATCATATTACCTAAACCACCTTTTAATTTTTCTACAAATGTGCCTTCTGTTCCAAAGAAACCAGTGAAGAAGTCAAATATTGGTTTCAATGGATTAAGATCAAGTATCAAGTCAAGGAATCCACTTATCCAATTCATAATTTTATCACCGAGTCCTTCTACTGATACTCCAAACCATCCCATTACTTTTTCTATTAACCAAGCAAGGAATCTAATTGGCATTTCTATAAATCCAAATATTGCGGCTTTGAATCCTCCTTTGAATTTATCCCATAGAGTACCTTCTGTTTGTATGAATCCCATTATAAAGTCATATATACCAATGAGTATTGTTAAAGGCCAACCAAGGATTTTAAATCCATACATGAATGCTCTACCAAGTTTGGCTAAGCCACCGGCTGCGGGTGCTAGTTTTCCAACCCATCCTATGACTTTCATAACTATACCACCAACCCATTTGAATGCCTTACCAATCCAGCTAAAAAGCTTACCTATTGATTTAAAAAATTTTCCAACACCTGGAATTTTTGAAAGAAGACCACCAATCATTTTACCAATTTTAGCAAACCATCCAAAAAATTTTATAAATGGTTTACCTATAACCTTTCCTGCTATCTCAAAGGGAAGTAAAAATTTTCTTAAATATGCACCAAGTGATGCTGCTATAACCATACCCAATATTAGCAAGAATTTACCTAATCCACTTGGTTTTTTATCCTTTTTAAGACCCTCTACAAATGCTGCTTTTTTATCTGGTTTTACTGCGGCTAATATTTTTTGAAGCATTTTGTTTCTAAATTTATCTTCTGGTTTTACTTTAGCTCCTATTCCCATGATAGTGCCTTTAAAGAATTTGAACACACCACCAAGCGCATCTTTAACAGCACCAAATGCGTCAGCTACCGGGCCAAGTACTTCTTTAACATGACCAGTGATAGCACCAAAAGCATTTCTGAGATTTTGAATTATATGTTCATTTAAATTATTCCATATATTAGCACCCATTCTCAAAGTACTTCCTAGTAAACCAGTGGCTTTCATCTGTTTATTAAACCAAGTCTTTACTCCCTTTGTCATAAACTTACCGAGCTGAGTCCATGTTTTTATATTATCTGACCA
>Ga0114922_10006349_pt1 | contig 10858 bp, 8 predicted proteins | sample AartaG_FD_100975 | JGI IMG/M metagenome (GOLD analysis project Ga0114922, IMG submission 100975) | Deep subsurface microbial communities from Aarhus Bay to uncover new lineages of life (NeLLi) - Aarhus_00045 metaG | ecosystem: Environmental > Aquatic > Marine > Oceanic > Sediment | place: Aarhus...
AAGGAAATCCTTCCACACTTTACGCGAAACGTTTTGCCCACCGGCCTCAAAGGTCTGGTCCTGGGCGCAATATTCATGGCCAGCATTGATTCGCCGCTAAGCTCCCTCACATCTTCTTTCGTTACCGATATATATCGTCCCCTGATTCACAGGCACGCCTCGGAAAAGCACTATCTGCTCGTCTCAAGAATCAGCGTGGTTGGTTTTGGCCTGGTCCTGGCGGGGATCGCGGCGGCCTTCGCTCCGGTGAAGAACATTCTCTGGTTTGCCTTCCAGATACTTTCGCTCACCGGAGGCCCCATGCTCGGAGTCTTCCTGCTTGGCCTGCTCACTCGGCGCAAGGCCAACCGCGCCAACATCCCCGCGATGCTATTCAGCACGGGTGTTTGCGTGGTGCTGCTGCTGTTGATAAAACAGGAAACCCTCAAGCTTGCCTGGAGCTGGTTGATCGTTATTGGGACAGTGACAACATTTATTCTGGGCTATCTGTTAGGCCCGGTCATGATAAGACGCCAAATCGCTCAGGCAGGAAAGTAGGGAGCGAACACGCCCCGGATTGCACATACTAAATCGAAGCTGCAAGCCTTATCTCAGGAGCATCTTAGGCCACTTCACTATCCAAAACGTGACGGTCATATCTCGATAACTAACGACTCCACAACGGTCGTCCCATATCAGAGTGAGGCTGGTATGCATTATGTTGTCAAAGGCTGATGAATGGACTATAATCACTATCTGTCAACAGTAGCAAACCAATGAGGATTTTGAATGAAGCCGACTCTATTGATTTTGGCGGCGGGTTTGGGGACTCGCTTTGGGGGACTTAAGCAAATTGACCCTGTTGGTCCCAACGGCGAAATAATTATCGATTATGCTATCTATAACGCCATAAATGCCGGATTTGGCAAACTTGTTTTCGTGATTCGACACTATTTTGAAAGCGCTTTCAAAAAAAAGATTGGTAACAAGTTTGATAATATTTTGGAAACGGCTTACGCGTACCAGGAAGTAGATGCCTGCGTTGATGGCTTCGAGCCGCCAAAAGACCGCGACAAACCCTGGGGTACCGGACATGCCATACTCGTTGCCGGGGATGTAATCCACGAGCCATTTGCAGTCATTAATGCCGATGACTACTACGGACCCAATTCGTTTAAGACAATGGCCCGATTTCTCGGAAAGAAAGACCTTTCCGGCAATGAATATGCGATGATTGGCTATACGCTCAGAGATACTTTAAGTAAATACGGACCTGTCTCCAGAGGAGTATGCCAGTGTGATGAAAAGATGTTCTTAAGGAAGATTGTGGAGCGCAAAAGGGTCGAATGTACTGCGACTGGTACCCGCTATTTTGAAGACGATGGGACGGAATGCCTTCTGACCGGCAATGAAATTGTGTCGAGGAATCTGTGGGGATTTCAGCCGTCAATCTTTCATCATCTCAAAGTACACTTTCAGCGATTTCTCAAAGAGCGAGGCGACAAAAAGAATTCGGAACTATTCATACCTACGGTGGTAGATAAACTCGTAGAAGAAAAAAAAGCTACAGTGAAAGTCCTGTGCACAAATGACAAATGCTTTGGAGTTACTTACCATCGGGATGCAGCTATAGCGACAAGAAGTATTCGTCAGTTGATAGACCAGGGTCTTTATCCGGAGAACCTTTGGGAGCAATCGTGAAACGCGATATTAAGTCAATCGTAAAACATTTTCGTATCTGCGGTGAGTTGATTGAAATAAGGCCTCTGCCTCGTGGTCACATCAATGACACATACGTCCTGACCACTAAGAAGAACAAGCATACTGTCCGATACATACTACAACGAATAAATCACACTGTCTTCAGAGACCCTCATTCAGTGATGGAAAACATTATCCGTGTTACCGAGCATATACGCAGCCGGATGGAAAAAATTGACCCGAGCCTGGCATCCCGCCAGTTGGCCGTTATCGAAAGTGTTGATGATGCGTGCTATCATAAAGATGCCCAGGGTTACTTTTGGCGGGTATACAATTTCATAGAAGATGCCGTAGCATACGATGTCTTTGAATCTGCCGAGCTGGCGTATGAAGCGGCACGAATGTTCGGCTGGTTCCAGAAAATGCTGGTTGACCTGCCGGGGCCGGCTTTGCACGAGACTATTTGCGACTTCCACAACACACCAAAGCGTTTCAAAACCTTCCAGCGGGTCCTCAAAGAAGATACCTGTAATCGAGCTAAAAATGCAAAACCCGAAATTAAATTTTTATTTGATAACGCGTCCATTTGTGACGTCTTGCTGAATTTAGCAGACAAAGGTAAAATCCCCATTCGTGTTACGCACAATGATGCGAAGGTCAACAATGTCATGTTAGACAAAAATACGAACAAGGGGCTCTGTGTAATTGATTTGGACACCGTTATGTCGGGCCTGTCGATCTACGATTTTGGTGATATGGTCCGCACTGGAACCACTTTTGTCGATGAAGATGAACATGACTTATCCAAAGTAGCTATGAACTTGCCGATGTTTGAAGTGCTCGCACGAGGTTTTGCTGAACAAAGCAGCCATTTTCTCATATCCACCGAGAAAGAGCACCTGACCTTTGCTGCCAAGCTGATTACCTTTGAACAGCTCATCAGGTTTCTTACCGACTATCTGGCAGGTGACGTTTACTACAAGGTTCACAGCAAAGGACATAATCTCGACCGCAGCCGTACGCAGATGAAACTGGTCCGGTCGATTATCAAACAGGAACAGGCTATGAACGAAGTAATCGAAAGGGTTTTTCAACAGGTTGATTGATGTGCTGTTTGATGCTCACAAAAACAGGAATCTTTGTGTGTTGCACTTGCAGGAAGCGTGTTGTTACGGTATTTTGTAAACGGAGAATAATATGGACTGGAATGCTGTTGGAATTGAAACCAATTTTGGCCCTTTAGACTGGTGTATCGTCGTTGGCTACCTGTTTGTCATTGTAGCTGTCGGTGTTTATATAAAACGATATATCAGCAATGTAACGGATTTTATGGTTGCCGGCCGGGGATTAAAAACTTTCCTGGCGATTGCGACAATGATTGGAACCGAGTTAGGTTTGGTTACGGTCATGTATTCGGCTCAAAAGGGCTTTACCGGCGGCTTCGCAGCATTTCACATCGCATTGGCTGCTGCCATTGTAACTTTAGTTGTAGGCCTGACAGGGTTCATCGTAGTGCCCTTGCGACGTATGAAGGTAATGACGATTCCGGAATTTTACGAGAAGCGGTTCGGACGCGGCGTCCGTATTTTAGGTGGAACGATATTAGCCTTCTCCGGCATCCTCAATATGGGAATGTTCCTTAAAGCCGGTTCCATCTTTGTGATGGGCATCACAGGGATGACTGAGGATATTCACCTTAAGGTTATAATGAGCGTTTTGCTGGGAATGGTGCTGCTTTATACCGCTCTGGGGGGAATGGTTTCGGTAGTGGTTCTTGACTATATACAATTCGTAGTTTTATCGTTCAGCCTTTTGGCTGCGAGTCTGTTATCCATCAGATATTTGGGCTGGGGTAACATTATTGAGACGGTATCCAGCTTCAAGGGAGAAGCGGGTTTCAATCCGTTTCACAGTGAAGGCTTCGGTGCTTCTTATGTAGTGTGGATGTTCTTCCTCGGTCTGGTCAGTTGTGCGGTTTGGCAAACAGCGGTGATTCGTGCCTGCTCGGCGGAAAATACACGCACTGTCAAGAAAATCTACACATGGGCTTCTATTGGATTTCTGATTAGATTCCTGCTGCCCTACTTTTTTGGAATTTGTGCTTTTGTCTATATCACCCAGCACGAGTCATTGAAAAGCATTTTTATTCCTGATTCCGGGGCCGTAGATTCACAGGTAACTCTGATGGCAATGCCGGTGTTTCTAAGTCAAATACTTCCTGCGGGATTTATCGGTATTATTTCAGCGGGCATGTTAGCTGCGTTTATGTCCACCCATGATAGTTACCTGCTATGCTGGAGTTCGGTGCTGACCCAGGATGTGGTGGCACCCTGGTTCAAGAAAGGGTTGTCTTCAAAAGCACGTTTGTTGCTTACACGCATCTTTATCGTAGCTATCGGTATTTTTATTTTGGTTTGGGGACTCTGGTATGATTTAGGGCAGGACTTGTGGGATTATATGGCAATTTCCGGGGCCATCTATTTTACCGGGGCCATTGCCTTATTGGTCTTTGGCCTTTACTGGAAACGAGCCAGCAAGGTCGGTGCATATTTGGCCTTGATATGTGGTTTTGGTGCCGTCTTAGGATTAAAGCCGGTTCAGGCCCCGCTGAGCCCCTTAATATTGCGTTTTTCTTCTTTTCTTTCTTCCTTTCGGGTCTGTTCTATTTTAAGAATAAAGCCTGTTGAAGATATATCGAGTGCGATTGTGGGACTAACTGTTATAGCGCTTGCGATAGTGGTAATGGTGGTCGGCTCTTTGTTATTTCCCGACCGCATCAAACCTTTAGAACGTAAGGAGTAGCCAGATATGAGTTTTTGGATTAACTTTTGGACAATCTTTTTTATAGCAAGTCTCGCCCTTTTTGCCGGCATGGCTATAGTCGTTTCTATTGGTGGTTTTTTTAACATTCGCTCGCTTTTCAAGAGTCTTACGGAACGTTCTGAACAATCGGAGGAAGGCTCCGGCAAGGAAGAAAGTTGAAAGTAATAAATGAATAACACATACCAATTATGATGAGCAGGCGCGAAAGATTGATGGCTACGTTGTGCGGCAAGCCGGTTGACCGACCCGCAGTTAATTTCTATGAAGTCGGTGGATTCCGGATTGACCCATCGGATCCGGATGAGTTCAACGTTTATAACGACCCATCCTGGCAGCCATTGCTTCAACTCGCTGAAGAAAAGACAGACCTCATTCGTATGCGCAGCCCCGTCAGGTCGCGCTCCCACGAAGTGATATTTGGCAAGCCGGACAGCGACGAATGCCGTGACGAATTCTTCAAGACAACAGAATATGTGGAGAAAGGCTGTCGTTTCACATCCACGAGTTTGAAAATCGGCGGTAGAAATATGACAGCGCTGAGGCGTCGCAGTCCCGAAGTTGACACCCTCTGGACTGTAGAGCACCTGCTCAAGAACCCGGAAGACCTTAAGGCCTATTTGGAGCTGCCTGGTGAAATATTCGCCGAAGATGTTGATGTAACCGACCTTATGGAAGAAGACCGGAAGCTGGGCGAGAGTGGTATCATAATGGTAGATACTGAAGACCCAATTTGCGCTGCGGCGTCTTTGTTCAGTATGGAAGACTTTACTATAGTTGCACTGACTGAGCAAAAGCTCTTTCATTGCCTGCTCGAAAAGCTTTCCAGACATATACAGACCAGAACCCAGAAGACTGCAAAGGCATTCCCCGGTCATTTGTGGCGTATCTACGGGCCTGAATATGCCACGGAACCTTACCTGCCGCCCAATCTTTTCAAAGAGTATGTGGTTCGTTATACCGGGCCGATGGTTGAGGCTATTGCCGAGCACGGCGGTTTTGCCAGAATTCATTGTCACGGCAGGATTAAAGCTGTTCTCGATTACATCATCGAGATGGGCGCTGCTGCCATTGACCCTATTGAGCCGCCTCCGCAGGGGGATGTGGAGCTCGAGTACGTCCGTCGTAAGTACGGCGAAGAGCTGGTACTTTTTGGGAATCTGGAGATGGCCGAGATAGAAAATTGCGAGCCGCGCGATTTCGAGAAAGTCGTCGAAAAAGCCCTGATAGATGGAACCAGCGGCAAGGGTAAAGGCTTTGTTCTGATGCCATCGTCGGCCCCGACCGGCCGGAAAATAACACCCAGAATGATGACAAATTATGAAACGATGGTGCGGCTGGCCACCAGGTTCAACTTGTGAGGGCAGAGGACAGAAGATTGGCTTTGAATTGGGTTTGTTTTTTTGGGGCCGGAAGGCGGTTTCATTTTCATAATCCTTTGTAATAAAGAAGTTTGCGTTCATTTTGGGCCTTTAACGAAATTGGGTTTGTTTATTCGGACTGAAAAATCATCTTTTTTTCTGTAATCCTTTGTTATAAGTGACTTTACATTCATTTTGGCTTTACGGAGATTGGGTTTGTTTGGGTTTGATCAGTCCGGCAACTCCTTAGCAAACAACGCAGGCCTGATGGATTGGGTTTGTTTTTCCAACTTAGCCAAGTGTCCAATTTCACATATTTAATTGTCATAAAAGGGCTTATGTTCATTTTAGCGTCCTTGACATTGGGTTTGTTTTGCATATTTCTCTGATAAATTCGTACGTAATTTTTCGTATTGCGGATAGCGGTTAGCGTGCAGCGTAGAGCGTTTAGACGATGATGGATGACAAAGGACAGAAAACAGAATACAGAAAACAGTCCACAGGATGCCTTACGGCAAAGACAGAAGACAAGTGCCTTATAGGCAGGAAAATATAGGGTCTTATAGGCAGGCAAGTTAGTGAAGAGTGAGCTAAAGTGCCTAAAGTGAGCTAAAGTTGGATTCTTGATGCTCATGAGTGTTTTAATGGTTCATAGTTCATGGTTCATTGGTTAATTTAGTTAATATGGTTAAAATGGTTAAATGGTTCCGTCCAAGGAAGGCCGGATTCCGTCAAACAGATGCCGGATCTTTGACTTCGATATTTACGAACGATGCTTTTTGGCGTGTATCTGCTGATACGAAAACGTGCGGTTCTCCGCTATATCTGCCGCTTAGGGGCGGTTTATGTTTGCCTGCTGGCCCCTAAGGGCCAAGCTAACATTTGCGTATTATACCAAATTTTGAGTTTGATTTCAAGTAGATTTTAAATAAATGTCCGATACACGGCACTCGATACGAACTCGTATTGCGTATTGCGTATTGCGTATATCGAAGCACTAATCACTAAATCAGAAGATTTTGCCTTTGAACTGACGCCTTACACTGACGTCCATAGTGTCACTTCCACATAAACCATTTGCTTTCAATACCTTGTTTCTAATGAGTTCCTGCTTGTCTATTAGGAGGTTTATAGATCCAAGTGCATAAAGGAGCCAAAAGAATGGGGTAACACTTGGACAGAACGCTCACACTACACAAAAATCTGCAAAGAAAAAACCCTCAAGAGCTGGTACGCATCTCTTGGGGGTTCAATTACGAAAATTCTAACGCACGGGTTGAGTCGCGAGCGTTTAGCGAGTCGACTCCGGCCCGATGTTATCTGTATTCATCCTCTGCGCTGCAATTCTCGCATCTGCCAATCATGCACGAGTTTTGCTCCCGGAGGCAGCGAATATGTTTTTGGCAGGATTGACACAATCTGGTTAAAGAGCAGCGCGTCTGTTTCTATTAGTAGCTTTCCGAAATGCTCGTAGAACACTCGAACATGCCGGTGGTTGCTCAAATCAATATTCGTAGTTCCAAAGACAGAGAGCAGAGCGTTTCTAGTTCTAGGCCTATTTAGCACAGACGCAGCATGTGATAGTCCGTGTCTAACTGCGCTCAATGTGATATCTCGCTGCTTCTCAAGGCATTCGTAAGCCTTGTGCAATGTAATATACTTTTGCTCACGGTTCTTCTCAAATAGAAGCTTGCCCATATTTATGACAGCTTCATATTCGGAAGGGCAATCGGACTTTCCGATTAGTACCGGAGTCACTTTGCCACTTTGACGTATCGTGCAGGATGCACATACTTGGGTTCTGTATATGTCGCCTTTTTCATATTGCACAAACTGAAAAGGTCGATGCCATGGATCCCATACGCGAAACTGATACTTATCGACACCTTGCTTCTTTTGAAAACGATTAGGGATCAATCTCCGATAATGAAAGTTCACAATTTCCTGCCGATCATTTTTCATGATACTGATAGCAGATAACGCCAGGGCTCATGAGACGCGAGCTTGCTCGCGGTATCTTGCAGCCCTATGTTAGCATTTGTTCTTTAAATGTTATTTTTCAGTAATTGATTCTGTGTTTCTTGGCTTATCTGATAAACGACTAAGAAAAGAGGCTATCTCATTCGCCTTCCAAATAACCAATACCGAGAGAATAACTGAAATAATATGTAGTCCGCAATAAGACCAAACATATTGAAAGTAACCCATAGAGTTATTGCTTGTGCTTAATACCCTGAAGAAGTTGGATATGAGTTGGATCCCCGAGTGTATTCCTGTGAACAATCCAAATATTGTAATCCAAAAAGAATAATCGGTCAGTTTTTCTGTAGAATCACCGGATAGTTCCAAAGCCTTATCCTCTGAGCCGGGAAATAGGCGATTTAGTACAAGATTTCGCTTAAACAAGAGAAACCAAAAGAAAGCAGCCATAACAAATAATTCTCCAACAGGAATAAGAACAAAATAAACTTTGCTATACCCTGAGTCAACAGCCATTGGAAGACCCACGTACGGATCTGGGCGTAATACTTCAAGGACTGCTTGAACAACATAGTTGAACAAGTAGGGTATAAAACGAAAAGCAATCCAAACCAAACTGATATCCGAAATGTCACGTTTAGTAATTGTCATGAATATGTCTCCCTGCTAACAAGTTATTATATGCTTTTACTGATAACACCGGATAAGATATTCTTGAAATTGTCCATTGAGAACAAAAATTACGGCCAATTTTTCGAAACAATCTATATTCATCATAATCCCTATTTTAGACGCCTAACGATCAAGATCACTGGTTCTTACGGAGCGCAGCGGAGTAAGAATCCAGTGCAGCGATTTGTTAGGCAGTTGTCGTTTTTCTCTCTCTCCGACTGATCCATCAGTTCGTGAAATCGGCACCACTTTTGCGGCGATTAACTAGCCACCTGTCGGTAACGTAACATGGCACCAACAGCGACACATAGGCGACAAAGTCGAGGGGGTCGTAGTGCGCTTCGTAGAGTTGGAGGTACTGTGCTGCTTCAATAAGGAAGCAGGCGGCCATCATGATCACCAAAGCAGCCTCAGGCGACAAGAACCGTGCAAGCATAGCCGGTTGTGTTTTGGAGAATAGGCCACGAACGAGAATGTAGAACCAGGGTGGACCAACGATGTCCAACACGTAACTACTCCAGAAGCCTGGACTCCGCACGAGGCATGTTGCCAATGCAATGGTCCCAAGCGTGATGATCGCCGCTTTCCAGTACAGATAATCTCTAGTTTGACACATGGATCGTCCCAATCTTCGATCTGCCTAACTATGTATATATGGTTCCGTATAAGAACCCAAACAACGCTGGTTTTGCAGCATAAGAACCCAGCGAGTAAATCATGTTTCGGCCTTTAACTACTCTCACCTCAAAAAGATACAGGAATATCTGCAATTTATCCAGGGGTTTTATGCAGATCCGTATAAGACACCTTTACAGGGCTGCTCCTGAGACCGTCCGAGGGCTACGCACGCCTTTGCCGCCCCTATTGAGAACATAGGTATAGATCATGTCGTTATCTCAGACTCCGTCCCCGTCGGCAGGCTGCAAAGGGCGAGCAAGCCAGAGAACCTTCGCTCTTGGCTCCAAAAGTCAGGGTGCAACCGCTACTGGAAATATATACTACAGAAGTCAGATTTACAAGAAAAATTATTTTTTCCAAAAGATGCGTTCGATCAAATATAGGGATTTGTAGCCTATCCTGGCACCACGAAGGTTTCTTAAGCTAAGGCAGGCAAATACAACACTTTAGCTTCTTATTAGTTCCTGCTTGTCTATTAGGAGGTTTATAGATCCAAGTGCATAAAGGAGCCAAAAGAATGGGGTAATACTTGGACAGAACGCTCACACCACACAAAAATCTGCAAAGAAAAAAACCCTCAAGAGCTCGTACGCATCTCTTGGGGATTCAATTACGAAACTTCTAACGGTGGCCTTGAGGCGCGGCTGTCAAGCCGTCGTTCTCCAAGGCCTTGTTCGATGAAATGGCCTGTTCATCATCAGTTCACCATGATGATATCATAGCCAAGAAGCCCCTTGACGATCAAGGCGTAGAAGAGTCCCCATGGGTACATGAACAGAAAGGGCAATAACAGCGTGTAGCTGTAGTGCCACCATCGAAGTGGAACGGTCTTCCTGGAAGGCAGTGAATATGAAGGAAGATACACCATCAAGCCGTACACGAAGAACCAGAAGCCCGCAATTAGTGCACCAATCCCGAAATGAGTTTCTGCTATTGAACCAAGGAGGCCAAACAGCAGAAACACGTGGTTGGGGGGGAAATCATATCTGGTCAGCAGAACGGTCCATGCCAGGATCCATGGGATGAATACTGGCCAGACGCTATTCAGGAAGACCACTTCTCCGTAATTGGTGGATGCCGTGATCATGGCCTTACCGGTCTCTGATCCAAGGAGCGGAGCTGCGTTGCTCAATGATACGGTAACAACCTCCTCGAGCATCGCCAGCGCGATTACAGAAATTATGAACTTGATTTGCCAAGGCATTCTTATGGCAGTGAAAAACTGTCTGAATTGATCACGTTTGTAATATGACAATAAACCAAAGCCGAAGCACCAGAATAACACTAAGAGGAATCCCATTAAGACTTTTGCCCTTGCGTCAGCATCATCAGAAAACAGGTTTAGAAAAGTGATTACAGGAATGAGTATTCCCGTGTAAATGGCGAGCCATTTGATAATTCGGGATGATGAAATGCTCATACGTCTTAATGAAGGTGTGAAGCGCCTCGAGATCTCTTGTTTCTTCATCGAACGTTAGGGATCTACGGCAGCTCTGCTTTCCGTAGCATCCGCTGGTTAGAATCATGCACCGTCTACACGCTTTGGATCTGGTTCAGTTGTAGACCGACGGGACCGAGTACTCAGGCTGGTCAGCCAAATAATAGGAAACACTACTGTCGCAATGAGGCCAATCACTATGAATACTTCGCATATTTGTGTCATTATC
>Ga0114922_10006350_pt1 | contig 10858 bp, 6 predicted proteins | sample AartaG_FD_100975 | JGI IMG/M metagenome (GOLD analysis project Ga0114922, IMG submission 100975) | Deep subsurface microbial communities from Aarhus Bay to uncover new lineages of life (NeLLi) - Aarhus_00045 metaG | ecosystem: Environmental > Aquatic > Marine > Oceanic > Sediment | place: Aarhus...
CCAGGGCGACGGCGAATCCTTGAAGGATTCACCTCTGCCCTGGGCTTTAATGTTGTGCCCCTTCGGGGCGTAGAAGTGGCGGGAACCGCCACAAGAAAAATGTGGGGAATGACAAGGGCGTGAACCCTGGGTTACGGGTGCACAATAATAATTGAGCCGGTTCCCAGCAACGAACTTCGCCTCCTGCCGGACGAGCCGGCAGGGGGAACGCGGCTTTAGCCAGAGGGTGTGCCGAGCGCACGCTGTACACGTAAACGCGCCGTGCGCGGATGCTACAGGGGAGGCACGAATCAGGTCCTGTGATTGAGTTTCAGGTCACAGGTGATCTACCTGACCTTTCTACAGTCCATGTTCCGTGCGTTCGAGCACAGTCTGTTTCAGCGCCGGTGAGAGCCTGTTAAAGTACTCGGACTATCCTCCGATACGGACGACCAGGTGCTCGTGCCGCTCAGGATGTTTCTTGATGGCACAGACGACCGACTCCTTTGTTTCCGGTCATCCGGGTCGGCTTCACTCGATCACGCTGCGGACAATCTCAACCCACTCGCGCGGACGTTCGCGGTCACCCCGGACGGTGAGCACGTCCTTGAGGTTGATCTCGTAATGACAGCCATGCTTTGCCAACACGTCTCGTCCTTCAGCGATCTGGCGGCGCACCCGATCGCGGTCGAATGTTGCACACACGTGGTCGGTGGGATTCGGCCGCCACGAAATGACGTAATCACTGCCGATCTGCTCGGCGCATTTCTCGAGGTCAGCGGCCGGGGTCACGGAGATCTGTTTCAGATTCTTGACTTCGCGGAGGATGTCTATTTTGTTCGTCAGGTCCTCGCAGCACCCGTAGCCGCTGGCGGCAAACAGCTCCATGATCGGCTTCTGGTAATCCAGCGCGAATTCCTTGTGCATCTGCGGAGATACCCCCGTGAATTCCTGGGTATGCGAGAAACACCAGAGATCACTGTACTTGGCGGGCACGTTGGGTGCCGGATCAACCGTATAGTTGCTGTAGGAACACGACTGGATGTACTGGTCTGCGCGGGATATATCCCCAAGACGCGCAGCCTTCTCGTGAGCTGCCAGGGCGGCCTCCTTCATGATGCCGAGAAGCCGGTGCAGCTTGGAAGGACTCTCCACCATGTCGATCATGAGTTGGGTCATCCCGCGCATGAACATGACGGTCGGGGCCAGTAAAGCCTGGTAGTAGACCGGCGTACGCGCGACATGAATCGGCATGATATCCCCCACGGCATCCTCGAGCATGCTGCGGTCTGCCGCCGTCTTTTCTTCGTCGATGCAGTGCTCGATCGGACGAACGAGGCTGAGGTCGTCGAGTGACTTGATCGGAGGGTCCACGAACATATCGGCGGCACCACCCTTGGAACTGCGTTGTGGGAACCACATCCCCCATGGGCCGTTCTCGAGGCCCACGTGGGATGCCTTCAACACAAGGTAGGGCTCGATCAGGTGATCGTCGCCGATGTAGTGGTGGTAGAGTTCGGTTCTGAGTTCTTTTTCCTTTTGCCGGAGAAGGGGGTGGGTGCACTGCAGCTTGGTGATCTCTTCGAGTTCCTCGGTGAAGAGTACGGTCCAGATGTAGATCATGGGCCTCTCCATCTCGCGGTCGTGGAGCTTGCGCCACTGATCCTTCACCTTTTCGCGGTCCTGGCTCTCCGCCGCAGCTTTGCAGCGCTTGGCGAGTTCCCTCAGTATCTTTACGTCTGCCGTCATATCCATCTTTATGTTCCAACCGCTTACTGCGAACTCTTTCAGGTCGACCCACTGCACTCGGCATAGCCTATGCCGGTAGCGCCGAACTTGTTGCCGGTATACCACATGCGATACGTATTGCCATGTTTCACGACGCTGGCGTACGAACGCTGGTGGTCGTCAAATGTGCCGGGCAGGCCGATGCCGAGATCGCCGTCGGGTCCGCTGGGCACTCGCGTCCAGTCGAGCCCATCCGCACTCACGAGGCTTCGAATTCGGTAGGCGTGACCGAAGGTGCTGATCCACATGCGGTAGCCTCCATCCTCCGGCATAACAAAAGGCTTTGAGTTAATGTACTCGTAAGGATCGGTGTCGTGCCCGCGCGGGGCCACCATCAGCCCTGCCGGGTCCTTGGCCCAGTGCACGCCGTCCGTCGACGTTGCGCTGGCGACGCCGATGCGCGGGATGACGGGGCCATGGCCCGTCTGCACACCTTCGGGCGCGTCGAAGTACTCGCCGATGCACGTGTAATACATGCGCAGCACACCGTTGACCTCGAGGACACTCACGCTTCCCGTGCCGGAACAGTCCCAGGGCCGATCTCGCAGCAGAATCGGTTCCGGCGCGTGATAACGCCACGTGTAGCCGGCATCGTCGCTGACGGCCAGGCCGAGGTTGTTGGGCAGCTTGCCGTCCTCACCCCACTGGCCCCAGGCGCCGAAATACATCAGCCAGTGCGTTGCGTCGATCGGCAGGACAAACGGGAAGCTCGGGCCGTTGCAGTTGTAGTCGATCTCCGGCTGCGGCTCGAGCAGAACGTCGCCCACGGGCGTCCAGTCGTTGGGGCGCTCTACCGGGGTTTCGGCCATGAGGATGATGTTGCTTTTGCCGTCGAACGCCCAGTAGTACATGCGGTAGCGGTCGCCCAGGTCGAGCACGTGACACGCGCCGGCGTGATGCTTGTCCAAGTCACCATGAATTTGCCCCGGCCGGATGACGTGGTTGTCGTCGCTGAGTTGCCATTTCAATGGGTTGTTGTTCACTATGTTCTCCTTAGGAGAGTTTACCAACTGGACGGGGAGAAATCAATGTCGCAAAGGGACCGCAACATGGCGGCCTCTTCACGTGGCGGTTCTTCCCTTGACGATCTCCGACCATTTCATGGCGCCTCCATGTATGAGAGGCGTTGGCAGCGGCCTCTCCTCATCGTTCCTCCTTGCGTCCGAATCAAAATCAGACTTGCGGGAGTAGAGATTGACCTGGTCGAAAAGGAGTTCGAGCAACTCGAGCCTTGCACCCTGGTGCTCGGGCCGGTCCCAGAGATTGTGCATTTCGTATGGGTCTGTCTTGTGGTCGTACAATTCTCCGCCCTGCACATGAGAATAGTAGACCAGCCGGTGACGCGACGTCCTGATAGCGTTTACGCGACGTTGCGGCGATAGGAAATCCCACTCGCAAATCGCAAAAGGTTTACCTTCGCCCGTTCCTTCGGCTTCCCGGACAATCGAGCGTCCATCCACTCCTTCCGGCAGGGGGGCGCCTGCAAGCTCACAAAGCGTTGGGAAGAGATCGACCGATTCAATGATGCCCGAGGATTCCACCCCTTTCGGACCGCCCGGATACATCAACAGAAAAGGGATCCTGTGGATTGATTCATAAATGCCGATATTCTTGTCGCATACGCCGTGGTCTCCGGCAAAATCGCCATGGTCGGCGGAATAGACAATGATGGTGTTATCCAGCTCGCCTGTTTCTTTGAGGAAGTCAACTACCCGGCCCATTTCCATATCAATGACCGTGACCAAAGCAAAATGATAGGCCAGGGCCTTCTTGAGCATGCCCTTGTTCTTGTAACGACCCATCGCGCCGGCCATATGTCCCATGATAAAATCAGGGCGGCCGGCCCATTTGTTTTCCCACCAGTCGCAGGCGTCCGGTCCCAACTGGATATCCTCCGGATTGTACATGCCTGCGTGTTCGGCCGAAGGCGTCCAATTCGGATGAGGGCGCTCAAAACTCATATGCAAAAAGAACGGCTTGTTTGCGTCGCGATTCTCGAGAAACGCAATACTCTCTTCTCCGGTCCAATGTTCAATGCTGTGTTCGTATGGAAGTGACGCTATGCCGCAACCATTGGTGTGCGCTTCATGGCCCGGCGGCAATCCCCCGTCCTCATACATATCAGCAAGGCCGTTATCAATCAGGTATTTGAAATAGTGATGAGTTGTAGGGTCCTTACGGTCGGCATCGCATAGATCACAATACCTGATGTGTTCATAGGCCTCTTCGTCCCACTTCTTTATCATGTGGGACTTTCCTATCTGGGCCGTCTGATAGCCGCGCCGGCGCAAAAGCGCTCCGAGGGTATTCGGGTTGCAGTCGTCCATTTCAAAATTGTTGTTGCCGAGGATGCCGTGCGTGTGAGGATACTGCCCTGTAACAAAGGACACCCGCGACGGCGAGCATATGGGATTATTGCAGTAAGCACGGGTGAAGCGCACCCCGTTTTCCGCGATCCAGTCCATGGTCGGGGTCTTGACATTCGGGTGACCCGCGCAACTCATGCTTGCGGCATTATGCTGGTCGGACATGAGAAAAACTATGTTCGGCTGTTTACTCATAACATTTAACTTTCTTCGCCAGAAGACATGTTGTAGTTGGGGAAAGATTACCAACTGGACGGAAAGAAATCAATGTCCAAACAGACCGCAACGCGGTGGATGAGACTTACCCAGGAATGAATTCCTGTATGTGTTCAGCGTGCAAGGTCTCAAACCTACCTGTGCAGCACGCAGACAGGAAGATGCAGGGCAACGGTCTTTTTCTGCGTCTGCGTCTTGAGTCCCGCAGGGACGCCTTATTGTTAGCCCAGGGTGGAAGCCCCGTAAGGGGCGCGAACCCTGGGTAACGGGTGCACAATAAGAATTGAGCCCCGGAGGGGCGACCTTGGAAGGATGAAGGCGGAAGGCGGAAGGATGAATGAGGACTCAGGACTTCGGACCTTCAGATCGATGGCAAAGAAGGTACGCCCCTCCGGGGCTTGTTTGTTTGGGTGTGGCCGGTTGCCAGGGTTGCCGCCCGCCTTCAGGCGGGCTTTCACCCTGGGCTAACAATAAGGCGCCCCGCTGGGGCTCAAGATCAGATACACTTCAACTCTTGACGACGGCCCACTCGCACGCATACGCTAAACACATACGATGCAGGCACCGTAGCTGGGCTTGGGGGCGAACGATTGCTCGCAACGAACTTCGCCTCCTGCCGGACGAGCCGGCAGGGAGGACGCGGCTTTAGCCAGAGGGTGTGCCGAGCGCACGCTCCACACTTACCCGCCCCGTGCGCGTCTGCTACAGCGAAGGCACGAATCAGGTCCTGTGATTGAGTTTCAGGTCACAGGTGATGTACCTGACCTCCCTACAGTCCATGTTCCGTGCGTTCGAGCACCGTCTGTTTCAGCGCCGGTGAGAGCCTGTTAAAGTACTCGGAGTATCCGCCGATACGGACGATCAGGTCCTCGTGCCCCTCAGGATGTTCGATCGCGTCCTTGAGCACTTCCTGATCCACGACGTTGATCTGTATCTGCATGCCGCCGAGTTCGAAGTACACGCGGATTAGGTCCCTGAGCCCTGCTCGGCCCACCGGGTTGGTGACGAGGTCCTTCGTGAAACGCGCATTAACGACCAGCGTACCGGGCGCGAGCCGGTGGGGGATCCTGGCGACGCTTTTGAGCATAGCCGTAGGCCCGCACCTGTCGCGGCCCTGCACGGGACCCGCGGAATCGGCAATGGGCGCACCCGCGAGCCGGCCGTCGGGTGTCGCGGCCACGGGTTCGCCGACTTGCGCGTAGGTGACGAACATAAGACACGAAGCAAGGAACTTGCCGCCGCGCCATGGCGCGTACAGGAGAAACTCACGGAACACGAGGTCGGCTATCTCTACGGCGATGTCGTCGGCGCGCGGATCGTCATTCCCGAATCGCGGGCAGCGCTCGAGTTTGCGACGCAGATCCTCCTCGCCCTCGTAGTTGCGATGCAGGACGTCGAGCAGTTCCCCGCCGGTCTTTTCCTTGTTCTGGAACACCACTTCCCGCACCGCCGCGAGCGAGTCCACGACATTGGCGAGGCCGGCCACGTTGATGACGCTCCAGTTGTAACGTGCTCCGCCCGCGTTGAACTCGCGTCCGTTTTCGATGCAATCGTCGATGAGCAGACTGCGCACTGGCTGCGGCCGCAGGCATGCCTTTGCTTCCTGGTTTGCGTTCACATTGGTCGCGATCTCCCGTACGACATCGGTGATATCGCTCTTGCAGGCGGCGAGGAGTTCGGCGAAGCTCGAAGTGCTCGCCAGGTGTGCATCGAGAGTGTCGACAAGGATCAAAGGCAGATTGATGCCCGCATCAAGAGAGCCGACGTTGGAGCGTCCGTGTATCATCGTCTCTGTGCAGCCGCCGCCGTTGTGCCAGGCGAGGTCGTCTTCGCGCAGCCCGAGATGCGCGTCGCGGAGCGCCCTCAGATATTGCTCTTCGTTATAGAGCGCCGGCAGCCCGCAGCCTGTGGCAATGGTGTCGAGGGCCGCTTCCCAGTATTCATCGGGCATATCGCGGCGAACGTGCAGTTGCAGGTTCGGCCGCCGGATGTTGCGGGCCGCTTCGAGGCACACGAGAGTCAGGGCGTTGCATCCGCGGCCGCCATCCGGCGCTGTGCCGCCGATCCCCGCGCTCCATCCGTTGTTTGCATCCGTGTTTTCCCACAAAGCGCGTATGAGGTCCACGGCCTGAGCATGGTCTGTGCGCCCCGCCGCCAGGTCGCGTTCGTAGTAAGGCATAAGTTCCTGATCGACACGGCCGGGATTGTCGCAATCGTCCACGTAGAAGATGAAGTTATAGGCGACAACGGCCTCGAAGAAACTGCGCGCCGGCCTGAAGGGCACGCGTTCGTAAGCGGCGATAAGCCGAGCGCGCCGCGCCTCGTCCCGGGCGTCGTCACAGCGAGTGTCGCGAAGTAAAGTCAGAATCCGCCGGTGCCATCGACGGATTCCGGCGAGCACGTCTTGTAAAGCAAGATAGAATTCCACGCGCTCATCATCGTTGCGTTCACGGCTGCCGGCAAGGACGCGCCTGATACGGCGTGCGTAGCCTGACAAGCCCTCGCGCAGCACGCGGCCGTAATTGGGAATGCTGTGAGTGTAGCCGCATCCGCCGACCGTATGGCGAGTTCTCATGAACGCGAGACGCGCGTCAAGATCGCGCATGGCGCACTGCAAGGCGCAAAGCGCGTTGCGTTCCTTCCCGGCGGCGTTCTCGAGACGCGCCTGCAACTCGGTGTCGTTGTAGCCCCACGTATAGGAGTAAGAGGGATAGACAATCCGGTTATTGTCGTCCGCTCCGGCAACGCCCGAAGGATAGAGCAGTACCCCATTGTACGGAGGGAGCGCGCGGCTTTCGAATCGGCGCCGAACCGCTCGAGACCATCGCCGCATAGGTGATGCTTCGGGGTCCTCGAAATACCCCGCCGCGAAGCATTCACCCATTCGTTTCAACGTGTTCGGATCAGGATGTTCTTCCATGGCTCAGACGACACACTCCTTTGTTTCCGGCGCTGCCCGTTCCAATACCCGGACGGAAACGTACACGAAGGGCATCAATATGGCACGCACAATTATGGTCCATTCAACGTACGCCTTGAATTCGGCACGGAACAGCACTATCTTACGATCAGGCGGCGACACTTCTGATCACACGGGATACCGGGGATCGTCCTGGACGAGCGGCTCGTCGACCCCGTACATAGTCAGGGAGAAGAGCGTGGCCTTGTGCAGCCGCACGCGGATGCCGATCAATTCAGCATCGATCTCAGGCAGGTCCGGGCTTCCGTTCCAGCAGACCGGCGCGTGCGTCTCGTCACCGGTTACGGGCTCCGTGTCCTCGAAGCGAAAGCCTTCGATCCCGGGCCACTGCTGCGGCGGCCAGACCACCCGGTCAACGAGTTCGAACCTGGCCCACCCATCGGGCTCGGCGCGGAGGTTGGCCAACAGGCGATCTCCCGCCTGCACGATAAGGGTGAACTCGCCATCGTCGGGGGCGCAGATGCCCGCCAGACGGTCTTCCGTCCATTCGGCCCAGGCGTAGAAACTGTGCGCGCTGCCTTCGGGAATGCTCCGGTTGTACCCCTGGTTATGAAACCCGTTGCCGCAATGGCACAACAGGCGAAACTTGCCTTCTTCGGGAAAGCGGATCAGCTCAGGTTCCGGATACACCATCGCCTCGTCGGGCTCGCCGGGCTCGCCGTGCGGAATGATCGCCTGCTTTGTGAACCGCGACCAGTTGACCCCGTCCGAGCTGTAAGCCAGTTGGCCGTAGATGGTATCGCGGGCGTGATCATAGATGGCCGGGAACATCAGGTGGAGTTCCGGCTTTCCTGGGTAACGGGTGTAACCGTTGCTATACAGACTTTCGTGCGGCTCGTCGTCGATTACGGGATGATGGATCACGCGGCTCGGGGGCCAGTTTTCGAAGTCTTTGGTTTCTGAATAGGATATTGACCGCCGCCCGGCATAGAACCCCCTCAGATAGGCGCGGTACACGCCCGCCCTTTCGTCGTAGACACACAGGTTGTGGGTGTCGTGCCACTCGTCGAGGATCGGTTTCTCGATTTTCTCCCAGTGCAGGCCATCGGGCGAATTCAGGCCCAGCATTGTTCCGTGCAGGCTCACAGGCAGAACTTCCTCGCCTTCCTTCGCAGCATTTTGCGCGTCGAGCCGGCGATGCGCTTCGTCGCTGTCGAGCTCCTCACCCGGCTCTCCCACACACCACGATTTGAAATACATACAGCGATAACGCTTGTCAGGCGTTTCGTGCGGACACTTTAAGACACAGAAATGCGAAGCCCCCGGACCCGCAAACACCACGTTGTTTGCCGTGCTGCCGTCGACCTCGACAATACCCAACTCGGGCTTGATCCACGTCAGCCCATCCTCGCTTTCGGCATAGCAGATAATCTCCCGCGGCGACTCGTTATTGCGAAGGACCGCATACCACATTCGGTATCGCCCGTCGTCGTCCATGGTCTGAGCCCAGCAGAGCCGCTTTTCCCACGGCCGATCCGCGACAACGATAGGCTTGGTTTTCGTTGCCGGCTCCACCCGCAACTCAACCCCCCGGGGCACGTCGCATTCCAGTGGCTTGCGATCGTCCGTCCACGCGAGCGCACCCACGCTGACAATATCCCAGCTTAATAGCGGCGTAACTTGCATACTTCAACCTTTCTCGGAAAGATTCAATACTTCAAAACGGTGCGGGTGCAGGGCCGGGGTCCGGCATCGGATACCTGGCGAGTTCTTCCTGCAACCGCTTCAAATAATCGTCACGCAGCGCCCGGTGTGCCGGGCTGTGAAAAAGATTCGTCAGCTCACCGGGATCGTTCTCCAGATTGTACAGTTCGCCGTCGTCCAACCGCGGGTAGTGTGTGATCCGGTGCGCATCGGTGTACAGCGTGAAGTTCAAGAGCCTGGCCTCACCGGACCAGTGAGTTGTGAGAGATGATAATTTCTTCGGTCGGCCCGTGCCGCTGACGACGTCCTTGAACGACCTCCCCTGCACGCAGCCCGGCACCGGTGCGTCCAGCAGGTCCAACAGTGTGGGGACGGCGTCCACATTGCTCATCACAACGTCAGTCGCGCCTACCGCGCAACCGGGCCCCGCAACAATAAAGGGGATGTTCAACAGCGATCGACACGGCATCGCCCCTTTGAGCAGGAAGTCATGGTCACCCAGGAAATCACCATGGTCCGAAGTGAACACGACCACCGTATTGTCGCGAAGTCCGTTTTGGCCGAGCGCTTGCATTATGCGCCCGACAGAATCATCAATCAGTGAAACCATGCCGTAGGTTGCTGCAATGATCTCCTGCATCTCGCCTTCTCGCAGATCGAGCGGACGGCACGCCCCGCCGTCGGCGCCCGGCTTCCCCGCGTAAGCCTCGCGATAGTGAACGGGCCGTGCGTCATGCTCGCCGTCTTTCCGCGCCGGTTGCGGAAACGAGCAGCCCTCGAACATGCAGGAGTACGGTTCGGGCGGGGTGAAGGGATGATGCGGGTCGGGGAAACCGGCGTAGAGAAGGAACGGTTTGTCCCGGTGTTTCCCGATGTAATCAACTGCCTGATCGGCGATCCACGTGGAGTGATGCAGCTCAAGCGGCAGTTTGGAATGATAGGGATCCTCGCGGGGTCCTTCCTGCACGTTCTCGCAGAGCTTGTCCCAGCCGTCGCCGACCTGTTCGCGGACCCAATTGGTGTAGGTGCCGCCATGCTGAAAGGCAACGTCGCCGTGCGACAGGCAGAGCTGCACGTCCTGGAACCCGAAATATGGGCCGGTCCAATGATCCATTTTTCCAGTGTGCCAGAGGGCCTGGGATTCTTCGAATCCGCTTTCGGCGGGCGCCAGCCATGGCGTCAGGTGCATCTTCCCGAACGCCGCAGTGCTGTAGCCTTCGCCCGCGAGCACATCGGCAATTGTGGTCTCCTCCGGAGATAGCGGGTAGCCGTTGTTGACCACGCCGTGCGACTGCACCTGCCGGCCGGTGAAGAACGAAGCGCGACTCGGCATGCAGACCGGGTTGTTGGCGTAGTGACTGTCGAACCTCATTCCTCGCGCCGCGAGAGCGTCGAGGTTCGGCGTTCTTGCCGTGGCATTGCCGTAGCAACCGAGGCTGTCCTTGCGCTGCTGATCCGTGTGTAGAATGACCAGGTTCGGTTTCATATCGGAGTTACCGTTGCTTGCCTTCGCGGCCGGCGGAGGTTAAGGGCCGAACGTCGCGCGCGCCTATTATGCCCACTGGCGGGATTGGATTCAAGGGGACGAGGGAGCATCGGACGGGAGGGCCGCGGCTTTTCATCTTGATTTGCAGCTAATCTGCAAATAGAATGGCAGTTCATATAGTGAATATGGCGCGCACTGGACGCCCGCAACTTCATCGCCGTGCATGTAAAACCGCAGTAAGGAGCCACTCGATGCCTGATCCGATCTACACCATCCTGCCCGGCCGCATTCCCTACACCCGCGAGACCGAGGCCCACGTCGTGGTCGTGCCGTACCAGCCTGGAGACGCCAAGCGGCTGACACTGACGGCCACGCTCGGGGACAAGAAGCTCATCAGCG
>Ga0114922_10006351_pt1 | contig 10858 bp, 11 predicted proteins | sample AartaG_FD_100975 | JGI IMG/M metagenome (GOLD analysis project Ga0114922, IMG submission 100975) | Deep subsurface microbial communities from Aarhus Bay to uncover new lineages of life (NeLLi) - Aarhus_00045 metaG | ecosystem: Environmental > Aquatic > Marine > Oceanic > Sediment | place...
AAACCGCTGTAATCAAATATTTGAAAGTTATCGAATTTTGTTTTTTTATATTTTATATCTGATTTATTCCTACCATAAAATTTATCAAAATCGAGCTTACTCTTCTCGATAGCTTTATAATCAGTTCCATACTTCAATAAAAACTTCTCATACTCCTTTAAGAATTCATTTGTCTTCTTTTTTCGACGATTCCAAATTAATACAACCCATCCGTCTGGCTTAAGAATACGTAAAAACTCTAATCTAGCTTTTTCTAAATTAAACCAATGAAATGCTTGACCTGCTATTATAATATCAATATCATTTGATTTTAACGTTGTAGTCTCTGCTGATCCATCAATACTAACAAAATTTGAATATTTGCTTAAGAGTTTTTCCCCTGCCTCTCTCATATTAATATTTGGCTCCACTCCATAGACCAAATTCCCCTCTTTCAGAAAAAGTTCACTCAATATACCTGTTCCTGATCCGATGTCAGCGATTACACAATTAGTGAAAAAGATTTTTCTCTCTCTCAAGAAATTAATTACTCCTTGAGGATAACCGGGTCTATATTTGATGTATCTTTCTACTCTTGAAGAAAACCGTTTTTTCGGATCGTGCTTGAATTTTTTATCAAACATCAAAATGATAAATATAAAAAGAATAAAAAAAATTATTGTTTATTTTTCTATTTAGCATGTTTTTGCTTTATAAGTGTTAATTTCCCACCAGCCATTAATTCGTCTAAATCTTGTTCGCTAAGAGAATGAGTCAATTCGATATCTAAATTTTTGGAAAGGTTTTTTAATGAGACTCTACCAGAGTTAATAGCAGTTAGATCAATCTCAAATCGATCTCCTTGTTCAATTTTATCATAGTCTTCTTTATTCACAAAGGTTAATGGTACAATTCCAAAATTTACAAGATTAGCTAAATGAATACGTGCAAAGCTTTTTACTATAACTGCTTTGATTCCGAGATATTTAGGTGCAATAGCAGCATGTTCACGACTTGAACCTTGCCCATAATTATCTCCTCCAACAATGAAGCCCCCTGCTTTTTCAAGAGATCTATCATGAAAGGATTCATCAACCATATTGAAAACAAATTTGCTAATTTCTGGTATATTACTTCTAAATGGTAAAATTTTAGCTCCAGCAGGCATTATATGATCCGTTGTTATATCATCCTCAACTTTTAGAAGCACTTCTCCCTCTAATTTATCTGGTAATGGATTAAATTCAGGTAATGGTTTAATATTAGGACCTCTTATGATCTCTATCTTCTTAGCTTCTTCAGGAGGTAGTGGTGGCACAATCATATTATCATTTATCATAAATTTCTTAGGCATTTCAAATTTTGGAAGTTTACCGAATTTTCGTGGATCTGTTATCTTTCCCTCGATAGCAGCTATAGCTGCTGTTTCTGGACTTACTAGATACGCATTAGCACTCTTAGTACCTGACCTTCCAAGAAAATTTCTGTTAAATGTTCTTAAAGATACCGCATTGCTTTTAGGAGCTAAGCCCATTCCTATACAAGGACCGCAAGCGTTCTCTAATATTCTTGCTCCGGCCTCAACTAAATAACCCATTTCACCTGAATCAACCATATGATCCACCACCTGTCTAGAACCAGGAGATACTGTTAAAACTGTATTTAGAGCAATAGTTTTTCCTTTTAACATATTTGCACTAACTTTAAGATCTTTTAAAGAAGAATTAGTACAACTACCAATACAAACTTGATCTACATTCAACCCTTCTAATTCTCTTACAGTTTTGACATTCCCAGGACTATGAGGTTCAGCAATTAGTGGTTCCAATTCACTTAAGTTTATTTCGATCGTTTCGTCATACACTGCATCATCATCTGGTTCTAATTGAATCCATTGATTTCCCCTTTCTTGGGCTTCTAAGAATTGCTTTGTTATTTCATCGGAGGGAAAGATCGATGTTGTAGCTCCCGTTTCTGTTCCCATATTCGTAATTGTACCTCTTTCAGGAACAATTAGTGTTTTTATTCCTGGTCCAGTGTATTCTAGAACCTTATTTACAGCTCCTTTTACACCAATCCTCCTTAAGACTTCCAAAATTACATCTTTAGCAGATACAAAATCAGGGAGGCTTCCTGTAAGATATACGTTTACTATATTTGGCATTTTTAATCTAAAGGGCTCTCCTGCGATGGCAGCAGCTACATCAAGTCCACCAGCTCCGATTGATATTGATCCTACACCCCCTCCTGTAGGTGTATGGCTATCACTTCCTAGTAATGTTCTCCCTGGACGTGCGAATCGTTCAAGATGCAACTGATGACAAATACCATTTCCTGGACGTGAAAAGAATAAACCATACTTCGCCGCAATACTTTGTAGATATCTATGATCGTCAGGATTCTTAAAATCAGTTTGCAATGTGTTATGATCAACGTAACTTACAGATAATTCTGTCTGAACCCAAGAGACACCCATAGCTTCAAATTGTAAATATGCCATCGTACCAGTAGCATCTTGAGTCAAGGTTTGGTCAATTTTTATTGCAATATCTGTTCCTTTCTCCAAGATACCATCAACTAAATGTTGTTCTAAGATTTTTTCTGTTAAAGTTTTTCCCATTTTCTTCAACTATTTTCTATATTTATGCATCTCTGGATAAAAAAGATACTAAAATAATTAAAATTAAAATACTATTAAATTTTTCTTTTCGATTTCACCCACTTTTATCCCTTTTTGCGTACTATTTTGATACTTATCAATTAACTAAGTTAACCTATTTAAGGTTTAGATAATTTTCAAAATTAAGTTTTTTTTAATTTAATAGGTTGAATAAAATGAGAGAAGATTTAGAATCACTTTCTAAGCAGGAATTGATGGATTATGTTGAAGATATTTCTAAAAACTGGTTAGCTATAGATGGTACGTGGTTTCAAGCAGTTGAAACGGAATATGGTCTCGAAAAGGCTTTAGAACTTGACGTTAAGCAATGGAAACGCTTTACAATTATTGAAGCTAAAAGAATTATGCACAGGTTTAATATTTCCGAAAATGGTGGCATTCCAGCTTTAATGAAAGCTTTAAAATATCGAGTATATGCAAATATTAATATACAAGAAATTCTTGAAGTTTCGGAAGATAGATGCGTGTTTAGGATGATTGATTGTCGTGTTCAATCTGCTAGAAAACGTAGAGGACTTCCAGATTTTCCCTGTAAGCAAGTTGGTGTTATAGAATATGGTTTATTTGCAAAAACCATAGATCCTCGAATAGAAACAAAGTGTATAGCTTGTCCTCCAGATAATCACCCAGATGATTATTGGTGTGCGTGGGAATTTACTATAACATCTAATTAGAATTTGTAAAAGGATACAAAATATCTTTTAAACTACTTTGTAAAAAGTTTAAAAAGCTACTTATCTTAAAACTTCTAGAACAAGCTTAAAATTTAAAAGATTTGTAAGTTTAACAAAGATATCGAACAATAAATAGATTCTTAAATTAAAAAATTGATGTTATATGTCTGAAGAACATATTAGAGGCCAAATTAGCGCAAAAGAGGATGAGATAACTAGAATTGAAGAGGATGCTTCAAAAAAAGACGCATCTGCTGAAAAAGAAATTGAGGAAGAATTTGATCTTAGAATTGAAGAAGCACAAACAAAACTCAATGAAGAAGTACAATTACGTGAAGAAGCTATTCAAAAAGCAGAAGAATGGACGCAAAAAAAGAAAGAAAAGCTTTCATCCGCCAAAACTGCTGATAAAGCACTTGCTCAGTTAAAAAACGAAAAATCAAAAGCTTTAAACGGTAAATTAAAAGAAATTGAAAACGAAAAGAAAAATAAGATTAAAGAAGTTCAAAGCGAAATAAAGCAGTTAGAAAAGCAAATAGTTGCCTTAGATAAAGCAAAAGCAAAAGAAATTACAGAAGAATAAAGTCTTGTACTAATATTCATATTCTTTTTCACAAATTTTTTTAATTTTTTATTTACAATTAATATATTTAATCTAATTGTGATTATATTAACTGGTTTTGGTCCATATGGTAAATACACTACAAATTTAAGTAGTGAAATTGTAAAAAAGCTTCAATTCGATAATGAAGCATTTCAGATTAGAAGAGAAATAATACCTGTAAGTTGGAAACAGAGTATTAAATCCTATAAAACTCTTTTATCAGAATTGAAATCAGAACCTGATTTAGTAGTCCTTCTAGGTATTCATTCAGGTGATAAGATTTATCTTGAAAAATTTGGATGGAACTTCAAGGTTGGTGATGATACAGAAAAAAAGTTTAAATTTGGACCAATAAAAGTATATTCTCCTCCTTGGATTAAAACAACGTTAAATCTTAATAAAATTTACTCGAATCTTGAAGATAAAACAAAAATTTCAATATCTTACTTTCCCGGATTGTATTTATGCAATTATCTCTATTATTGGGCGCTCTCTCTTTCAAAAAAGGAATATCCAGTTATCTTTATTCATATTCCAGATAAGGGAAACATTTCTGAATATGTTCAAAAAGTTAAGATGATATTAAGATCAATAATAAAGATACATTTAAAGAGGGATTTATACGTTTAATGGTAATTTTTGCCCTCTATCATTAATAATATCTTTCAATATTTCGGGTTGGAGTCGTAGCTCATCGTAAACCCACGATAAGTTTTTCATTTTAGAGTTATATATTTCCACTTCTTCTTCAAATAACTCCATCTTTACATTATTAAAACTATAATTTTATTATAATCCAAGAGATTCAAATATACATATTTACGTATGTAATATCTAAATAATATCTAAAAAAAGCATCTTCAAATCACTTCAAAAGTAAATCCTGATAATTTAGTTCTAAAAGATATAAAAATTAAGGTCTCAAATATTTTTTTTGAATCTTTTCAAGATCGTACATTATATCTTCTATTGGCCCCCCATCTATTACTTTATGCATTTTATTAATCAACTCTTCAGGGAACATATCGAATTCACCAATAGACTCTCTGTAATCTTTAAATTCGCGTGACACTTCATATATATCTGAACTTCTTTTTCTATCAAATTCTCTTGTTACAATCTGTATAAAAGATTTAATTAGATCGTTACAAAATTCATTTTCTAATTGTTCAGCGGTATAATTAATGTCAAATATCATATGGTCATATTTTTTATTTACATTTTGGATTTCTTCTTCTCTTTTTGCGTTAATCTCATCTATTTTTGGTTGTAGTTTTTTCTTTTTTATATCTAACTCTTTAAGTATAGACTTCAACTGATCATCCATAATAGTTTTTAATAAAGGACATTATTTAAAGATTTGATAAAATCTTAATACTGCTATTTATTTAAGAATTTAACCAATCAAAGTTTTTGATAATATTAGTTAACTTAGAGTTAATATGCCTAAAAAGATTGTCATTCCAGAACCCGAGCCAGGGTTAAATTTTATTGATGTTCATTGCCATTTGCCTTTTCACCGTCCTAAAAACGATCGATTACCCTCTGATAAAGAACAGTATTTGAGTTTTTTCAAAATGGGGGGGCATTATTTAATTACTAGCACAATAGACATGCAAACACTAAGTTTAACTTTAAATTTTATGAAAGAATTTGATAAAAATTTTGGTTTTACCTGCGGTTGGGCTCCACAGACGGTGACTTATACTCCCAAAAATAAATATGTTAAAGAGTGGCAAGAATGGGTTAATTATATTGAAGCAAATCAAGAGAAATATTTAGCTATAGGAGAAATTGGATTAGACTTCCACCACGCTAAAATATTAGAGAAAAGAGAGAAACAGGTTGAAGAATTTAGAAAGATAATTGAAATAACACGAAATCTTAATAAACCATATGTTTTACATGTTAGAAATGCTGCTGAGCATGAATTTGATAGACAACATCCAAAACATAGATTTAACAAAAAAGATGGAGCAAATAAAGAGATTCTTAAAATATTAAATGAATTTAAAATAATTCCTCAAAGAGTTTTATGGCATTGTTTTTCTGGTCCAGAAGAATATGGAAGAAATTTACCAAAACAAGGATTCAAACTTTCTGTACCGAGCTCAGCATATGGTTTTAACAGATGGTGTAGGGTTACAAAATTCTCACCTTTAGAATCATTATTAACTGAAACCGATTCTTATTATCAACATCCATATAAAAGAGGGCCTTTAAATGTTCCCTCAAATGTAAGATATTCGATTGCAGCTATAGCATATTCTCATAATATACCTCAAACACTAGTAAGTGAAAAAACAATAGAGAATGCTATAAATTTCTTCAATTTGAAAATTGAAAATTAAAAACTTTTTTATTAGAATTAATTAAATTCATCAACTATCAAATTATTTTTAAAAAAAGCAGATAGAGATGAAAATGTTGAAGATTCTAATTACATATTTCTCAAACACAGGAAATACAGAAAGGGTTGCTCAAAGTATTAAGGAAGGTTTAGAAGGTCAAGAGATCGAATTAAAACCGGTTAAAGATATTGACCCGTTGTGTTTAAAAGATTACGATTTAATTTTTTTAGGATCTGGTATATATGCAAGCCGTGTTAACAAATCACTTTCAGATTTAATAATTGCTGCTCAAGTATTACCTCAAAATTTTGTGTTCTTTTGTACTCATGCTAGCGTTAAAGGGTATCAAGATGGGTTCAAATTAGTTAAGAGAGCGCTTAAGAAAAGTAGTTCAAATATTTTAGGCGAATTTGATTGTATGGGTGATAATATTGGGATACCGGAAGCAACAATTAAATCAATGTTAGAAAAATTACCTCCAGATAAGAGAAAAGAAGCTGAAGAACATCAAAAAAGGCTTAAAGGACGGCCAAATGAAGATGACCTTGAAAATGCGAAAAAATTTTCTAAATCAATTATTAAAAAGCTATGAATGATAAATTTAGAAATTGAAAGAATTCCTTAACTAATACTAAATTTAGAAGGTTTTAGGTGAAATACAGCGTTCGTATCATAAATAAAACCTTTTAATATATTTAAAACTTAATTATATATCTTTATATACAAGATATTCTACACCATTGAAAAAAAGGTTGTATTAAAAATGGATATAAATTTGCTAAAAAAGTTAGCAGAATTGAGAGATGGAGAGGGAGAGAGAAAACCTTCCGATGCTTTAATATTAGCAGAAGCTTTAAAACAACTTGCTGAAGAGAATGACGAAATAAAAGAAGAAGTAGAAGATATGGAGGAAATTATTGTTCAATTTGAGTATACAGATGTAGACTATAAATATTGGGTAAAGGTTGGTGAAGGTTCAGTAGATTATGGTGAGGGTGAAGCAGAAGATCCGAGTGTTACTATGAAAGCGACGGGAGCTACATGGACAGGGTTAGGAACAGGGGAGATCGACCGCACAGGTGCTTATATGAGTGGAGAATTGAAAATTGATGGTGATCTTCAAGCTGCAATCTCCTATGGAGAGATTAATGGAATAATGCGAGATACATTAAGGGAACTTTCAGGAGAGTAATATTTAAAATTTCAATCTTTAATTTTTTAATTTTTTAATTTTTATTTAATAAATAAATAGTTTATGATTAAGTTATGGAAAAATTCCTCGTAGTTCAATTGCTTTGGCAATCCTTGATACTGCGATAACATATGCCGCTGTACGGAGCGATATATTTCTTTCCTTCGAAAGCGTATATACAGCTTCAAATGCTTTTAATATGATCTTTTTTAATTCTTTATTAATCCTTTCTAGTTCCCAGAAATATGCACGAATATCTTGTACATATTCAAAATATGAAACGCACACGCCCCCTCCATTTGCAAGAATATCTGGAATCACCTTGATTCCCTTATCAAGTAATATTTTATCTGCTATAGTTGTAACAGGACCATTCGCACCCTCTAATACAATTTTACATTTAATTTTATCCGCGTTATTTTGCGTTATTTGATTTTCGAGAGCTGCCGGAATTAAAACATCACATTCAAGAGTTAATAATTCATCATTTGTAATTAATTTATATTTCTTATCTTCATAATCTTTTAAATATTTACCTTGTTTAGTCCATTCTAATAATTTATCAATTTCTAATCCTTCAGAATAATAAATTCCTCCTGAGATGTCTGAAACAGCCATTATTTTACATCCCTCTTTATATAATAAATCAGCAATCGTACCACCTACATTTCCAAACCCTTGAACCACAATACTCAGTGGTTTCAAGTCAAGTTTTAGTCTTTCACACATAGCCTCAAGTACATAATACAATCCCATTCCTGTAGCAGGTTCTCTGCCCACAGATCCTCCAATCTCAATGGGTTTACCTGTTACAACTCCAGGTACAGATCTTCCTTTGTTCATACTGTAAGTATCCATTATCCAAGCCATGATCTGGGCATTTGTATTAACATCAGGAGCAGGAATATCAATATCAGGACCTATCATATTTATTATTTCAGATGTATATCTCCTTGTTAGATGTTCCAATTCTCTATTAGATAATTTTCTAGGATCCACGCAAACTCCACCCTTAGCACCACCTAAAGGCAAATTCAAAAGACTACATTTCCAAGTCATCCATATAGCTAATGCTTTAACTTCATCTAATGTGACTTCTGGAGAATATCTTATCCCTCCTTTTCCAGGACCTCTCACCGTGCTATGCTGAACCCGATAACCTTCGAAAATCTGAATTGAACCATCATCCATCAGTATAGGGATTGTTACTATTAGTGCTCTCTCAACTCTTTTAAGGTATTCCCTAACATTTGGATCTAACCCTATCTCTTCAGCGACAATATCAATTTGCTTTTTAGCAACTTCAAATGGATTTAATTCCAAAAAATTCACCTACAAAAACATGTTCATTTTAAAAATAGTATAATTAATGTTATGTGAAGAAAATATGATTTTTATACATTATTTTTTAATGGTAAAAAAAATCTAGTGAATATTACAAATTAATAAGACAATATTGAACAAATTGCATTGGGTCATTTGCACAACCACCAGAATCCAAGCTTCCCAATTGATCTAATATTTTTTGGGGGATAAGATTATCTGCAAGCCATAAATCTTTTAAATTCATTAAAGATTCCAAACCTTTTATTTGAATAATATGATTTTGGCTTAAATCAAGTGTTTCCAATTTTGTAAGTGGTTCAAGACCTTTGATTTCTCCAATATTGTTTTCTGAGAGAAAAAGGTTTTCAATATTAGTCAGGTTATATAATCCCTTTATATTATTTATTTCATTTTGTTTTAAATTTAAAATTCTTAAATCTTTACAATTTTCTAAGCCTCTAATTTCTGAAATTTGATTTGTATTCAGCCATAGAGTCTCTAAATTCTCCAAATTATCTAACCCTTGAATTTTTTGAATTTTGTTGTTATTTATATAAAGACTTTTTAAATTCTTTAAATGTTCTACTCCACCAATACTTTTAATTTGATTTCCTCCGAGATTTAATACTTCTAAGTTTTCTAACCTTTCGAGATTTTTAATTTGCTCTAATTGATTTCCCATGATCCATAGAACTTCAAGATTTGATAATCCTTCAAGACCTTTAATTTCATTAATGTTATTCCACGAAAGATCTAGCCTTTTTAATGAATTTAAGTGGTCTAGACCTTCAATTTCTGTTATTTGATTACCTCGTAAATACAATTCTTCTAAGTTTTCTAACTTTTCTAATCCTTTAATTTCTGTTATTTGATTACTTACTAAATGTAAAATCTTGAGGTTTTCTAAACTTTCCAATCCTTTAATTTGGATGATTCTATTACTTCCCAAATTCAATATTTCTAACTCATTTAGGGCTTCAAGACCGTTTATATGCACTATCTGATTCGAGCTTAGTTCTAAATTCTTTAAATCTTTTAATTTTGATAATCCTATTATTTCGTCCATATCCTTTATTTCTAAAAGACCTAAATCAAGGAATCCACCCTTAATTTCGAATTTATTACCTGCTATTTCAACAGATTTCATAAATTTTACGCCGTTATACTTTCTAAGAGATTACAACTTTTATTAAATAGGTATAACTAATTATGTAAATCTTCTTATTTATTCATTTTTTTTCCTAAAAACTTATTTTAAAGTAAAATTTGAAATTAGAAATATTAGATGGTGTAAAACCTTCTAGAATCCATGAAAATGATTAAAATTATAAGGTAAAGAATTATTTTTCTTTTTATGGCAAAAGCACTCTATATGAATGATTCTTATATTAAGAATTGGAATGCTAAAGTAGTAAGTGTCACAGATGATAAATACGTTGTTCTTGATAATACCGCCTTCTATCCTAAAGGTGGTGGTCAACCTTGGGATGAGGGATTTATTATTAAGGAAACTGAAAAATATAAAGTTATATATGTTGGTAAATTCTCAGGTAATATTAGTCATGAATTAGATAAACCAGGGTTAAAAGAAGGAGATGAAGTTTCTTGTGAACTTGATTGGGAACGAAGGTATACTTTTATGCGATATCACACTGCTTCTCACTTAATTAGTAATATCCTTTACAAAAGAGCTAACGCAAAAATTACGGGGAATCAAATTGAGTTAGATAAAACAAGAATGGACTTTTCAATGCAAGATTATTCTCCCGAAAAATTGCGAGTTTTTGTAGATGAGGCAAATAGATTTATAGAGAATGATTTACCGATAACAATTGATTATTTGTCTAGAGATAAAGTTTTAGGAAAACCAGAATTAGCACGCTTAGCAGTAGGATTACCCAAGAATATTAAAGAATTTCGCATTGTTAAAATAGGCGATATAGATGAACAAGTTGACGGTGGAACTCATATCAATCACTTAAAGGAGATTGGTAAAATTGAGGTAACAAAAACAGTAAATAAAGGAAAAGACAATAGACGGATGTACTTTGT
>Ga0114922_10006352_pt1 | contig 10857 bp, 4 predicted proteins | sample AartaG_FD_100975 | JGI IMG/M metagenome (GOLD analysis project Ga0114922, IMG submission 100975) | Deep subsurface microbial communities from Aarhus Bay to uncover new lineages of life (NeLLi) - Aarhus_00045 metaG | ecosystem: Environmental > Aquatic > Marine > Oceanic > Sediment | place: Aarhus...
CGCCTGCCCCTACTTGAGGAATCTTCGATCCAACGGAAGTAGATGGTGGATCAAGATCCATCGAGTTGACCCCTTTTAGGGGTAAGCAGAAGCAGTAAGAACAGGCAACCGTCTACTGCACTAAATGAGGATGTCTGGTGCCCGGTCAACATCCCTACCCGGGCTGCGCCCGTGAAGGCATGCCACCCGCCTTTTCAAAGGTGGGGGCACGATTTGGACGCCGGGATCGCACCCCCACGTCTAACGACGTGGGCCACTCTGCCAGGACGCGCTTATCCGCCGACGTTTTCGGTCTTCTCGATGCAGCGGATGTCCATGGTGGCCAGCTCGTCCAGAACCGGGTTGTAGATCTCCGGCTTGACCGGGATGTGGACGCCGGTATCGGTGATCCTGCCGGTCAGGATCAGCCCGGCCGCCACCGCCGCCGGCAGGCTCACCGTTCGGGCCATCGAGCTGTCGCCCTCCGGCTGACCGTAGTCGATCAGCGTCGAGGAGATGTTCTCCTCCGGGGCTGAGGGGAAACGGGCTATGAACTGGTGCACCAGGACGATCATGTCGCGTTCGCGCTTCTTGTAGGGCATCTTCTCCGCCATGCGGGCGCAAAGTGTATCCAGCGGGGTGGTCTCCCGGCCAGTGATCGGCAGGGGGTCCTTCGAGAAGAGCCCGAGCCATTCCATCCGCTCGAGCGTGTTGGCGGTCTCATCCATCTTCAGGTAAACCGCGACCTGCTTGCGTACGTTGTCGGGCGAGGCGGCCTTGATCAGCCCGGCGGTCCACTGTGCCCAGGTCATGCCGGTCGGATAGGTGCTCGGGGTCTCGTCGAGCATGCCCAGATCGACGACGGCCTTGAGACAGACGCACCAGCCGGGGTAGCGCAAGGTGCCGCGGTACATGGTCTCGATGCCTTGCAGGCCGTAGAGGTCGATGTAGCCCAGCGAATCGCGGTTGGGATAGGCCTCCAGCTCGCCGATGCCGTCCACGGTGAGCGGATGGTGACAGGTGAACAGCTCGGGGCCGGGGATGTCGATCCGTTTACCGTTCTCGCGGAATCGGCCGGGGCTCTTGCCCGCGGTGCAGACCGCCCGGGGGCTCCAGGAGAACTTGTAACCCCAGGGGTTGTCGTTGGCCTCGGGGGCGGGCAGGCCGCCGCAGTAGGATTTGAAGCTCACCACCCGGCCGCCGCGCCTCTCGACGTCGTGGATGATGCGCATGGCCGACATGTGGTCGATGCCGGGGTCCACGCCGATCTCGTTGAGGATCATCACGCCGGCCTGGCGGGCCGGGCCGTCGAAGGACTGCATCTTCTCGCTGACGTAGGAGGTGGTCACCATCTGCTTGCTGTGCTTGATGCACAGTCCGGCGACCACCGGATGCAGCGGCGCCGGCAGCAGACTGATCGAGAGATCGTGCTCGCTGATCAGGCCCTCCAGCTTCTCCGTGTCGTCGGCCAGCAGGGTCAGGGCGGTTCCATCGGGGTGGCCGGCGATCAGCCTCTCGGCCTTGCTGACCGTTCGGCTGGCCATGGTTACCGTGAAATCGGGCTGATCGAGCAGATAGCGCACCAGCGGCCGGGTGACCAGGCCCGCACCGAGAACGAGAACCTTCTTCATCTGACCATCTCCTGTTTGTCTTGGCTGTTGCTCAAACTGACCGATTCTGCCGGAGGAAACATCCGTAATCCCATTGAGCCGCGAGCTTTAGCTCGCGCGGAGCAGCGAGCAGAGATCACTGCCCCAACCCCTGTGAAGCACCGCGCGAACTGAAGTTCGCGGCTCGCAACGGCGAGAATCGGTCAGTTTGAGCTGTTAGCTATGTATTAGCTACTAGCCGTTAGCTCCCGACGTTTCGATGTTTCACCGTTCGATCGGAGTCCTTAGCACGACCCGTTCGGCCGGCGCGGATTTCTGACGCGGAGCTGACTACTCCAACCAGACGCTCCGTTTTTGCGTTTTTTCGTTTTTTCGTTTTTGCGTTTCACTCGACGAACTCTCCCATGTACCGATAGGGCTCGGTGAGCTGGCCGTGGTAGAGGATCGTGGCCTGTTGCAGTTCCGGCGGCAGCCCGCTAGCCGCCAGGTCGGCGTCGAAGTCTGCCGCGGCGATCGCGGGTATCCAGGGGCTCAGCGACTGGCTGAAGTGGTTGGACGAATCCACCGGCAGCTCACAGGGCAGGAAATCGATAGCCAGCACGACGGGCCCATCCCCGGCGACGCCGCTGCGGGCTTCTCCGGTACCCGGCTCGTAGACGTACACCGGGTCGCCCGGATCGGTGGCCCGCACCATGCACTCCACCGAACCATCCACGTCGGCGGTGAGATCTCCGATGACCCGCAACCGCGGACGCGCACCTGGGGCGAACAACCCGCGGAGCTGTTCGCAGGTAACCAGCCGGGGGTACTTCGGCTCCCAGTAGATGCAGTTCACCAGCAGCGTCAGGTGCCGCACGTGCGGGAAGAAGGCGGCCCGGTAGCGCTCCGGATAGTCGTAATACTCCTGGAGCTCGAACGGCTTGGAGGCGTCCACCCGTTCAACCAGGTGCTCTTCCTTGAACACGACCTTGTAGCACGCGTTGGCCGACGGCGGGACGGCGGGCAGCTCATCCGGCGTGATGTTCTCAGGGTGCAGGAAATCGTAGATCTCTTGGGCACCTCTGGAAACCTGCCCGTACCCCGCCAGGCCGCAGACCAGCGGCCGGATGGCCTCCGGGAGACCGTCGCGCCGGATGGTCTCGCCCAGAGCGGCGATCTCTCGCTTGGCATGGGCGAGATCGTCGTAGCAGTGGGCCGGCTGAAGCCGGGCAAAGGCGTTGTCCACCCCCTCGTGCCGCAGGCGCTGTCCCAGGGCCCAGAGGGTGTCGATCATGCCCGCCAGCCCGGCATACCGCCCGAAGAACACCAGGCGACGGCCCTGGGCGTCGATGATCCGCTCATAGTCGATGAGTTGACATCTCAGCTCCATCAGCCGGCGGAGGGCGGGCATGTTAGCCGGTTGCCCCTTAACGGTATGCGAGAAGTACACGTACGTCTTGCCGGGCTCCAACAGGTCCGGCGGGATCTCCTTGACACCCATAACCACCGGGCAGCCGGCGAGGCCGTCGGCGACGGTGGCGCCGACGCTGCGGTATTGCTCATCAGGAAACGCCCGAATGGGGGAGGACTGGACGCAGAACTCCAGCCCACTCCCGCTGATCAGCCGCCGCACGTCCTCCGGCACCAGCGGAACCCGTGCTTCCCAACGACTCCTGTCCTCTCGGCGAATGCCAATCCTCAGCATGCCTGGCTTCCCATTACACAAGCCGACGCAACAGGTCGGGGTGGATTAACATCAAACAGGCGGGCCCGGGGCAGCCGCACGCCGCCGGGACGCTCGGAAGGCGACACGGGACACCAACTCGTCTCGACCCGCTACACAACTGTAGTAGGCAGGGGTGATCCTAGAAAACGGCACCGGCCCGGTCAAGGGCGGATTGGGGATTGGACCATGGGCAGTTCCGATCACCGGCCGGGACCACCGCCGGCGCGAGAGAACCGAAGTCCGATGGCGGGTTTGCGCACCCGGCTGGGCTCAGCGCCGCAGCAGTTCCGCCAGCTTCAGGTGACCGTGCTTCAAAGCTCGGTCCAGCGGCGTGTGGCCGTTTGCGTCCGTCAATCCGGCGTCCGCCCCGTTGGCCAGCAGAACCGCGGCCACGGTCGTGACCAGGTGATCGACCTCGTCCACGTCCGGGCCGCTCGAAGCCGCCACGTGCAGCGGCGTCGCACCACCGGCGTTCCTGGCATCGACCTGCGCCCCGGCTGCCAGCAGCGCCTCGGCCGCCTCCCGCCGGAAACGACGGGCCGCGCTGTGAAGCGGCGTCTCGCCCAACTTGTCGGCCGCATCGACCTCGGCGCCCTTGGCCAGCAGACGCTCGATGACGGCCTTGTGGTTGCCCGCGGCGGCATGATGCAGCGGCGACCGGCCCCACTGGTCCTTGGCGTTGACCTCCGCCTCACCGGCGAGCAGCAGATCGACCATCACGGCCCGGCCCTTGAGGGCCGCCAGGTGCAACGGCGTCAGGCCATCGGCGTCCTGGGCCGTCAGGTCCGCCTTAGCGCCCAACAGAAGCGTGGCGATCCGCCCGCGAAGCTTCCCCGCCTCGTCGTCGTGCCCGCCGTAGTAAGCGGCCGCGTGCAGCGGCGTGTAGCCGCGATCGTTCCGGGCGCTCACGTCGGCCTGGTGCTTGAGGAGCATCTCGACGGCTCGGGCACGCAAGGCCCGGACGGCTACGTGCAGCGGGGTCTCGGCGTGCTTGTCGGTCGCCCCGATGTGCGCGCCAGCGTTCAGCAGGCGCTCGGCCACAGCCAGCTCACGGGCCAGCACCGCGGCGTGCAGAGGCGTTTGGCCGGATCTGGACTTCGCCTCGAGCAAACCGGGAGACTTCGCCAGCAACTGGTTGACCCGCTCGAGGTCACCCGCCTGAGCCGCCCGGTGAATGTCCGCCGGGGCAGCCGCCAGGACATTGGGAGTCACGCCGGCCGTGCTAAACAGCACGGCCGCAACGATCCAGATCGCTCTTGCGCCGTTCATGATCGCTCTCACCATCTTCGCGCTGGGTGGTGCGCCGCAGTCCGCGCCGCCCAAGTCAAACCCGTCCGCGGCGATATCCTCCGGCCGATCCACCGTCGATTCACCCCTGCGGACCGGTCATCTCACCTTCAAAGACCGCGAAATCATCCAGGTCAATCGCGCCGCTGGGCACGAACTCGAACGCCTCACCGCAAGCTCCTGCCGCCGCCTGGCCGAAGCAGCGCTGGAAGGCCGCAAAGTCGGCCAGGTCCACGTCGCCATCGGGCTCGAAGTCTCCGGTGGGTGTTACGACCTCGTGGATCACCAGCGGAATCGTTCTCTGGTCGGCCCGCGCCAGGTCGTCGGTCACCACGAAGACCGGCTCGAAACTACCCCACTCGGTCGGCGTACCGCCCAACTGGCCGGCGGCATCCAGCGTCATCCCCTCGGGCAGCCCGCCGGGCAGGATGAACTCCAGCGACTTAGCATAGGTCAGCGAACTGCTGCCGTCGTAGCTGGCCAGCAGGTAGTGCGTCCCGTCGCCGTTGGAGAGACCGACGGTGGGGGTAAGCTGAGTGTTCCCGCGGCCGTAATGGAAGCGGATGACCCCCTCTTCAGTGAGCGTCAGGGAGACGTTCACCGGCAACTCACCCGAGTAGGTGACCGCGTCCCAGCGGATGGTGACTTCGCCGGGCACGGTCGCGTCGATGTAGATGTCCGTGCCCATCCTGTCCGTCCGCAGGTCGTCCCATAGGGGGGCAATCATCTTGTTACTGATGAGCTTCTCGGTGCTGTTGCTCGCGGTGCTTCCCGAGAACGATCCGAAATCGATGAACCCGTTGGAGCACACGCGAATGCTGGTGTAGCTGCCGTCATAGAAGGGGAAAGTAAAGGGCAGGGCGTAGGTCCAACTGTCGTCGTCGTCATGCCAGCCCTGGGCGGTGCCGACCGCGTCGAACTGACAACTGCCCAGGTCGGTCTCGGTGTACTCCACGTCGCTGATCACGCTCCACTCCAGCGGCGGCTCGCCGCCGGAGGCCTCGAGTTGCACCGGGCCGTATTCCTGATCCAGGTACCCGTCCGGCAGCGAGGCGGTGGTGATGACCGGCGGTGCGGGTCGGACGGTGACGTACACGGTGGATGTGTTGGAGTCGCCGCCCTCCGGCGGCGTTCCCCCGTCATTGGCCTTGAACTCGAAGCTGTCCGGCCCGGTGTATTCGTCGGCGCTGTAGGTCACCCGGTTGCCCTGGCCGACCAGCGTGTAGGGCACCGACTCGATCGGCCCGCCGCCGGGGTCGGACAGACTGCCGTGCAGAGGCAGCGTGGTAATGATGAAGTCCAGCGGATCGTTGTTCGGGTCGTAGCCGAGTAGTCCGATATCCATGGCTATGCCGGCGTCGGCCACCGCGTTCACGTCCTGCGTCACGGGGGGCCCGATTCCAAGAACGACATCCAAACGGGTGGCCTCTCCCTCAAGCACCACGACATTGGGGATGGTCACCACATCGTACCCCTCCACCTCGAAGGTCAGGTCGTAGGTACCGGCCAGCAGCATGCGGTGGTAATCGCCGACGTCCGGATCGCTGTAAATCTCGTGATCGCGCCCGACGACGACGACCGTGGCCTCCAACGGCTGGCCGGTCTGTACGTCCGTCACGATGCCGCGAATGCCGATCAGGCAGGTCTCGATATAGGCCATCATCGAGTCGCGGTTGTCCTCCCAGAACTGCGGGATTTCAGAGGGGGACGGCTCCTTAATGTCGCTCAGCTCGAGCGTCACCTCGTTGCAGCCCCGGAAGAGGTAGTTCCAGTCCTGCATGCCGCCCCAGATCATGTACCAGTCCGCCCCGTTGGTGATCCCGTGGTAGAAATACGGGCTGCCCCACATGGGCGGGTTGTGCCGCGAGTATTCCTCGCTGATGTAGATGAACATGTCGTCGTCCGGCGTGTATCGAGAGCCGGTATCCTCGTTGTCGAACGGATAGTTCACCACCAGCGCCCCGGTGTGCATGTTGGCCGAACAGACAAAGGTGTGCTCGGCATCCCAGTCCATGATGACGGCGGTCTCGGGCTCGCGGCCCTCGGTGCTGTCCGGGTCGCCGTATTGCGGGAAGTTGCGGTTGAGATCGACCCCGTGGGCGTTGTAGCGGGTGCGGGGCGTGTGCTCGTACCCGTCGGGATTCATCAAGGGCACGATCCACAGTTCGATCTCGTCGATGATGTTCGTCGCCTGCGGATCGGTGCCGTAGTTCTCCAGCAAATACTCGATCAAGAGCATGCACATCTTCGTGCCGACCACCTCGTCGCCGTGCATGGTGGAGATATACTTGAACTCCGGTTCATCCTCCTCCACCAGGACGTTGTCGGAGATGCGCAGGGCCCACAAGCTCCGGCCTTCCACGCTCAGGCCCAGGTCGTAGCGCTTGCAAATGTCGGGGTATGTCCCCTCGTACGTCGCAAAAGTCGGGCCGATGTGGTCATAGTCGGTCCAGTCGTCGGCGGCAACCGGCAACGCCCCAAACACCAGAAGCGCAAGTGCGGTGCTAACTGCCAGGAGACTGCGGCACATTTCTCTTCCACTCCAAAGATGCTCAGGAGGCAAGCGAAGCCCCTCCCTCCAACCGATGGTCCCCACCGGGACCACCCACGGTAGTCGTCCCCTTATTCAGCACCATTCTACGCCACAACACCGGCCCGATACAACCGCCGACTCCCAGGTCCGAGACGCACCTGCGCCGGCCGCAGGCTGCCCGAATACGTTCCGGCAACTAATCCAGCTACCGGCGTCCGCCAAAGCTGGAAAACCCAAAGCGACAAGACGAGACCGGCCCTGCGGAACTTGCCCGCAGACCAGCATTGCCCGTGGCCCCGCACGTTGCCAGACGGGGCGGTTCGCAGCCCCGCCTGAAGAGCGATGCCCTTCCGGGCAAGGAGACCTCGCCTCGGAGGGATCTCACCGTCGCGTTGGGCGCTGAGAGAGTCGGACTCCTTGATGATCGAGGGCAACACCGTTAAACTGGTGTTCGTGATCCTGGGGGGATCATCAAGGAGCAACCCATGCAAAGCACCAACATCAACACGAGCTTCGGTGGAGTCGTTCTGCTCGTCGCGCTGCTGTTACTTTGTCCGGCTGCGACCGGCGGGCCCTGGTTATCGGTTGGCCCCGACGGCTCGACCGGCGTGCAGGACGCGGCGCCGGCCGCCGCACCGCAGGTCACCACCCGGTCGCAGGGAGACATCGGGCTGAGCGTTTCCGTCGATCTCACCGGATTGGTCGTCGAGCCGACCAAGACCACCGACGGCGAGTTCGTCACCGTGGCCTGGCCGGAAGCCTCGATCAGCGGAGAAATCGGTGCCCCCGCTCTGCCGGTAATCCGCTGCTTGCTCGTGGCTCCGCCCGGGGCAACGGTGACCTTCACTCTGGTCGAAGGGCCGGCCGGCGTCGTGGACCTCGCCGCCACCGGGCTGCCTCCGCGAGTGATGCCCAAGCAACCGCCGATCCCCAAGATCCCCGGTGCGCGGGAGAACGCCGTCTTCCACTTTGATGAATCCGCATACATCCTGGACCTGGTCTCTCCCGACGAACGGGTTGTGGTCGAGGAATTGGGCATGGTGCGCGGCCAGCGTCTGTTGCTGTTGGAAGTGCGTCCGGTTGCCTACAACCCGGCCCGGGCCGAGCTGACCCTCTGGCCGCAGATCTCGGTCGAGGTGGCCTTTGCCGGTGTTGTATATCCGGAAAGCGAGTTGAGCCCCCTTCCGGGGCTGCACCGCGTGGTGATCAACCCGGAGGTCTTGCCGCAGACGGCTCCCCGCGGCTCGGGCAACTACCTGATCATCGTGGCCAGCGAGTACGAGTCGGACATCACCGCGTTCGCCGCTGCCAAAGAGGCCCAGGGCTTCACGGTGAGTTCCTGGACGGCCGACCCGGGCACCAGCAGCACCGCCATCAAAAACTACATCGAGAGTCTGTGGGGCGGGGACGATTCCCCGGATTACGTCCTGCTGGTCGGCGACACCGACACGATTCCGCACTGGGTGGGCCAGGGCAGCGGCTCGCCTGACACCGACCTGCCATACGCCTGCATGGACGGGGCCGGCGACTGGTACCCGGACATTGCCCTGGGGCGATTCAGCGCCCGCTCGGCTTCGCAGCTCCAGGCCATCGTGGACAAGACGCTGTATTACGAAGACGGCCCGCTGGAGGACCCGGAGTACAGGAAGCGGGCGGCGTTCATGGCCTCCTTCGATAACTGGGAGATCAGCGAAGGCACCCACGAGTACGTCATCAACACCTGGCTGGAACCGAACGGCTACGAGTGCGACAGGCTCTATCAGCACACCTACGGCGCTACCACGCAGGACGTGCGTGACTCGTTCAACGACGGCCGGTTCTACGGCATCTACAGCGGCCACGGTGGGAGCACCTCCTGGGCCGACGGTCCACCCTTTTCGCAGAGCGACGTGAACAACCTCACCAACGAGAATATGTACGCCTTTATCTGCAGCTTCGCCTGCTCGACGGGTGATTACGCGGACTATGATGAATGCTTCATGGAAACGTGGGTCCGGGCCCCGAACAAAGCGGGCGTTGCCTCCTGGGGTTCGTCCGTCAGCAGCTACTGGGACGAAGACGACATCCTCGAACGGGTGCTCTTCGATGCCATCTTCGACAATGAGGACGAGGTCAAGACCGAGGCCGGCCCGATCTACAACGAAGCCAGGGTGCGCTACCTGGGCCACTTCGGCTCCAGCGGGACCACCCGCAGGTATTTCGAGATGTACAACCTGATGGGCGATCCCGCCCTGCCCTTGCCGAGTGCCTGCTCGGACGCCGGGGGGATCTCGTTGGATCGAACCTCTTACGCATGTGAGAGCACGGCCCAGATCGAGGTGACCGACTGCGGGTTGAACCTGGATGACGGCGTCGTCGACACCGTCGACATCACCATGGCCTCGGACTCCGAGCCGACCGGCGAGACAGTCACCTTGTACGAGACGGATGCTGCCTCGGCCCAGTTCGAGGGCTCGATCACTCTGAGCGGGACCGACGCCGGCGGCGTCCTGCTCGTCGCCGAGGGCGACACTGTCACCGCCACCTACATCGACGAGGACGACGGCCAGGGGGGCTACGACATTGAGGTGACCGACACCGCCGTGGTGGACTGCACGCCGCCGAACATCTGGAACATCCAGACCACCGACATCGAGCCGCGCAGCGCCGTAGTCACCTTCGAGGCCGACGAGCCGGTCCGCGGCATCGTATACTACGGCTTGTCCTGCGACGCCCTGGACGAAACGGCCACCGGCAGCGGCTACTCGACCTCTCCGACGGTGAACCTCGTCGGTCTGGACGACGACACCACCTACTTCTACAGCGTCGAGGCGCAGGACGAAGCCGGCAACTCGGTCACCGACGATGCCGGCGGTCTCTGCTACATGTTCACCACCCCGGAAGTGCCCGACTACTTCACCGAGATATTCGAGAGCGGCGACAACGATCTGGATAACCTCAGCCTGATCTTCACGCCGGACGGCTCGAACGACTTCTACCGGGGCTGCGTCGAGGAGATCGCCGAGCTGCCCACCGACCCGGCCGGCGGAACGACCCTCAGCCTCTCGGATGACGATTATGGGACCTGCAGCCTCAGTGGCGGAGAGACGGTGTCAATCTATGACAACGGCTACAGCACCTTCTTCCCCGGCAGCAACGGGTACATCACCTTCGTGCACGGCGAGAGCGGTTACACCGAGTCGCTGGAACTCCACTTCTCCGGCATACCGCGGATTTCAGCCCTCTATGACGACCTGGACCCCTCTCAGGCCGGAACGGTCAGTTGGAAGCAGCTCACCGACCGGGCCGTGGTGACCTGGGAGAACGTCACCGAGCACAGCGGGTCGAACTCCAACACCTTCCAGATCGAGATGTACTTCGACGGAACGATCGTGATCAGCTACCTGGCCATCGCCGCGACGGACGGCCTGGCCGGCCTGTCCGAGGGTAATGGATTGGACCCGGACTTCTATGAGACCGACCTGTCGGAGATGGGGGCCTGCGCTGCGCTGACCATCGCGTTGCCCGAGGGTACGCCCTGGCGGGTGGACCCGGGGCTGCCAACCGTGATCCCTGTTCAAATCGAGGACGGCGGCGAAACGGTCGTGCCAGGCAGCGAGACGCTGTACTACCGTTTCGATGGCGGGACGTTTCTCACCAGCCCGCTGACCCCGCTGGGCGGGAATCTCTACGAGGCCACGCTGCCGGCCGCCTCCTGCGGCGACCAGCCCGAGTTCTACTTCAGCGCCACCGGCGACGGCGGA
>Ga0114922_10006353_pt1 | contig 10855 bp, 13 predicted proteins | sample AartaG_FD_100975 | JGI IMG/M metagenome (GOLD analysis project Ga0114922, IMG submission 100975) | Deep subsurface microbial communities from Aarhus Bay to uncover new lineages of life (NeLLi) - Aarhus_00045 metaG | ecosystem: Environmental > Aquatic > Marine > Oceanic > Sediment | place...
CCTTTTATCCTTGGGTTTTCCCTAACAGTAGCTGCTGGGTTCATGACTTATCTTTCAGTTGAGGAGCTAATCCCTGCTGCAAGAAAAGAAGGAAAGCCTTATCCTGTTGCAGTCGCTATGATTTTAGGGGGCTTAGCTGTTTTATTAATGATTTCAGTGTTTTAAAATCTTAAATAAGGATGTTTAAATTAATGGGAAAAGAGTGGTGTTACTAATGGATGTTTTACTATGGATAATACTGGCAACCCTTATTAATGGCTTGGTTGCTTTTGTAGGTGTATTTTCTCTTTGGCTTAGTAGAAAATTATTCAAGAAAATATTAATGAGTCTTGTTGCTTTTTCAGCAGGAGCCCTGCTAAGCGGAGCTTTTTTTCATTTATTGCCAGAAGCACTTGAAAATCTTCCTGCTACAAATGTTTTTGCATATGCAATGATAGGCTTTATACTCTTCTTTGTTATTGAAAGATTCCTGCACTGGCACCATTGCCATAAGCACGGAGAGAAATGTGATGTGCATCCGGTATCATACCTAATCCTTTTTGGTGATGGTGTTCACAACTTTATTGATGGTATAATCATTGGAGTAAGCTTTATTGTAAGCGTTCCTTTTGGAATAATCACGACTTTATTAATCATCGGGCATGAGATACCCCAGGAGCTAGGAGACTTTGCAGTGCTAGTCTATGGAGGTTTTAGCAAAGCAAAAGCCTTGATATATAACTTTATTTCACAACTCACAGCTGTTATTGGAGGCATTATTGGGTACTTGTTTTCAACTCGTATCCAAGGAGTGATTCCTTTTATCCTGCCTTTTGCAGCAGGGGGATTCATATACATAGCAGCCTCTGACCTTATACCAGAATTGCACAAAGAGCCCCAACTAAAGAAGTCATTAATCTCCTTTGGATTCTTTTTACTAGGCATAGTATTTATGTTTTTACTTAAATTTTTGTTTGAGCATTAAGAGCATTAAATATGTGTGAATTGAAATGAAGGAACAACAAAAAGAATCTAAAAAGCAGTTAATGGAGTCATTAAGTACAGAGATTAATAACTGTAAAAAATGCGATTTGTGGAAGATAAGGAGCAAGCCTTTGGTTGGTGATGGCTCAATTAATGCAGAAATCCTTGTTATTGGCGAGTCTCCGGGTTATTATGAGGATTTACAAGGCAGGGCTTTTGTTGGAGAAGCAGGAAAGATTTTAGACAAATTACTGAATTTGATAAAATTGGAAAGAAAGGATATCTATATAACAAATGTTCTAAAATGCCATCCTCCAAGAAATCATAACCCTAACAGGCATGAAATTGACTCCTGCATCCCATATTTGTACAGGCAGATTGATATAATCAAGCCAAGGATTATCCTGAGTCTTGGAAAATTTGCTTCAAAAGAAATATTTGATAAATTTAATCTGGAATTTAGTAGGATTAGCGAATTACATGGTAAAATATATGAAGCTGAAACAAGTTTTGGAACAGTGAAAATTATTCCTTTATACCATCCTGCTGTTGCATGCTATCATAATGAGATGCTGGATGTGCTTAAAGAAGATTTTATGAAGTTAAAAAGCATAATAAATAATTAAGATAATTAAGAAATTTTAGTAAGAGGGGTAGGGATGAAAAAGACATTTGGGGGTTGGTTGTTTAATAGAATAGAAGTACTTGGAAACAAGAAATACAACCATTTAGGCTGTGAAGGGGAAAGTGAAGAATTCACCGAGTTTCTATCTCAATTTGTGCCTGAAGTAGGTATGAGAAGGAAAGTAAAATTTACTATAGAAGCACAAGAAAAACCAAAAAGGGTTGAGGAATATAAAGAACTCTTAAATAAAAATAAAGAGAAAGATGATAAAAATTAATTGAAGAGTAGCAAAAAACAAATTTTGTTGTTTAAAAGATGAATAAAATGCAATCCAACTCAAACATCCAAAGAGTAAAAAATAAACTCCTCGTAATGAGCGGGAAAGGTGGAGTAGGCAAGACGACTATGGCTGTGAACTTGGCTTATGCTCTTTCAAAGAAAGGGTTTAAAACAGGATTATTAGATGCAGATATACACGGGCCAAATGTGCCTAAAATGCTGAATCTAGAAAAGGAAAAACTAGCAGTTAAAGGCAATAAAATAATTCCAGTAAACATAAGAGAGAACTTTAAAGTGATGTCCATGGCTTTTCTTGCAGAAAAGGAAAAAGCAGTTATATGGAGGGGACCGCTAAAACACAAGTTAATAAGGCAATTTATTGAAGATGTGGACTGGGGTGAACTTGATTATCTGGTTATAGACTTGCCACCAGGTACAGGAGATGAATCCATAAGTATTTCACAGCTTTTAAACAAGATAACTGGTTCTGTTATTGTATCAACTCCGCAGCAAGTTGCTCTGCTTGATGTTGTTAAGTCAATTAATTTTTCAAGAGAAATGAATATTCCGATAATAGGGCTAATCGAGAATATGGCAGGCGATATATTTGGAAAAGGCAGGGTTGAAACCATTGCCCGTGAGAACGGCCTTAATTTTTTGGGGAGCCTAGAATTAGATAAGAAAATAACAGAGTCTGGAGATAAAGGAAAGCCTTTTATAGTGAATAACACCTATGATATTAGCAAGTCATTCAATAAAATTACTGATAGGATTATATTGCTTAGCAAACAGAAAAAAAGAAAAAACAAGTTCAAAAAAACAAATTCAATAAAAATCAACAACCTCGCCCTAAAGGACGAGGTATGTTGGTACAAGAAAGCATAATCGAGCATTGAGCGAGGTTGTTGGTTCAAAAAAGAAGACCAATCCTCGCTGTAAACAACGAGGTATGCTTTTTTGTAATCAATAAAAGAGATAAAAATGAAATATGACATAATCATTGTTGGAGGAGGCCCTGCAGGAGTCCTAGCTGGCAAGGCAGCAAAACAAGTTAATCATAAATTAAAGGTGTGCTTGATTAAGAAGGATAAAGGAATACCCATAAGATGCTCTGAGCCCTATGTTCTAGGAGGGTATTCTGAATTAAAAGATATAATTAGTTCAGATGATATGATAACAGGAAGCGGAGTAGATTTGGTTATAGATGAAGTAACACAGGTCTTGCCTGACAAAAGAGAGGTTAAGACGAGGGATGGTAAGACATATGAGTATGACAAATTGATATTGGCTACAGGCGCCAATCCCTTTATGCCTCCTGTTCCAGGCAAAGATTTAGATAATGTTTTTACATTAAGGAACCCTAATGATGTTAAGGATATAAGGGGGGCTTTAAAGAAATCAAGAAATATTGCTGTAGTTGGAGGTGGAGCTATAGGGGTTGAACTCGCCGCTGTATTGCGACAAAAGCATAAGAAAATAAAGTTGGTGGAGGCACTCCCCAATTTGATTAGTGGGGCATATGATGAAGATTATAGTAAGAAAGTAGAAAACCTGTTAAAAAAAATAGGGGTGAAAGTTATAACTGGTAAAAAAGTCAAGGAGATAAAAGGGAATAAAAGAGCCAAGTCATTAATTTTAGAGTCTGGAGAGAAATTAAAAGCCGGCATTGTACTGGTTTCTGCAGGAGTAAGATCAGATATAAAACTAGCAAAAGAAGCTGGAGCAAATATAGGAAAATTTGGTATTGAAACAAATGAAAAACAAGAGACCAGTTTAAAAGATGTGTATGCCTGCGGGGATTGTGATCAAGCAATAGATTTTATAACCAAAAAACCAACTCCCTCCCAACTAGCTACAACAGCAGTGTTCCAAGGCAGAGTGGCAGGAATAAATGCTGCAGGAGGAAATGCTAAATATGATGGAGTTGTCAATCCTGCTGTTTCAGTCATATTCAATAAGGCTGTTGGAAGAGTCGGCCTAACTGAGGAAGGTTGTAAAAGAGAAGGTTTAGAGATATTTACAGGAGAAGCAAGTTCTCACACAAGGTATACTTGTCATCCAAACGCTAAAGAAATAGATGTAAAGCTAATCTTTGATAATATGAGTAAGAAACTTCTAGGAGCTCAACTGTTTGGAGGGGAGGAAGGAATAAGTCAGAGGATAAACCTCTTATCATTAGCAATAAAAAACAACCTTACACTTAAAGAGATAGCAAACCTAGATTATTGTGCACATCCTGAACTGACCCCTCTTCCTTTTGCTGAGCCAATTGTAATGGCTGCTGAGGAGGCTCTAAAAAAGGTGTAAAGATAAAAAATAAAACTTGGTAAAAATTTGGTAAAGATGGCATTGTTTTCGTTTCTTAAAAAAGAAAAGAAGTTGACATGTGATTGGTGTGGAAGAGAGATGGAGGAAGCACATCATTTTAAATATATTGGCCATAAGAAATTCAGTTTTTGCTCTGAGGCTTGTAAACAAAGGTTTAGGAAATCAGGCAAGGGCAAAGGTGTTTACAGGGCTTGTCCGAGCTGTGCACTCAGACCCAAGTCATGGGATTAACCAAAAAATTAACCAAGAAAAAAACAAAGGATAGCATCAACCCAGAAAATGAAACTCACAATCGTCTATGATAATAATGCAAAACCTGGCTTTAAATGTGGCTGGGGCTTCTCCTGTTTTATAGAAACAAAGAATAAGAAAAAGGTTCTGTTTGACACAGGGGATAATCCTAAAAAGCTACTCTTTAACCTTAACAAACTCGACATATACCCCAAAGACATTGATATTCTTATAATTTCTCATGAGCACTGGGATCATACTGGTGGAATGTCAGGCATAGTTAATATTAATCCTGACGTTAGAGTGGTTATGCCTAATGCGTTTTCAGAACCAGCAGAAATAGAAGATGACATTTATACAACCGGCCCACTTTCAAATACAGTTATAGAGCAATCAGTAGTTGTTAAGACAAATAAGGGAAACTTTGTTATAACTGGTTGCGCCCATCCAGGGCTTAAAAAAATTTTACAAGCAGCTTCCAAATTTGGAAGAATTTATGGTGTTATAGGAGGGTTTCATGGATTTTTAGATTATGAACTTCTGAAAGATATTGAATTCATAGGTGCTTGCCACTGCACTCAGCACATAAAGGAGATAAAAAACTAGTTTCCTAAGAAGTACAAAGAAGTCATGGCTGGGACTGTTGTGGAGATTTAACCAGGTATTTGGTTTCAGAATATCTCCTTTAGATGAGGGTCCAATTCTATTATTTTTATTTTTCCAATGGCTTTTTTCTCAATAACTCCTTTCTTAACAAGTTTGTCAAGAAGCCTATGAACCTTCACCCTGTGAAACCCTGTTAGTTTTTCTAACTCTGCTTGTTTCACACCTTTCTTGTTCTTTATTAATTCTCTAATCAATATCTTTTCATTAGGTTCAAGAAAATTCAGAGTCAATTTAATATCCTTGTTAATGGTTTTCTTTTCCTTAGCATATCTTGAGACTAAAAAGTAATAAGCCAGACTGCCTATAAATAAGCCGAGAGATGAAAGAATAATTATCATAATAGGGATGGGGATAACACATCCGCACGCATTGTTGTTTTTAATAGCATCAGACACATACAGGCTGCTAAAGGTCACTGTAAATATAAAACCCGTAAGTATGCCCAGCAGCAAAAAAACATCTTTTAGAGGATTATCCTGCTTAAAAATTCTTAATTTCATGGTCTGTTTCACTTTTTGTAACAAAGCTTTATATATTGTTACAATCTATGAAAATGATAAGATTTAAATACTTTTTCAAAGCTTGGATTAAAATAAATAATAAAGATTGATGATGTTAATAGATAATAAAAGAATTATCAGCATATTCGGACTAATTTGTATATTGTTGGTTTTAACTAATGGATGCTCTAATCATGAGATGGGTATAGTAACTATAGATAAGGACGGCTCCTTTGATTCACAAGAATGTATGCAAAGAGGATTAAATGACAAGGTTATTATGCTGGAATCAAAATACTGCGGTCATTGCAAAGCAACCATACCTGATTTTAAGGATGCGTGTGCTGAGAAAGGTGTTGAGCCCATAATATTGGATTTATCTGTTGATGAACAAAGGGTACAGATGATGTCCTATGGCATAAGTATCCAGTTTACCCCAACCTTTATCTTTGGATGTGATTATTTTGTTGGTGTGAAAACCAAGCAGGAATACTCAGATTCTCTGGATAAATTTTTACAAGAGGTGAAGAGATGAAAGAAAAGACAAGGAAAATAGTTATCCTCCTAACAGTAGTAATCTTGTTGGTCTTATTCTATTTTTTAACCAAAAACATTTCACCAGACTACTTAAAAGGATTGGGCTTAACCTTGCCTTTACCTGTTTTCACGTTTTTTATTGCAATTGTTGACGGTTTTAATCCTTGTAATCTTTTTATCCTGACCCTACTGATTACTCTAATGATATCTGTCTCCCACTCGCGAAAAAGGATTTATGCAGTTGGCTACTCATTCATTTTCGTGGTTTACATATTTTATTTTCTGTTCATGGCAGCCTGGTTGAATATTTTTAGATACATAGGATTCATTGACCCCTTTAGGATAACCATTGCAATAATTGCTCTTATTGCGGGTATCATAAACTGCAAAGAATTCTTCTTCTACAGAAAAGGCATAACATTAATGGTTCAGGATAAGCATGTTGGACCTTTGAAGAAGAGGATAAAACATGTGTCTGAAATTGTTAAGAAAGGTTCTATGTCCACATTGATAGGATCATCCCTATTGCTTGCGATTTTTTCGTCACTGGTTGAATTACCTTGCACAGCAGGGTTTCCGATAATATATACCGGTATTTTGACCGGAACAGTCCTTAAACCCAGCGTTATGTATTATGCATATTTACTGCTCTATAACTTATTTTATGTGCTTCCATTAATTGTTATCATAACAATATTTGGGTACGCCTTCAAAGGCAAGCAAATTAGTAAGAACACAATGGCTTTAATTAAATTTATTGGAGGCGCCATAATGATTTTGCTTGGCATCATCCTATTAGTAAATCCTGGCTTAATAACAGGAATTTAATTTTCCCTTTTCTTTTTGTGAAAGGTGCACCATTACCGTGCATTTCATTGCAAGCCCAGTCGCCGCATTCTTTAGAATTAAAGCAGTCCTTTTCTTACCATTACCAATACAACAACTCCTGCAAGAACAAGGATTCCTAATATGATTATGATGGCAAGCCTGAGGTTTTTATCCTTCGGAGCGAGCACATCCCATTTCTGCCTGTTGGTTTTCCACTTGCTCTTGTTGGTCATGCCGATAACAGCAAAGATTAAGCCCAGGATTAGTAGTCCATAGTTCTCCAGGGGGACCCCGACTATGAACCAGATTATTCCCACCCAGTAAAGAGCATAATAATCAGGGGGTGCCTTCTTTTTCTTCTTTATCACGACTGCTAGGAGTCCCAATAGGATTATAAGAATTCCAATTGTTATTATTATCCAGGGCGTGTTTCCCATCTTTAACTTATCCTTGGAGTCCAGGATTTAAATATTTAACTAAAATTTGTTCTCACTCACCAAAAAATAAATCCTTGTTGAGGTCAGAAACATTAACAATTCCAAAACCCTTGATTTTGCTGGGAATATCCTTTAGGTTATCCCCTCTTCTGGCTAATTTTACCTCCCCTTTTTGCTCAAGCTCATTTATGAACCTGCTCAGAACCTTATTAAAGCGATGGGCACGCACATTATAATGATAAGCCTCTCCGTATCTCTCCTCTAATACTTTCTTAATGGCTTTCTCATCATCTTTTATCTCTTCAAGCCTCTTCCTCAGGGTGTTGTCTATTCTCTCAAACCCGCATAAATCATTGATATTGTAGTGAAAAGTTCTGTAATTAAACAGAACATCTGCCTGGCTTGGAACACATGGGAACTGTCTGCAGGCAATAGGCCTCTTATTATATATAATACACATATTATCTTTTAGAAAAGGGCAGTTCTCTCCGTCTAGGGTATAATTAACAGCAATGAGTCTCTTGTTCTTCAAATCAATAAAAGCAACCGAGGGAAGAACCTTTCTACCTGCGTTAATCTTGGCTAATTCCTCTCTAAAACCCTTAACCTCCCAGTCATATAAAGATAGGTGCTGCTCATTAAGCAGATAAGTGATAGGGCTGACAAAAGAGCCAGGTTTAGCACTATTCTCGCTCTGAAAGGTCCTGCAGCAAGCACCGCACCTTAAACAAGTGAATTTCTTGACAGGAGTTGGCATGGGAAGGATTATGAACAAGACAATATTTAAATGTTCTTAACAAAAAAGTTTTTAAACCGTAAATGAACACAAAGCAATACATTCGGGCCCATAGCTTAGTCTGGTGGAGCACCGGTCTTATATGGCCATGCTTCGTGCATGTTTAAGACAGCCGGCGGTCCAGGGTTCAAATCAAGTTTTCAACTCGCTTTGCTCGTAAAACTTGACTAAAGTAGGCGACTCCTAGTGCTTTGCACCGGAGTCCCCTAACGAGATATGTTGAAAACTTGTGAAAGTCCCTGTGGGCCCATTTCGTTCGCCCCGTTGGTGTATCAAACTTGTTTGATGCTCAACGGGGATGAGCGCAGCGAAGCCCCGTTGGTGTATTGAATGTTTTTATTCAATGCGCAACGGTAGGAACGCAGTGGCGCCCCGTTGGTGTAGTCCGGCCAATCATTTCGGCTTTTCGAGGCGAGCAGTAAAGCTGCTGAGGTTTTTGCCTCACGCCAAAAACAGCCGAAGACGTGGGTTCAAATCCCGCACGGGGCATAGAACAAAGTGAGATGGCTCGTGTGGCCCAGAAATTTGTTTTTTAATTTCTGATTGCCGCACAGGGCATACAAAACCTTCAACAAAAAGCAAAATGCTTTTTGAGAATGTTTGTGTTTTCAGACACAAACATTTATAAACAAAACAAAAATCTCAGAGTTTAAATGAAAAGAAGTTCACGACGCTGGAAAAAGAAGGGCCAGATGCGCTGGAAATGGCAGCGTAAGAGAATGAAGAAGGAGAAGAGAAAGAGAGAGGCTAAGAAATAAACCTATTTCTATAAGAGTTTTCTTTTTATTTCAGGCATTTTTTTCCAGGTTGCAAGCTCGCCTTCTCTTACTGTATGCCTGAATTTCAGCTCATTGGGTATTATGATTGTGGTTGTTTTTGGCTTTATCATTACATAGTCTTCTTTAGGTATTTTTTCAAGCTTTATCTCTGTGAGTTTTTTCATTCCTGTCAATATGCTTTGCTCCATCACGCCCTTTATGGTTAATTTTTCCTTTCTGTCCTGTTTTTCATATGCAATTGCATCCACAATAATGTATTTTTTTATTTTTTTGGGAAGGATGGACACTGGCAGGTTGTTAAGAACTCCTCCGTCAACATAATAATCATTTCTTATTTTAAGAGGAGCAAATATGCCTGGTATTGCAATGCTTGCTCTTATCGCCCTGAATAACTCTCCATGATGGAAAACAACTTCTTTTTTTTGGGTAATATTAGTTGCATTGATGTATAAGGGTATTTTTAGTTGCCTGAACTTTGTTACCCCCGTAAACTCTTCTATTAGTTCTTTCATTTTGGTAAGTTTATCTAATCCTAGTTTTGATATTGAGAAATTCAGCACACTGCGAAAAGTTTGCTTAACACTGAATTCTTCTATTTCTTCAGGTGTTTTTCCAGCAGCATAGTAGGCACCTATTATTGCGCCCATACTGCAGCCGGCAATTGCACTAATCTTGATATTGTTTTCTTCCAAAGCCTTTAACACACCTATGTGTGCCAGTCCTTTGAAACCACCACTACTTAAAACCAGGCCTATTTTTGTCATGGATTTTTTGAATGATTATTAGAATTTAAATGTTCTGATTATTTCATAATATTTTTAAAGCGAAAGGTTTATAAAGAGGTTTTAACTCACACAAAACACACATTTTCAGGCGAGGATCTAAACACTGATTCTCTACTAAGATCAGCGCCAGTGCTATATTCATTTTTTTACCTAGAATAAAGATTTTGGGTGGTACAAAAGGTCTTATAGCAATATCATACTCATATCGTGCTTGAATTAAATATTCAAGTATAGTGGTAGGAGAAACGCAACTCTGTCTAATAGATAGTGACGAAAGTTTTAGTTAAGTACTTCTAAACTCAATAAGTGATTGTAGTAATTCCCGTTGTATCTAAACATGTTTTTTGTTTAGATGCTCAGGAATTCTGAAAGAATTCCCGTTGATCCTGCGGGAGATTGCTGCTATTGGGATTCGACTAAGCCATGCAAGTATTCTAGCAATAGATGCGGAAGGCTCAGTAACACGTCGGTAACCTGCCCTATGGTCAGGCATAACCTCGCGAAAGTGAGGGTAATACCTGATAGGGAACAAGCCCTGGAATGGGTTCTTCCTGAAACTCGTGCCGTAGGATGGGCCGGCGGCGGATTAGGCTGTTGGCGGTGTAACGGACCACCAAACCGAAGATCCGTACGGGCCATGAGAGTGGTAGCCCGGAGAGGGACACTGAGATACTGGTCCCAGCCCTACGGGGTGCAGCAGGCGCGAAACCTTTACAATGCACGCAAGTGTGATAAGGGGATCCCAAGTGCTCATCATTGATGGGCTTTTGCCAAGTGTAAAGAGCTTGGCGAATAAGGGGTGGGTAAGACTGGTGCCAGCCGCCGCGGTAACACCAGCGCCCCGAGTGGCAATCGCGATTATTGGGCCTAAAGCGTCCGTAGCAGGTCTTGTAAATCCTTTGTGAAATCGGCAGGCTTAACCTGTCGGCGTGCAGAGGACACTGCATGACTCGAGACCGGGAGAGGTCAGAAGTATTCCCTGGGTACCGGTAAAATGGGTTAATCCAGGGAGGACTACCAATGGCGAAGGCATCTGACCAGAACGGATCTGACTGTGAGGGACGAAAGCTAGGGGAGCAAAACGGATTAGATACCCGAGTA
>Ga0114922_10006354_pt1 | contig 10854 bp, 8 predicted proteins | sample AartaG_FD_100975 | JGI IMG/M metagenome (GOLD analysis project Ga0114922, IMG submission 100975) | Deep subsurface microbial communities from Aarhus Bay to uncover new lineages of life (NeLLi) - Aarhus_00045 metaG | ecosystem: Environmental > Aquatic > Marine > Oceanic > Sediment | place: Aarhus...
AAGATTGGATGGCCTCCCAGTTTCTGAAGTCGCCTTCGGGAGCTCTTTTGTAGATAAGCCAAATAAGTTTCATTACCAGCGAACTGATGAAATCAAGCTTGCTGTAGTCCAGCTTTCCCCTGAAGACACCAACGCTGAATGGCTTGACTTGAGGTGCCTTTTTCAGCATCGGATCTAAAAAGGCCGACAAAAGGTGTCCTTTTTCGAAGAAGGTTAACTTGCCCTCAGCACGTGGTAGCCTTCCCAGCGAGGGGTCCACATAGATTGACATGTCACGCTTCTTGTCCTCAAGAGCCTTCGTCAGTTCTAGACAAGTAAGAAAGAAAACTACTGGTATTCGGCTCAAGACCGCTTGGTGTCTCTCCAAGAGTCTGGCCACCTCTGAGTGCCATTTCCCGTAGAGAATGGGACTGCCTACGATGACGGCATCATACGAGCCAACATCAGTCACATCTCTTGCCAGGTGCACGTCCACCATTGCACCACCTTCTCTCGCGGCTTTTCCAATGACCTCGGCCACCTCATCGGTGGACCCACTCTTGGTACCATACGCAACCAAAATCTTCTTGTTCATTTTGCTTCACCTCCTCAGCCGACCTCCATTTTACGCCAACGTTTCTGCAAGAACAATGGAGAGAAAAAGTAACAATCGTCAGAGGAATGTGCAGCGATAATTCGGAGCATCACACATTCCGTCAAAATGTTCAATCGAAAATGCAGAGGGGAGCAGAGCTTCTCCCCCTTCTGTTTCTATTATGATTTATCCAGTCACCATTGAACAAACATCGGGATGTTTGATTGTCAATGACTATAATTCTTCCACCGGAAAAGAGACTGTCAGCATTATTCCTGGATGCACAAACAGCAGGATGTCTGTGCTTTCATCGTAACATCTGCGTTTAGAAAGGTTGCCACTGAACGAAGATAAGGATGTTTGCCCTTCCGCGCGTAATCTGTTTATAATAATTTTTTGTATCAGGCTATAAAGCCGAGTTATACTGATAATACTTCGATCGTTATTAACATCTATATTTATGATGATACTAAGCAAGTCCGTTAAATCTAACATCAATGTCAAATTGATAATGCATGGAAGGAATTGGCCTGCCCCCAAATAGTGTACCACTCAAAATGTTAGAGTTCCCGGATCCAGAACCGGCAAGATAGCCACGGTTACCACTGTGCGAAGAAGCCCCCTAAAAAGGTCCGCTTCAAATCACGCCTAATAATTAGGGGTGAGGCAATTATGTAAAAAAGGAACCACTTTCAGAACAGGCTACTCGTCCGGCATTCTACCTGGTCTGGTCTTCCGGAGGCGGATTGCCACCAAGACGCTTCCCGTTGAGCGCAGAATACAATGCCTGAAAAGGGCAGTAGCAAGCCCTGATGCGTTCGCTACCTGCCGTCCCAGACGTGTCCCACGTGCTGGCAATCTACACCCGAGATCTTCGCGACACTCGCGGAGGCGAAGATACTCATCGAGTGGCGATGGAAGGAGTATATTGAGTTCCGGCCACACTTGGCCAGGGGCTACCGGCCGCCGGCTCCAGTGGCCATGATCCCGCTCACAGATCCGGAGATCCTAACATTTTAACTGGTACACCATTTGGGGGCAGGCCAGGATCATCTGACTGGGGAAACAGCGGTACGAGTGAACTGAGCCACCCAACCACATGCAGGACCTGCGAATAGATGGTGTCCTTCTGGAACACCGCTCTGCGACTCTTCCGCCCACTTCCCTGCGACATACCAGCGTTGAGCACAAACGGTCCCAATGATAGGAATGCATCGTTGTCCAGGGCGTTGCTGATATGACTCCTGTCAGCGCCACTCCACTCTGCCGTTATCTCTGAATCGATGCCGACTATGAGCGCTGTAGGCAGAAGCGGCATTATACCCATGTTCCTGGTCATTCTTCCAGCGGACACAGATCCTTTCCTTTCACCTGGGAGGTACAACCCCTTTAGCTCGAGAATCTCAGGTTTGAGCCACGGGCGATTCAACGTAACCGCCAAGCATTTGAACCTCAAGGACTGAAGCATCGAATTAGCATCAAGTGCCACCGATGTGACCCTTCCCTGCGCACTACTTGTTTGCCAAGACATGGATTTCGGCTCTTCCTTCACTGATCCTATCACGCGAAAACGACAGTCTTCCGAGTTCGGCCGAGATAAATCCAAGTCAATGCTCTGAAAGCGACCGCACTGATTGGTATCATACCAGTCTTCAGGCACAGCGGAGACGGGACGCCACTCGCCCGGAGTGCCACCCATATCTGTATAGCCACTGAGATCGAAGCTTTCACGCGCTGAAGCCAGCACTCTCCTCGTGTATGAGAGACGTCTATCTTCGGCCCGTGCCACGGCACTCTGAACGAAGTAGCGATAGAGATCCTCCATAGACTTGCCGCTTGCTGAGTAATACCTGGAGAACCTCGGTAGAGGGTCGGTGAATCTCCGGAAAGCGTAGAGACTGCCGTAGTCTCCACGGGGATTGCTGCTTGAAAAGGCGTTCTCGTAGTCAGATGGATTCAGTGTCACGGGGAGTGAGTTCAGTTGCAGCACCGGTCTGTCATCCCGACGCCGACGAGTCCCCTGCACTGAAGCGTACGGCTTCGCCAAGGGGAGACTCCTGTCTGGCTCCCAGAGTTGCCTCCCCACGGCGGACGTCAAATCAAACACAGACCTGCTCCCGATCCCGTCTGGCGGACCAGCCTCGCGGGTTCTTAGGAGGACCCATTAGCAGGGTGAGACCGTCCCAAGGAAAGACGAGTCGTCTCTGGGAGACGCCATCAGACGCGTCAATACCGCCTGCCTGCCGTCACGCCGGCTACTTCGGGTCTTCTGGAGGGCTTGCTGGGACAATCTCGCTAATCCAGGCAACAATCTGTATTCCCGGAACCTTCAAGGCGCCACCATCGAAAGTTGAATGGAAATAGTCATCCGACCGGCTGTGTGAGTATCTAGCACTTACACTGAATGGGCCCCAGCCCACGCGAACCGACGTGGAGATAGCGCTTTCAACGTGCCTTCTGTCTTCGCTGCTGAAATCAGCCGCGATTTCAATATCGCGGGCAACGACGAAGGCTGTGGGAATGAGCGGCAGCAGTGACATCGCATTACCTTCCAGCTTACCATTGGATATCCCGTGTTTGCCCTGGCTGTCCATAAACCAGCTTCCCATCCTGAAAATGGCCCCGCGAAGCCAGGGACGCAAGATACGCACGACTCCCAGTCTGGCCGTCAACGTGATGCTGCTAGCGTCCATGTGGAAGTTGGACGAACCCGAACTGCCGCTGACGGATCCGCCCACACTCCAGAGACCAGCGCTCCACGATGCTCCCCCGCCGTAGGCAGTGTAGTTCGAGTGCGCCTCTGCGTCCAAGTAGGCACTACTCAGCGTCAACGTGGAGAAGTTCACGACTGCCGATTCCTCGTACCAGTTCGTTGGCAGCGCGCATGCCATATACCACGGTTCGCCCCCCGCCAAACTGGGTGCCATTCCACTCTGAGGAGCCACCGCCTGCCGGGCATCCTCGAGCACGTTCCGTATCGCTGAGTTGATGCTCGTGTCTATGGCCGCCAATGCCTCTTCTACCTCGGCGGCGCCCTGAGCGCGCCAGGTTGAATATGCTTGTCGCACTGCGTTTCCAAGCGGTGGTTCGTTTGCCTGCCACTTCCTCTGCTCATCAATCTTGCTCAGATCATAGCCCAGATAGGCAGTTCGATATGCGCTCACTGCGGCGGTGTACGCCACCTGATTGTCCAGATAGGCCTGGTAGATGGCCGAGTTCCTGTAGGCTGTAATCTCATCGCCGCGAAAGTCCTTAATCGTCGTTGACTCGTTCAAGAAGCGATGCGCCTGTTCATAGATCTCTTGTTGCTGTGGGTCTGTCGTCACGGCTGAGTTTGCCCCATCGACAATACCGCGATAGGTCGACGATAGAGTGCTTGAACCAGGTGCGAACTCAGCTTGAACAGCCGGGACAACGTCTACCATTCTCGAGAAACTCTCAGCCGTATTGAGGTCCCCATTTGGATTCGCTGGCGTTGCAGCATTGTCAAAATCATCTGGGTTCAACGGTTCGTTCTTGGAGAACTGTACAAGCGTTGTTGCTCTGTCAAAAGCGGCCGACATGCCTGACGGAGTGTGTGTGACGGCCTGGTACAACCGATCATACAGTGCTGCCAGTACTCTCTTTTCATTCTCTTCGTTCATAATATCTCCTCCTGTCCGTACCCCGGCACTGACTCCGGAACGCTAGTATACGGTTTTGGCGCCCTTCTCTCGTCCTCTCAGCCACCATACCACCCACACGGGTTGTACTACATTGCGCTAGAAGTGTAGTACTCCATCGGAGCCCTGTCTATTCTCCTAATGGACTATTCTGGGGAAGCCTGTTCATTCTCCTAACGGACTATTCTGAGGACGGCTCCTGGAGATACACTGAACCCACAAGAGCGATCAGGCGGCCAACGAAATGAGTGTCACTGTGGCGAAGAGCATCCGGTCACCTGGGTGTACAGCTACTAGATCATTCTCTCAAGCGGGAGTAGCACTTGAAAAAGGAACCTTATTGTCCCGAATGAAACAGAATGAACATCTGTTGCCTAGCTTAACAAAATACTACTTTGTTACCATCGGACAGACATCGGGATGTTTGATTGTCATTGACTTAAATTCAAACGGAGAGGAATCTGTAAGTATTTTGCCGTGTTTAGTTCGTCTCGACGGCTGAACGAAAGTGGTGATGTTTATCCACTGATGCGTAAAAATACTTGATACAATGGATTGTTTGTGGATCTGAATTGATGCCGATTAGTACTTCTGTTACTATGAATTGTCCAATAAGATCTGGATAAGGGGGTAAAGCAACATGAAAGAAAAAGAATACGAATGTGTCGAAGTAAAACAGCACAAGGATGTCGGCAAAACAATCGCGGAATATCATAAGAACGGCTGGCACCTGCACACCTACCAAGCTGCTGGCTTGTCCGGAGGACCAATAAGATCATTCGTCAATCATTACCTGCTATTCGAGAGAGACAAGTAGTGCTGGCCTAAGTAATCATCGGGATGTCTACATGGGAGTAGGCATGAGAATAACTTCCCGTTCGAGATGCATGTCACAAGATGAGTGATTGTTCAATATGCGTAGTTAGGGTTGTCGTCGTTATCTTCGAAGTAGCCCATTTGTCTGACTTGTCTTTAGGCCAAACGTTGCCATTTAATCACGGCTATGTTGGCTCTTTTACCTACGGACACTTTGATTCCATTCGAATAGCCCTGTCAAGCAATTCTATACTTGGGTGTAAGGCAAGTTCTCTAAGCCTCAACTAACCTGGGTCAGATCAGCGACTTCGGCTTCAGGATCTTCACACCGACAAACGGAATAAAAGGAGCCATGAAGTAGAATCTATCCTGATCTGCTAGCTATTGTATTTTTCTGGTGTGACGATTGAAGCCTACCTTTATGATAGGCGTTTCTTTTTTGCTTTTTTCTTAACTCCCAGCGGAGGAACGATAAACGTGCTAGTTCTTGAAATTTCACCTTATGACTTTTTGTTAAATGAGAGAAAAAAGGAACGATTCTCGGATTGCACAACCCGGTTTCTTGTTGATTCCGCTGCCTGTGTGAGACAGGAAGGTCCATGGCTTACTGTAGTAGCCGCACGCCCAGGTGAGAGGGTAATTCCAGCTGACTTGACAATGGCAGCTTTGTGGATTACAGTGAACGTCTCCGTATACCATCAGAACTCAGCCAGACCCGACCTCTGGACTGAGGACGCAAGTCAGGAGGTGGGCGGTGGAGGATGCAGGGGCACCAGAATCGTCTGATTGAATCGGCGGTGACTGGTGCCCTTATTGTTGTACGATATTTGTATAATCGAGAAAAGGGGTTGATAAGAATATGAACAAGAATATTGTGGTCTGTTACGATGGTACTAACGCAGAGTATCGTAAGTACAACACAAATGTAGTAAAAACATTTAAAGCGATTGAGAGAGATGATTCTCAGGTTGCTTTCTATGACCCGGGTGTTGGAACATTCAGTTTCTTTGGACGTAGACTTGGTAGGTCGATCGGCACGTTGCTAGGGATGGCATTCGGTTACGGAATTCGACAGAATATCGAGGACGGGTATGAGTATCTCATGAACACCTTCAGGCCGGAAGACAACGTATTCATATTCGGGTTCAGCAGAGGGGCGTATACGGCTCGTGCCCTGGCCGGAATGATTCGCCAGTTTGGTATTCTGCAGAAAGGCAGTAAGAACCTGATACCCTATGTGTCTAAAATGTACTTCAAACAGGATAACAAGAAGGATTACTCCGTCATTAAAGGTTTCAAAAAGACATTCTCCAATGTCTGCAAACCTCATTTCATTGGTTTATGGGATACAGTAGGTGCGCTGGGACCTAATCTGAGCAAAAGGTTCCCTGACCTCAAATTGAACCCGGATGTGAAATATGGCTTTCAGGCGATTTCTGTTGATGAAAAACGAAGACCTTACAAGGTAATTTTATGGGATGAGAGCTGTAAAAAGGATACTCAGGTAATCGAACAGGTCTGGTTCCCCGGAGTCCATTCAGAAGTAGGTGGGGGCTGTTTAAAGGATGAGTGTTCTCTCCCTGATATTGCCCTTGTCTGGATGATGGACAAAGCATCTCAGTGTGATTTGAGGTTGAAGGACGGCTGGCAGGATGGCTTGAATCAAGATGCTGCGGTAGATATGCATGACTCCAGTACCTCTTTCCCTTGGTTTATCCCCGGGCTACGAAAGCAACGAGAACTACCAGACAACGCAATGGTACACCAGAGTGTTATTGGCCGAGCGGAAAAGAGAGCCGATTACAGTCCCAAGTTGCCGGATAATAAGAGTATTGTTTCTACAGACAGTTATACGAATATTGGCTAACACGTCAACACCGACTTCTCGGTATGTATACACAGAATAGTGGCATTTGACACAGTGCTTCTGAACTAACAGGAGGAGGAGATATGAGCTCAGTATTGGATTGGTTTCTAGTATGGTGGCTTCGTAGTGGTCGCTATGGCTGGTCGAAATTGCGTCGCAGGCTATTTGAACATCGATATCTCAAGAAAGAGCTTCCAACAGCAAACTCATTGAAAGAAATCGAAGAATGCTTGAAAGATATCAAATGGACAGAGGATGGGCTATTGCACCTGTTTGACTGTATCAGTTATCCACAGGTGACATGGGCTACGAAGAAAGATGACTGTGATGGCTTCTCAGTTTTAGCTGCGGAACTGCTAAACCAATGGAATGCTAATTCTAGTCCGGTCTTAGTTACCGCTATAGTCCGACCGGTTCGGAAGAGCCACACTGTGTGCGCGTTCACTGTGTCCGAAGGCACGCTGTCCTACTTTGACAATAGCATCCTGCACGGTGATGAGTGTTCGACCGTCGAAGAGGTTGTCTCCAATATCACCAAAGACGTTCAGAGAGTGGTCTGCTGGGACGTCAGGGACCCGGTGACGTTCGAGAGACTCGAGTTCCACGGGATGTGAATTGGACAGGTAGTTCTAGATGGCTAGGTAGCACTTTAGGGCATCGACAAACCTTCACTAGAGGACTAAACTCTGTTTCCATGTTGTAACTACATTCCGCACGCCCAGGGGTTTCGTGAAACATGCCGATGGTTGGCCTATCTTGCCCTGTTTCTACTCCAAACTCTTGTCCACAGCCATGGTCGGGGGGAGGACGACAGTCATCGTCCGAACCGTGGGGCGCTCGTACACCCCAATTGAAAGACATGCCGATATTCGTGCAGTGGTGATTAAAACTCTTTTTAAACACAGAATAGCATTGAGGCCCCTTTTCTGCCTTCACAACGAAAGTGCACCCTGGCGTAACCATGCATGTGTTGGGTCAAGTATACGGACCTCACGTGGCACACAATCGACACTGCCGGTCATCCTATCAAAATGTTGCTGTGTTAGGATTGTACGAGGACGTGGTCCTGCAGTTGGCTGCAGGTTCAGGGGTTGGAACAGCACATCAAGTGAAATCTGGAAACGTCTCCACCTGCCGAAGAGATAATGACGAGTTTTACACCAACGGCCGCACAGACGGTCAAAAAGAGGATTGGTCGCAGACCGCTTGGGCAAATCCTGTACGAGGGCGGATCCATCACCCGCGAGCAACTGGATAATGTACTTGAAATCAAGAAGCACAAGCAAGGCAGGATTGGCCAACTGCTTGTCGAGCAGGGCGTCATCACTCACTTCGATATTGCCGAGGCGCTCAGTAAACAATTAAAAGTGCCGATGGTAAATCTCAGCACCTGCATTGTTCAGCCTCAGGCAATTTCGTTTGTACCGGAATACTACGCTGTAGATCACTGTCTGCTCCCACTGGAGTTCCACGAAGGCGTCCTGTCTGTCGCGATGGCCTTTCCGGACGACATCACGGTGATTGACTCCCTCCGTGCGCTAGTCGGGAAACCAATCAGCGTGGTAGTTGCATCACAACCTGATATTGAACGGGCTATTAGAATCCACTACAGGAATGATATCAGCCTAGATGATGGGGACATCTCAGAACTTGAACACCAGGTTAGTCAGATGGACATGCTTGATACCCCTGACCCGCATGATGTCCAGGTGGACGTTGATAGCGCTCCTGCAGCCAGAAGTCTTACTATGATTATCGAACAGGCAGTGATGGAAAGAGCCTCTGATATACATTTGGAGCCTGTTGACGATGGTCTGAGAATACGGACTCGAGTTGACGGCATAATACGTGACACTCACTTTCTACCAAAGGCGGTACATCCCCGACTTATGGCTAGAATAAAAATTCTGGCGAACCTTGACATTTCTGACCGCAGACGTCCGCAGGATGGACAGTTCTCTTTCATGATTAGAGGAGACCAAAGGATTGACATCCGAGTGGCAACCATAGGAACAGTCAGAGGTGAGAAAGCAACCCTGCGCATTTTGGACAACTCCCTCCGTCTACTGACGTTGAGCCAACTAGGATTTGCATCGGATACGCTGGCACAGTTCAAGGAAGCATTGGACAAGACCGCTCGTATGGTACTTGTCGGTGGTCCCACAGGGTCAGGTAAGACTACAACGCTCTATGCAGCCATCAACCATATTTCCAACAGCGGGCACAGTATTGTAACTGTCGAAGACCCGGTTGAATACCAATTCCCGAAAATCACCCAGATACAGGTGAACTCGAGAGCCGGGGTGACCTTTGCAACCGGTCTGAGAGCGATAATGCGCCATGACCCGGATATCATACTCGTGGGAGAAATACGAGATGAGGAGACCGCAAAGACTGCAATCCAGGCCGCCTTGACCGGACACTTTGTGCTTGCATCGATTCACGCTAATGATTCAGTGGGTGTATTGTTTCGCTTGCTAGACCTCGGAATAAAGCCAAATCTCATCTCTCTGGTGCTTGCTGGATCGTTGGCGCAGCTTATGGTGAGATGTCTGTGTCCGAGTTGCCGAAGGCCGGTTGAGCTTACCCCCGAGGAGCGCCTGATATACTCCGAGGAGTTGGGTGAAGAGCCCTCAATTGCGTATGAGGCACAGGGCTGTACAGCCTGCTCACTCACAGGGTATATTGGCCGCACAGGAATCTTTGAGTTTCTACCTGCGAGTCCTTCTACGATGAGAATGCTACTGAATGGTAGTAGTCCTGCGGATGTAAGACGAAAAGCGGTGGAAGAGGGATTGCACAGCATGGCTTATCATGCCATGCAGAAAGTGAAGAATGGTACCACTTCTGTCATGGAGGCTGTCCGGGCACTAAATTCGATCACATGATGTTCGTACATTCCCTCGTCTTGCCCGGGAGCATGAACGTCACAATAATAGTGTTGAAGCACACCTTATATGTCAAGCGACAAAACTACGCTGCACGTGTGTTTGATTAGTTTGGCTTAGCAGACTGTAGAATGAGAGGTGATAGATAAGCCAAAGGCACTTCTCCAGATAAAGCCCTTGATGTAGCGATAATTCTTTCTTCCTTGTTATTCTGGAGGAATTTGAACAATCAAGCACTCATTTCCATCTAACCGAAAATCAAAACGGTATTAAATAGTTATACGCATGAATGGACAGACATCCTAATGTTGGTGCAGTATACCCAAATTATCCAGGAATAATGCTGACAGTCTCTTTTCCGGTGGAAAAATTATAGTCATTGACAATCAAACATCCCGATGATTGTTTAGTGATGCTTACGCACGAATCACCACTGATCACGCTTGAATCAAGGTATCCTTTGATGTCTGCACCTTCTGGAGTTGCTTTAACCTTTAAATCAAGATAAGTGTAGGCATCTTTTTTGTCTTGGTTTGTGCAATTATCCAAGTCTGAAATAATCCTTGAACATAGCTCTTTCAGGTTGATTTCCATACTTTGCATCTTCTCGATACTTGCTTTTGTCTGTGTCAGGCTATCCAGTCTCTTCTGATCTGCCTCACGTTCTTTTTTCATCTGGTTTAGTTCATCAAGTACAATATCAGGTGTAGCTATTTCCATCCTGAGTACATTCATCAATCTGCGCTCTTGTCCGGCATAGCCCTTCATCTTACGATTCAACGACCTGATCTCATGTTCAATTGTTCCGGTTGATACCTGGCTCTGTTCGGCTTCCGTTTGTTTGCTCATTTCTGCCAATAATATCTCAGGATTACTTAGAACACCTTTTACCTTTTCCCAGACAGCATTTTCCAACCAGTCAGCATTAATATACCTAGCATTACAGTTTCTCTGCCTTGAAGTTTTAGTAGCGGCACTACGGCATTTATAATACCTGTATCTGCCGTTCAAACAACTTCCAACTAAATGGCTTCCACAATGCCCACA
>Ga0114922_10006355_pt1 | contig 10853 bp, 6 predicted proteins | sample AartaG_FD_100975 | JGI IMG/M metagenome (GOLD analysis project Ga0114922, IMG submission 100975) | Deep subsurface microbial communities from Aarhus Bay to uncover new lineages of life (NeLLi) - Aarhus_00045 metaG | ecosystem: Environmental > Aquatic > Marine > Oceanic > Sediment | place: Aarhus...
CGGAGGCCACCGGAACCTGTGGCAGTAAGAAGCCCAACCGCTGGAGCACTGGTATCAGGCCCACGACCACTGTTGACGGCGTGAGCGCGGCGATGAACAGCGGCAGCACCGCGGACGGGTCCGACCACGCTCGCCCCGTCTGAAACGACGTGGATTCGCTCACGATGGCCGCGAAGTTCCACCGCGTGTGCTCGGTGAGGTCGTCGCTTGGAGCCGCGTTGCTCCCCTGTCTCTGACTCATCCACTTCTCCTGGGGTCAACGGCTGGGCTGACAACCTGGCCGCATACCCCTGCGCGGCCGCCAAGTCCTCCCGAGCAGCGCCGTCGCCACATCCTCCGGCGACCCAGCCACATCCCGGCCCGCGGGGCCTACACTCCCATCCCGACCACAAACTCCCACACCGCGTCCCCCACCCCTGGCCCCTGCTCATGCCCGAAGTCGGGATACAGCAGCATCTCCTTCTCGGCCCTGATCTTGTTGTACGCCGCGAACTGTGTTGACGGCGGGCAGATCGTGTCCATCAGCCCCGTCACCATCAGCACCCTGGCATTGATCCGCGGCGCAAGGTGCTGCACGTCTATGTAGCCCAGCCTCGTGAACGCTGCCTCCTCGCGCTCGTGCCGCGGGTCGAACAGACGGAAGTACATCTTCAGCTCCTCGTAGCCAGCCTCTGCGAGGTCCATCTCCCAGACCCGCCGGTAGTCGCACAGGAACGGGTACAGCGCCGCAGCGCGCGCAATGCGAGGCTCGAGAGCGGCGCACGCCAGCGTCAACCCTCCCCCTTGAGAGCCGCCCGTCGCCCCAACCCGCTTCGCATCGACCTCCGACATGTCCATCACGATTCCAGCGAGCTGTGCGCAGTCCAGAAAGATATCGCGAAACAGCATCTTCTGCGGCCCGTCGTCGAGGCCCCGGATGATGTGCCCGCGGAGCGTGTTGCCCTTCACCCCTCCAACATCCTCCGACTCACCTCCCTGCCCGCGGCAATCCAGCGCCGCCACCGAGAACCCCTCCGCCACGTACCCCAGCTTGTCGCACCACTCCCCGCTGTCGCCCGAATACCCGTGGAATATCAACACCGCCGGATGAGGATCGCTCGCTCCTTTGGGCCGGAGGTACTGGCAGTGAATCCTCGCGCCTTTCACCCCCGTGAAGTAAAGGTCGAAGCACTCCGCAAATGAGGCCTCGAATGCGTGCGGCACAAGCTCGACATCTGCCTCTACCCCTCTCATCTCCTCCCGCGCGGTATTCCAGTACTCGTCGAAGTCATCGGGGCGGGGATTGCGGCCCTGATAGGCGCGCAGCTCCTCCAACGGCATCTCGAAGACGGGCATCATCTCCTCCTCAGCGGAATCTCACTGGTTGCTGAAGCCTGCTTCTCAATCGGTTCGCTCCCCTCCTGCACTCACAACGCGCGCGGGCCCCGCCATTCAGCGGGGCCCGCGCATCGAGCAGGTTTCAGCTCGGCGGCTCGCCCGACTACCACGCCTACCAGCTATACGGGTACACGTAGTGGATCGCCGCTCGCGTCGCATCTACGTCAGTGATGTACACCAGCGCGTAGTTCCCCTCTCGGGTCTCGGCCACGAGTACCTTGTCGTATTGCCATCCGCTGCCGTCCAGCACATTCACCTCTTCTGACCATACCTCGCCCCAGATGTCCAGCTCTGGCGGCAGATAGGTCGCAAAGCGCATGTAGCTGTCGAAGTCGTACTGCCCGTGCCCGATGAACCGGCACACACCCTCCGCCTGGAAGCTCTCGAACCGAGCATCTCCGGCCCCGTAGTAGACGTACTGGAGGTCCTGCTGTCCCGCGTCCGCCGTCATGGCCCCGGCGCTGAAGTCGAACCCCCACGTGTCGCTCTCGTCTATCTGTCGGGCTGACCAGCCGGTGGCCGGCGGGAGCCAGTCCGGGATGCGGTCTCCGAAGATGACCGCTCCCATCGTCTCTCCCCATCTCGGCTCGTCTGTCTCACATACCTTCACCGGCCCGACCCCGCGCGCCAGCCACTCGTACGCGCTCACGTCTCCCTCAGAGCTCTCCGCTCGCCACCAAATGCGCAGGCAGTCCGGGAAGTAGCCTGCGTCCGTCGTGATCGGCCCCGCGTCCAGAACTGCCCAGTACCCGTCCACTTCGCCCACGTACTGCCAATCGCCGGGCTGGCCCTGATACAGGCTGCTGTTGCCGCTGCCCCAGTCGCCAAGCACAGCGCTGTCCGGGATCAGCAGCGGCGGAACGGCCACCACAGCAATCCCGTTCGACTCCTTGAACCCGTACCGTGCGAAGCCCTCAGCGGTTGTGCCCAGCAGATCCGCACCCCGGTACTCATCCCCCTCGTAGATGTCCACGGCGTACACCGTGTCGCTTACGCCGAGTCCACTTAGATCCAACGTGCCAGCGACATACCGATTGCTCGCGCCGGTCCACTCGCCCTGATACACGCGCCGCCATTCATCGGCCAGCGTAAGGTGATAGTACTGCGTGACGTTGTACGTCCCACTCTCGGCCGGGTAGACCCGCGTCTCTATCTCCCCTGACGTCAGCTTGAGCGTCGCGCCGGAATCGTATTCCATCCGCACCGGCCCCGTCGCGCGGGCAAACCACACGCTTGCCGTCGAGGTCGGCGTGACGGGCGAGGCCAGCGTCAGCTCCATCCTCATGCAGTCCCGGAACAGGCCTGCGCCCACTCGGGTCGCTTCGATGTCCTCGAACGCGTAGCGCAAGCTCGCTTCGCCCTCGGACGACCCATCCACAAGTGCATCCACCGTCTGGCTGCCGTCTTCCCCGGGCGTCAGGCCGTTCGGCACGTACAGTGGTGGATCCCAGCGCACCAACCCGATGGAGGCGTCCTCCAGGCCCAGCCAATAAAGCCCGCACCCGTCCGCGCGCACGTAGTAGGTCCGGCCATACGAGTCTGTGACTGCCGCCCAGGTGCCTCCTTCGTCGTGGGTCCCATCGACTGACCCTTCGAGTTCTCCGTCCTCGTACGTCCATACATTGCCGACCGTGAAGTTGCAGTAGTCCTCGATGTTGAAGGTGCGGCCGGCCGTCGGGTACTGGACCCCGCAGACATCCGCAGTATCGAGCTGCCGCCAATAGCTCCCACCGAAGGGCCGTTCGTCCTCCATGATGGGACCAACTCCCAGCGCCAGCCAGAAGTAGAACTCGTCCTCCTGTCCCACCGGGTCCGCAACGCTGACGCGGAGCTTCAGGCAGTTATCGAACGTCCCGGCCGGCAGCGTGGCCGGCCCTCCGCCGACCACAGCCCATGTAAACATCTCGCTGCCCGGCACCGGCGTTCCGTTCACGGAGGCCTCCACTGCGACCGATCCATGGTCGCCCATGCCTACTGTCTCGGGGAAAGCAATCGGCGGCGAGAAAGTGATGAGCTCATCGCTCGTTCCATCGTACTTGCCCACATAGGCGAGCGCGCCGTCGCTCAGCGTGTAATACTTGCGATCCGGTGTGCCCATCGCCGGTCCGCTGTCGATGCGCGCCGCCTCGAAGTCGCCCACCTCGTCCATGCCCACCACTTGGTCTATCTCGGTCCCCTCCGAGCCGCTGTAGACCCACGTGCTGCCCGCCTCCAGCGGGTAGTAGTCGGCAACCACTCGGCTCTCCTCTTTCAGTGGATAGTGCACCCCGCCCACCTCCGCGCAGAGGAGAACCTCCCAGTCGTCGCCCCCGAAGTCCCGGTTGTCGTACTTCACAATTCCCACGCCCTTGGCGAACCACATTCGGAAGTGGTCAATCTCTTGCCCATCCAGCTCCAATCGCATCTGCATTCGCATGCAGTCCTCGAACGTGCCCGCAGGCACGCTCACTGTCTCCACGCCCTCGAAGTTGTACGTGAACTCCGTGTCGCCCAGCGACGTCACGCTGTTCAGATAAGCTGGCGAGGTCTGTCCTCCGGCCGCGCCGGGGTCCAGGCCGTTGTCTATCAGCAGTGCGGGGTTGAAGGTGACCGGACCCTCCTCGGGCTCATGGAATCCGGCGAAGTGCAGCCCTTCTGGCTGCGCCTGCCAGTACTCGATCGCTCCGTCCTCGGTGGCGACGATGCGCGCACACGCGCGCCCCCAGACGTCCGCCGTGCCCGAGACACTCTCCGTGTGAATGCCATCGCGCGTCTCGTACACCCACGTGTTCCCTTCGTCCAGCGGGAAGTGCTCTGTGATGTTGTAGGGGGGAGCCGGCATCGGCAGCTCGAACGCTCGGCACAGGTACGCCGCCATCTGATCACGACAGCACGCAACCTTCGGATAGTATCGCCCATCCGGATAGCCCAGCGTCACCTCCTGCCCGGCGATGTACTCGACGTAGTGGTAGCACCACGCGTTCTCGTTGTCCGACGTGACGTCCGGAAACGTCGCCGCGCCCCCATGCTCTGGCACGTTCTCATCGCTCCCGCACATCGCCCGCGCGATGAATGCCGCCATCTGGCCGCGCGTTACCTCCCACTCCGGCTCGTAAAGGCCCGTCTCGTACCCGCTCACGACCTCTTCGCCCACGCAGTGCACGATGTGCTTGCGGGCCCAGTACTCGCATGCGACATCCGGAAACGGCGGCTGGGTGCAGTCCGAGTCCGGTACGGACTCCTCGCCCCCACACATCGCTCGCGCGACGAACACTGCCATCTGGGCGCGAGACACCACCTCCTGCGGCTGGTACGTGCCATCGCCGTATCCACCCGCCACGTCGGCATCGCTCACCCCCTGGACGTAGGCCCAGGCCCACTGCCACTTTGGCACATCCGAGTAGTCGGCCCCGGCCGCTGCACCACAGATAGCTGCCGCGATCCCAAGCGCGATACAGGAAGTGACGAGAAACGAGATGCCGCGTATCCTCATGTCTGCCTCCCACTGCTGAGAAAACCTCTCACCACGTTTTCTACCACATCGACGCGCCCCACTCTACCCCGCCAGGTCGTCAGCTTCTTTCCTGATCCCTCGAATGCAGTGTTCGTGTTCCCGCCCAGGGATTCGGCGTTTGCAGGCGTAAGTCGCACTTCATGCCACGTACGCGGACCGATCTGAAGATAACCGGCATGCACTGCGCCGCCTGCGTCTCTCGCGTTGAGCAGGCGCTCCGGGGCGCGCAAGGTGTCGCAGACGCCAGCGTCAACTTCGCCACCGAGCAGGCCGCCGTCACTTTCGATGACTCCGTGGTGAGCCTCGACGGGCTCGCCGCCGCCGTCGAGTCCGCCGGCTACGGCGTCGTCGCGCCTGGGGCCGAGGATATCGAGCGAGAGGCCCGCCAGCGCGACCTGCATGCCCTACGCCGGCGCCTCGTCTTCTCGCTGAGCGCCACCGCGCTCATCTTGCTTGGGACTCACCTCGCGCCGTTCCCACGCGGCGTCTCCGCCTGGGTCCTGCTGGTGCTGGCAACGCCTGTCCAGTTCTGGGCCGGTTGGCAGTTCTACCGCGGCCTCTGGATCGCTTTGCGCGCAGGCTTCGCCGACATGAACAGCCTGATCGCAACCGGCACCTCGGCCGCCTACGGCTATAGCCTCGCCGTCACTATCGCCCCCGATGTCGTCACGCATGCCGGAGCTGAGGTCCACGTCTACTACGACACGGCCGCCATGATCGTCACCCTCATCCTCCTCGGACGCTTCCTCGAAGCCCGCGCCAAGGGCCGCGCCTCGGAGGCCATCCGGCGCCTCGCCGGCCTCCGGCCCAAGGCCGCCCGTGTCATCCGAGAAGGGGAGGAGGTTGAAGTTCCCGTCGAGGAAGTGACCGCTGACGATATATTGCTCGTTCGGCCCGGCGAGCGCATCCCCGTGGACGGCCGGGTCATCGAGGGTGCCTCCGCCGTGGACGAAAGCATGGTCACAGGTGAGAGCATGCCTGTGGACAAGGCCCCGGGCGACTCCGTCATCGGCGGCACTATCAACCAGAGCGGCGCCTTTCGCTTCCGCGCCTCCCGCGTCGGCGCCGACACCGTCCTCGCCCAGATCATCCGCCTCGTTCAAGAGGCCCAGGCGTCCAAGGCCCCGATCCAGCGCCTTGCCGACCGCGTCGCCGGCATCTTCGTCCCCATCGTCATCATCGCCGCAGTGATAACCGCCCTTGTGTGGCTTGCTGTCGGACCAGACCCCGCGTACGCGGTGATCGCCGCGGTCTCCGTCCTCATCATCGCCTGCCCGTGCGCGCTCGGGCTCGCAACTCCGATCTCCCTCCTCGTCGGCACGGGCCGCGGCGCCGAACTCGGAATCCTGATCCGCTCCGCGGAGGCCCTCGAAGTGGCCGGCCGCATAGACACCGTCATCTTCGATAAGACGGGCACCCTCACGCGCGGCGAGCCCCAAGTCACCGACATCGTGCCGGCCGACGGCCGCACCGAAGACGAGGTCCTCCGCCTTGCCGCCTCGGTCGAGCGCAATTCCGAGCATCCACTCGGCCGGGCCGTCGTCCGCGCCGCTCACGCGCGTGACCTTCGTCTCTCGGACGTTACAGACTTCAGGGCAGTCGCCGGCATCGGCGTCTCCGTTCGCCTCGAAGGGCAGCGAGTTTTCGCGGGCACGCCGCGCCTGCTCCAGGATTCAGGTGTGGACCTGGCCGCCGTCCCCGACCGGGCCGCCGCTCTCGCCGCCGAAGGCAAGACCGTCATACTCATCGGCGCGGACGGCCATGCGGTCGGCGCCATCGCCCTCGCCGACACCCCCAAGGAGGAGGCCGCCGACGCGGTCGCCGCCCTCCAGCAGATGGGCCTCCGTACGGCGATGCTCACGGGAGACAATGCGCGAACGGCCCATGCCATCGCGCAAGCGGTCGGAATCGGCAACGTGCGCTCCGAGGTGCTCCCCGACCAGAAGGCCGAGGCCGTCAGGTCCCTTCAGGCTGAGGGCAAGAGGGTCGCCGTGGTGGGCGACGGCATCAACGACGCGCCGGCCCTTGCTCAGGCGGATGTGGGAATCGCCATCGGTCGCGGCGCCGACATCGCCATGGAGTCGGCCGACATCACGCTCGTGCGCGACGACCTCCGCCTCGTCCCCGAGGCCATCCGCCTCAGTCGCGCCACCCTTGCCAACATCAAGCAGAACCTCTTCTGGGCCTTCTTCTACAACTCCGCGGGCATCCCCATCGCCGCAGGCGTCCTGTATCCGGTCATCGGCCGTCTCCTGCACCCCGCCATCGCCGCCGCCGCCATGGCCTTCTCCTCCATCTCAGTCGTGGCCAACGCCCTTCGCCTGAAGCGTTACCGGCCGGGGTAGTGCAGCGGCGTCATCGGGTCGAACCGCCCCACCGGCCCTTCCCCTCCCTGGTAGGACACGCTCCCAGCCTGTCCCACCCACCCGTACGGCGCTCTGTCCTAACCCCTTTACTGCCCGCGCCGCCCCGCGCTCCGGACAAACCCCAGCGCCTCCTCCAGCGTCGGCTGCGTCGTCGTCCCACCCGGACCTCTCGTTGACAGTGCCCCACACGCCAGCCCCAGGTCCAGCGCATCCCCCAGCTCCCACCCCTCCAGATACCCGTGCAGGAACCCCGCGTTGAACGAATCCCCCGCACCAGTCGTGTCCACCACATCTATCGCGAACGCGCGCCCCCGTGCCCCCTCCTCACCTCGCCGCACCATCGCCCCCTCCGGGCCCAGCTTCACCACCACCACCGGCACGAGCTTCGCGAGGGCCTGCACCGCGTCCTCCAGCCTCTCGCTGCGCGTCACCAGCATTGCCTCCGCTTCATTCGGGAAGAACACATCCACGTGCGGCCACACCTCATCCAGGTCCCCCACATCCTCCCCCTCGTGCGGCCACCCCGTGTCGAGCGATGTCGTCAGCCCCATCTCGTGCGCCCGCTCGAAGATCCGCGCGATGTCCGGCCGCAGCTTCCGCTGGAGGAAGAACGAGCTGATGTGCAGATGCTTCCGATCCCGCAGCAACTCGAAGTCCGCGTCCTCATACTGCATCGCCTCTATGGACCCCAGGACCGTGAGCTGGCCCCGCTCGCTCCCCACCGCCACCGAGATCGTCAGCCCCGTCGCCAGACCCTTCTCCACCGCCACCGCCCGCGTCGACATCCCCTTCTCCCGCAGGAACTCCAGCGCCCGCCGCCCGAAGTCATCGTCCCCCACCTTGCTCACGAACAGCACATCGTCCCCGAACTGCGCGAGCTGCGCCACCATGATCGCCGACGACGACCCCAGTGTCAGCTCCATCCCCTCCACGATCACCTCCTCCCCAAGCCGCGGCAGCCGCGATGCCCCCGTGACAATCAGATCGAGATTCAATTCACCGATGATGGCGATCGAAGACATGCCCTTGCGCTCCCCTCAAAACCCCAGAAACCCAACCCCCTCCGCCAGCGAACCGATCACCCGCATCGCCCCCGGAAACTTCAGCCCCCGGCTGTAATCGTTCGGCACCGCAAGCACGCACATCCCAGCGGCCGCCGCCGACTGCACCCCCGGCGGCGTGTCCTCGAATGCCAGACACAGCGCCGGCGGCACCTCCAACCGCTCCGCCGCCAGCAGATAGATCTCCGGCGCGGGCTTGTTCTTCGCGATATCGTCGCCCGTCACCACCACGTCGAAGAACGCCTCCGGAGTCTCGCCCTGCCGATGCTCTTCGAACAACCGCCCCAATATGATCTCCACCTGCTGCCGATTGGCAGAGGACACCACGCCCAGCTTCATCCCTCGCTCGCGTGTCTTCTCGCACAGCTCCCAGAACCCCGCAAACACCCGCAGCGGCTCCGTCCTCACCAGCTCCAGATAGATCGCGCCCCGCTCCGCGACCATCTCACCCAGCGGCTTGTCCAGCTCGTACTGCTCCTTCAGGTCGCGAAGGTTGTCCTCTTCCGTATATCCCAGGAACTCCGGCATCACCGACTCCGGCAGATCAATCTCGAACCTCCGCATGTATGCCTGAAACGCCTTGAAGTGAATCGGCTCCGTATCGACGATCAGGCCATCCATGTCGAACAGCACCGCGTGCAGTTTGTCGAACGACGCCGAGTGCGTCATCGCGCCCGCCGTTCCCGTGGGTAGATGGTCACTCCCTGCACCACTCGGTGGATCACCCCGCCCGCGCTCGGAGCGTCCGGCTTCAGCCCGTGCTCCAACGACGCGAACACGCCCAAGAGCTGCCCCACGATCGCATAGACAGGAGACAGCATCCCATCCGGCAGCCCCAGCTTGCCCTCCGGATCGAACTCGATCATCTCGTCCGCAAGCTCCTCCAGACCCTCCTTACGATCCGCCGCGATCACGCGCGCCAGTCCGACGCCCTGCTCTCGATTCGCGCGCAGCAAGTCCACCTCATACCGGCGCACCTGCGGGTCAGACGCGACGAAGGACACCACGAGCGTGTCCTCGTGGATCGCCGCCCGCGGCCCGTGCCGTATCCCGAGGAACGTATCGCAGAGGCAGATGATCCCCCCATCCGTCAGCTCCTGCAGCTTCAAGTGCGACTCCACCGCCGCGCCATATGCCGAGCCCGAGCCCAGGAAGCATGCGCGCTGCGGCCTACGCTTGGCGAGGGCCTCCGCGGTATCCGGCGCGACCTCTAGCACCCGCTCGCCCGCCGTCGCGAGCCGTTCCACGAGCGCGACATAGTCTTCGATCCTGTCGAGGTACGCGAGCCCCAATCCCGCCACCACCATCGAGCTGAAGGAACTCGTCATCGCCAGCCCGCGGTCGTTCGTCTTCGGGTGCAGCACCAGGCAGTAGGCTCGGTCGCCCAGCGCCCGCGCCCTCCGCGCCAGCTCCCCCTCTTCATTGCACGTTATCACCAAGTGCCGCATCTCCGGCCGCTCGACCAGAGCGATCTCCATCGCCGCTGCGCTCTCCGGGCTGTTCCCCGACCGCGCGAACGACACCATCACACCGGGCCGGTTCGCCGGAAACGCACATTCCGGATGCGTCACAACATCCGTTGTCGGGACCGCAATCCCTCGCGTGCCGAGGGCCGCCGTCACCGGCCCCTGCACACATCGCCCCACGAAATCCGACGTCCCCGCCCCGCAGAACACCACCTCCCCGGCGCCTCCCGGTAGGGCCACCCCCCTCAGCAGCTCTCGAATCCCCGGCGCCGCCTCCCGCAGCCGCGCCGCCGTATCCCGCCACATCTCGGGCTGCTGCGCGATCTCGGCGGGCGTCGCCTCGACCCCCAATCGCTTCTTCTCCTCATCATCGAGTGCAACCAGGCGCTGCAGCGGATTCACCTTGACTTCTCCCGCGCGCAATCTCAACCACTCAGAGGTTCCCGCCCGTGCGCACCTCATCCTGCCCCGCCGCCGCGATCGCGCCCGCGCGCCCTTGACGGTCCACCCTCAATTCGATACACTTCAAGCGGCTGATCATAGACATAACAATAGCTGCGATAGCAGGACTAACGCGATCTCAGCCCTCGACGCGCCTGCTTCATGCCATCGGACCTGCCGGTGGCCGGAAGTGGGCGCGTCCCTTTCTTCTTTTCAACCTGGGCAGTCGTGGGGCGATCCTATCCTGAGTCGAGAGTCCGAAGTGACACGCATTGCGAAGAGGAAAACTGAAGTGCTGCGAGACCTGGGAGACAGCCTCATCTTGCGTCGCGCTGCTCCCACCGACACTGCCGCGCTCGCGGAGTTCCACGCCGAGATGCACTGCGGCTCCGGGGCCGATGAACCGCGCCCGCCCATGGTGTCCTGGATCAGAGACCTGATGTCCGGTGCCCACCCGACTTTTTCCCCCCAGGACTTCACCATCGTCGAGGACACCAATACCGGCGAGATCGCGTCGTCCCTCTGCCTTATTCCTCAGCGGTGGTCGTATGAGGGCATCGAGTTCGGGGTCGGCCTGCCCGAGCTCGTCGGCACCAAGTCCAAGTATCGCCGCCGCGGCCTCGTGCGCGCCCAGTTCGAAGTCGTGCAC
>Ga0114922_10006356_pt1 | contig 10853 bp, 5 predicted proteins | sample AartaG_FD_100975 | JGI IMG/M metagenome (GOLD analysis project Ga0114922, IMG submission 100975) | Deep subsurface microbial communities from Aarhus Bay to uncover new lineages of life (NeLLi) - Aarhus_00045 metaG | ecosystem: Environmental > Aquatic > Marine > Oceanic > Sediment | place: Aarhus...
GGGATATTGGAAACAGGGAGCAAAGAGCAAAAAACATCAATCGAAAAACTCTATACCCTGCTGCAGACAGGTGATCTTGATTCCTTCGGCGAAGCCTTCAGCTCGATTCGGAAAAAAATTGTCCGCCTCTCACAAAAAAGATTACAGAGGGAAGAAGTGGAGGATGTCGTTCAACAGACATTGAGCACCCTTTGGGAAAAAAGAACTTCGGTTCGAAATCCCGATCATCTCATGCCCTTCATTTTCCAAATCCTCAGGAACAAACTGGGTGACACCTATCGCCGGACTAAATTGAAAACAGAAACCCATGTCTCTGGGCCAAAGGTTTTGAATTCTCTCAAGAATCCTGCTCCCGAAACCCCGGAATTCTGTCTCGAGGAAAAGGAATTGGGAAGAATCCTCCGGGATGCCATAGAAATATGCGCAGCCGAGAATGGCACATGGGGCAAGGTCCTAAAGTTCCTCCAGGAGGGACTAACAAGGGAGGAAATCCAGAGAGAACTTGGGGACATCCCGATGGCAACAGTCTACACACGTATCTATCGTGCTCGTCAGAGCCTGATGAGAATTTTAAGGGCTAAATTTGGAGTGGAGATATGAGCTGCACTGACCAGGACATCGGAAAGCTTCTCGGCAGCTACGAACTCGGCCTTCTGTCTGATGAGGAAAAACGGCAGTTCGAGAATCATCTACTCGAGTGCGAATACTGTTTTCAGAGTCTCTATGAAGCTGCTCCCATCACGAACTTGATAAGAGAAGAAAAACTGGCTCCTTCCCAAAAAGTCAAACTTCATGATGTCAAAAACACAGCGCCTATCCGATTTTTTCGAAAGAAATGGGCCTTTGCAGCAGCAAGTGTACTAACTGTTATGATTATTGCCCTTGTTTTTGTGTGGCTCCAAGGCCCATGGAAAAAAACCGAGCGGCTTAGAGGCCATGACGATGTTTCAATCCTGATCGTTTCACCTGTGGGAGAAGTGACTGCTCCCAGTGAACTCCGGTGGAAACCAATTTCAGGAATCGACTCATATGAGGCCAAGCTTTACACCGAAGCGGGCGATCTCGTGTGGGAGAGATCTGTAAAGGGAGATACTGCTATTCTGCCTGAATCCGTACGTAAGTCCCTCATCCCAGGACAGATTTATATGTGGCAGGTCGAGGCTTTATCGCAGGGAGAACGCTTAAAGTCTCAATTGATCCGTTTTCGGATTAGAAGATGAAATAAACACAAAAAAAAGTATTAATATGGTATTTTTTCCAGCAATAATACTTAATGCCTGATAATTTGTAATGCTTTTGGGGAGAGCATCGGCTCCAGGATTCTCTTTAGGAGGCAAGTAATGAGAGGGGAAATCAAGAATAGATCAACCTTTAAATTTTCCATAACCGTATCGATTTTTCTATTAATAGTGACTTTCAGTTTGGGAGTTCAAGAAAAATTTGAAACATCCACCTCTGATGAAGATCAGACACTCCAGAAACTTGAGAAAGCAAAAGCTCTATTGAAGGATAAAAATTATACCGAAGCCGAAACCATAGCCCGAGAGGTTCTCAGTGAGATTGAAGCTATCCACGGGCCCGAACACCAAAACCTTGTGGTTCCCCTGGTTATAATCGGACAAATTCTACATAACACCGGAGAACTAACTGAAGCCAAATCTTTTTTAGAACGTGCTCTGGCATTAAAGGAAAATGCCCCCAATTACGACTCCCAGGCAGTGTTGAGCTCTTTAGATATCCTGCGCAAAGTAGCTTCTGAAATGAGCGCTATTGATGAATGGTTTGCCCTTTACGAACGGTCCTTGTTCATATTGGAAAAAACACTCGGCCCAGAGCATCCAGACATTGCACCTCACCTGGTCGAAATAGGGAGACAGCATTTGGATATTGGGAACTACTCTCAGGCAAGCCCATACCTGATACGGGCAAAGGTATTAGCCGAAAAATTCCATGGGCCAAAGAGCGAAAAAATGGTCTGGTATGTTTACAACCTTGCACTCTTGTATCGGTTATCAGGAGATTATGAAAGATCAATACTACAATACGAGCGTTGCTTCACAATTCTAGGGGAAATTTATGGATCAGAATCAACAGAACTCGACCGATACCTCTGGAGCCTCGCAGGCATGTTCCTCGAAATGAAAGATTATTCCCGAGCAGAAGTTTATGTCCAACGAGTTATGAAAAAATGGGAGGAATATTACGGGCCGGGTACTCTAGAATCAGTGCCTCCTCTATCCATCTCCGCCTCAATACTGAGACACAAAGGAAAAATAGATGAGGCAATAGATTTTATTCAACATGCCATAAAGATTTTGGAGGAAAACCAGAGTCCTGACACTCGTATGGTTAATCCTTTGAGGAAACTTGCTGCCCTCTATTGCGATAAAGGAGAGGGCAAAAAGGGACTCGCCCTGATAGAACGTGCCCTGGCGATCAGGGAGAAATCCCATGGCCCAGACAATATCACGATGACCTGGGTATTGAACGATTACGTCGAGAACCTATGGAGTAATGGGCTGATCTCCGAAGCAATCAAGAATGCCTTTCGTTCTGAAGAGATCGCGAGGAACCATCTGCGGCAGTATTTCACATCAGCTTCGGGACGCCAAGCACTCTCCTATGATACGACAAAAGCCCGCAGCCTCGACATGATCCTCTCCACGGGTGTACAAGTCCAGGATGAAATCAAAGGAGCTGGAGGCAAAGCCTGGGATGCATTCATTCGATCCCGTGGTCTTGTTCTGGACGAAATGATGATGCGGAATCGAACTGTTTCTGAAGCCGCAGATCCTGAAATCTATGTTTTATTCCAAACCCTCACCTCAGCGCGCAAGCAACTCTCAGACCTCATAGTCCGCGGCCCCGGCCCTACGGCTTCAAAAGAAAACTACAGTGGACTTATCACCAAGGCCAGAAGCGAAAAAGAACAGGCAGAGCTGGCACTGGCTGAAGCCAGTATAATCTTCAGGGATGAGATAGTTCGAGAGAGGGCTGGTTTTGATGAGATTAAAACATCCCTTACTCCAGGATTCGCTCTTGTTTCCTTCGCCCGCTACATTCACTACGATCTTCCTCCAAAAGACCTGAAAGATAAAAGTGTTCAGTTCCGGGATCTTTTACAGGGCCAAGCCTATTTAGCCTTTATTCTCCGGGCTCAAGAAGAAAAACCTGTGATCGTTCCCCTGGGAAAGGCTGAAGAAATCGAACCCCTTATCTTCGATTGGGGCCAGGAAGCCGCCAGGGGAATAAGAATTCAAGGGCGATCTGCGAAAGAAGCAGTTTCCGTTTACCGGGCCGCAGGAGAAACTCTCCGCCAGAAAATATGGGATCCGATAGCCATTCATCTTAAGGAAACCAGATGTGTCTTTGTGGTTCCTGATGGAGTACTTCACACCGTTAATTTCGCCGCCCTACCTGTGGGATCTGAAAAATACTTAATCGAAAATGACCCCATGATCCATTATCTATCGGCAGAACGAGACCTTATATCCTCTGGGAAACCGCCAGTCAGAGGAACAGGACTTCTAGCTCTTGGCGATCCGGCCTTTGATGAAACCTCGTTTTTTTCTGCTCTTTCCGCCGGAGTCGAGCCCAAGCAGTCCTTCCTCTCTAAGGTCTCGTCTCTACTTCCCTTTAAGGGAACCCGCTCCAGCTCCGGAGACTTTAAATCTTTAGAATTTACTCCCCTTCCAGAGACCAAAAAGGAGATAAAAGAAATCGCGGATATCTGGAAAAGAGGTCAAGATTATAGAGGCGAGGATTTAATGCTTCTTGGCGACAAAGCGGACGAGAGGGCATTTAAAATGGCAGCTCCGGGCAAACAAATCCTCCACCTCGCTACTCACGGCTTCTTCCTAGAGGGAAATGGCCAACCAGCATTAAAGCGTTCGGAGGAGCATTCAGAGTCTGAACAAGAAAAAACAGAAGAACTTCCACCCACCACCCGGGAGAATCCTCTGCTCCTGTCTGGCCTGGCGCTGGCAGGTGCCAACCACCGTGAAAGCTCCGGACATGAAGAGGAGGACGGAATCCTGACTGCCGAAGAGGTAGCAGCTCTCGACTTATCCCGGGTTGACTGGGTAATACTCTCTGCCTGCGACACTGGAGTAGGAATAATCAGGGCCGGCGAAGGGGTATTAGGACTCCGCCGGGCATTCCGGATCGCAGGAGCAAAGACATTAATAACAAGCCTGTGGGCTATCGAGGACGAGGCTGCACGGAAATGGATGCAAGAGCTGTACACTGCACGCTTCAATGAAGGGCTAGGAACAGCTGAGTCTGTTTGTAAAGCATCCCTTGAAGTACTCCATGAACTGCACAAAAAGGGCAAAAGCACTCATCCTTTCTACTGGGCCGGATTCGTTGCCTCTGGTGACTGGCGATAGAGACAGGACAAATGAGATGGAAAATCGAGCACAAATTAATGATTAGGCTTGTCACAACTCTGTCACTCATTCTTTTCATCGTGATTTTCAGTCTGGCAGCTCAAGAGATATCTCAGCCTCCGTCGGCCAAGGAGGATCAAGCACTTCAAATACTGGATGAAGTAAAAGCGCTGCTGAAAGATGGCATTTACGCCGATGCTGAAACATTAGCCCGAAAGATTCTCACCGAGGTAGAAGTTACTTTTGGGGTAGATTCACTACAGGCAGCCCAGGTGCTCGATGTTTTGGTTGAATCCATTTTTCGCAGGAAAATACAGACCCATCACGAGTATTGGGAATGGACTAAGAGAAAATCAAAGAAAGAGCGGGATGCCTCCCTCGAACCCTTTGAACTCAAGCAAAAACAAGCCGAAGACGAGGTGCAGATGTTGATCGAACAGGCCATGTCGATCAGAGAACGAGTCTTTGGACCAGAGCACCCCGAGGTAGTAAGGAGCTTGGCTAGCCTCTCTGGATTGATTGATAAACACTGGAATAACTCTATTGTAAAGTCACTAGCAGAGCGTGCTCTAGTGATATTTGAAAAGACATATGGTCCAAATCATGCTGAGATCGCTAAAATTCTGGATGAATTAGGAACTATATACTATTGGGAAAAAGAGCTGGATAAGGCAAACGAGATTTTGGAAAGATCGCTTAGAATCAAGGAGATGGTTTTTGGCATAGATCATATAAGTATAGCCAAAACCCATGATAGAATTGGGATTTTTTTTGGAAGTATTGGACAGCTAAATAAAGCCAGGACACATATAGAACGCTCCCTGGAAATCCGAGAGAAGGCTCTTGAATCCGAAGACATAGATGTGGCAGATATTTTGTCTGGATGGAATGAAGATGCTCTAATCGAGCGAGGTAAAACAATAGACTTATTTGGATGTGATGACAACGTGCTGATCTTATGGGAACGCACTATATCCATACTTGAGAAAACACTTGGCCCAGAGCATCCAGAGGTCGCCTCTCAATTGGAAAACGTAGCTAATATGTATGGGAGCGTGGGCAACTGGACTAAAATGATACATTACCTCGAACTTGCTTTGCCCATCAAAGAAAAATTCTATGGAACAAATCACTGGACGATGGCTTACTCTCTAAATCCACTTGCAATCGCGCTCGGTATAATCGGTGACCATGAAAGATCACGAATGCTTTTCGAACGCTGCATAGCGATCCTAGAGGAGACATTGGGCAAAGAATTCAGAGGCCTGATTACTTTCTACAACAACTACTCAAAAACGCTCGTTGACATGGGCAATTACAGACAAGCAGAAGTTTGTGTCATAAGGATCCTTGAGTTAGAAAAGCAGCATTACGGACCAAATGCTCCAAGAACGGCTATCACACTTAATACTTATTCCAAAATACTCAGGCTGTTAGGCGATTACGATATTGCGCTGGAGATTCAACAACGAGCTTTACCGATCCTTGAGGAGAGTCGACGTACTGATGAGCCAAATACTGTTGGTTCTCTCATTAATGATATTGTAATGGTTCGTGCTCTCCAAAATCTTGCCGCTCTTTTTATTAACAAAGGAGAGGTTAAAAAGGCACTTAACAAGATAAAAAGTGCCCATGCGATCGAGGAGAAAATTGTCAACCCAGAGCACCCCTCCTGGGCATCAATACGTTGCGAACTCGCCGAATATCTTTTGTATGACGGTCAATTAGCAACGGCACTCAAAGAAGCCCTGCACTCTGAAGAGATTGCAAGGGACCATCTTCGTCTTATGACCTCACTCCTCTCAGAACGTGGAGCACTCGCAAATGCTGCGATGAAATCCCAGGGCCTTGACATCTGTCTTTCTCTAGCTGTGAAAGGCCAAAAGGGAATGGAGGCAAATCTCGGCAAGGTTTGGGATTCGCTTATTCGATCCCGCGCCATCATATACGATGAAATGGCAGCACGGCATCGCACCCTTACCGAAATCTCTGATCCAGAAGTCTCAGCCTCGGTAGAATCCTTCAACTCGGCTCGTCAAAACCTCGCAAATCTCGTTGTCCGAGGCACTGGTTCTATTTCTCAGGAAAAGAACTATCATAACAAATTGGGTAAAGCCAGAATCGAGAAAGAACAGGCAGAGCGTACGCTCGCCATGGCCAGCGTCACTTACAGGGAAACATTTGAACAAAGCAGGACTGGCTTGATTGAGATCAAATCATCCCTTCCACCTGGATTTGCTCTTGTAGCCTTCGCTCGCTACATTCATTATGAACCTCCTTCAAAAGAAGTTGAAACAGAAAATGGTCTGGCTCATGGGCCAGTTCAGCTACCTTATTATTTGGCGTTTGTCCTCCGAGCACAAAATAGAAATCCCACAGTAGTTCCCCTTGGAAAGGCGGAAGAAATCGAACCTCTTATCTTTGATTGGGGCCAAGAGGCCGCTAGAGGAACTAGGATCCCAGGGCGCTCGGAGAAGGAGTCAGTTGCGGCTTACCGAGCCGCGGGAGAAGCTCTTCGCCGCAAAGTGTGGGACCCGATTGCCCCCCATCTCGGAGATGCCAGGAGTGTTTTATTGGTCCCGGCCGGCGCCCTGCATACCATAAACTTCGCTGCCCTCCCTGTGGGATCGAAAGAATATTTGATCGAAAAAGGGCCTCTTCTCCACTATCTGTCTGCGGAGCGCGATCTTATATCCTCAAGAGATTCCACAGTTAAGGGAGAGGGATTATTGGCACTGGGGGATCCAACATTTGACGAAACATCGTTATTCGCTGCCCTGTCTCCTGAAAGTAAGCCCGAAAAGGGATTGCTCGCCAAAGTTAAATCCGTTTTTCATTTCCGAGGAATGCGTTCGGAATGCGGAGATTTTAAGTCCCTGAAGTTTACGCCACTTCCTGCAACCCACAAAGAGATAAACGAGGTTACGCCTATCTGGAAGAAAAGTCAGGAGAGAGAAGGAGATATCTTAAAACTGACTGGGGCCATGGCAAACGAGAGAGAATTCAAAATGGCCGCTCCTGGAAAAAAGATCTTGCATCTCGCTACCCACGGCTTTTTTCTCGAAAACAACTGTCCATCGGCTTTAGCGCGTTTGGAAAATAAATGGGAGTCTAGTTGGAGTGTAGGAAAACTTCCACCTATCACGGGCGAGAATCCCCTTCTTTTGTCAGGATTGGCGCTTGCAGGCGCCAACCACCGAGAAGCTGCCGGTCCAGAGGAAGAGGACGGAATTCTAACTGCAGAAGAAGTCGCCACGCTCAACCTTTCTGGAGTGAATTGGGTTGTTCTATCAGCTTGCGACACAGGAGTCGGAAAAATCAGAGCTGGAGAAGGAGTTTTCGGGCTCCGAAGGGCATTCCGGTTGGCAGGAGCAAAGACATTAATTACAAGCCTATGGGCCATCGAAGACGAAGCAGCCCAAATGTGGATGCGTGAGCTCTACAAAGCACGCTTCAGTGAAGGTCTGGGAACGGCCGAGTCCGTTTGTAAAGCATCCCTGGAAATACTCTATGAGCTGCGCAAAAAGAAAAAAAGCACACATCCTTTCTACTGGGCTGGGTTCGTTGCCTCAGGCGACTGGCGATGATCATATTCCCATTTGATCATCCACGAATAACGTAACAATCAGCCTGTATTGGGGTAAGTTTTGACATGATCTGCCTGTTTGTATTACCGTATCTGTGAGATGAAAACGGAAATGGAGAGGGCAGTTGAATGACTAAATGTGCAAAAAATGGTCAGCAATTGTGACCCCCAAAGAGCAGCCATGCCTTTTACTCAGTGGGTGGAAAAAGTGACCTGCGGTTTTTTTTATTTCGGTTTTCTGACTGCGTAGAAAAGAACTCCTAAAACGATCAAAACAATCCCTTGTACAAAAAGGATCATGTTTATGGTATGACCCTCAACCAGAAAATTCACCAAGATAGCTTCCAAGCCAAAAAGTAGAAAAACCACCGACACGACTGTCATCGCACCGCTCATTACAGCCTTATCTTTAAGAGAGCGCATCCAAAGGGCGATAATTCCCAGGCTGATTTGGCTTATGCCCAATATCATTTGAGTAGAGGTCAGATTGAGATTAATGTTTTCTGTCGGAGTACCCAAGAATTTAAAAACCGTCTCTGGAAAGAATAATCCGAGTATTCCCCAGACTCCTGCAACTACCATTGGGATAATAAGCAAGTTTTTCTGAAGTTTCATTTTGTCCCTCCTTTGTTTAAATCGGAACATCCCCAAATTCTATTATTCCTAGATGATTATAAAAAAAATTATGAATGTCAATAAAAAAAAGAAGTTGCCGTTATTATTCCCCCTGTGATAATAGCTTATCAGAGGGAATGTGCAACACCGAGCTCTCCTCCTGACTGATTTGAACATGTTCGGCGCGATCGATGAAAGCGGCACAAAAATCGAAAAACAGGAGATCATGCGTGTCTTTGATCCCGAGCATCCCAGACCTGCCCATGCGCTTTTGACAGATGATGCCATTAGTAGAGTATTGACTAAGAAGTAATCCCGGCTTATTTCTGTGGCCGGAGGGTGAATTTTAAGCCGGACCATGTTTTATCGATAAAACAGACTTTGTAGTCGACCAAACCAAAGTTGAGTCCCACCTTCCGCACCACTGTTTGAGAAAGATCTGATGTGACACCTGAGGCTTTTTTCGGCCAGGCGATCCAGAGGCCACCCTTCCCTATACGCGATTTCACCTGATTTATGCGTCCTTCCAATTCTTTCTGTGATTTGACGAACCAAATCGCTAAATCGTTGTGATCCGGAGCAATTCTAACGAACGACACCCCTTCGGGCAATTTTGCAATAGCCGTTTCAAAACCTTTAGGAGCATCGATAAGATAAACGACCGCGTTGGGTTTGATCCCAAGTTTTTTGGACAAAGGGGCTCCTTCATATCCCGCCATAGCCGATGCCGGCACAACCGGGACTTTGGGTGGGTGAGAGATGGCCTGCTCGAGTCCATCCAGGATTCGATCCCAGGTCGTATAAACCGCATCGGGCAAAAGCTCTTGGACTCGTTTCACTTTATCTGGATCGCCCTCGACAAAAACCAGAGGCACATGACGTGTGGCCTTGTATTTACGGATACCTAGGCCCACATCCCGTCCTTGAGACGGGATTCGGGATAAATCGATCACTACAGCATCCGGGGGATTCTCTCTCATCTCCTGAAACGAAGAAGGACTCAGTGCCTCGTGGGCTACCTCATACCCAGCTAAACGGAGATCCTCCACCTCATCCAACACCTCTGTTGGCTTCCAATGAATCAACCGCACACAATTTCTTCTCATAATAATTAGGTGACAATAATTAGGTGACGGGATACCTGATTACTTAATTATACAGATACACAGCATAATTAGGAAATTAAATTGGGGACAGGATACCCTTTCACCTATTTATAGGCAGTTATAGGCATCCCTCATTAAATAGGTGAAAGGGTATCCTGTCCCCAATTTAATTATTGGAGGCGGGCGAGGGAGGTGTGGGCATCGATAACGGGGGCCAGGTCTGCATCGGCATCCTGCCAGTATGAGAGGGCCAATTCGTACTGCTCGATAGCCTTATCAATGAGGCCTTTCTGCTCGTATAACTTGGCAAGCCTTAGATGGCCGAAGGGGTGGATTAACGGACGGAAGAGGACAGCCGTAGGATCGAACGTGGTCAACTTTTCATATTCCGCGATGGCTTCATCCAAATTCCCCTTTGCCTGAAAAACCTGCGCCGGAAAATCGATCCTGTAAGGAAGATTCGTGTAGATGAAGGAATAAAAATCCATAAAACTCAACATGCGCGGCGGTACTTTTTCATGTGCTGCGATGGCTTCCTCTGCCTGCCCTTCGGCAAGGAATATGCTGCGTGAGAGAACGTGATCTGTTACCACATTCGCCTTTCTTTTATCTTCATCCATCTCGGATAACAGGGACCTGATTTCAGTTAAGTTCGCTTTCGCCGCCTCGATCTGCCCCCCCCTCACATCCAACATACCCAGGTAAAATGTATAAATCAGGGTATTTTCTTCTGGAGTCCCGTATTCATTTTCGGTCCGGTAATCATGCCTGGCCTCTGCGTATTCATGAAAACGCTCTATCTCTCCCCAATCATAGCATGACCATATTCTCGACCGGAAGGCCACGTCCACCATTCTCCAGTTGTCCGCTTCCCTGGCCAACTCTTCTGCCCTGTCCACTTCGTTGAGCGACTGCTCGAGCTTTCCCTGCAAGTAGTAATAATATCCCTTCCACAGGTGTCCCTGAGCTCTGAGCGAGTCTGTCGCTGCCATGTCTATGAATTGGTCGAGCCATCTCATCGCCTCATCATAATCTTGTTTGACGGCATAGATATACGAGATTTTCCAACCGGACTCGAAATCGGGCTTAACCTCCAGGGCTTCCTCGAACTTCTGTATGGCATCATCCAATCTTCCCATCCGGAAATAGGTCTCCCCC
>Ga0114922_10006357_pt1 | contig 10853 bp, 3 predicted proteins | sample AartaG_FD_100975 | JGI IMG/M metagenome (GOLD analysis project Ga0114922, IMG submission 100975) | Deep subsurface microbial communities from Aarhus Bay to uncover new lineages of life (NeLLi) - Aarhus_00045 metaG | ecosystem: Environmental > Aquatic > Marine > Oceanic > Sediment | place: Aarhus...
GTCTCTGCTATTCTATTATAACAGCACATATTTTTTGTATATTTTTGTCAATACTATTGAAAAACTTAAAATACAATGAATTTTGAATAGGGATCAGATTTGAAAAAAATTGAATAAGAAGAGATTTCTGAATTTTTTATTAAATGTTATCTATTTTCTCAACAAGTTCATTGGGTTTTAATGGCTTTGCCATGTAATCATCCATCCCGGCTTCTATGCAGCGTTCTCTATCCCCTTTCATTGCATGAGCTGTCATAGCAATGATAGGAATATGATAACCCGATTTTTTTTCTCTACTTCGGATTGCAGATGTGGCCTGTAATCCATCCATTTTTGGCATCTGTATATCCATGAGGACAACATCAAACTCATTTTTATCTGTAGCTGTAACTGCTTTAAGGCCATCCTCAACAACCGTCACTTCATGTCCATATTTCTCAAGAATCCGGACAACCAGTTTTTGATTGATCACATTGTCCTCAGCCAAAAGAATTTTACATGTTTTTTTAATGCTTGGAGTGGACTCTTGTATTGTGTGGCGCGTTATCAGAGGGATTTCCTGTTTTTCCGTGCAAGACATCCCAAAAACAAGCAAAATGGCATCGAGAAGAGATGACTGCTTGATGGGCTTTGTCAGATAAGCTTCAATTCCCAATTTTCGGCAACGTGCCGCATCTCCGCGAATGCCTGATGAGCTAATCATCATAATAATCGTATTTGAAAAACTTTTATCACTTTTAATTTGATGGCCCAATGTAAATCCATCCATTTCAGGCATGTTTGCGTCAAGAAGAACCAATCGGAAAGGTCTTTTACTCTTACAGGCTTTTCTTAGTTCAGCGAGCGCCTGTTTCCCGCTATCCACAGTTGTGGGTCTCATAGACCAATTGGTGAGCATTTCCCGTAGAATGGTTTGGTTTGTTGCATTATCATCAACGACAAGAACAGGGAGATCTTTAATGTCCTCATAATTAAATGGCACAATTTTCTTCTCGGGATTTTTCTGCTTTTCCAATTGCAGGGTAAAATGAAAAACACTTCCTTTGCCGAGTTGACTTTCTCCCCAAATCTTTCCACCCATCAACCTAACTAACTGGGAACAGATGGCTAATCCCAGTCCTGTGCCTCCGTATTCTCGTGTTGATGAAGCATCCACTTGCGCAAAGGGATCAAAAATATCTTTCAATTTTTCTTCAGGGATTCCAAGTCCGGAATCCTTAACGGTAAAATGAAATTCAGATTCCTTTTTCGACTCCTTGTTTTTTTCAACAGACACCACTATTTCGCCCTTGTTTGTGAATTTGATCGCATTACCAACAAGATTCGTCAGGATCTGTCTCAAACGTCCGGGATCACCAATGACGGCATCAGGAACATCAGGAGAAATATTATAGATAAATTCCACATCTTTTTTTTCTGCTTGAAAAACGAAAGGAGAGAGGATGTTATAAAATGTTTCGCGCAGTTCAAAAGGAACGGAGTCTATCTCGAGCTTCATGGCTTCAATCTTTGAAAAATCCAGGATATCATTGATGATTTTCATAAGGGACTCGGCTGATATTTTCACCGATTCCATATACTCCTGTTGCTCTGGATTTAAATCTGTATCCAAGGCCAGTTCGGTCATGCCAAAAATCCCGTTCATAGGTGTGCGTATTTCATGACTCATGTTAGCCAGAAACTCACTTTTAGCCTTGCTGGCAGCATGAGCCTGCTCTTTTGATGCGACGAGTTCTGTCACATCAATAATGTTTAAAATAACTCCCTCATACTGATTATCCCGGTAAATGGGTTGAAGCCGGAAGATTGCTTCAATACCACGGAATGCCCTCTGAATAACAACTGGTAATGAAGTGGGTTTCTTTTTGAAGATTTCAATTTTTTGGCGGAGCTGGTCATCAAAAAGATCCTTATTCCAATTCCATAAACTTTTTCCTACAATGTCTTCTCTTTTTTTTCTGAGAATTTTAAGGAAATAATCATTGATTTCAACGATATTATCTTGAAAATCCGCAAACACAATACCTTCATCCATTCCGGTTATCATGGCTGAAAACTTCGCAGCTTCTTTTTGAATGATTTCCTCATTCTTTTTGCGTTGTGTAATATCTGTATAAACAGCCACATATCCCTGAATCTTGTTTGCATCACGAATAGAAGCTCCACCAACAATAACATTTATGGGTGTTCCGTCTTTCCTGTATCGAATTGATTCCTGGGGTGGAACTTTCTCTCCTGACAAAACTTTTCTCGAAAATACTTTGGCCTTCTTGATGATATCCGGATTGGTCACCAGGTTGTCGATATCTTGCCCAAGAACCTCTTCTTTTTTATAACCGAACATTTTTTCTGCTCCTGGATTCCATTCCATTATCAGTCCGCTTGAATTGGTGGAAACAACAGCATTTGGAGTATTATGTAGCACAGATTCCAGATAATCTTGCCTTTTTTCAAGTTCATTTTCTGCATTTCTTCGCTCTTGAATTTCCTTTTGAGCTTGTTCATAGAGCCACGCATTTTCTAAAGCCGTAGCAATCTGGGTGCTGAGAGTCTCCATAACAGCGATATCGGATTTATTGAAAGAATTGTATTGGTCGCTCTGGATATCGATGACTCCGATGATTTTATCGCTGCTTTTGATAGGCACGGAAAGTTCTGATTGAGTTTCTTCATTTTGTGCACGAAAAAAGTGGGGATCTTTTTGGACATTTTGACTTATTTGGGTTTTCCCTGTTTGTGCGGCTCGTCCGATGAGTCCTTTACCCATGGAAATCTGATATTCCGCAGCAAAGGAATCAGAATATGCGCTTTTTAAGGCATGAAGATTCAATTGTTGAGAGTCATCATCAACAAGAAACAGCAACACTCCATAATATTCAAATTCATCATAAATGGTGTTGACAACTACACCTGTAAGCTCTTTCAATTCCAAGTTCCCGCTCATTTGCTTGCTAACCTTATATAAAACAGCGGTTTGGGCCGCTTGATGCTGTGCGGATTTTTCAAGCTTTTCTCGTTCTACAATTTCTTGCCGAAGCTCAATGTTCGCATCATTCAATTCCAGGGTCCGCTGTTTGACATGCTGCTCAAGATCTTTTTTCTGCTCCTGAATTTTATGTGTTCTGTACCTAAAATAGGCAATAATTAAACTGAGGATAAAAATTATCGCCAATATCCTAAACCATAGTTTTTTCAATAAAGGAGGAATGACTGTAATTTTTAGCGAAACACCTTCTTCATTCCATACACCATCACTATTCGATCCTTTAACTCTGAAAGTATAACTACCTGGTGGCAGATTTGTGTATGTCGTAAAATGTCTATTTCCGACAAGATTCCAATCTTTCTCAAATCCTTCAAGGATATATTCATATTCATTTTTCTCTGGTAATGCATAATGCAATGCGGCAAACTCAAGCGAAATCACGTTGTCCTTAGATAAAATTTCGATGGAATCCGTATCTGTGATGGGTCTGTTCAAAATCGTTCTTCCACTTTTCTGTTGTCCGACAGACACAGATTCGTTAAAGATGAGAAAATCCACGATCGCAATTTGTGGGACATAGGGATCATCTTTAATTTCATCCGGATAAAAGGCATTTAATCCATTTATGCCTCCGAAAAACATTTTTCCGTTCCGGTTTTGATAATAGGCTCCAAAATTAAATTCACTACTCTGTAAGCCATCAGAAACATCATAATTATTAAAAGATTGAGTGTTTGGATCAAATTCTGTTAAACCTTTATTCGTGCTTATCCAGAGGTGTCCATCATTGTCGTCCAGTATCCCATATATAATATTATTTTGAAGGCCATCTTTCTCTGTAAAACTTGTAAAATTCTCTAGTTCTGGATCGAATCGATTAAATCCTCCCCCACGCGTTCCTATCCAAAGTATTCCTGAGCTGTCTTCATGGATGCAGAAAATCCGGTTATCACTTATACTATTAGGGTCATCCAGGACATGCATGTATCGTTTAAATTTTTGCGAATTGCGGTCAAAACGATTCACTCCCCCATTCCTGGTGCCGATCCAGAGATTTCCTTTTTTGTCTTCAAAAATCTCACGCACATCATTATCGCTTAGGCTTTCCATATCTTCCGGATAATTCTGGTAGTTGAAAAATCCGTTTTTTAAGGGATCAAAATAGCTTAGACTGGTCCAAGTTCCCACCCAGACTACACCATAACTGTCAGTGAACACAACATTTATCCTGTTGTCACTCAAACTGTTTGGATCCAGCGAATTGTGTTTATAGTGGATAAATTTCCCTGAAGCTGAATCAAGGCAATTTAAGCCTCCACCCTGAGTTCCGATCCACATATCTCCGGATTGATCCTGAGAAATCGAATACACCAAATTGCTGCTCAGGGAATTGGGATTATTTGTGTTGTGCCTATAGTGCGTATAGTGTCCAGTAGAAGGATCAAAACGATTCAGCCCGCTGTATGTGCCAATCCACAGGATTCCAGCAGCATCCTCATAGACTGTACGAATATCATTTCCTTTAAGACTATTTGAATTTAGGGGATCGCTGTGGTAAAGAGCAAAATGTTTTGAATTTGGATCAAACAAACTGACCCCCCCTCCTAATGTCCCAATCCATAATATTCCAGAAAAATCTTCAAAGATACTATTGATATGATTATTCCCCAGGCTGTTGAGATTATTTGGATCTCTCCTGAAAAAAGAAAAACTGTTTTGATGGGGGTCGAATCGATTGAGACCATCGCCCCAAGTTCCAATCCAAACTCTGTCATCTTTATCCACATGAATTGAACGAACATTGTTATGGCTCAGACTGTTTTGAACAGCAGGATCATTGGTGTAGTGAAAAAACTTTTTAGTTTCAGGATCGAATTTGTTCAGACCTCCCGATTCAGTCCCAATCCATAAAGATCCAGCCGAGTCTTCACAAACAACATTGACAATATTGTTATTCAAACTGTTCGGATTTCCAGGCTCATGGCGGTAGTGTATAATCTCCTTTGTTTGAGGAATCAGGCAATCCAGCCCCTTAGATGTCCCAAGCCACAATTTGCCTGAGCGATCCTCATAAATTGAGTTGATCCTATCATCGATTAAACTGTTCACATTGTTTGGATCATGGCGGTTATGAGTGATCTTCTCTGTCTGAGGATCAAAGCAATCCAGCCCTGTCGGCGTTCCAAGCCACAACTTGCCTGAGCGATCTTCACATATTGAGTTGATTCGTGTATCAACCAAACTATTGAGATCTTCAGGATTATGGTGATAATGTTTAAATTGTTGTGCACTTTGATCAAATCGATTGAGACCACCTCCGTATGTTCCCACCCAGATAATGCCCGAGCGGTCTTCACATAAGGCTAAAACATTATTGTCACTCAGACTGTTTGGATCCCCTGGTATGTAGTTATAGTGAATGAAACGATGGCCGTAATACAGATTCAGGCCGTCCTGTGTCCCAATCCAGATGAAACCATTTTTATCCTGAATCGAACAATTCACAGAGCTCTGAGAGAGACCCTCTTGGATTGAGATTCTGTTGAATTTTATTTGCTCTTCCTGACCGCTGGGAGACGCGGGAATAATCAGGATAACCAGCATGAATACAAGTAAATGTATCCTTAGAAAAATATTTAAAGAATTTCTCATGATTTATTCCTCGAGTTCTGTAAAGATGCCCTCTCGCTCCATACTTTATAAAAATAGTATTCTCCTGAACAATCACCATAATGGGTGATTAGAGAGATGAAAAAAGTGATCGGCGGAATGACACCTGTATAACCTCCAAATACCAAAAATGACTTAGAATTTTTGTATGTCTACGAAGATTTTTATCCAGAATTCACTTTCAATTGACCCTTTTGTTAGTGGAGTGCTATACTTGTTTTGGGTGAAAAATATCGGCATTTTTTATAAAAAAGGAGGCGAGAATGGGATCACAAGGGATTCATCATTTTTCCGGCAGTTCACCTGAAATCAGCAGGAGATCAATCCTCAAAGGACTGGCCCATGGAACGGCCGCTGGCGTGCTTCTGCCTTTCCTCGATTTTGGGCAGTCAGAATCATCTTATGATTTACTCAAACGAACGGCAGCTGCCCTGGATTTTAAGAAAGAAACAGTTGATGAGAGATTCTGGGTCCTGGTCAAAGAGCAATTTCTGATTAAAAAGGATCTCATCATGCTCAATGCGGCCAATCTCTGTCCTTCACCGGCAGTTGTCCAAAGCAGGGTGATCGAGCTGACAAAAAATGTAGACCTTGATCCCTCCTCTGCCAATCGTGCAAAATTTCCTGAACAAAAAGAAAAGGCCCGTACTGCATTGGCAAAATACATCGGGGCAGAAAACGACGAAATCGCTATCGTTCGGAATACCAGCGAGGGCAACAACTTTGTCATCAATGGTCTAACTCTCGGAAAAAATGATGAAGTGATTATATGGGATCAGAATCATCCAACAGCCAACATCGCTTTTGATGTCCGGGCCGAACGCTACGGATACAGCGTTATCCGTGTCAAGACTCCAGAAAATCCGAAAAGCCCTGCTGATCTTATCAAGCCTTTTGTAGATGCCATGACCCCCCGCACAAAAGTGTTGGCCTTCTCACATGTGTCAAATGTTTCAGGTGTCAGAATTGACGCCAAAGATCTCTGTTCAATTGCCCGCAAAAACGGCATCCTCACTCTTGTCGACGGCGCCCAGACATTCGGCACGCTGCTTCTTGATCTTCATGATTTGGGCTGTGATTTTTTTACGGCCAGTTCACACAAATGGTTTTGCGGCCCCAAAGAAGTCGGGATTCTTTATGTCCGCCGTGACAGAATTGAATCCCTTTATCCAAGCCAGGTGGGCGTCGGATGGGAAACAGCCGTAAAAGAAGGCGCCCGAAAGTTTGACAATCTCGGGCAGCAGGACGATTCCCGTGTCTCAGCCATGTTTGAAGCGGTCCAGTTCCACAACACTCTGGGAAAACTCAGGATCTCTTCGAGGGCCATAATGCTGGCAGATGCCGTAAAAGAAGGTTTGAAGCAAGGAATCCCCAATATCAAATTTATTACACCAATGGAACACCCCATGTCATGGGGAGTTGTTGTCTTTAACATCCCCGGCCTCGATTCGAGAGAAGCACTGGATGTTCTTTACGGTCAACATGGAGTCGGCTGCGCAGCCATGGGGCCTCACATCCGCTATTCCCCACATTTCTACAATCCGCTGTCAGAAATCGAAAGAGCGGTCGATGCTGTCGTCCAGCTTACTTGAGTGTGACCGGCTCTGCGCCTCCTAAAAATATTCCGTTAAAAACAAACTTAAACGTCCCATGCGGCTGTGCCCGGAAAAGGACTTCCGGTCCAAAAAGAAAGAGTCGTCCCTTACCCACTTTGGCTTCGGCTACAGTCACTCCTCCGTAGAGACGGTCCTGTCCCCAGGCCCATCCGCTCCGCAGCGGTTTATCACTGTCAAACCAGGAGATGGAGAAAAATCCCTTTTTGTCCGCCTCAACATGGGGGCGCATGACCGGGCTGTTGCTGAAGAAAATATCAATCCTCTCATTTAATCCATAAGCCAGCGGATGCCGGTTGTTGACTCTTACTTCAAGGACAGAGCTGGGAACAAAATACACATCACGGGGAAGAGAGTTCCCATTTTGATCGACCATATGGGCTCCCACAGGAACACCGACGTGTTGGGCAAGACTCGTAGATGAACCGATGGTCAGGACAGTTCCTCCATCATTAAGAAATTCAAGGAGCTTAGGGATGGTTTTGTCGGGTGTGATATTCCCCACATGGTCATGGTATTCTTCAGGGATGGTTTCAAGATTTGGAGCACCGCCACCTCGTCCACCCATTTGGGCTCCCTGGCCGCTCCTCACCGCAGGAATGGCCCCGCTGACAAAAATGAGGACATCAAAGTGACTTTTCAGATTGCCGGCATCGAGTTTAGGCGGATACAGGACCTCAAAAGGAAATTCAAACTGCTCAAGCAGCCAGCGTGTCCAGCCCGACTGCATGGACCCGCCGTAACGGTCCCAAAGACCGATCCGGACCGGTTTCAGTTCTAAGGCTGATCCTGTTGGAGCGGTTTGTGTTCCATCAAAGCTGACTCCGAGTTCTTTGGACATTCCTTCAAGTTTCTCGAGAGTTGATGATTTCGCTTCAATATAGATCGTTCCCTCAGGATAAGTTGTGCCGTTGAGTTGAATGGATTTGGTCAGCCAAACAACTTTTTGGCCATCGGCGAGAAGCCTGTTGGTGATCAAGGCAGCATCATTGTACGAATGGTCCAGCAAAAAACCCACGGCTCCTTTTGTATTGTTCATTTTTCCCGGAAAAGGTTTAGCCAAACCTTTTATTTCCTGGAATGGACCCTCAAATCCTTCAAGAACCCGGTCGAACTCAATCCCCATCTGGAAGGCCAGAGTGTAACCTGCATTGTCATAGGGAGGCCGGGGAGGCCCGCCTTCATACATAAAATCATTAGGATGGTCCTGGGGTTCAAACATGTCCAAAACATGTGGTCTAAAGGCCTGGGCCGCTAAAACAACGTAGGAACCTGCCGGGTAATTTTTCCCGGCAACTTCAAAGTCTTGTGTGGCTTGATGGACAACAACTCCATTTTTAATAAATGTATTGACAAACTTTGTGGCTGTGGGGAAATCGGGTTGATCGGAAGGAAGGATAAATCCCCGGGGATCTCTGTTTTCAGTTTTTCTGAAGAGTTCATACTGTTCTCTGGTGATCCCGCGGCTTCGGCCGCCAAAGCCTGATGCTGCCTGTGGATTTGCCGCTGAAGCCTGGGCCACTTCAGCCTTGACGGCATCTACAATTTTAGGGTGGATGGTCCAGTTATCCTGGCTTCCTCTAGTAATGCTGTTGCGGCCCATAATGTAGCGGTTGTAAAGCAGCGTTTCCCGGTAGCGCGACGCATAGTCGATAATAGCTTTGTCCAATGTTATGGAGTATTCAATGGCTTCACTGAAATAGAAGGTCTTTGGAGAAATGGGAAAAGGAGAATCCATGCTCTTGAGCATGCGGTCTGGAATGATGTTAAGCTCAACCGGTGTGGGATTTCCCTTTATTTCGGTCAGAATTCCGATCTGGTTGTGGAAATAGCCTGTTGTCCGGACATTGCCGTTAAACCAGGTCGAGTAGCTTGAGACATTGCGCATCCCGCTGCCCGGCTTCCCTTCGGCAATGAGCCGGGCATGCATGGCCGCACCAACCTGCTCGATTCCTATGATAAGAAGGGGATCAAAATTGTAATTGGGAGGATCACGGAACGGAGGGACAAAAACAATCAATCCACTGGGTCCTGTTTGGTGATGGTTGTACATGATTTGCGGATACCACTCCCTGTACATGATCTTGTTCATGTGAGTTGTTTCAGGCTGTGTGGACATATAGGAGTCACGGTTGTTGTCATGCCCGACATATTTTTGATAAAGCCTCGGCAGTGACCTGGTGGAGCGTTTTTTCGGATCAGGATCTCGCATATACCAGGATGACACCAAATCCATCCCATCGGGATTGGCATGAACCGCCAGTATAATCACATCATCGAGGAAGCGCATAGTCTCCCGGTCATCCCGGCTGACCATTTGGTACACCAGTTCCATCAGTTGATGCGCGCCGACAACTTCAGTAGCATGCAGTCCCCCATCGATCCAGACAACGGCTTTTCCTTCCATGGCAAGCTTTCTGGCTTCCTCATCATCGAGTCCTTTGGCCAGTGCCAGACGGGCTGAAATGTCTTTGTAGTAGTCGAGCTTTTTATGGTTTTCCGGTGATGTGAGGATGGCCATCCACTGTGTGCGGTCTTCGGCCGTCGTGCCGATATCAACCAGCTTCATCCGCGGAGATTCTTTATCCAACTTTTTCCAGTACTCGGTCAGTTGGGCGTATGTGATCAGCGTGTAGTCATCTCCGATATTAAAACCGAATTGAGCGGTTGGCGTTGTGACCTTCTGTTCGGCAATTGCAGGCTGAGCCCACGCAAAAATAACCAAAACAAAAGCAAACATGGTAAGCAGGGATAGAGATGCTTTTTTCATTCTATGCTCCTAGTTCAAAAAATATTTATTTCTTTAGAAACCGATTGATAAATTCAAATGTCCGATTATATCCATCCATACGGTTTTTATACAGCAGAAACTCATGAGGTTCATCCGGAGCTATCATCAATTCGATGTGAACATCGCCCTTGGCCCGCAATTTTTGGACAAGATCGTTTGTCTGTTGAAAAGCAACATTCCGGTCATCATCACCGTGCAAAAAAAGTACGGGGGATGTCCAGGTTTTAATGTCGGCAACAGGTGAAGACTCAAAAGCCAGTTTACGCTGGGCTTCTGAGAGATTTCCGCGCTGTGACCAGTCGTGAACACCCGCCAAATCCACACCAACTTTGAAGATGTCCGAATTTCTGGCTAAGGACATAGCTGTCAGCAGTCCACCGTAAGAAAGCCCCCATTTTCCAATTCTGTCCCCATCCACTTCTGGCCGATTCTGGAGATATTTGACGCCTGCGAGAATATCCTGGTATTCGGCTGCCCCACGCCTTCCTGTATTGGGCGCACTGCGAAAAGACCGCCCATATCCAATACCGCTACGATAGTTTATGGAAATCACAGCGTATCCATGGTTAGCAAAGTACTGGTTGATCCCATAGGCTTCGGAGTAGAACTCCATGTAGTGCCAACCCAGGAGCATCTGGCGGACAGGTCCGCCGTGTGTATAAACCACACCCGGAAGGTTATCCCCTGCTTTTGCACCTTTAGGAAGGAAGAGCTGGCAGGGAATCTCAAGTCCATCCGGCGAATTGACAATTATGAGCTCGGGTATAATCAGTTCATCCATGGGATATTCCGA
>Ga0114922_10006358_pt1 | contig 10852 bp, 8 predicted proteins | sample AartaG_FD_100975 | JGI IMG/M metagenome (GOLD analysis project Ga0114922, IMG submission 100975) | Deep subsurface microbial communities from Aarhus Bay to uncover new lineages of life (NeLLi) - Aarhus_00045 metaG | ecosystem: Environmental > Aquatic > Marine > Oceanic > Sediment | place: Aarhus...
CAACGAAGAGGCTCTCCTGTTTGGGTTGAGGCCAGACATCTGTTGCTGGGCAGGGCTCGACGCGGTCTGCTATAATACAGCTTGGGCTGCGGATGGTTGGAAGGGGAAGCCGGAGGGTTGTCGACCAGGTTGCTTGATTGCGGGCAATCAGCGGGGGAGTGAGGCGCAGAGAAGTTGAGCGGAGCTAAGCTGATAATAGAGGGATTGCTTGCGCTGATTCTCCGTTTTCCTGCTGGTACAGACCCAGCCAGACGCTCAGGAGGTGCATCTTGGCCAGGTTGAACATTATTCCAAGGGAGACGAAGTTCTACGACTTGTTTGAAAAGAGCGCCGGCAATTTGGTTGTGGCCGCAGGAAAACTGGCTGACCTCTTCGACAATTATGAAGATGTTGAAGCTAAAGTGGCGCTAATGAAGGATTTGGAGCACGAAGGCGACAGTATAACTCACGAGATAATGCAGAGCCTACATCGCACTTTTGTGACGCCTATCGATAGAGAAGACATCGCTCGCCTGGCGAATACTATGGATGATGTGATGGATTTCATTGAGGCGGCTGCCAGGACGGCTATGCTCTATCGCATTGCCCAACCCACGGATAGAGCTCGACAGCTAGTCTCAATCATACTGAAGGTAACATATAGACTGAACGAGGTGATGCCGCTTCTGCGCCGCCGTGACCGCTTCAAGCAGGTTCTGGAACAGTGCGTAGAGATAAACAGACTGGAGAACGAGGCTGATGACGTCCATCACGCTGCCCTAGCTGAGCTGTTTGATAACACGAGGGACGTGCGCGAAATCATCAAGTGGCGCGAGATCTATGAACACATGGAAAGTGCTACCGACCGGGGCGAAGATGTAGCCAATGCCCTGGAAGCTGTAGTATTGAAACATGCCTGAATCCCTGGCTCTGTTAGGCCTGGTAATCGTAGTAGCGATCGGCTTCGGTGTTGCAAATGGTTTCAACGATGCGGCCAATGCCATTGCTACGGTGATCGGGACCCGTACTCTTTCCCCACGGGCTGCCATTATCATGGCAGCCTTCTGCAATTTCGCCGGCGCTGCTACAGGCACTGCAGTCGCTATGACCATCGGCAAGGGCATCGTTGAGCCTGGTGCTCTAACCTTGCCTACTATCATCGCCGGAGCTGGAGCAATTGTTGTCTGGGCACTTGCAGCCACGCGCTATGGTATGCCGATAAGTCTGACTCACGGGTTGGTGGCTGGGCTGGTGGGTGCAGGGATAGCTATCTCCGGCAGTGAAACCATCGTTTGGGCGGTACTGGCCAAAGTGATTTCCGCCGTTGGCATTGCTCCTCTTCTGGGTTTCGCTGGTGGTTTTGCTGCAATGGTCTCCATAATGTGGGCTTTCCGCAGGAGCACGCCTGCCAGAGTACAAGGCATCTTCGGAAAGCTGCACATACTTTCGGCAGCCTTCGTGGCTTATAGTCATGGCAAGAACGATGGTCAGATGCCCATCGGCCTGATAACCATGGCGCTGGTGGCCTTCCATCAAGATAGCAGCCTGTGGAACCGTCTTTCTCTGTTGGACCCCGACATGTGGTGGATAATAGTGGTCTCGGCGGCCTCAATTAGTCTTGGTACTGCCGTCGGCGGTTGGCGGGTCATCCGGACACTTGGGTTGAGGATGACTACCTTGCGGCCCGTTCACGGATTTGCGGCGACAGCATCTGCTGCCACCGTTATCGAGGCTGCCTCACACTTCGGTATTCCGGTCAGCACCACACACTGCATGAGCGCTTCGATTATGGGGGTAGGTGCCACAACGCGCCTTTCCGCAGTACGCTGGGGGATAGCCCGAAGCATCGTGTTGACCTGGATTCTGACCTTCCCAATCTGCGGTATCCTCGGCTGGCTTATCGCGTCGCTTCTGCAGATTGCCTCTTAAGGTGACGCTTCGACCTTCCATTTCAGATCAAAGGTGACAAATTCGGCTTGCGTTATTAGAACATTAGTGCTAGAATAGGGACCGATTATGGCGAAGTTATTGAAACTGGCTTTGGACGAGCAGAGGTATGACCTGGCCGCCCACGTCCTCGTCTATGGGCTTATCAAGGCGAAACAGGATGGCAAGAAACGACGCCGCAAAGGGCGAAAAGCACGGGTTTTACAGTCAGGCTCTTGACGAAGCTGAGAGGCTGGAGCTTGAAGAAGCTAGGGGTATACAAGGTTTGGACGAGGAAATCGCTATGCTCCGCGTCAAGCTCAGGGAACTCATGGTGACAGAGCCGGAGAGGTTTGACCTTCATTTGAAGATGGCCAATACCATTGCCAAGCTGGTCAAGACCCGCTACAGCATCAGCAAAGAGCAGAAGAAGTCCCTCAAGGAAGCCATCGCCAGGGTGTTGACCGAGATTGCCCTTCCCCTCGGCGTGAAAGCTCTGATTAAGTAGACCCCACATAATACCCGTTCAGCCATTCTTGTACCATCCTGAGCGAAGCGAAGGGCTCCCCGAGAATGATAGCAGGGGGTGAACAGTCACTTCGACTTCACGATTAGCAGCCAAGCGGATTGAGAAATTGGAATTCGAAAATTGAGATTGAGACCTTATCAGGCAGAGGTAGCCAAAGCAGTGACCGAGAGTATTCAAGCCAATTTGGGCTTGACCTTTTCGGTCGAGATCGCCCGTCAGGGCGGCAAGAACGAGCTTTCGGCGCACCTGGAGCTACTACTGCTAACAATGTTCATGTGCGCCGGGGGCAACTCCGTAAAGTGCTCACCCACCTTCAAGCCGCAGACAATCATCTCCATGAGCAGGCTGAAGGCGAGGCTGGATGACTTCGGTTTTGGCGGCATCTGGCTGACCGAGGCCGGCTACATGGTCAGGCTTGGCAATGCCAGGCAGATATTCCTTTCGGCCGAGGAATCAGCTTCAGTGGTAGGCCATACCGCCGATATCCTGCTCGAGATTGACGAGTCGCAGGATGTAGCCAAAGACAAGTATACCAAGGAGTTCAGGCCTATGGCTTCTGCCTCCAACGTCACCACCGTCCACTACGGGACGACGTGGGATGATGGTACTCTGCTCGAAGAAATCAAGCAGGCTAACCTTGAACTGGAAAAGAAGGACGGCATTAGACGCCACTTCAGATTCGACTGGCAGGAAGTGAGCAGGTACAATTCTCACTACAAGGCCTTTGTTGAGGCGGAGCGAGATAGGCTGGGCGAGAACCACCCGCTGTTCAGGACCCAGTATGCGCTGTTGTCCATCCGAGGTGGCGGGGGATTCCTGAGCAGGCAGCAAATTGCTCAACTGATGGGCAGCCACCCCAGGCTTCACCGCTCGCAGGGTCGTAGGATCTTTGTCGCTGGTATCGATGTTGCCGGCGAGGAAGAACAGTTCGAGGACGAAATCTTGACCCGCCCCGGCAGGGATGCTACCGTCATCACCATCGCCGAGGTCACAGCGCCAGAGAGCGATCTCACCGGCAAAGACCCTCTCATACACGTGGTGGAGCATCATGCCTGGGTGGGGAAAAAGCACGCAGAGCTCTATCCCCAGATGGTAGACATAGTCAAGAATGTCTGGCGCTGCAGCCGGATTGTCACCGACGCTACAGGCATCGGTGAGCCCATCACAAGTTTCCTCCGCAAGGCTCTGGGCAGCAAAGTCCAGCCGTTCAAGTTCACCCAGAAGAGCAAGTCAGAGGCTGGCTTTGACCTCCTGGCGGCTATCAACTCGGGCAGATTGAAGCTGTACCAACAGGACGGTTCTGAAGATTACAAGGAGCTTATGCTCGAACTGGAGAGAGCCAAGAGCGTCTATCGTCCTAACCAGACCTTGAACTTCTTCGTTGATCCCGCCGATGGTCACGATGACTACCTGACGAGTCTCGCTCTCGTTGTTCAAGCTGCTGCCAAATATACGCCGCGGAAGGCCAGAGGACAGCTATCCAGTTTGTAGACAGTTGCTGTGAAGCGCGATAAACGAACGAAGGGAGAGGACCTTGCCTCTCCCTTTCCGTCGAAATTGGTGAAAAGCCGAATCGGAGTGACTAGATCACGCTAGGCAGCCCTTTGGCTGCGTCCTCCATGTCACGGAGTCGGCCAGTGGTTTCCCTTATCCGTTCCTTCTGAGTTTGGGCAAAAGCCGAAGCCCGGTCGTAGTAATCCCGCACCTTCTGTACAAAAGCCAGCTGGGAGAATATTATGCTGACATCGATAGTGTTCCCTCCTCTGGGGAAGTCACCGGCTCTGATTACGGCGTTTTCCGCCAGTTCCCGGAGGTAGTCACCGAGACCCTTGGCGATATCCATACTCATGTCCTTGGCCGGGGCAGACAGGAGGTAGAGGGCTCTGCCGGCGTCCTCGGGGCTGCAGGTGACGCTAAGCTCGCTCACGGCAGCGTCCATGGCTTGCATGGCTCTTAGACTCTCGTCGCTCTTTTCCTTGTAACTGACTTTGTTCAATTGCCACGGCATGCGGAAACCCCGTGGTATGTCCGCTCTGCCGACTCCGATAGCTGTCCAACCGTCGATGGACTGCATTATGTCACCGGCGTCCAGTGTCTTGGCACCAACATGCTTGAACCTGGTTATCTCGCCGGCACACATCATGTCGTAGAAGGGGTCAGCGATTGCTGTGTTGATTCTTGTCAGGTTCATTGCCAGGCTGGCGTCTTTTCTGACGTAGCGCTGATTATCCGCCAGGAAGACACCATCGGCTACCGAATGGATGGATTTGAGACAGGTCGCCGTGTTGTAGACGCTCCTGAGTTCAGCCATCTCTTCGTGCTCGAAGGGGAGAACGACCAGAGCATATACTGGTTTGCCTAGATAGCGCTCCTTGAGCATCTGGGCAATTATTGATATGGCGCCGGAGCCAGTACCGCCGGCACCCCCGGCGATAAGCAAGAACGCGTGGGTCTGGTAGAAACTGGGTGAGGTCCTGATAGCATCGATTACTTTGTCACCGTCTTCCCTGGCTAGTTCAGCCCCCATTTCGTTTACCTTGCCAACACCATGTCCCCAGGTCTTACGTCCGCCAATGAGGATACGATGCATGTAGTCAGTTCCGATGTTGGACAGTCCGGTGAGGTCGGTCTGGTCAGTGTTCACGGCATACGTTCCGGTGACTACATTGATGCCCCATTGCCCTTGTGCTCGCTTGTTCAGGGCGACAAACTCATCAGCAACTCGGGACCCACACTGGCCCAGTCCAATAACCAATAGTCTCATGGATACCTCCTTGGTTTCGCTTCACGAATTGGTCACCTTGCTCAATGTTAAGCTATACCTACCCTGTTTGTCAAGCCTGCTTTCGTTCATTTCCAGTCACCTCGCCGGCTGATAGACGCAGTTCGCCAGATGATGGCCACTATCGCAATGCCAGCGATAATGATGAGTATTAGTTGCCATACCTCCATGATACCAACCTTGAGAACTTGCCCGTTTGTCCAGTCGCTCTCATTTTCAGCACCATCTTTAGCTTCTATCCTCCAGTAATAGTCCCCTTTGGTGAGAGCCTCGTCATCGGCCAGGCTGTACTCAGAGTCGGTCAAGCCTTCCTTACGAATCAGAGTACTGGAGAAATCGGCACTATTGCTTACCTCGAGGCAGTAGCTGACGCCGCTGGGGTCGTCAACATCAGACCAGTCGAAAGTCGTGGTGGCTTTGCCCACAAATCCTATCCTGCTGCCGGGTTCAGGAGACATAGGGCGGGGTGTTGGTGGTGGCGTTGACTCTACGCTCAGGCCGGTTGAGGCCACAGACGCTGTGGTGTCGGTGACAGTGACGGTGTGGTCGCCGGCCTGCATCTTTGGGATCTTGAAGCTAGTCGTGAATCTGCCTTTGGCATCCGCAGTCGAGCCGACGCCTACTTGGACCCCGTCGCAGCTGATGGTTATGGCCTGGTTTCCTCCAAATCCGGTACCGACAACGACTATTTCGTCACCGATAGCGCCCGAGGCGGGGTTGATCTCCATTTGTGGCGAGATGACTATAGTAGTATTGCCAACGTCCGCGGCTTTGGTGGTGTTTCCTGAAGCGTCAACAGTGTGCTCACCCTTGGTGGTTGGAGGCACCTCTAGTTCACCTGACCACGAGCCTTTGGCGTCGGCGGTGATGCCGCTGATGACCAGAGTGCCGTCGAAAGTGACTTGAATGCTGGCTTCGTTAGCTTCAAAGCCGACCCCGATGACTGAAAGACTGTCGCCGGTGTGAATGGTGCCCCCGAGGTGACCGGAGACTAATTGGAGCTTGATTGCTGGAGACACGGTGAAGATGACTTCAGCAACGTCAGCTTCGGGAGTAGCCGCTCCGTGGGCATCTACCTTGTGGCTACCCTTGGCGGATGTGGGGACCGAGAAGCCAGATTGCCACGAGCCTATGAAATCAGCGCTTATTCGGGTTTTTGCGGCTAGGCCATCGTAGGTTACCGTGATGTTGGTTTCCCCACTGTCGAAGCCGGTGCCAGTTATACTCACTACAGTGCCTACCCATCCTGAGGTTGGGCTGATGCTGATTTGAGGAGTCACGATGAATATCTTGTCGTCGACATCAGTGGCCGGTGTGGTCCCTTCAGCATCGATAACGTGTTCGCCTCGGCTGCCAGCTGGGACTTTGAAGGTGCTTTGCCAGCTTCCCTTATTGCTGGCTGTAACCCCGGTTTTGGCTGGGCTACCGTCATAGGTTATGGTGATACCTTGCTCATTGCTATCGAAGCCTCTGCCAGTAAGTGTCAGGTCTGAGCCTGAGGTGCCGCGGTCGGCGCTCAGGCTGATGGACGGCAGGACAGTGAAGTCTTTGTCGAAGGAGTCGTCGCCCATCTTCAGCGTGACTTTGTGCTTGCCCCTGGGCGCTTCGGGCACGGTGAAGGTTATGGCAAGGCAACTCTCATCCATCACGCCCTGGCTGAGAAGCTGCTCGGCTTCCCCCCAGTACAGGTAGTAATTGCCACTGCCGTAGCCACAGGCAGCGGGTATGGTGACCTCTTGGCCGACGATTCCCCGTGCAGGGCTGAACGATAGGCCGTTCGCATCAGCAGTGGTTGGTATCAGGCATACAACCAGCGACAGCACGACCAATACACTGGCCAGAGCTCCTGTTTTCATCGGCACATCCAGATGATGTTGTCAATTATCATAGCACAAAGTCGGTAAAAAACATAGGAGCTTGCCTGCTTGTCACCCTGAGCCCACGTGCTAAGCCCTGCGCCGCGAGTCATTGCGCGCTCTTCGCGCCTGTCATTCTGAGCCCCTCGTTTTCTGTCATCCTGAGGGAGCACAGTGACCGACGGATCTCACTGAGGGTAAACTCCGCGAAGAATCTCACGCTCAGGGCGGACTCCGAAAGCACCAACCGGTGTGGTAGAGGGGGGATTGCGGAGCATCATAGACAGAGGGCGGGTAACACGGTATTCGGGCAGTGGCCTGCTATGTGTCCTTGGACAAGGTTGCCAGGAATTCAGCATTTGTCTGGGTTTTCGCCAGGCGGTCAAGTAGTCTTTCGGTGGCCTCGGTGCCGTTCGTTGAGTCTTCAGCCAGCATGCTGACCATGCGCCGCAGTAGCCACACCTGCTTCACCGTGGTCTCGTCGAGTAGCAGTTCCTCACGACGGGTGCCGCTATGCAGGATATCCATAGCCGGGAAGGTCCTTTTTTCGGCCAGACGGCGGTCGAGGTGCAACTCCATGTTGCCGGTGCCCTTGAATTCCTCGTAAATCAACTCGTCCATGCGGCTTCCGGTATCGACGAGGCAGGTAGCGATGATGGTCAGGCTGCCGCCCTCTTCGATATTGCGAGCCGTGCCGAAGAAGCGTTTTGGCGGGTAGAGGGCTACGGAGTCGATACCGCCGGACAGGGTGCGGCCGCTCGGAGGCATTGCCAGGTTATAGGCGCGAGTCAACCGGGTGATGCCATCAAGAAGGATGACCACGTCTATGCCTGTTTCTACCAGTCTCTTGGCTCGATCCAAAGCCAGTTCAGCTACTCGAGTTTGGTTCTCCACTGGCTCGTCAAACGTAGCGCCGATGACTTCGGCTTTCACCGAGCGTCTCATGTCGGTGACTTCCTCAGGTCGTTCGCCGATGAGACAGACCATGAGGTGAAGGTCACTGTAGACGGAGGTGATGGCATTGGCAATGTGTTTCAGAATCACGGTTTTGCCAGCCTTGGGTGGTGATACAATGAGCCCACGCTGGCCGCGGCCGATGGGAGCTATCAAGTTGATGAGCCTTGTCGATAAGTACCGTGGCTCAGTCTCCAGGTTGAACATCTTGTCGGGGAATGTAGGTGTCAGAGAGCTGAAATGTCGTCGGCTCCTGGCTTGCTCGGGGTCGAGCCCGTTGATTGCCTCCACGCGGAGCAGACTGCAGTATCTTTCCCCGTTCTTAGGTGGTCTACCCTGCCCCGAGACAGTGTCCCCGTTCCTTAGGCTAAAGCGCCGAATCTGGGAGTTGGAGATATAGATGTCGTTTGCCGCGGGAAGGAGGGTCTCCTGGCGCAGGAAGCCATAGCCCTCATCAACAACATCCAGGATACCGCTCACGAACAGGTAGCCTTGCTGCTCCGTTTGGGCTTGGACCAGGCGCATGATGAGGTCCGATTTCTTCAGGGCGCTGCAACCTTCGATTCCTTGCAGTTTGGCTAGCTCCAGCAATTCATCCCGGGTTTTTGTTTCTAGTTCAGCGACGTTCATTGTGATAACCTCTCACGTATTCAGTGTATATAACGACATAAGTAAGCGCGCGATATGCAAGATTAGGATTCCCAGTCTGGGGCTCGGGACTTCCTACCATGCTCAAGTATCTGATGCGTTACATAATGTGGATAGGCCCTGTCATATGCTCTTGCCTTCGCCCATGACCTCTCGCCAGTCCTCCAGAAAGCGGCTAATCCCGATGTCGGTCAGCGGATGTTTAATCATCTGCATCAGCACCTGGTAAGGAACGGTGGCAATTTGGGCACCAGCATCAGCTGCCTCGACACAGTGCTGGGGGTGCCTGATGCTTGCGGCGATTACCTGCGTCTTGATGGAATCCGGGTATTTCTTGAACACTTCAACAATATCTCTTACCAGCCTCATGCCGTTCTCGCCGATATCGTCCAGCCTGCCAACGAAAGGACTCACGAAGGTAGCACCGGCTGCAGCCGCGAGGAGAGCCTGGTTTACGGAAAAGCACAGGGTGAAGTTCACCTTTATGTTTTGCTTAGCCAATTGATGCGTAGCTTCAACGCCCTCAAGGCTGGCCGGGATCTTTATTACCACATTCTCCGCCCAGGTGGCAATTCGCCTCGCTTCGGCAACCATCCCTGAGACGTCCTGGCTCAGCACCTCGGTTGATACCTCGCCGGGGACAACGGAACAGATTTCCTGGACAAGCCGCCTGTAATCTACCTTGCCCTCCTTGGATACCAGGCTCGGGTTGGTGGTTACCCCGGTGATTACTCCCAGCCTGACTCCGTGGCGGATATGGTCGATATTAGCCGTATCTAGAAATAGACGCATTTCTTTGTTCCGTGGCAGGTAAAGCACATAGCAGGCTCATGACAACGGCAATGTTACTTGAGCGCCCTCAACTAAGGTCTCCTTGGCAGCCCCGACCAAACTGGCGAATAGTGGATGGGGGAGGTCGGGGCGTGACCTGAACTCAGGATGAAACTGACAGGCAACCATCCACGGATGGTCCTTAACTTCAGCTATTTCTACCAGCTGATTATCGGGGGATAATCCACTGGGGATAAGTCCTTTCTTCTCCAGAGGCGCGCGGAAATCGTTGTTGAATTCAAATCGGTGCCGGTGACGCTCGTAGACCATGGTTTGACCATAAGCCTGAGCTGCCCGCGTACTTGGCAGCAGGTGACAGGGATAGACGCCGAGTCTCATAGTCCCGCCCATACCGTTGACCTGGTGCTGCTCTGGAAGCAGGTCGATTATGGGATACGGGGTGTCGGGGTCAAACTCGGTGGAGTTGACCAACTCACTGGCCAGGGCATAGCGTCCAAACTCGATAACCATGACCTGCATGCCCAGGCATAGCCCGAGGAAGGGGATCTTGTTTCGTCTGGCATAGGCAGTGGCAGCTATCATGCCTTCTATGCCGCGGTAGCCGAAGCCGCCGGGGACAATAATCCCTTGAGCCGATTTCAACAGGTTTTCGTTGCCCTCCGTCTCCAGGTCTTCGGACTGCACCCACAGTATCTTCACCTCTCGGTCGTGGTAGAGGCCAGCGTGGCACAAGGCCTCGCGCACGGAATAGTAAGCATCTTGGAGTTCCACATACTTGCCTACCAGGGCAACAGTCACCGGCTCCCTTGGGGTTTTCAACTTGGCGACCATATGCCGCCACTCACAAAGGTCAGCATCGGTAGCGTCAAGCCCGAGCCGGTCAACGATTATGTCGCCCAGGCCGGCTTCCTCAAGCATGAGCGGCACCTCGTAGATGGTCTCAGCGGTGACCACGGGTATAACCGCTCGCTTGTCTACATCGCAAAACAGAGATATCTTGTCTCTTGTGCTCTCGGGAATCTCATAGTCCGAGCGGCACAGGATGACATCCGGCTGGATGCCGATGCGTCTTAGCTCGTTGACGCTGTGCTGAGTGGGCTTGGTCTTGAGCTCGTTGGTGGTGGCGATGTGGGGCAAGAAAGTAACGTGGAGATAAAGGACGTTATCCCTGCCTTCTTCGTTTCTCATCTGGCGGATAGCTTCCAGAAACGGCTGCCCTTCGATGTCGCCAACCGTGCCGCCAACCTCGACAATGATTACTGAGGCCTCAGAGAGCTGGGCTACTTCTCTTATCTTCCGCTTAATCTCGTTGGTGACGTGCGGAACCACCTGTATAGTCCCGCCGAGGAAGTCGCCGCGCCTTTCGCCAGCAATAACGGCCGAGTA
>Ga0114922_10006359_pt1 | contig 10852 bp, 9 predicted proteins | sample AartaG_FD_100975 | JGI IMG/M metagenome (GOLD analysis project Ga0114922, IMG submission 100975) | Deep subsurface microbial communities from Aarhus Bay to uncover new lineages of life (NeLLi) - Aarhus_00045 metaG | ecosystem: Environmental > Aquatic > Marine > Oceanic > Sediment | place: Aarhus...
AGACCAATAGGGCGAGATCCCTGAATCGTAGCGTGCGTAACAGGTGTTATTGCAGCAGGTTGCAGCCGTCAGATGCCGTTACATCCGATTCATGGCACGCTGGTTGCTTAATGACAGCTGGTTTCTTTGATGCCCCGGTAGGGGCGAAACAGCGTGAAGATCAACGAGAGTCGGATTTAGACAACAGCAGGAAGGTGTAAAGGAGAGAGAAGGATGGCTGCAATCAGACGAATGCGTGCAGCGTTGGTAGTGGGAGCACTGGTCACGGTCGGCGTTTTGCTTGGCGCAACCCCGGCGAGTGCGTACGACATATCCATCGACAACGTGAGGTTCTACATACCTGCGACCCGCGACGATGTGATCGCTACGCCGATCACGAGCGGTTCGAACACGCCGATCAACTCGCCGGACAGCTTTTACGTGGGGCCTCAGAGCTCGACGTCAGGCAGCCTGCGGTTTAGTCTGGATTTCTCGGCCCAGTTGGACGCGCTGTACCCGCCGAACGGCGCCGTGGATTTGAGTTCGGGAGCGCTGACCGTGAGCTTCGCAGACCTCGACATACTGCCCGATATAATAACCACAGACGTCGAGTTGACCGAGGTGTGCGTCATTACGGCGGACGGCTCGGTCGAGGTCATCCTTGATTCGGACGCGGGGGCTCCTCCGTATACACCGGCCGGACCGACCGACAACACGCCGATCGCGTTCGAGAATGTACCTCTGAGCCCGACGGTGCTTGCCATGATCGAGGACGGCGATTTCATGTTGGACTTCTACCTTACGGCGACTGTCGAGAACAACAGACGTTCCAGGGGTATATGCCTGATGAATACCGTGGAGAGTGTAGGGGTTGTTGGCCTTGATTTGGAGCCCGTTCCGGAACCCTCGACAATAGTGTTGCTTCTCTCGGGTATTGGCGGTATAATCGCAAGAGTCAGTCTAAGAAAAGGCAAGGACTAAAACTGAATATAAGAAAAGCGTCGCGCCGGGGTTAGTCAGTCGTCCGCTATGGGATGTGCATGAGACAGACTAGTTCCCTCCTTAAGGTGCGTCTTCCTTTCTGACCGTACAACCTTCAACTGTGTTCTGACACAGTTAGGCGCGACGCTTCCTCCCTGTTGAGGGGTAGCAGGGCCGCATAAGGCTCGGTTACCCCTCGATTTGTTTTTGCAAGAACGGCGAGCAGTGTAAGTGGTGGGGGGAAACGGCCTACGGTGAGTGCGAGCCGTCCGGAGACAGTTCCTCAAGCAGTTCGCGGGCGGTGTTGTTGGACGGGTCCAATCTGAGAGCTTCGTCGAGTTGAGATCTGGCATCGTCGGGGCGGCCCTGGCGAACGTACGCTTTCGCGAGGTTGATACGTGCCTGCACAAACAATGGCGCAAACGAGACCGCCGCTTCGTATTCGCTCAGGGCTTCGGCGAACCTTCCGAGGTGGCTGTAAGCGACACCGAGATTGTTGTGCAGACCGCCGTGATAGCTTTCCGCGAGAGTGTTCTTCGGGTTGATCCGGGCGATCTCCTCTTCGGTCCACAAGGCCTTCACCTTCTCCGGCGCATCGGTGAGCAGATGGTATGGGTTGAGTTCGAGAGCGCGCTGGTACGCCGTTGCCCCTTTGCGATACTCCCCACCCCTAAGATAGGCGTCGCCGAGTTCTGCATGGGTGCGGTACTTTCTTGGGGATTTTCTCGCCGCATCCTCCCACAACACGAGCTCGTTGCGCCAGACATAGTTGCGCTGGTGGGTGAGAACGCCCAGCAGTATGGTAAGCAGCAGCGCCACCGCAACATGGTTGAAGGTGGGGGACCGTCTTTCCCCGGGCCAGTATACCGCCAACTTCGGTGCTATCCCGGCCAAGACAATACCCACGAACAGACAGAACCCGATCGAGGGAAGGTACAACCGGTGTTCGTTAAGGATTACGTTCAGGGGATGGACGCTTGATGTCGGGACGAGAGTAATCAAGTACCACGCTATAGCGAAGGCAACAAGCGGACGTTTTCGACGGTAGTACACAGCTGCTCCCACAACGCCCAGGATCACTGCCAACGACGCCAGCACGGCCGGTTCCACCAGCGAATAGGCGACGGCGATATGGTGGTCGACGTTCAACCCGAACGGAAAGAGAAACAGGAATATGTAGAACACGATGGCTTTTGACTGGGTGAGCACGTTTTCCCAGACACCGCGCACAAAATAGCCGCCTCCGCCCACCGCGAAAGGACCGTATTGGGCAAACAGAGTAAACCTCAGGCCGATGAAAGCCGCCGTAACGAGCCAGATAGCCAGGTGGTATTTGCCCACTGTCTTGACAAAACCCTCCTTGTTTTCCCGACACAGGAGCAGTTCTGCAAACGCCACCACGAGCGGGAACGACAGTGCCAGTTCCTTCGTGCAGACCGATAGCGCGTAGGCTGACGCACTTGCCGCTACCCAGAGACACACCGCCCGCCGCGAGCGGGCGCCGTGCGCTTTCAGGAAACACGCAAAACCGAGGATGTACCACACCGAGCACAACGCCGAGGAACGTGCCGAGACGTAGTTTACGGCTTCAGCGTTGACCGGATGAATCGCAAATACCGCCGCTGCCAGGAACGCCACGAGTGCGCGTTTGGCGAGCATATGCGCGAGCAGGTACACAGCAGCAACCGTGATGCAGTGGATAAACACGTTGGTGATATGAAAACTGAGCGCCCCTTCGCCGAACAGGGTGAAGTTGAGTGCGAAGGTCGAGAGCAGGAGTGGCCGGTACATTGCGCTGCGGGCTCCGAACGTGGAAGCCGTGCTGGGCTCGCCGAAGAAATGCTGTACGTTTCGCAGGTCGCGCAAGCTCTCATTCTCGACGATGTGGTGGTAGTCATCGTAACAGAATCCCCGATGGAACGCGTTCGAGTACACGAGCAGGCATAGGCAAACCAGTGCGGCCAATCGGACGACGTGCCAGGTCGCGCTCGTGTCGTTCAGGAACCTCTCAAACCCGTGTTCCAGTGTTGAGCTCTGAATATCGTGCATCTATTCCACCTTGTGCGCACCGTGCGGTCGCGTTAGACGCCTTGGCAGCACGAACGGGCGGCCGGTGTTCTCGTTGATGTGGACGGTGACGTCAACCTCGTAGACGGCACGCAGCGTGTTCTCGACAAGCACTTCGGCTGGCGTTCCTTCGGCGAAGATCTGGCCCTCTTTGAGCAAGACGAGCCGGTCGCAGTACTGGGAAGCGAGATTCAGGTCGTGCGAAACCAGCAGGATCGTCAGGCGGCGTTCTGCGTTCAGCTTTCTGAGAATCTCGTAGATCTCCAACTCATGTCTCAGGTCGAGGAACGAAGTCGGCTCGTCGAGCAGAAGGATCCGTGGCTCCTGGGCGAGCGCTTTTGCAATTATCACACGCTGTCGTTCACCGCCGCTGAGCTCGTTCACGGCCCTGTTCTCGAAGGGTTCCGTGTCCGTCATCCTCATTGCCTGCCGTGCGATCTCGATGTCCGAGGTCGACTCGAAGGCCGCACGTCCCATGAACGGCGCGCGGCCCATCAGCACCACCTCGAACGCTCTGAATGGGAACGAAACCGAGAGTTCCTGTGGGACAACCGCCATGAACTCCGCGACCGACCTGTTCGAGAGCGCGGTTATCTCCGTTCCGAAAAGCGATATGGTGCCGCTCTCGGGAAGCAGGACGCGGCTCAACAGCTTGAGGATGGTGGTCTTGCCCGAGCCGTTCGGTCCAATGAGACCGACCATCTCGCCTTCGCTTACCGTCATGTCGATTCCCCGCAGAACGGGGTCGGCCAGGTATCGGAATCTGAGCGATCGGACTTCAATTGGCGTTGTCCCGCTCATGCGTAGTACGCGCCTTTGCGTCGCCGCTTAAGAAGGAAAATGAAAAACGGGCCGCCGCACAACACCGTTATCACGCCTACCGGTATCTCGGTGGGCGCGATCAACGTTCGCGCCACCGTGTCCGCTACGACAAGGAAGCCCGCACCCGCGAGCAGCGCCGACGGCAGAAGCAGCCTGTGGTCCGGACCGAGGATGAGACGCATGACATGTGGCACGATCAGCCCTACAAACCCGATAGGCCCCGAGTAGGCAACTGCTGCGGCAGTAACAAAAGAAGCTGCAATGAATGTCTTTCTTTTCAGAGTCTCGACCTCGATACCGAGCTGCTTGGCGGGTTCTTCGCCGAGCGTCATGATGTTGAATTGACGCGTCAAGGTAAACAGGAAGACCGAGCCGATACCGACGTAGGCTGCCACGACGCCAAGCGTGCCGTATGTCAGCGGAACGAGGTTACCCATCAGCCAAATGACAATGTCGTTCATAGTTGCGAAGTCGACTATTGACGTCACAAACATCACCATTGCGCCGAAGAACGCGTTGATGATGACGCCGACAAGAAGCAGCGTATGCCTGTGGACTACTCCTCCCACAGACGCAACCCTGTAGACAAAGAATATTGTTACCGCCGCGCCCACGAACGCGAACAACGGTATCGTCGAAATACCGAGGATGCTCGCTTCGAGCCCCAACAGCATGCCGGCTACCGCGCCGAGTGCCGCGCCTCCCGAGATGCCGAGAATGTACGGGTCGGCAAGCGGGTTCCGCAAAAGAGCCTGGAACGAGACGCCCGATACGGAAAGCGCCGCGCCAACGAGCGCTGCCAGAAGTATCCTGGGTATGCGTACGTCGAAAAGGATTTCCTTGTCAGGCGACACGCCCTTGATGGCCTGAAGGACACTGATGCTGGTTTCGCTGATCAATGAAGAGACGATCATTGCAGCGAGCAGCAGGATGGCCAGCAAGCCTACAACAGCGATGAACCGTCGCGGGTTGAGGGTCTTCATTCCGGGGGTTCCTCAAATACTTCGGGATGGATGACGCGGGCTACCTCCCGAAGCGCGTCGACGATCCGCGGTCCGGGCCGGATAAGCTCGTCGGTGTCGAGCCCGTAGATTCTGTCGTTCTTCACTGCCGGTATGGAATCCCACCGCAGCCACCAGTCCCGCCGTTTCTCCCTGTCCTCCGGGCTGAACGCCGAACCCATGGAGGCGTCTATTATCACGTCCGGGGCGCGCTTGATCACCTCTTCCATGTTGAAGCGCGGATACATGCCGACGGCGCCCGACGCGATGTTTGTGCCGCCGGCCATCTCGATCAGCCCGTCAATAAAGGTGCCCGACCCAGCCAGGTACAGAGGGTCGTGCCCGATTGCGAAAAGGACCTTGGCACGCGGCCTGCCTTTCACTCTGTCGGAAGTCTCCTGCAACCCGGCCCTCATCTTTCTTGCGAGCGTTTCAGCCCCGTTGGTCGCGCCCGTGGCCTGGCCGATCTCTTCTATCGCAGCGAAGATCTCTTCGATTGTATCCGTTCGCGTTGTCAACGTATGGGTGCCAAGGTCACGGAGCCGATTCATGATCTGCTGAGACGCCTGCCCTGGGATGTTTATCACAAGATCGGGTTCGAGCGCAAGGATAGCCTCAAGGTTCGGGTTGAGCACGCCGCCGATGCGGCGTTTTGTCCGCGCCTCCGGCGGGTGGTTGCAGAAGTCCGTCACGCCGACCACGCGGTCGCCGATCCCCATCGCAAACAGTAGCTCGGTGACGTTCGGAGCCATGGAAACGATGCGTTGTGGCGCGGCTTTCAGCGCTTCCCGGTCATCTGTTGTCGCCGTTTTGCCGCAACCGCTGCCGACGATAGGCAGAATCAACACCAGAAATGTGATGGTAGCAGGTAGCTGCAAGTAGCGGGAGCAGATGCTGATCAATGTTCCATTCGCTGTTCTGGTGCGGGATTCCGGTCGTTTCACAACCCTGCGATCAGACGATTCCCGGGATTCCCGCGATCATAAACACAATGGACAGCGGTATACGCATAATCGTCCAGAAGAAGGGTGTTTGCACGAAGAGTATTATCAGGATGAAGCCCACCATCGGGCCGATCCGCATGTATTTCTGTCTCGTTTCGAAGTCAAGCGCCTGGGCAAGAACATGGGACCCGTCGAGAGGCGGGATCGGTATCAGGTTGAAGAAGGCGAGGATCACGTTTAAGGCCATGAGATAATACAACATAGTGTACACGGCTCCCGGCACGGCGACGCCCATCACGAAGGTGAGGGCGCGGAACGCGAAGGCGGCCGTCAGTGCAACAGTCAAGTTGGCTCCTATTCCGGCAAGCGACACGATTATCTCGTCGCGCCTGAAATGCCTGAAATTGAGCGGGTTGACGGGCACGGGTTTCGCCCATCCAAAGAGGAACCGCACACCAGTTAACATCATGAAAAGCGGGAGTATCACAGTACCCACAGGGTCAATGTGCACTTTGGGATTCAAAGAGACACGGCCCATCAGACGCGCTGTCGGGTCCCCACATCGGTCTGCTGCAAATGCGTGCGCGCATTCATGGCAGCATATCGAGAAGAGCAGCACGCAATACAGTAAGATCTTGTCCGACAGATTTCCCAGAAAACCCTCTGCTCCCACGGCTGATACTCTTTACTGTTGTTCCGCTAACAATCGCTTGATTTCACCGGAAAATCTTATCAGAAGGCAGTATACAAGTCAAACCACGCCGGAAATCAGGTTCTGTTCGCGGCACGATAACTGTGCCAATGACAGGGATCGAAGCATGGACCGGCGGCGTTGCAGGTTCGCCCGGTCGACATCACGGTGCGGCAGGTTGCTGGGCCGGCCTGTATTGCTGCGAGATGTCGTATCCTCCCTGGTAGCCTTGCGATGCTTGTGGCGCTGTGCCAGTCCCGGCGGCTCCCTCTGGCGGTATTGCCCCAGGCTCCCCCGTGGCTTCTTCCGGCACGCCGTACCGAGGCACGAGCACCTTGCGTTTCTCCGGAGCCGTGGCAACATCGGAATCGGAAGGTCCCTCGATCCCGGCACGTGGCGCAGCGTACGTGTATGCGACCGCGGAATAAGCCGTGCCGGGCATGTCGTTCTGTCCGCCGTGCTCCATTGTGATCTTGACCGACTCCTGGTACGGGATGTAGTCGGTGACGTGAAACCTGTAGGCGGTAACCTGGTACCGGTCACCTTCGTTCTTCTCGGTCAGCCCGTGATAGGGCCGGGCGAACGGGCCGCCTTCGAAATACCATCCGCCGTTGAAGTAGTCCTCCGTCCCGGTGCCGCAGATCGAAGGGGCTGTCTCGCCGTCAACGTATACTTCTTCGTCGCCTTCGAGAAACCTGAACTTGTCAGGGTTGTCGTACGAGACCACGCAACCGATAAACTGGCCGCGTCCTTGGGTGTCGAGGATGGTGATAGGTGTGCCCGCCTCTGTTGTGCCTGTCGCGAGCGAGGCGTGGAGCCTGCCGGATCCTATCGCAACGTATCTTCCCGGCACGTGGGTGATATCGCACGAGAAAATGACTATCTGGCTGCCCGTGTTCTCGATATCGATCTTCGCGCCGTCGCCGAACGGCATCGGGAACCTGAAGAAGAATCCCGTCTCGCGCGAGCTCAGCACCCTGGACTCGAAGAACGGGTTGGTGAACCCAACTGGCGCAAACTTCGACAGCGGCATGGATATGGCCGGCTCTTCGTGCCCGTCCCAGTACACTCGCAGCAGCAAGTTGTCGAGGCAGTGCTGATCGGCCGACTCCGTCTTGATCCACATCTTCGTTATCATGCCCGCGCCGCCGATGTCTGCAAGCTTAGCTCCCTGTCCCGGCCATATATCTAGTTTACGCGAGATGAGCGTCTCCTTGCGCTTGATCCTGTCGGAACCACGTCGTTTGACGTTGCGGTTCAGTCGTCTCAAGTACACTTTGTCGTCGCCCGAGAAGACCTCCGAGAAGGTTTCGAGCCCTTCGGCTGATTCGAATGCGGCGTAGGTCACCTGGTAGTACATCTTCTCGCCGCCGCCGACGACCTTGATGAGGCAGGACTCCCGATACGGGATCGGGAAGTACGAATACCAGCCGCCTCCGACATTGTCCGCCAGCGGGCGCTTGAGCTCCTTGGCCCTCCCGGTCAGGTATGTCGAGAACGGGCACCGTACCGTAGGCCACCAGTTTCCGTCCAGGTACACCTCCAACGTGCCCCAGGGGTTGGCGCTCCAGATTCGCCACACAGCGCCCGGCCCCTTCAGGTCGGCCAGCACCACCGCGTTCTCTTCGCGTGCAACGAAGCCCGAGTCATCCGCGTTGCCGCCCGACGGGTCATGGCTCGAGACCTGATAAACACGATGGTCCCGCAGGACGGGCAGCTCCGCTAGATCACCCGAGAAGCCACGTTGATCGAGAGCGACAGACCATCCTTCCGGGTCTTTGAACTTGACTGGTAGACTCCCGCACCCGGACAGTGCGAGCACAACGAGAACAGCCAGAAGAGTTGCAGCAGCTTTGGAGACAGGTCTCATCTCAACTCCCCTCCAAAAAGCACTCAGTTCGTCCCAGATACAGAAATCACGTGCGTCTGAGGTCTATTTTAGCAGAATTGGCGCAGAAAGGCAAATAATTTCCTTGGCCCAGGCCTGACGCAGCGCTCCCCCATTCCGCTTCACTTGAATTGTGTTTGCGGTTGTGGTAGCATGTGATTGGTACCGGCCAGAAGGAGGCACCGGGTTGAGCGCTCAGCAGAAGTTGCGAGAAAAGCTTGAGTCGATCATCGAGATTGCCACCGTTCCCCATGTGATGGCGAAGCTGCTCGTGGTCGTAGACGACGAACGATCGGCTGCGACCGAGCTGGCGAACGTCGTTGCCAGCGACCAGGCTGTCACGGCGAAGCTGCTGCGTACCGTCAACTCTGTCCACTACGCTCTTTCGCGGCGAGTGAGTACCGTGCTCGACGCGGTGATAATCCTCGGGTACGAAGAGGTACGCAATGCAGCGCTGGCCATCTCAGTTGTGGGTTCGTTCAAAGGAAGCAGGAGCAGCGCAAAGTATCGGCGAGAGCTCTGGCGTCACAATCTAGCCTGCGCCTGCACGGCCGACCAGCTTCAGAAGCGGTTGAGGAAAGATCATCCCGAAGTGAGAGAGTGTTACGTTGCAGGTCTCATGCATGACATCGGGAAAAGCGTGCTGGACCAGTTTCTGCCCATCAGCGCAAAAACGATCAGGGAGCTTGTTGCTGAACAGGGCGTTGAGTTGCTCGAAGCAGAAAGACAAGTGTTGGAGGCGACCCATTGCGAGATTGGCGGCTGGGTTGCCCAGAACTGGGATTTTCCGGACGTTGTCGTCGAGAGCGTTCGATACCATCACGAGCCGGACGCGTTGGAAAACCCGCACCTGACAACGTACGTTACGCATATTGCGGACTTTCTGTCGAACCGTCTTTATGCCGTTGAAGAGCAGAAACCTGAAGAACCGTCTGCATGCACCGAGGCCCGCGAACGGCTCGGGTTGTACGACCAGATTGTCGCAGAGGTCGAGTCCGACCTCGAGAAGCAAAAGGGTCTTTTCGACATCATTCTTGAAGATGTGACCTAGCTCTTCGAGACCCATCGAGACCACGGCATTGCCGTCCTGCCGCCATAAGTTCCGAGAAGCGGTTCCTGCGGTTACACGACGCCGCAGCGGTTGTGACAGCCTCTTCTCGAGTTGTCGTGAGATCGTTGTTGTTCTGAAAGGAGACGTTAACAGCGCATGAAAGCGCAACAGGCTTGCCTCCCGTGCCTTATGACACAGGGATTGCGCGCGGCGCGGGCCGCCACCAAAGACGAATCCCTCCAAAGAGATGTCCTAGACAGATTGGGTGCCCTGGTACCGCTGCTCGACCTCACCCTATCGCCTGCGGGAATTTCCATGTATGCGTATGACACGGTGCGCGAATTGACCGGGGTGGACGATCCGTTCAAAGGCGAAAAGGAACGGCAGAACCGCGAAGCACTGCGTCTCGAGCCACAGCTTGAAGCGATAGTGGCGTCTGCTGAGGACCGGCTTCATGCTGCCCTGAGGCTGTCGGCAGCGGGCAACATCATCGACCTCGGCACTCAGGAAGAGTTCGACATTGAAGCTGCCATAGAGCAAGTGATGCGCGAGAGTTTCGCGGTTGACGATTACGAGGAGTTCGTGCAAGCGATAAAGGATGCGCGGTCGGTGCTTTTCCTGGGCGACAACGCGGGCGAGATAGTGTTTGATAAAGCGCTGGTGCGTGAGCTTCAGAAGACAGTGCCGACGCTGACCTACTGCGTGAAGGAGCATCCGATAATCAACGACGCGACCCTCGAAGACGCCGAAACCGTCGGCATGACGAAGCTGACGACCGTAGCAGCGTACGGGCGCTACATAGGCACGCCGATTGACAAGATGCCGGCGGAGTTTGTGGCGTTGTACAATGCGGCCGATGTCATTATTGCCAAAGGACAGGGCCATTTCGAGACCCTCGACGATCGGCCGGAGAACATCTTCTTCATATTGAGGGCCAAGTGCCCTTTGGTTGCCGAACGGATGGGCGTCCGCGAAGGTGACGTTGGACTTATCTTGAACAGTAAGCGTTCGACTGGACGCGATGCGGTCGGCAGAACAGGCTGACGCTATTCCTTCTCGTCGATATCCGGCTCGTCGTCCCCTGTTCCGAAGATCGTAGAGGCGTCCTGGCCGCCTTCAGCCAGGACCGACTCGGCAACATAGACGGGGCACGCAACCCGCGCCGCGAGCGCGATCCCGTCGCTCGGGCGGCAGTCAACCTTGATTATCTCGGTCTCGTTGCCGGCGTCGTCCTTCTGGACAAGCACGAGATGCGCGTAGTAAGTCTGGTTTTCGAGCTTATAGACGTGGACATACTTGAGCGTCGAGCGGAACCCTTTGAGGATATAGACAATCAGGTCGTGCGTGAGGGGGCGCTTGAGCGTGATATTCTCGAGTGCCTGCGAGATTGAAAGCGCTTCCGGCTGCCCGATCCATATCGGCAGTATC
>Ga0114922_10006360_pt1 | contig 10851 bp, 5 predicted proteins | sample AartaG_FD_100975 | JGI IMG/M metagenome (GOLD analysis project Ga0114922, IMG submission 100975) | Deep subsurface microbial communities from Aarhus Bay to uncover new lineages of life (NeLLi) - Aarhus_00045 metaG | ecosystem: Environmental > Aquatic > Marine > Oceanic > Sediment | place: Aarhus...
TTAATTTGTCTATTTCCATTAAGTTGTATAATATAAGGCTTGCCTCCCCCTTTTGCTAAATATTTATTTGTCCGGCTTTTTAGTAAACTTTTGATAATACCGAATCCCCCCAACCCCCCTTTGAAAAAGGGGGGCTTTCGTCATATTAGCCAGGGTTGGTTATCAGTGTCAACCCGGGTACCGGTAACGGCAAGACTCCTTCCTATTAGATCAGCAATTGAATAAGCTATTTCTCACGAACGATCAGTATCCATCCTTTCCCCGCTTGAACAGGGATTGTCTCATCAACATCAAAAATCCGACCATCCTGGAAATCCTGGATGGCAGGAGCTTCAATCACCACCTCTTTTTTATCAAGGTCCAGTGCATGCCAATCGTAATGTAATCGAACATCAGCTTCCGTTTCGGCCCAACTGGCGAGAGAGATCAATGTCCTTTTTCCTTCAATAACATACGCGGTAGACAGAACGTCTTTATTGCCTGTTTTTACAGGACAATTGTCCACCCAGTAACCGATCATACGGCTATCCTGGACACCAAAATCATCCCATACTTTCCAGATATGGCTGGGATCTCCCGCCCAGGGGAGCCGGCTGGTCATCCCGAAGATCATTCCCCGCCATGGATTGCCCCCGTCCTGAAGCATTTCTCCCATGAGTCCGAAGGGAATACCCGACACCTCGACGAGCCAGAAATCGGGCAACGAATTGTAATCAAAATACTCACCAAACCAGAGTCGGTTAATGAATGGGAAATGTTCCATATAGAGATTGGCGCTGTTAGCAAACCCATCTCGCACATTGTACTGATTTGCCGAGTGAAGATCGATGAGTGCCCCTTTCCGTTCTCGGTCTAAGATCTTTCTCAGCCGTTTCATGACCGCACGATCAAAGGCCACATCGTCAATGTACAAACCGTCGATCCCTACGTTTTTCACCAACCAGTTCAACCCCTCCAGATAGTAATTATGCCAGCGGGACACACCACTGTTAATCACAGCGGCATCTTTTAGACGCGGGACCAGCCATCCTGCAATATAATCGGGATCAAGATGTTCCTGCAGCCAGGAGAACCCGCCGCCAGGCCCGTAGGATAAAATCTCATCACCCAGGCTTCGCAGAGCGAACAGTTCCGGAGCGATATTGGAAAGCTCCCGAACCGTATAGTATATTTTCACTTTCATATCTAAGTTGTGGGCTTCATCGATATAGGCCTTCATCTCCCCGGGTCTGAGAAAAGGATAGTTGATATACGGATTGACCTCTGTGGCATGATGCACATTGATGGTATTGGCTCCGGTTTCAGCAATTTCCTTTACAGACTTGAATCGATGATAGAACCGGTTGTGCCAATGTGCCTGCGTATCGAGCAGTTTGAATGGCGTCAAGAGCAGACGAAAATGAAAATGACATTCATCCCCCTTTACCAACATTCGGGGACCACTATATGCTGAGAGCAGTACCGTACTTTTATCTTTTTCTCGAAGAAAGAACCCACCCTTTCCGTCATTGGTCCACGAGGGGGGCATATTCAACGGCTTGGAATGGTAAAAATTGGTATTCAGCGGGCGAGAATAGTTTTCGTCCTTAAAACTGCACTGCAATCCCGCATTTACATCCCCCACCCAGATGCCGTCCTGATTCTTCTCCACATCCCATTTCCATTGGAATTCCGTCGGTCTGTACCCTCCCTTAAAGCCCATGCCCATCATATATCTGGCCACTTTTTTCCCCATAGGAATATCCAATCGGATATCTTTCACGCTGATCTTGCCAGTGGCGGTAAGTGTCACAAGAAATTCAACGTTGCCATCGAATTCCATCTGGGCCTCACAACGAAGTGTAAGAGGACCTCCTCTGCTGATGGCCTCCCATGCCACAGCACCCTCGGCCTGTTTGGTGATTCGAAAGCCTTCTCCCTTCCATTTCACACTTTTCTCATTTTCGCCGACAACGACCAACTCAACGGGCCCATTCAACAGAGGCCTCCCCTTTTTCACGAGGGTGGTCATTTCTTGTGAGAAAAAACTCCGAATTTGTTCGGGGAATCCGGTTTTACTCAGAGTCACACTGCGCCCCAGACAGCTCACCGTATTCTTCTTGACCTTCATGGGAGTATAGGGTGGAACGATTCCATCATCCTCACCGATTCTGGAATTCAGCCACCTGAGACGGGAATGCCTCCATGGCTCACCGTCTCCGCCATCTTCCAGAATTCGATCGGAAATATCCAAAACGAGACAGATGGTTTTTTCATCCGGGCCGACCGGAGCCACGGTCACTTCACTCTCGTACCGCCCCGGCTTCACATCTTCGGGAATCTGAACACCCATCCATAGAGCCTGAATTCTGCCCTTTCTCACAGCACAGATCTTATCCATGGTCCTTCCCATCCAATCGATCCCATCCGTGTTGAAACAGGTAAACGCCGAAGCCGGAATCCACGATCGACCATCCTGGCCGATCAGATCCGTAAATCGGACATCTATATCTTTGACATCCGATTTCACAGGATACAAGCCTATCTGAAAAGCAAAGAATTCCCCTCGGTCCGCTTCCCCCTGGAACACCTCTCGAACACCTTCCTGAATCCATTTGTATGGAAGATCCCGGGTCATCCGAATGGGATAGACTCTGTCTTCCGGAAACAACAGGTAGGATGAATCCCCATGCTTTTTTATGAGGGCATTGACCTCTTCGGTTGTGGCAATGACCTCCATGGGATAAAAACTATTGAACGCATCAACAGATTGAAATTGTACCAATTCGGCCCGGGGGAGTTTCCGCCACTGCCCCTCATCTATTTCCCCTCGTATTAAATGGTTTTCCATGAGCCAACCCTCATCTGCGGTTTCTTCCGGTTTCCCGTAGGTAAGCGTGGGATAGTTACCTCTCCCCGAGGTAATATAGGGCATATAGTAAATATAATAATCTCCGGGTGCAGTCTCAGGTTGGAATACGATATCACCAAATTCCCGATTGACTTGGATTCGGCTTATATTCGTAATCTTCTTCTCCGTTTGTCCATCGACGACAATGATGTTTTTCTCTTCAGGATGAGTGTCTCTTCTCCTCCATGGAATATGGGCCCATACAGCTCCCTCCTTATGGGACACATGGACAACAACTCGGTGATTCCCTAAAGAATCGGCATCCCAATGTCCTACACCGAATTTCGATGCATCGGTAAGTTGAGACACGGCATTTATTTTATTTTCAAAAGCCGACAGGACAATCGTCGATAGAATAAAGAACGAGATATTAACCAGGACATATTTCCATATCTTCATTTCATTACCTCGTATTAAAGACCAAGCATTTTGGAAGTTTCCAAAATGAGTTTAAAATGTGGATCTCTGGCCACAGGATTCCAGGGCGTTCCCTCCTGCCCTTTCTTCAATCCTTCCAGAACAGATTTTGCCTGAATCGAATCACCCTCGAATCGGGCATAAGCCCACCGGGCCGCAGTATTCTGTGGATATTGGGATATCCAATTCTCCAACAATCGTTTTGCTTCTATTTCCATTCCCGATGCTTTCATGACGAGGGCACATACATAACGATTGGAATTATAGAGCCCGGGATGATCACGGGTATATTCAAGTATATTTTCATGAAGTCTCTGAGTGTGATCGGTATGCCCCAACTTTTGATGGCAAAACGCTTCGACGAAGTCTTCAAGCCGGTTATCGACGTCATAGGGTTTCCCCACACCCAGATTCTCGGGCCAGAGTCGTGCCTTCTGTATCAAATCAATCGCTCGATCATTGTTATGCTTCCGAATATGATCCAACGCAAAAAGGACACATGCCTGTCGATAGATATCCCGACCATACCTCGCACCTTCATGGGGAAGGATGGCAATTTTCTCCAGAATCTTAAGGCAGTCCTCATAACGATAATTAAAGAGCAGTTGCCTTGCATATTCGGATTGTAGAACATAACTCTCTGGAAATTTCTTCAAGCCTTTTTTGACATATTTCAAGGCCATATCGTATCGGTTCTGATCCGAACAATATTGAGATAAGACAAGATAGCCCCGCCATTGATTTGCATCCAATGCAAGAGCCTTTTGGTAATCCTTCAAGACTCTTTCGTCGTCTTCCGATCTGAAGAGATTTCCCCGTGTTATATAGAAAGGAGCAAAATCGGATTCATCTCCACATTCCCTGAAATAATCTTTAGCCTTCTCGATTCTATCCTTACTCCAGTAAATCAATCCAAGATAGTATTTCGTCTTCCAGTGGTCTTTTTGATCAAGCGCCCATTGGAGAACTCGAGCTGTCTCCGGCCGGAAGGGATAAACCAGGAAGGGTGAAGATTGAAGTGCCTTCTCCAAATAGTATTGTCCTTTATCTGTCTCACTCATTTGATCAAGCAAGTAGGCCAGCCAGTAATGGACAACTGCGTGGTCCGGAGCCGCTTCGAGTAATCGAATCGCTTCCTCCTTTAAATCCAAATTGTCATATCCGATGGCTAATTTTAGATAGGTCTCCTGTGTGAGTTCATTCCGAATCATGGAGTTAAATAATTCCATACTTTCCGGACGGGCATCGAGCAAATACCTTTCGAAACGTGCCCAATGGTTCAACGGATCGATCTCCAGCATCCTGTCAAGAACACCCTCGGCCTCCTTCCCCTGGTTCCGGTTACGAGCGCAGAGAGCCAATACTTTTAACGCGTTCATATTATATCTATTGTAATCGAGAGCACGCTCGGCAAACATCCTCGCTGATTTCGTGTCTCTTCTCATAAAAGCCATCTCTGCTAATTTCACGTTAGCTGCCGAACGGGTTTTCATCGATCCCGAAGCGATACCAAAGCCGTCGCGGGCATCGTACAGATGTCCAAGCTTTCGGTTGATAATGCCATAGATAAAATTTGCATCGGGATCATAGGTGTCGATGGACAGTGCTTTTTTCGCATAATCCAGGGCTCGATCATACTCCATCCGGCGGTAATACATCTCGGATGCACCTATCAGGGCCGGATTGTATAGAGGATCCTTTTCCAGGCACGCCAAATAATTTTTCAATGCTCCCCGATAATCCCGCTGCCTCGCTCTCTCAGCGCCATCTGTATACAATCCAAAGGTCGAATTCCAGTCGAAGGTTCCATGGGTGGCCATCGGCCGATTGAGAAGTCTTGCCTCCTCATCCTGTTTTTTAAAAGTCAGCAAATGATTTCCCAGAACGACTTCGATATCTCCCGGGTCCTCGTACCGAAGGGAATCGTAAAAAACTTCCAGGGGATCCAGATGTAGGTTTTTCTCATAGATATTGTTCCCATTCATCGTCACCGTTATGCTTTCATCTATCCTTTGCAGGGGACAGAATTCCATTTTTAAATAATGCCCTTCCTGAAGCACATTGAGCGCCCCATAGAGATTCGCCTCGACCATGCCATCGATATCTTTTACCGGAAACCAGGCTTCCGTAAATCGCTGCACACCGTTAGGTATGAAAAAACGATGTTTGAAAGGTGTTCGGCTGCTGCTGCTACCGGCTTGATTAAAAAGCAGACCCGTCTGGATCTCCGTATATTGGAGATTTCCCAGATCCGTATCCGTGAGCAAATCCTCCCAAATCATGCCCTGTCTCGACAATCCCCAAATCCATATTTTTTTTCCCGGTTTCTCATTGTACGGGGACCAGTGCCCGAATCCAAATCGATTCTTCTTCCATATACCTCCGAAAAAATCGGAGTATTTGCCTAAAACATGATACGATTTGGCTCCTCCGAAATCGTTGTTCCCGTATATCGAAATATTCCGGCCGCTCTCATGAAACGGCCAGGAATGTGGTCTTCCTCCATGACCGATATACTGCCCGCCCGGGAAAAAATAGATGAGGTCATCTCCGGCATCCGTAGACCCGTTCATCCAGTGATAGAGGGACGTATTCAATTCGGTCGGATTGAACCAAAACGCCCGGGTTTCCACATAGGCTTTATCTTTGGGAAGCCGTATCTCCACTCGCCATTCCGTTCTCGAGGGCAGGTCCATGGCACCGACGACACAACTCACACTGCCGTCTTCGTTCTCCTTTAAAATATAATCCACAGGCGTGGCCGTTACCGGAGTATGGCCGATGGCACCGAAATTGAACTCGATTCCCCCCGACGTCCATGGGCCCCGCATGGCAATATTCCGAAACTTTACGACTCTGTTCAGATAGATAAACGCCTTACCTGTGGACTTCTCGATACCCCCCCAGATCTTACCCCCGATTTCGGGCGTAACGAGTACGCGAATATAGGAATTCTCCAGAGTAACGACCTTCCACGCTTTTTGAATTCCTTCGTGACTGTAACCATCGAACCGAAAATAGGGGTAGATGTTATTCATACGCGGAACAGGACTGGGATCACCGAAAGGATAGGTACGGAACGGTGTCATCTGCTCCTGGATTGTTGCCTTTTGGGCAAGCACCCATGTCGAGCCTAACAAGAGGATAAAAATGAGTGCCGCCTTATAACAACATATACGATTTTTTTGATTAAATATGTTCTCCATCATCTCCTCACCCCATACTTTAAAAATTATTTTTTCCTCCAATCGGGATTCGATCCCGGCATTCGTGCATCGACGTCCCTTCGCCAATCCTGGAGGAGTTGTTTTAATTCCGCGACTTTTTCCGTCATCACATTGGCCAGGTTGTTTTTCTCTCCAATATCATGTTTAAGATTGTAAAGTTCAATACGACCGTCCTCGAACCACTCAATCAATTTAAAATCCCCTGAACGAACAGCACCCGATGGTGTATTCCCCGATCCATGATAATGGGGATAGTGCCAAAAAATGGCCTCACGATCCAACAGATCTTTCCCCTGTAAAAGGGGTACCAGACTCAATCCATCCGGGTGCTGCTCCGGTTTCATCCTCAAATCCGCCATTTCTAACATCGTCGGATAAAAATCGGTGCTTGTCACCGGTTCGCTACATATGGATCCTTCCTTAACGACACCCGGCCACTTCACAATCATGGGTTCCCGGATACCTCCTTCATAGAGCCAGCCCTTGCCAGCACGCAGGGGTACCACGGATGTGGGAGCATCTCTTCGCCCGGGCAGCGTGGAAAGCCCGCCGTTATCTGACATAAAGATGATGATCGTATTCTCCTCCAAACCCAGAGAAGCCAGTTTCTTCAGAATCCGCCCTACGCTATCATCCACACTGTGGACCATTCCCGCATAAACCGGATTATCCTGGCGTTGCCTGGCTCGACTCTCCATTTCGGGTAAATACTCCGGTGCATCTGGTTTTTCCATATTCTCAAGTTTCATCCGGTACTTATCCGTGAGTTCCTCTTTCGACTGAATGGGTGTATGTACTGCGTAATGAGAAAGATACAGAAAAAACGGGCGATCCTGGTTTTGTTCGATGAATTTCAGGGACTCATCCGTGAGCCGGTCCGTTAAATATTCTCCTTCCTTGCCCCCTTCCAGTCCGGGAACATCCCAGCGCTTCCGGGGATTCTTATAGGGATAAAAATAAGAAGCCGGCTGGCCGGCCCAGTGTCCCCCTTTGTTCATGTCAAATCCCTGGTCCTCCGGATAATAATCCTTATCCCCCAAATGCCACTTCCCAAAAAATCCTGTAGTGTATCCGGCCTCTTTGAATGCTTCGGCTACTGTCACTTCTTCCAGGGGGAGTTCATGAAGATCAGACGGTCCGAGGAGCTGCCTGTTCTTAGGATCGTTTCCCGGGATCCAATCCGTGATATTCAGCCGTGCCGGATATTTCCCCGTGAGAATACTGGCCCGGGTCGGAGAACAGACCGGACAGGCCGCATACGCATCCGTGAACCGCATGCCCTGACTGGCCAGATGATCTATATGAGGCGTCTCGTAGAAGGAACTCCCGTAACAGGTCACATCCATCCACCCGAGATCATCGATGAGAAAGAAAACGAAATTGGGTTTCTTCCTCCGGAGAAGACGGGTACACGTAGGAATCGCAAAAAGGGCTGCACCAACGCCAAGGATTTTGAGAAATTCGCGTCTATTCTTTACATGCCTGCCGTTTCGATTTTGCACGTGTTGCACCTGCCCGGCACTTTTGGAAGTGCCGGGCACGATATCGATTCGTTCTCTCACCCATCACCTTTTTGAAGAAATAGATAATTGATCCAACATTTCTCCATTCATATTTGTAACCGTTATATCCAATCGATCCTTCGACACATCGACTCTCACAATCATATCGGTTCCAATATTGATAATTGGAAACGTATTCTTCCCATCAACAGGTTTCATGTGTGCATAACGATGTCTATGACCGCTAAGCACGAGATCGATACTCGCCTCATTCAATATGGGACCCCACTTTTCAGTTATATCCTTTAGACCATGTCTTTCGCTATCCGTAAAAATGGGGAAATGGATCAGTACAATTTGATATGATGCATTTCGACTCGATTCACTCTCTATGTCTTTTTTCAGCCACTCTGCTTGCTCATCACGATACCGGTCAAAATCGACCAAACCTCCGTATACGGGGTGTGAATCGGGCTTGTCCTCTCCAGAATCCATAATGATGAAGTGAACAGGACCGTGATTAAAAGAATAATAGAACCGCCCACTGGAGTGGGGGAAATAATCCATGAAATGTCGAGCATAATATCCCCGTGTCTCATGATTGCCCCTGAGATAAATCAGGGGAATCTCTTTCGCGAACCGGTTCACACTCACATCGATAAAACCGTCAAAGATCTGAGCCGCATTTTCAAGCCAGTTCAACATATCACCGGTAAAAAACATGAGATCAACATCGTCCCACACCATCTTCTGGTACAATGTATCCAGTTTCTCGGAATGCTCGTGGCCATCTGTGACCACCCCAAAGGAAAATAGTTCCTTTTCAGTGCTCAATGTTTCGAATTGATAAACATTACTCACGATGGTGTCCCCAAATAGTACTTCATAAGGCTTGAACTGCAGGACCGCTTTGGACACAAGACGATATTTGTATTTTTTCCCGGCCTCCAGGCCGCTTATTCGCACTCTATGGATTTTCGAATAACCGTCGATCAATCCATGATGACTGCTGAACGCCTTCTGGGCAATGCCTCCCCAGGTTGGAAACGTGCGGAAATTGTTACCCCCACAATATTCGATCCACGACACACATTCTACATTAGTATACCATACGACTGTTATTCCACTGTCGCTTGGGTCTACTAAATAAGGACCATGGGTGATGATGGGATGCTCGATAGCAAGACCAGGAAGGGCTGTCATCATCATTAAAGAGACAAAGAGTAACACGCGCTTTTGCCGACCAGGTTTCATAGAACTTCCTCCCTCCAATCTAATCGATTTGTGACCTTCATTCTATTACTCTGAAAAACTTTGTTTTATTAACAAAATTATTGATCGAGGTTATGGGGTGTTTGGGATGTGAACTTTAGGCACTTTAAATTTTAGTTCACTTTAGGCACTTGCGCTTTAGCGCGTTAGGGTTTATACTTATTTCTCTCCTTCAGAACGCCAGTCATCCGTCCGAAATGGGGAAGCCGGCAATCCTTCTTTGTTGAATAGATTGGGTTGTGCAATGTCGCTCCAGCCGTAACGCACGGCCACAGGATCCGGAACTTCGGGACTGGTGACTAAAACAGTTTTGCCGTCAATGATTGCCCCTGCCTCTTTATTGGGAGGATGTATGTTGTTTAATGTCCCAATATCCATTGTAACGGCCATACCCGTATTCGCCAAAGCCAATGTTGTAAGCTGGGCTTCCCGAAGGCCGGCGACATCGTACCTTGAGTCATAATCGTAGGGCGCAATTTGAACATAATAAAAAGGGAAATTGCCCTGTCCCCAGAGTCTTCTCCAATCTTGAATCATCGCCGGGAAGGATCGCCGATAGAGAAACGGATCGTAGGTATTGCTCTCGCCCTGATACCAGATCACACCCCGTATTCGATAGGGGACCAGCGGATGGATCATCGCATTGAATAAGACACTGGGGAAATCCTCCTTGCCCGGATTAATCCGGAGAGGTATGGGCGGAAGGGATTTTATGTCACTTTCTATTTTATAATACCATTTCCCGGCAACTGTAAATAAACGAATATGGGGAAAGTGTGCTGTCTCGATGGCTTCTTCCGAATCCAGTATCGGCTGGTTTCTCCATCCCTGAAGCGGCATTTCCATGTTGAATTGACCGGAACAGAGCCAGACCTCCCCGATCATGACATTCTCGATCTCGATGGTTTCATGTCCGGAGATGGTGATTGAATAGGGGCCACCCGCTTCAGGAGTGGATAATTTCACCATCCACTTCCCATCACTGTTGGTTTTTACCAAGAAGACTTTATCCTGCCAACTGCCAGTCACGGAAACTTTCTCACCAGGCTCAGCCCGACCCCATATGGGTACTTTGGTTTTTTGCTGCAATACCATATTGTCACCAAATACCGATGGAAGCCTCACCTCGCCCAACAGGCTTCCCGACACGATGCTGCAAGCAATGATAAATCGCCACACTCTCTTCATCATCTTATCACCTCGCTTTAACGATATCTAACAATTAACCTTGATTATTCATAAATGAATGCCACCAAGACACTAAGTCACTAAGTCACTAAGAATAAATAAATTAGGTGTTGTCGATATTTAAAACTGAATTTAAAATTGAACAATTCTAATAATTCCTTAAGATATCATTTATTATAACTTTGTGTCTTGGTGACTGGTTTGTAATAGTCAAGTGTTTTTTGTTATTTTATTTTTGTTATTTTGGTTGTGACACCTTGCTTGATCCTGGTATTTTGAGAGTCCATACATGGCTCTTATCTTGCTTTATCGGAGCTAAGGTGTCAGACGGGGAGTCAATGAGGCTTAGTGAGAA
>Ga0114922_10006361_pt1 | contig 10849 bp, 8 predicted proteins | sample AartaG_FD_100975 | JGI IMG/M metagenome (GOLD analysis project Ga0114922, IMG submission 100975) | Deep subsurface microbial communities from Aarhus Bay to uncover new lineages of life (NeLLi) - Aarhus_00045 metaG | ecosystem: Environmental > Aquatic > Marine > Oceanic > Sediment | place: Aarhus...
TCGGTCCCAAGCTCAGGATGATCCTCACTAGGCGCCCTGGGTGGGTGCAGATGTGGTGCGCCGGGCTTCAGGGCCTCGAAGGGATCGGTCACGACCGGCAGATCTTCGTACTCGACATGGACCAGCGCCCGCGCACGTTCAGCAGCCTGCTCTGTCTCTGCCACGATCAGCGCGACCTGGTCCCCGACAAACCGAGCAATATCCGCACCGGGCTTGCTTGAACCAGGACCGCAGAGCACGGGCTGATCGCGCGTCTGGAGGCCGTATTCGTTGACGGGAACGTCCTTGGCCGTAAAGACGGCGACGAGGCCCTCTACGGTCTCCGCCTCTGATGTGTCGATCGCACGAACGCGGGCGTGCGGCCTGCCCGCGAACAGGATCCTCGCGTGCAGTGCACCATCCAGGCCAAGGTCATCCGGGTACTTGGCTGCGCCGGTGACCTTGTCGCGCGCGTCGACGCGCATCATAGAACGCCCCACCACGTCGGTCACGGCGGCCTCCACTGGCCCTGCTCAGACGCCGCTCGCTCAACAGCGCGTACGATCTTGTAGTAACCGGTGCAGCGGCATAGGTTTCCGCCTATGGCATCAGCGATCTGATCCCGAGCGGGGCGCGGGATCTCCTGCAGGAGGTTGGCACCAGCCATGACAAAGCCGGGAGTGCAGTAGCCGCACTGTACGGCGCCCTCCTCGATGAACGCCTGCTGCACTGGATGGAGCCGGTCGGCATCGGCCAGGCCCTCCACCGTGACGATCCGCGCGCCACCCGCGCGTGGCGCCGGCACAAGGCATGCCAGGACCGCGATCCCGTCCATCCACACCGTGCAGGCCCCGCACTCGCCCTCACCGCAACCCTCTTTGCTTCCGGTCAGCCCCAGGTCCTCGCGAAGCATAGAGAGCAGCGTTTTGCGACCAGCTCCCCTCACGTGAACGGACGAGCCGTTCACCGTGCACGCTATGGCGTGATCACCATCCGTGTGTGGACCTGTGATGTCCTCGGCCAAGCGGGGGTAGTGCCCATCCGTCCTGCCCCACAGCATGGGCGGGTGCAGCGGGACAGCCTTCGCCGCAGAGCCCTCTCGGAGGGACAGCAAGGTCCGGCGGACCAGCACCCTGACCATGCGGCGCCGGTAGTCGGCACCACCACGGATGTCCGTGATCGGCACAGCGCATTGAGCGGACCGCTCGGCGGCCTCTTCGATCGCGGCGTCGCCCAGCGTGGACCCCACGAGGGAGGCCTCTGCATCCTGTGCGCGGACCACGGTCGGCGCCACGCTGCCCAATGCGATCCGTGCCTCCGCCACGCGTTCGCCGTCTATCGAGAGCACGATTGCCGCGTTTACCAGCGCAATCGCGTGCGTGCGGCGCAGCCCCAGCTTGGCGAACGCTCCCTGCTCGTTCTCCTGCAGCGACCGGAAAGAGAGCTCGGTGACCACTTCGCCGGGGCAGAGAGCCGTCTGTCGCAGCCCTCGGTAGAACTCTTCAAGCGAGAGCGAGCGCTCACCTTGCACGCTACTCAGCGTCAATCGCGCGTCCATGGCCAACAGTGCCGGGATCGCATCATTGGCTGGAGAAGCAGTAACCACGTTGCCCACTACCGTGGCTCGGTTGCGCAATGCAGGCGTGCCTACCTGCCAGCACGCCTGCACCAGGGGGTAGGCCGACTCGCGGAGCAGCGCAGAAGCCACGACCTGGTTATGGGTCACGGTTGGGCCGAGGTGGATCGTACCCGCGCTGTCACACCAGATCTCGTCAAGGCCGGCAACGCGTGTCAAGTCAACCAGCACCGGTGCTCGATGCAGCCCGCGCCGCATCTCTACCAGCAAGTCAGTCCCGCCAGCAATGATCCGAGCCCCATCCCGGTACTCGTCCACCAGCGCAAGCGCTGCCTCAAGCGTCCCCGGTTGGTAGTAGCTCTTCCACATGGACTTGTTCTCTAGCTATCTGTGATCCAGGTGCCTGCCTCGCCCTCCAAGGCACGCACGATGTTCGGCGGGTCGGTGATCAGCGCCCGGCCTGCGGGCCACGCCTCCAGGTAGGAGATCACGGATTCGATCTTGGGGCCCATGCTGCCGGGCGCAAACTGCCCTTCGGCCACATAGCGCCTCGCTTCCGCCACGGTCAAGTGGCTCAACCACTGCTGGGCCGGGCTCCCGTAGCCGAGTGCGACCTGGGGCACCGAAGTCGAGATCAGGAACAAGTCCGCTCGCAGTTCGCGCGCCAATAGGCTTGACGCAAGATCCTTATCCACCACCGCCCAGACCCCGGCCAGGTGGCCGCTGTCTTCCTCCTTCACCACCGGTATGCCGCCGCCTCCGGCAGCAACCACGATATAGTCTTCTCGCACCAGCGTCCGGATTGCGTCCATCTCGAGGATCGCCACTGGAGCAGGAGAGGCAACGACGCGTCGCCAGCCGCGCCCGGCATCTTCGACCACCTCCCAACCGCCTGTCCCCAATTCGCGCGCCTTGTCCTCGCTCGTGAACCCACCGATCCCCTTGGTCGGGTGTTCGAAGGCAGGATCGCCCCGGTCCACCAGCACCTGTGTCACGATGCTGGCGATCGATCGGCCGATGCCGCGCCGCGTCAAGTCGTTGTGCAGCGCCTGGGCGATCATGTACCCGATCGAGCCCTGCGTGTCGGCGACGATCAGATCGAGTGGCGTCGTGTGCAGCTCATAGGCCGCCAGCTCGTTCCTACGCAGGATATAGCCCACCTGAGGGCCGTTGCCATGCGTGATGATCAGGCGCCATCCCCGAGAGACCATTTCCGCCAGGCTGCGGCACGTCTCACGGCATGCAACCCACTGCGATGGCACGTCCTGGTGCCAGGCGTCGGCAATGAGCGAGTTGCCGCCAACGGCAACAACGGCGACCTTGCCAGATACGCTCACGCTTTCTCCGATCGGCAGCGCAGGGCCGAGTCACAGCCTGCCTGCCACCCCCGTCCTGTCGTTGAACTCCTCGATCAGGGCATCGATCGCATCCACCTGATCGTGTATGTCTGACCAGTATCCCCCGTCGTACCACTGCGCCTGGATCTCCTCATACGTCTTGGCTTGCTGCTCGACCCACGTATAGTACTTGAGGTTATGGACCCGCTTCCGGTCCCAGTACCCGAGCTCCTCCACATAGTCGAGCGTCGTGCCGAGCAGGTGGCGATGATAGTCTGAGACGGCGTCCAGTTCCGTGTACGGGCCAAGCTGCTCGCGGAGTTCCCGCACGCGGCTCCCGTATAGCTCCATAGAGTCGGTGAGGACTGTGAGCACGACATCTTCGGCGCTCAACTCGTACCACTTGGCCAGCTTGACGCACGACAGCAGGTTGGCGATCCCCGAGATGCCCAGCAGATCCAGCCTCTCTGCCCACTCTTCGGGCAGTCCCTGGCGGACCAGAAATGCGCGCCCGACCGGTTCGTTGAACAGCCGAACGAGGTGCATACAGGCCTCATCGTCGATCGCCATCACCAGGTCGGTGTTCCGCAGGTTGTGGATCCACGGGACGTGCTTGTCGCCAATGCCCTCTATGCGGTGCCCGCCAAAACCGTTCAGTAGCAGGGTGGGACACTGCAGCGCCTCACTGGCCGCCACCTTGCTCCCGGGGAAGATCTCCTTCAGGTAGTCGCCGGACCCGATGGTGCCTGCCGAACCCGTGGTCAGCACCACTCCGCGATAGCGGTCGCACGGACGCATCTCACGGCGCAGGACCTCCTCCATCGCGTGCCCAGTAACGTCATAGTGCCACAGGTGATTGCCAAACTCGTCGAACTGGTTGAACACCACGACGCGGTCGCCCCGTTCCGCCTTGAGCTCCCAGCATCGATCAAAGATCTCTTTGACATTGCTCTCACAGCCCGGCGTAGCTATGATCTCGCCCGAGACGGTCGCGAGCCACTCGAATCGCTCGCGGCTCATCTCCTCTGGCAGAATGGCGACCGACTCGCACCCCAGCAACGTGGCCACATAGGCTCCCCCGCGGCAGTAATTGCCCGTCGAGGGCCAGACGGCCTTCTGCGCCGTTGGGTCGAACTGCCCAGTGACGAGACGCGGGACCAGGCAGCCGAAGGTGGCGCCCACCTTGTGCGCGCCTGTGGGAAGCCACTTGCCGACTAGGGCGATGATCCGCGCCTCAGTCCCGGTCAGGCGCCGTGGGAACTCGAGATAGTTCACGCCCGCAAAGCCGCCCCCCTGCGGTATGGGCTGGTTCTGCCACGTGATGCGGAACAGGTTGAGCGGATCCACATCCCACAACCCGATCTCGCGTAGCCGATGTCGAACTTGCTCCGGTATCAGCGCTGGGTCCCGCATCTGGGCGAAGGTTGGGATCACAACGCCGCGCTCGCGGGCCCTCTGCACCGTCCGCTCAAGCTGGCTTTCGTATACCGTCAGATCGATCATCCATTCCTTCCCTGCTGTACGCGCCGCGAGCTCCCCTGTGCTTCGCTCAGTGTGCTGCGCCTCCCAGGTCGCCATTGCGCTCAGTCACGGCGGAGCGCCTGTCGCACGTCCGCGAGACGCGGCCGGATCACAGGAGGCTGGGCCACTGCACGGTTAGCGGCAGGCACATCCTTCAGCCCGGACCCTGTGACCAGCACGACGACGCGCTCGTGCGCGCCGATGACACCCAGCGCCGTGCCGCGCACCAGGCCCGCGTAGGCTGCAGCCGCAGCCGGCTCCGCAAACACGCCGCTCCTCCGTGCGAGAGTCGGGATGGCGGCGAGGATCTCCTCATCGGTCACGCGAAGGAAGGCTCCGCCGCTCTCGCGCACAGCACGCATCGCTTTGACCCGGTCGCGAGGAAGGCCGGCGGCGATGCTGTCCGCAACCGTCTCGACCTGTGCCGGCTGCATCTCAGTCGGGTCTAGGTCATGCTCCCACGCTTCTACCAGAGGCGCCGCGCCGGCTGCCTGGACGCCGATCAGGCGCGGGATACGGTCGATGAGACCCAGCGCCCGAAGGTCTGAGAAGCCCTTGTGCACGCCCCCAATGATGCAGCCATCACCTACCGGCACCAGGACGACCTCCGGTGCTCGCCACGCCCCGTCCCTGCTCAGCTGCTCGCAGATCTCAAGTGCCACCGTCTTTTTTCCCTCACTCATGTAGGGGTTGTAGCCGGTGTTGCGATTGTACCACCCGAACTCCGGGGCCGCAGCAAGGCACAGCTCGAACGCCTGATCGTACGTCCCATCCACTAGCAGCACTCGGGCCCCGTACACGAGCAGCTGCGTGACCTTGGCCTGAGGCGCGGTACGCGGGCAAAAGATCACACACGTCTGGCCCACCGCTGCGCACAAGCCCGCCAGGGCAGCAGCTGCGTTTCCTGTGCTGGCGGTCGTGACCGTCGCATATCCCTTCTCGCGTGCCTTGGCGACTGCGATGGCCGATGCGCGGTCCTTGAGCGATCCCGTCGGCTGCCGTCCCTCATCTTTGACCCACAGGCGGCGCAGCCCCACTTGCTCCGCGAGACCCGGAGCTGAGTACAGCGGCGTCCAGCCGACAGATGACAGCACGTTGCCAGCGATGAGTGAGCGCGCAGCCTCGGCGTCGACCGGCAAGAGCGGCAGATAGCGCCACATCGACCGCGACCCCGCCCAACCCTCTCCCGCAAGGTGCGCTGAGATCCGGTCATAGTCGTAGCGGACGTCGAGCGTGCCGTCGCTGCCATGATCCGGACACACGTATTCGACCTCGTGCGCTGCGTATGCCCTGCCGCAGATCGTGCACTCGAGGCCCAGCACGTGCTCCACGACCCCTCCGTCAGCCCGCTCCGCCGATGAGCAGCGTGAGGATCGCCTTTGCCGTGTGAAGCCGGTTTTCGGCCTCATCGTAGATGATCGAGTTCGGCCCATCCAGGATCTCGTCGGTGATCTCGTTGTTCCGGTCTGCAGGGAGGGCATGCATGATCTTGGTGTCGCGCTTGGCCAACGAGTAACGCTGGCGGTCGAGAATCCAGCCCTTGTTCCGCTCGAGGTTCTCTCGCACCGCCGCGCGAGAGGCCTCTGTGTCCTGGTACGGCTCCAGGGAGGCAAACCCACCCCAGTTCTTTGGAAAGATGATATCTGCAGACCTCATTGCCTCGTCCATGTCGTGGACGAAGGTGAGGCTGCCGCCCCCTCCCTGCGCACGCTGCTGCGCCCGGGCGACGATCGCATCCTGGAGCGGGAAACCGAGGGGATGAGCCACCACCACATCCATACCATATCGCGGGAACAACAGGACCTGCGATTGTGGCACGGAGAGCGGCTTTGCGTGGCTCGTTGCATAGGCCCAGCTGATCACGACCCGCAATCCCCGCAGATTGGCGCCAAAGTGCTCCTGCATCGTCATCAGGTCGGCTGCCGCCTGCAGCGGGTGATAGACGTCATCCTGCATCGAGACCAGCGGGATGTCTGCGTGGGCAGCGATCTCGTTCAGATACAGGTTGCCGGTACCGTAGAAGCAGTTGCGGATCGCGATCGCCTCCCCCATCCGCGACAGCACCTTGGCCGTATCCTTTGGCGTCTCGCCGTGCGAGAGCTGCATCTTGTCGGGTGTCAGATCGTGGGCGTGCCCACCCAGCTGCGTCATCGCCGCTTCCATCGAATTGCGCGTCCGCGTGGACTGCTCAAAGAAGATCATGAACAGGGTCTTGTTCTTGAGCAGATCCGTCGATCGCCCCATCGCCCGTAGCCGCTTCAGTTCGGACGAGACGTCGATCATTGCGTCGATTTCATCCGTCGTCCACTCGTCCAGTGCGATCAGATGCCGACCGCGCAGTCCCTCTCTCATACCTGTTGCTCCTCCAGTATGTAGGGCAAGAGTGCATAGAAGGCTGAGGCCTTGACCAAGTGAGCAATCGGCACCGCCTCGTTCGGGGCGTGCGCGTGTACCTCGTCGCCGGGGCCAAGACCGATACACGGGATGCCGTGCCGTCCACAGATCGCGACCCCGTTCGTAGAGAAGGTCCAGCGACCGACGCGAGGAGCCTCACCAAAGAGCGCCTGGTATGCCTTGCTTCCCCCCTTGACCAATGGATGGTCCGGCGCCGTCTTCCAGGTCGGGAAGTACTTCTCCTGACCATAGGCGGTGCCCCGATAGCTGCTCTTCTCATAGCGTGGGATGGTGATCGTGGTCTTCTCGTCGCAGATCGCGCGCAGTTCCTCCGTAGCACTGGCCTTCGTCTCACCCCAAGTGAGACGCCGATCCAGGTGTGCCACGCACTGATCGGGGATCGCGCACAGAGAAGGCGAATCCGACCGAACCATGGTCACGGCGACGCTGCCCTTGCCCAGAAAGGGGTCCTCGGCCAGGCGTCCGTTCAGATCACGCACGCGCAGTGCCGTCTCTGAGGCGCGGTAGACAGCGTTGTCGCCGCGCTCGGGTGCGGAGCCGTGGGCAGACACCCCGCTGAAGTGGAGCTCGAACTCCAGGCGGCCCCGCTGCCCGCGGTACAGGCCCAGGTTCGTGGGCTCGGTGATGATGGCGAACTCGGGGGTCAGGCCCTCTTCCTCGATCAGGTAGTTCCAGCACAGCCCATCACAGTCCTCCTCCATCACCGTGAAGGTGAAGTACAGGCTGTAGGCCCCATCGTAGCCCAGCTCACTGAGGATCCGGCCGGCCGTGACCATCGCCGCAGCGCCGCCCTTCTGGTCCACGCTGCCGCGCCCATAGACCTGCCCATCCCCAATCCGTCCGGAGAATGGCGCGTAGCTCCACTGTGTTGTGTCTCCCGTGTCAACGGTATCGATGTGCGCATCGATCGCCATGACGCGCGTGCCGCGCCCGATCCGCGCCACCAGGTTCCCCAGCCCATCCACTCGCACCTCGGCAAAGCCTGCCTGCTCGCACGCCCGCGCCAGGTGGCGCACCACATCCTGCTCCTGGCCACTCAGCGAGGGGATCTGCACGAGCTGCGACAGCGTGCGCGCTGTCTCCTCCGCCAGTGCCTCCGCTCGACTGCGGATCACGTCCCAGACTGCCATGCCCTCTCCTAGTATGCAGCGCGAAGCAACTGGCCATGCCCGCCAGGCGCCATCACGCCCCGGTCCGCATCGTACACGACCGTGCCGCGGATCAACGTCTTGCGCACGCGACCGCGCAGCTCCCTGCCCTCGAACGGCGTGACCTTCCCCTTTGAGTAGGAAGCTGCGCCATGCACAGTCCATGTGGCCCCTGGATCGACCAGCACCAGATCCGCGTCCTTGCCGGGAGCGATCGCGCCCTTCCGGTCGGCAAGACCATAGCGCCGTGCCGCCTCCTCCGAGATCACTTCGAGGAACCGCGACAGCCCAATCCGTCCCTCTAGATAGCCCTCGGAAAGCATGTAGGGCAGCAGCGTCCCCGTGCCCGGGATCCCCGAGTAATCGGTCCAGATTGAGCCGGTGGCCTTGCCCTCTCGTGGGCACGGGGCATGGTCCGATGCCACGAACGCCAGTGTGCCCCGCGCCAGGTGCTCCCACAGCTGCTCTCGATTGGGTGATGGCTTCACCGGTGGCGTCACCTTCAGCGGCGCGCCGACGCGGACAAAGTCCGCGAGGCTGAACTCGAGATAGTGCGGGGCGGTCTCCCCCGTGGCCCCACACTGCGCAATCACCTCCGCCGCGGCAGCCGTCCCCACGTGCACGATATGCAGGTCGGCTCCCGCCTCCTCCGCCAGGCGCGCGGCGGCAAGCACCGCCAGCACTTCGGCGGTCTCGGGACGCGATCGATAGTATTCCTCGGCAGTTCTGCCATGCCGCATGGCGTCCTCAGTGGCAGGACCTACATAGTCGTGGTCCTCGGCGTGCAGAAGCACCGGGCGCCCGACCTCGCGCGCCACCTGCAGCACCTGAGCAAACCCGTAGTGGTCGAGTCGCCGGAAGCTCTCCATAGCTGAGATAAAGTAGGTCTTGAAGCCGAGCACGTGCGGCGCCAGCGCCTCCATGTCGTGGAGCAATGCCCCTGCTAGCGACTGACCTGAGACGCCGCCAAAGAGCCCATAGTCCACTACCGCTTGGTGCTCGATCGCCGCCAGCTTTCGCCAGAGATTGGCCGCATTGGTCACTGGAGGGACCGACGTGCACGGCATGTCGATCACAGTCGTCACCCCCCCGCACGCCGCTGCGCACGTGCCCGTGCGAAAGTCCTCGCGCTCGGTGTACCCTGGGTCATTCATATGCACGTGCGGGTCGATCGCCCCGGGCAGCACGAGCAACCCGCGAGCGTCAATGATGTCGCTGTCGCCCTCGAGCTCAGCCCCCAGCTCCACGACCCGGCCCTTCTCTACTCGAATATCGAGTTGCAGGGGCGTGTCCTGTCCAGGGAGCGCGATTTGGCCGTTGCTGATGATCATACTACCCTCGTCTTGCACGCCACATCTTCTGAGCGCCTGCGGGGCAACCGCGACTCCGCGCCTACGTGCCGCCGTCAGCCCGACGACCGAATCATAGCGTGCATGCTCCCTTTTGTCAACAGTGCGACGCCGAGCCCAGGTTGACAGCTACGGCCTTTTGCACTACCATAGGGCCTACGCTACGCTTGTGAGATGGATTAAGTACGTCGGGGGCTGTGGTGCGCTGCAGCAAGGCTATTCCGCAGAGCAGGTGCTGGTGCTGAGGACGCCCTGCTCGACCGCGGGCTCACCCTGGGTGGCGGCGAGACATCTACTGCCTCCTCCGGTGTGGCATAGGGGACGGCAATGCAGTACGTCGAGTTGGGCGACACAGGACTGCGCGTTTCGCGGCTCTCCATTGGCACAGGTACGCATGGCTTTGGGGGACGCTCAGACCAGACGTCACTGGGCATCGAGGGACTCGCTGATCTGCTGCGCAAGGGGTACGAGCACGGCATCAACTTCTGGGACGCAGCGGACGGATATGGCTCGCACCCCCATCTCGCACAGGCACTGCGTTCGTTGCCTCGCGACGACATCGTCATTGCGACCAAGACCATGTCTCGATCAGGTCGCGAGGTGAGAGATGATGTCGACCGGTCTCTCCGCGAGCTCGGCACCGACGTGATCGACATCGTGCTGATGCACTACCTGACTCGCCCAGGGTGGACCCGGGACTACCGCAGTGCAATGGACGCACTGACCCGAGCCAAGGAGGCCGGCAAGGTCCGCGCGGTGGGCGTCTCGTGCCACGACCTGGAAGCCATGCGCGAGGCCAGCCAGTCCGAGTGGCTCGATGTCGCCCTCGTCCGCATCAACTTTGCCGGGACCAATATGGACGCTGCCCCAGAGCGGGTCGTGCCCGTGATTCGGCGCCTGTATGAAGCCGGCAAGGGAGTCTACGCGATGAAGGTGTTGGGCTGCGGGAGGCTGGCGGGAAGGGTCAGAGACTCCATCCAGTACGTTCTCGGGCTTGGCACCGTGCATGCCGTGACCATCGGTACGACCAGCGATTCGCAGCTCCTACAGAACGTGCGCATTGTGGACGAGCTTGCTCCTCAGCATCCGCTGCTGCCTCGCCCCGAGGCGGCGCGTGGAAACCGGGCAGAATGAGTTAGCAGGAGGGACTCTTTATGAATGAGACGCTAGAGACCATGTGGCGGCGCCGGAGTGTCCGCAAGTACAGGGGCGATCCCATCCCTGACGAGCATGTTCAACTGATCCTCGAGGCGGCGCGGCGTGCGCCGACCGGCGCGAACCGCCAGAATTGGCGCATGGTCGTCGTCACCGACCCAGCGCTGCGCCAGCGGACTGCCGAGGCCTGCAATGGACAGATGTGGATGGCCGACGCACCGCTGATCCTGTGCCTGGTCACACTGCCCGGAGAGGGCAAGGTGAACGGTGCCATCGTCCTCGACCATGCCATTCTCGCGGCGACGAGCCTGGGCTATGGCACCTGCTGGATCGGCGCGTACAGCGGCGAGAAGGTGAAGGCCGTGCTCA
>Ga0114922_10006362_pt1 | contig 10848 bp, 9 predicted proteins | sample AartaG_FD_100975 | JGI IMG/M metagenome (GOLD analysis project Ga0114922, IMG submission 100975) | Deep subsurface microbial communities from Aarhus Bay to uncover new lineages of life (NeLLi) - Aarhus_00045 metaG | ecosystem: Environmental > Aquatic > Marine > Oceanic > Sediment | place: Aarhus...
CCCGCTTACAGCTCGCTTTCCCAGTATTTTCGGCTATTTCGTAACAATATACAGCATTTTCCAGGGCCCTCTTCTGGCGATACTGGTGCTGGGTTTCCTCTGGCGAAGGGCAAATGGTAAAGGCGCGGTGGCAGGCCTGGCTCTCGGTATTACGACCAGCGGAACCCTGTTCTGGCTCCAGGATAAGGTTTTTACCTGCCCCGAACCCTATCTTTACATAGCCTGGTGGGCATTTCTGGTGGGCCTGGTGGCTACTGTAATCGTGAGCCTGGCGACCAGGCCGGAGCCGCCGGAGAAGATAAAGGGGCTGATTTACAGGAAATTCGGCTGAAGTGGACGGATTATCAGAATTAAAATTTGCCGTAAGCCTGCAAGATGAAATCCCTTGACCAGGGCATGGTTAGTTTATAATTTTTTTGGCTAAATAACTTGCAAAGTGATTTGATTTTAAACTCAAGAGGTGCTTAGTGGAACTGTCTGTGGGCAGGCTCGCTACTATCGATGTGATAATCGTCGCGGTGTACCTGGTGGGGATCACTGTTTTAGGCGTCTGGATCGGGCGGTTTATCAAGACTGACGAGGACTTTTTTCTCGGTGGGAGGAACCTTCCCTGGTGGGCCATCGGGATGTCCATGGTTGTTTCGGACATCGGAGCCCTGGAGCTTGTCGGTGTGGCCGGCATGGCATACACCTATGGGATCGCTGTGGCCAATTTCGACTGGATCGGCTGTATCCCGGCCATGGTCGTGGCTGCTTTCATTTTTATTCCATATTACTGGCGCGCCAAGGTGTTTACCGTGCCCGAGTTTCTGGGCCGCCGTTACAACCAGTTCGTACGCTCACTGGTGGCCCTGATCTGGGGAGTATTTTTTCTGTTCATGCTCGGTATTTTCTTCTACACAGCAGCCTTAACCATGAAAATCCTATGCGGCTGGCCGATGACTTTCTCGATAATCCTGATTGCCACTGCCGTGGGAATCTATACCTTTTTCGGCGGGCTCGCCGCCGTTGTGTTCCTGGACTCGATCCAGTGCGTGATACTTTTTATCGGCAGTTTCATCATACTTGGAATCGCGATGTTCAAGGTCGGCGGTTACAGCCAGCTGGTGGACACGGTTACCGCAATGGGGGATAAGGGCCAGCATTTCAACCTTCTCGTTCCCCCTGATACACCGACTCCATTTGGTTGGGCCTGCGTTCTTTTCGGCCTGACTTTCGTGCTTTCCCCCGCCTACTGGCTTGGTAACCAGGCTATAGTCCAGCGCAATCTCGCCGCCCGCAGCGAGTACGAGGCGAAAAAGAGCGTGCTCTGGGGCGGTTTCCTCAAGCTGTTCATCCCGATCATGCTGGTAGGGCCGGGTCTTGCCGGGGTGGCCCTGCATCCCGGACTGGAAAAAGGCGACGATATTTTCCCCACCCTGATCCATGACCTGCTTCCCCCCGGGCTTGTCGGGATCGTTTTCGCTGCGTTTCTCGCCGCTCTTATTTCAAGTGTGGATTCCTACCTCAACAGCGCAGCCACGCTCTGGACAAAAGATATTTACCAGCAATTCATAGATTATCGTAAAAAATACCGTTACAATATTTTTCTCGACCTGGTGCCTGGATTGCTTTTCTCGGCCATTGGATTTGTGGTCAGGCCTTTCACGAGCCGTTTCCCCAGTTATAAAGAATTTTTAATGAAAGAGAGAGACGAAAGGCATTATATGATCGTGGGCCGGGTGCTCACTTTGGTCTTTGTGGTTACCGGGGTTTTCCTTGCCCCGATTACCGAAAAGTTTCCGCATATCTTCGGCTACATGCAAACCATGCTCAGTATCTTCCAGGGTCCGCTGCTGTCCATTATCATCCTTGGGTTACTTTGGCGCAGGGCCAATGGCAAAGGAGCGATTGCCGGACTCTGTCTCGGGGTCGCCACCAGTTCGACCCTGTTCGCAATCCAGGATAAGCTTTTCACCGCCCCCGAACCCTTTCTCTACATTGCCTGGTGGGCTTTTCTGGTCGGCCTGGTAACCACTGTGGTGGTGAGTCTTCTTACAAAACCTGAGCCGCCGGAGAAAATCGAGGGGCTCATTTATTCATCTGTCCGTAAATCCAAAAGAAGTCAGGTAAATAATGAGAGATTGGCTGGCTGAACTTCTCAAACCGCTTGCAGAATGGCTGTTCGTTCTGGTGATGAGCGTTCCCCTGAGCGTGGTGCGCCTCATTTTTCTGGGTATCCTGGCGGCGCTGGCTATCTGGGCGCTCACCTTGCCTCCCCAGCGTCCCGAGCCGGTGGAGGGTAAGAAAGACTCGTGGCTGAGTGATCTGCGTTTTTTCGCGGTGGGATTGCTTTTGCTTCAGTCGATTTTTTACTTGATATTTTAACCAGGTGTACCCGGATCAGGCAGCAAAAGCGCACCGGTTGTGAGTGAGTTGATTTTTCATCTCGGATTCGCATTTTCGAGAATATTTCATCAGAACTGCACTCTTTCAAAAATGAGGGCGACGCGGTATTTTTAATAGGTTTCGCCCTCGAATTATATCCGAGGTTATTTCTACCGGGATAAGTTCCATTAATTCACGTTATATTCTTGCTATGTGCTTTTCCGAAATGAGAGTGCCGCTGTTGGATATTTCCCATACCTTGAAGAGATATTTCCCCTTTCCATTATTTATCGCGGTCTTAATCTGTAATCTTTCGCCTGATTCTTCATTATCCGCGCAAACCGGGAGCAACTTTGTCCAGCGCTTGTTCCTGGAACGCCTTTCGATAGAAATAGATCAACTGATCAGAGGTTTCAAGCACCTTCCATACGAGGAGTCGAATTCCCTGGAGCCGCTGGATCTCCAGTGGCGGGCGCTCGGGTTTATTCCTTTCGCGAGAGCCTGGGGAAAAAGTGTTTATCCGAATACGATTCCGGCTCAGGAGGAACGCGGTGCACCCCTGGAATCATTCGCAACGCCCGGCGAGAGCGAACCCGTGGTTTTCGGCCTGAGAGCGTTGGATGCCGGGATAAGCGGCCTGAAAGTGTCTGTTGGGGGTCTTGTAAATATCGACACAGTCGGATTCATTCCCCCTGACTCGATCGAGGTGGGGGTGGTCGAGTATTTCCGGGTGCGCTGGGGAGAGGGCTCGCACGCCAGGGCCTGGCGCTGGCATCCCACGCGGATCTGGCCCTGGAGGAAATACCCGGGCAGTCCCTTCTGCCGTCCCGACAGTTCGGGCGGCCTCTGGGTGAGGCCCAACTCAGCCCAGCATTTCTGGCTCACCGTGCGCACGCCCGCTGATGCCACGCCGGGTAATTATTCAGGAAGCGTGTTCGTGGAAAGCGACCAGGGTTATTATAGAATCCCTGTCTATTTCACCGTCCTGTCCGTTGGGCTCGGTTCCAGGGGATTGCCGCCGCATGGGGTAATTATCCCGGCTCCCCAGGATCTCTTTGCCTGCATGGACCTCACCTCGCATGAAATAAACTCAGTAGCTCGCTGGTATGATCCTGCCAATCTGCCTGCAAGAAGCGAAAAAGGTGAAATTTCTTTCGATTTCAGGCTGGAGGATGCCTTTATGGCGCGACTTGCCGATACCGGCATTCATGGGCCGCAGATCATTTTTGCCGGAAGTCCGCTAAGTCCTGTTTTCGATTCCACCCTGGCCCTGGTTGCCGGGGTGCACCCGGATTCGGCTGGGTTCGACATGCTCTACGTCCAGGCGGCCCAGGCTATCCTCGAGCATTCGAGAAAACAGGGGTGGCCGCGCCTGCTCTGGGGCATATTCGACAGGGTAGAAAGCGGTGGGCAGGAGCTGTCCGTGTTCCAATCCAGGGCTAAAGCCTTGCGCAGAGTGATGGGTAGCGGAGTGAGGATTCTCTCTCCGCTTATCAACAAGCCGGACAAGAGCATGTTGAAAGAATTGGCCCCGTTTGTGAATGTCTGGCTCTTAGGCAAAGAAGCCGAGATTACCGAACAGATAAGGGAAAAGGCCCTCTGGGGTTACACCGCTGTCACACAGAGACACTCAGGGGCAGAGGCCCGTTCCAGGGTCGGTTTGGTTCCCTGGCAGAAAGAAATGGACTCCCTAATTATCTGGGCTTATAACTGGCCCGGCGGCGGACATGCCTGGAATGATTTCGACTCGCCCCGAATGGACTGGATGCTATCCTACCGGGACATTGATGACCGCTACATACCGACCCCAGCCTGGGAGGGGGTCCGCGAGGGAATCGAGGACAGGCGCTACATTCTGACCCTGGAAAACCTTCTTGACACCCACCACGGAAGTTCCCTGGCGGCTGAGCAGGCGCGAACCTTTCTGGCCAGCCTTCGCGCGTTAATTGAAACCCCGGATAAGCTCCCGGAGGCAATCACCCTGCCCGCCGAATCTCCACCCTCGAACGACGACACGCCTTCAGGTCTTGCGCGAAAAGCAATTGCCGGCCATATTATCCGCCTTCTTGAAGGTTAGTGAAAACCCTCCGAATCAGAAGAATGATCCTGAAAAACTTATTTGCAAGTTCCAAACCGGATTATTCATAAATTAGTAAGATGTTATGTTTCCCCGGGGCCTGGGGGGCGGCGGGCGCATGAAATGCGCTCAGTTGCGTTTGCGCAACGGTCTGTGCGACATCAGTCGCACAGCCGCCGCCCCCTCCCTCGGTGGCTGATAAAAAGGTGAAAATAAGTAATTAGCCCTGTCAAGGTCTGGGTTTCATGAATAATCCGGGCTAAAAAGTCTATGGATTTATAGTTTCAAAACAGGGGATTAGGGATTTTTGTACAGCTAACCCATCAACTTCTTGCGGACTTGGGTTCTTGGGATTACAATATTAAATCATTTTGTATTTTTTCCATTCCGGAGGAATCAGTTTGTGGCTTACAGATTGGGAATCAGAGATATTGTCCATCTGAGTTTCATCTTGTTCATGCTCGTGATGGCGGGATTGCTTGCAGAGAGATACTACATTCAGGGTAAACGCGAGGTTCTGGAAGTTTCGCCCGAAAGTCTCGGCGAGGTGGAAAGCGAGACTGGCTGGTATGGTATCTACATGAAGGAAGAGAAAATCGGCTACTCGCGAACCACGGTGGCAAGGCAGGATACCCAGTTCATCTGTACCGACCATACCTATCTGGCGTTCAAGATGATCGGTCAAAACAAGTCGGTAAATACTTATACACGCGCCGTCACTGACAGCAAGCTTCGCCTGGTCTCTTTTATTTTCACCATAACAGGCGAGGACACCGATTTCGGCATTCGCGGCCGGGTGGACAGAGATGTAATGAACCTGAATATAACGGTTGCCGGAGAATCCAGAGGTGAAAGAATCCCGCTGGATAAGCCGCCGCAGTTGCCGAGCACTGTTCAACTCTTGCTTGCCAGCCGGGAACTTAAAGAAGGGGACAGCTTCAGCACCACTGTTTTCGACCCCTCTGCGATGAAAAACATCCAGCTCGAAATCGAGGTCCTCGGCCGGGAAACCATTCTTTATAATGGAGCGGAGACGCCGGTCTGGCACCTTCGCCAGAAAATGGGGGGCATGCAAGTAGACTCTTATATCGATGACCAGCACCGCCTGCTCGAGGAACGGAGCGAGATGGGCTACAGGCTGGTGCTTGAGGATGAACTTAAAGCACGCACAGGCAACTGGCCGGAGGAGGGCACAGACATCCAGAGACTTGTCGCAGTGGTGCCTGACCGACCCCTGCCAGAGGCGCGTAACATTGCTTCGATCAAGCTCGAGCTGACCGGCGTAGGCCAGGACACTTTCAGCCTTCGGGGAGGTTGCCAGAGCTACGAAGAGCGGATTATCGAAGTAGTTTCCCGCCTGCCGCTGCCAGAGCAGTTAGCGGATACCTTGCCATCTGTAATCAGGGATGTCTACACCTCGCCCGGTTCTTTCGTGCAGAGCGAGCATCCGCGGCTGCTTGCCCTGGCAGCCGAGGTAATAGACCTGGGAGCCGGCGATATGGAGAAAATCCGCTCTATCATGCGCTGGATGAACGAGAATATCGAAAAGAAGCCCACTTTCAGCATCCCCAATACTCTCGAGGTTCTGGAACGAAAAAGCGGGGACTGCAACGAGTTCGCTGTGCTGTTCTGTTCGCTGGCCCGCGCAGCCGGGATTCCGACCAGGATCGCCATGGGGCTGGTTTACGTGGAGGACGCATTTTATTACCACGCCTGGGACGAATGCTGGCTGGGTGATTGGGTGTCTGTGGATCCGATATTCGGCCAGTTCCCGGCAGATGCAACCCATCTCAGATTTCTGGCAGGCGACATGGACCGTCAGGTCGAAATTCTTCCCCTGGTGGGCAAGGTAGGGATCAAGGTGCTGGCTTACAGTACAGGCCCGGGAGAGGTGAGATGATACTCCTGGAGGGAGTAACCAAGAAATTCGGCTCTTTCACAGCAGTCGAGGATTTGAACCTGAAAGTCGAAGCCGGGGAGCTTTTCGGTTTCCTGGGTCCGAACGGGGCCGGTAAGACCACGACAATCAAGATGATCACCGGGCTCCTTCAGCCCACTTCAGGGCGCCTCAAAGTCGCCGGCTTTGACCTGAATGAGCACCCCGAGGAGGCCAAGCGGAGGCTGGGCTTTATCCCGGACCGTCCTTTCCTTTACGAAAAGCTCACTGCAGATGAATTCCTCGCCTTTATCGGCGGGTTATGGAGACTTCCGGATAAAACAGTTGCTATGCGTTCGGACAGGCTGCTCGAGCTTTTCGAGCTTGTTGACTGGCGGGATGAACTTATCGAGAGTTATTCCCACGGGATGCGGCAAAAACTGGTCTTCGCCGCTGCCCTGATTCACGAACCGGAGGTAATCGTGGTGGATGAGCCGATGGTGGGACTCGATCCGAAAAGCATCCGGCTGGTGAAAGACATTTTCAAGAGGTTCTGCGCCCGGGGCAAGACTGTTTTCATGTCCACGCACACTCTGGCGATTGCTGAGGAAACCTGCAGCCGCGTGGCGATTATCCAGGAGGGCCGGATCAGGGCGCAAGGAACCCTGGATGATCTGCGGCGCCTGAGCAAAACGACCCACACCCACCTTGAGCCGATCTTTCTCAAGCTCACTGAAGGGGAGAAGATAAAGGAAATCGACCTCTGGGGAGACGGCGGAGAGCAGTGAATAATTCGGCGGGATAAAGCCAATCAACAGGAATCTCAAAAGAGAAATTCAGCGCAAGCTGTGCACAAAGGAGGATACTTTCTCCAGGCTTTCTTGTTCGCTTTGGCCTGAGTTGTAGATATCGATCACCTTGCTGCCCACCACGGAGATCTCGGCCAGTTCTCTTACTGTCTGCACGTGCTCCCGGCTGCTGATCCCGAATCCGAGAGCAAGGGGAACTTTCACGTATTTTCTCACACTGGCCATAAAATCTTTCAGCCCTGCAATCCGGGATTCCCGCGCACCGGTGGTTCCTACCCTTGCCGTGCAATAGACAACCCCGCTGGCGTAGTGGCCGATCACTTTCATCCGCTCCTGGGTGCTGGACGGGCTCAGGATGTAAATCGGGTGGAGGTTGTGCGCCAGGCATAGATCGTGGTAAGGCTCGTTTTTCTCATCCGGCGGGATGTCCGGCACGATCAGGCCGGTAAGGCCCGCGGCTGAAGAATCCCGGCAGAAATTCTCGAGGCCGTAGTTGAAAGGGATGTTAATGTAGGTCATGAAAAGAAGGGGAATATCCGCCAGGCGTGAGGCCATTTTTTCGGCAAAGCGGAAACAGTCGGCCACCTTGATTCCATTGCGCAGGGCGTCGAGATTCGCCTTGAGAATAGTCGGGCCGTCGGCCAGCGGGTCGGTGAACGGTATCTGCAGCTCGATCAGGTCGGCCCCTGCCTCGGCCAGGGAGAGGATGATTTTCTCTGAGGCGGGAAGGTTGGGATAGCCGATCACAATATGCGCCATCACCCCGTGCCGGTTATTCTGTTTCAGTTGGGAAAGCTTTCGATCTATTTTATTGGTCACCATAGCCTTCCTTCACCTTGGCTTTCAGAAACTCCAGCCAGGCCTTGTCTTTCAGCGCCTCGGCAACGATAAAAATATCCTTGTCCCCCCGGCCTGAGAGGTTGATCACGATTATCTGGTCGCTGCGCATTCCGGGGGAGCGTTTAACAGCCTCGGCCACGGCGTGCGCGCTTTCCAGAGCCGGGATGAGCCCCTCTGTTTTCAGTAGAAGTTCGAGAGCTTCCAGGGTTTCCTGGTCGGTGGCGTGGGTATATTCAATCCTGCCGAGATCGTGGAGCCAGGCGTGCTCCGGCCCGATACCCGCGTAATCCAACCCAGCAGCCACGCTGTGGGTGGTCAGGGTCTGGCCGTCGTCATCCTGCAGGAAATACGACTTATAGCCCTCCACAATGCCTTTCTTCCCGCCCTGGAAACGGGCCGAGTGTTTGCCGCTTTCGATGCCCAGTCCTGCTGCTTCCACTCCCACCATCTCGATCCCCTCATCCCCGAGGAACGGATAGAACATACCCAGAGCATTGCTGCCTCCTCCCACGCAGGCGATCAGGCAATCCGGCAGCCTGCCTTCCTCCTCCATGATCTGATCCCTGATCTCGCGGCCGATCACGCTCTGGAAATCCCGGACGATTGTGGGGTAGGGGTGGGCGCTTACCACAGAGCCCACGAGAAGGTGGGTGGTTTCTAGATTTTCGATCCAGTTCTTGATACTCTCATTCACCGCGTCTTTCAAAGTGCGGGTGCCGTAAAGCACCGGGGTAACCTTAGCGCCCAGCTGCTCCATCCAGAAAACATTAGGCCGCTGCCGTTCCATGTCCAGATCGCCCATGAATATTTCGCACTCGAAGCCGAAGCGGGCGGCCACTGTGGCTGTAGCCAGGCCGTGCTGCCCGGCTCCGGTCTCCGCGATCAGGCGTTCCTTGCCCATTCTGCGAGCCAGCAGCGCCTGGCCGATCGCGTTGTTTATCTTGTGCGAACCGGTCTGGCCCAGGCCCTCCTGCTTGAGGTAAATCCTCGCCCCGTCCAGCTTGCGGGTCAGGTTCTCGGCGAAATACAACGGCGTAGGCCGGCCGGAATAGGTGGCGAGCAGCTTCTCGAATTCAGCGACAAATGAGCTGTCCTGTTGTGCCTCACGATAGGCTTTTTCCAGCGCCTCGAGCGCAGGGATCAGCATCTCAGGCGCGTAACGGCCGCCGTAGGGCCCGAAATGCCCGGCAGACTCGAAACTGTCCACAATGTATCTTTTCATTTATTCTGGTACTCCGGGTAAAAATTAAACTGAAATATAGAAAATACGAGGCACCAAGTCAAAACAAACCTGGATGATGTTGTTCCGGTTATAAACTATTTCTCTCAACCATCTGGCCAAAGGGCCGATTAAAGAAATAAAGTCTTTAACAGAGGAGATTGTGTATCTGTTCACAGCCCGCAATGGATTCCGGGCAATGAGGCATGGAGGCCGCTATGCTGCTATCTGCGTTGAACTATCTATCCGACCCGCTTTTTTTCGCCGGGTTCAGTATCGTGGTGGGGGTAGCCTATGTATTTATCTGGGTGATATCTCTGAAAGAGCTGGGAAAGGGTGACCGAACTGCTGGCCAGCATACTGGCATAAGAGTTGAACTTGCCGCAGAAAGATGGTTTAACCACTGGAGACGTGCTAATGGACGCAGGACAATACGGGTGAAAGTGGCCAATACCGCGAAATCTGCCAACAGCAGAAGGGCCCGGGTTGCCAGGGCTAACACCAGGGCCGCCTGATAGATAGACGGGATAAAGGCTTGAGTTAGTCAAAAAACCCGTTTTGCTCCATGATTGAGCAAAGCGGGTTTTTTAGTTCTTGACACCCTTCTTTTGGAGCGACTATTATCCATTGAAATAGTAAAATCTAGGATTATTGGGTTAGATAGATATTTTTTCTGTATAAAATTGTCATGATTCATAAAAAGAGGTATCAATGTCTAACGAAGAAACAAAAAAATGTCCATTTTGTGCTGAGACAATTAAAAAAGAAGCTATAGTATGTAGATATTGTGGAATAGAATTGACGACTGGTAAACCAGTTTCAAATAAATCTACAACAAAGGAACCAGAACTTACTGAGGTTAAAGCGCGAAGTGGGGTAGCCAATGGAGTTAAGTTGGGTTGCGGTATGTTTATTATATTACCGATTTTAATAATAGTTTTTTGTCTTTTTATTTTTCTATTTTTGATCTGTCCCTCTGTATCTAACTTGACTGAGACACCTTACCCGTCTTCTTCTCCCAGTCAATCGCAAACAAAAAATGCTTTATCACCAAAGAAGTCCTCGGCTAGGTACGAGTCTATTGACATTCCAAAGATCGCTGGAAAAAGCCAATCAGTCGTAGAAAAACTGCTTGGCAAGCCAACATACTGTGAAAAGTCGAAATATGGTGTAAAGTGCTACTACTCCAAAGGAGATACAGAGATCATATTTATTAAAGGAAAAGCTGACTGGATTACAGTCAATGAAATGGGAGATGTAAAATATAACAAAAAAAGTCTTGCTCTTCTAGGTCTGCCTGTAAAGAATCCATCATTTAGCAATAAACATGTAATGCGTTGGAATAACTTGCAGGGGCTGCATGAAGTGTATCTTTTTCCAGCGGGCAATAAGATTTTTTACGCCTATATTAAAGTTAAAACGAAATAGAAAGTTAGAACTACCATCTTAGTAGATAGGGTTCTTTCGCGCAGGCGAGCAACACTGGAGCGTGTTTTTCCCTGGGCAGACAACGCAGGTTATTAAAAGTCGCCAACTCTGGCGAGTTGCGGCACCGAAACGCTTTTTGCCTACTTTTGTGCATGAACAAAAGTAGGAATCAAAAACAGGCTGAGGATGACTAACAGAAAAGACATTAGCCCGCTTTCTTTGTTTTTTTACC
>Ga0114922_10006363_pt1 | contig 10848 bp, 10 predicted proteins | sample AartaG_FD_100975 | JGI IMG/M metagenome (GOLD analysis project Ga0114922, IMG submission 100975) | Deep subsurface microbial communities from Aarhus Bay to uncover new lineages of life (NeLLi) - Aarhus_00045 metaG | ecosystem: Environmental > Aquatic > Marine > Oceanic > Sediment | place...
CTCCTTGCCGCCAAGATATTTGTAGAGGGGCACCTCGGCCGCCACAGCCGCCGCCCGCGCCACGGCCATCGACACGCCGAGTATCGCGTTCGCGCCGAGCTTGCCCTTGTTGGGCGTGCCGTCCAGCTCGATCATCAGCCGGTCAATCTCGCCCTGCCGGCTGGGGTCCATGCCGATCAGCTTCGCCGCGATGACCTCGTTGACGTTCCTGACGGCCTTGAGGACGCCCTTGCCGCCGTAACGGCTCTTGTCGCCGTCGCGCAGCTCGACGGCCTCGTTCTCGCCCGTCGATGCGCCGGACGGCACCGACGCCGAAACGCTGATGCCGTTGTCCAGCTTGCAGGACACCCGGACGGTGGGGTTGCCCCGTGAGTCCAGGATTTCCATCGCACACACAGCCGAGATTGTCGCCTTCATGTTGTCTCCCTGTCTGGTGCTGTTCGAGTTACTCCCGCAACGCGGCCTTCAGCCGGCGGCCAGGCGGCGTTTGCACTCGTCGAGGATGTCGGCCGTGCGGCTGGCGCCCACGCGGGTGACGCCGAGGGCCCGGACCTCGAGCAGCTTGTCGAGGTCGCGTACGCCGCCTGCCGCCTTCACCTGCACGGCGGCCGGCGAATGGGCCCGCATCAGCTTGAGGTCTTCAATGGTCGCCCCGCCCGAGCCGTAGCCGGTGGAGGTCTTGACCCAGTCGGCGCCCAGCTCGCCGCAGATTTCGCAGAGGGCGATCTTGTGCTCGTCGGCGAGGTAGCAGTTCTCGAAGATGACCTTGACCTTCCGGCCGGCGTCGTGGGCGGCGTCGATGACGCCCTTGAGGTCGGCGCGGACGTAGGCCCAGTCGCGGCTCAGGACCTTGCTGATGTTCACGACCGTGTCGAGTTCCTGCCCGCCGTCGGCGATGGCGCGGGCGGCCTCGGCGAGCTTGACGGCCGAGGTGTGCCCGCCGTGGGGGAAGCCGATCGTCGTGCTGGCCTTGACCGTGCTGCCTTCGAGCATCTCGGCGCAGCGCTTGAGGTAGAAGGGCATGATGCAGACGCTGGCAACGTCGTATTCGAGTGCGAGGCGGCAGCCGGCCTCCAGCTCGTCGGCCGCAAGGGCCGGGTTCAGCAGCGAGTGATCGATCATCTTGGCGACGTCGCCGTACGTATAGTCCATGGCCCGCCTCTCCCGGTGACTGAGCGGCCGTGCGTCGGCAGCTTCGCCCGGGAGGTTAACGTCTGCGGGGCCTCGGGACAAGTCCCTGTGCCCGGCCGGCGGGGAGAGCCCTCTCGGCCGCGCGCGGCAGCACGGACGGCGCGCCCGGCACAGCGGCCGGCGGGTCGTTGGCGACCTCCACGATGATCGCACGGTTGATGATCGTCGTGCCGGTGGCGCGGACGGCGTAGCTGTCCCCGGCGATGTTGGGGTGGATGGTCTTGCTCTCGGCCTTGCCGTCGGCGAACCATGAGTGCGTTATCTTGACCGAGCCGGCCGACAGCGGCGGCTCGGGGCGGGTACAGTGGGCGTAGATGCGGTAGGTGTTGAGCGTGCAGCGGTTGCCCCGCTTGAGCGTGAACTTGACGTAGCACTCGTCGGCCGGGGCGGCGAGGTTGATGTCCGTCGAGCGCGTCCTGCGCCAGTGGGTGCCGTACTCGAACGGCTCCTTCCAGGCGTAGATCCACTTCCCGGCCGCTCCCGCCTTGTAGAGGATCTGTGCCCGCCCGGTGGGGGTGCCGAAGCCGGCGCTGAAGTCGCCCATGACGGTCATGGAGTTGATCTTCCAGCCGGCGGGCGCGGGGACCTTCACGACGGCGTAGCCCAGACCGCTGGCGCCGGTGCTGAGGTGGCTGGTGAAGTCGGGGCTGTAGAAGAGGTTGTACAGCTCGTCGAAGTATCGGGTGTAGCCGCTGCTGTCGGCCATGTCGGCCATCATCCAGAAGACCGCATGCTGGGGCTTCATGGTGAACTTGAAGCGGTTGACGCCGGACTTGATCGCCGGCAGGGGCACGGGGGTCATGAACAGCCAGTTGGTCAGCTTGAGGTCGGCCAGGCTCGCGTCGGCGGGGTCGTCGGCCAGCAGGCGGACCTTGATGAGGTACCCGTAGGTGCCCTCGACCTGGTTGGTGATGTCGAGCTTGAGGCGCCGGGTGCCGGTCTGGCTGTTGGTCCAGACGGTCTGCCAGGTCAGCCCGTTGTTCACGGACAGGGCGATGGAGTTGGTCTGGCCGGCGCTCTTTCGGTGGAACTCGGCCTCGATGATGGCGCCGCCGTAGGAGTCGCCGTCGAGGTCGCACCGCCCGGGCTTGCCGACGATCAGGTAGGGGCTCTGGACGCGGAAGGTTACGTGGCATTCGCCCGGTCCGGCGGGGTGGACCTTGCCGCCCTGGAGGAGGTAGTTGGTCCCCTCGTAGAGCCCGTCGTCAAAGTTGTTCTGGTGGGCGGTCCAGTCCGGCTCGTAGCTCAGCAGTCCGTTGACGTAGTGGTTCTTGCGGTTGCGGAGGTCGTAGGGGCCCTTGGTCATGTCATAGAACCCGCCGGCCTCGTACCACGCGGCCGGTGAGTAGAACCGCCCGGTCTTGCTCCAGTATCGGGTCAGCCGCTCGCCCCGGCGAAGGTCCATGTGGACCGTGTGGCCCCGGGCCCGCAGCGAGGCATACACCTGGCCCTGGTAGGGCTTGTAGAACACGTCGGAGACGTATTGCATGCTCCCCCAGGGGATGAACTTCCCGCCCAGGTGGTCCCACTGGAAGTACGGGTCCGACGGCCGCTGCTGCTGCATGATGTGCTTTTCGGAGTCCTGGCGGACGACGGAGACCGGCAGGATCGGGTAGGGCGCCACGTCGCTGCGGTAATACGAGGCGCAGTCGTATTCGGGGTCTAACACGTGCCAGCCGCCGTCGTAGAACATCTCCATCACGACGTGCCCAGGCAGGGAGTAGGCGCGGGCCTTTATTCCCGCCTCCTCGCACATGGCCGCGAGGCTGTGGGGGGCCTGGAAGCAGATGGTCGATCCGTGCACGTTGAACCGGAGGATCGGGTCGAGCACGAAGCCCAGCTCCTTGGTGGACTCGGTGTGATCCCTGGCCCACCAGAAGAAGAACGGCCTGCGGGCGATGTATGCCCAGAGTGCGATGGCCTTTTCCTCGTCGGTCGTGCAGCCGGCGATGACTGAGGCGACGAGGGACTTGACGTCGTGGGCGTCGGGCTCGCCGACCTTGGCGATCTTGATGTTGCGCGCCGCCAGCGGCGAGGCGACCAAGCCGATCGCCAGCGCCAGGAGAAGCGCCTTCGTGGCTTTGGTTTTCATGGCTGGGCCTCCTCACCGGCGTCGCCGGCGTCCTGACAGGATCGTTGCCACGGCCCCAACGGCCAGCAGCGCCGCGGTCGCCGGCTCGGGCACCAGGCCGCCCGGCAGCGGGGCGTAGTTGTTCGACCAGATGACGTAATCGAGCCCGTCGGTGTCCTTGGTGTCGTTGAAGTCAGCTTCTCGCCAGATGGTGTCGGACAGCCCAAAGTTGTTGGACCAGACGACGTAATCCAGCCCGTCCACATAGCCGTCCACGTTGGCGTCGCCGGGGGCGGGGAGGGCGACCGACAGGGTGTAGTCGCCGCTCTGGGCGTGGTCGCCCTGGAACAGGACGTCGGCGTAGCCGGTCACGGCCAGGTGCAACTGCCCGTCGCCGGGCACCGTGCCGGAGATGTTGGACAGGAGGCCGGCGCCGCCGTCGTCGTCGTATTCGATCAGCACGCCGCTGTTGTCAAACCGGCCCAGCAGCGCGTCGAACGTGCCGGCGGTGACGGTGGCCTCGAAGTGCTCGCCCGCCGCCAGCGAGGTGAACGTCATGAAGTCCATCACGTCGTCAAGGGTGCTGGGCGTGTTGTCGATGATCGCGTTGAAGTAGTCGCTGCCGCCGTAGCCGGTGATGGTCCCGACGGTGTAAACGCTGCCGGCGACCAGACTGGCGGAGACGTCGTGGCTGCCGATCTGCACGTCGCCGGAGTCGAAGACGGTCACCGACAGGTCGAACGGCCCGGACTCCAGGTGCGGCGTGCCCCAGTCGTCGTCGTTGCCGTCCATGGGGTCCATGTCGGGGTATCCGCTGATCTTCAGGCGGATCGTGCCGTCGGAATTGACCGTTACCTGCTGCAGTGCGCTGGCGAGCCCGTCGCCCAGCGGGCTGCTGTCGTCGTCCACCTCGATAAGCAACCCCCCGGCGGTGAAGGCGGCCAGCGTGGTGTCGGGCCCCGACCCGGCCACGCCCGCGGTGATCGTGTCGCTCACGGCCGTCACGCCGGGGGCGAGGATGGCGCGTGACGCAAAGTCGTCGTTGGGCTCGAAGCTGCCCACCGCCTGGCCGGCGGCCAGTCCCACCGCCGCCAGGATAAGCGCTGCTCTAGCAATTCTCATGGTGCGGCTCCTCTCCTGTTGCCGCCTGCCCATGACAGGCGGCCTGATGCGGGCATTCGGCAGTCTGCGCTCCCATGCAGTCCAGCCAGGGGTCGGAATCAGGGAGAGCCGATTTCAGCGAATTCCCCGGCGGCGCTATCGACCTCCCACTAAGTCGCGGTACCGGTCCGGACGGGTGTGGCACGTGCCGTACCTCCGGGTGGGCCAGAATACCGAAGCGTCCCACCGAAGCCCCGAACTCAATGCGACACATCGTCCCACGGCGGCAATGGCTCAATTCCTCAGGCAAGCACCCGGGCGAGTCTTTGCCACCGCTCCGGCAACAGGCCGACTCAGTAACTTCCACTCAACGCAGTGATTGTAACCGAGTGTCGCTTTTAGGGCAAGGGTAAAGCTCCGGCGATCAGCGGCTTATCGGCAGGGGCGGCGCCGCGGGCGCCCCCTCAGCCGGGGATGTGGGTCCGCAGGCTGTCGCGAGGGCTGGGCCCTCGACCCAACCGGGCCTGCTCGTAGAGCAGCCAGATCAGCGTGCCGGCCCAGATGACCAGGGCAAGGGACACCACCAGTGACATGAAGGTCCAGCCGGTGTGAGGGTACGGCAGCGGCCTGGACGTGGGGCCGCCCACAGGCCAGGACGGAGCGTTGGCGCTCAGGCCCGCCCACGCCGTCACCAGGACGGAGACCATCGCCTGGCAGGTGGCCGACATCCAAGGCCAGGAGACGCTCCACCGCTGCCGGCTGGCGCCCAGTATGAGCACCAGCGAGAGCACCAGCCACAGCAGCCCGATCGTGTCCCAGATAGCCGCGGCGTCGATGAAGGCCCCGTACAGGGCCCTCGTGGCGACGGGCAGGCTCCCAAGGGCGAGCCGGCCCAGGTAGGCGGACCTGGCTAGCTGGTTGACCAGGTGGCGTGAAGTGCCGATGGCCAGAGTCCAGATGAGGTAGGCCACGCCGACGAAGGAGATTACCAGGCCCACGTCGGTGCGGGTTGTGCGTCGCACGCGTCCCAGCATGCCGGCATTAGAGCAGGCGTTCGCCGCCGGGTCAAAGTTTCTTCGCCCCCGGCCGACAGGCTTCAGCTTGGGCGGAAAAATCGCTTGCAGCGGGGCCGGCGGCATCTATAATTCACGCGCTGAGTCGGAACTTGCATGGGCAGCATGGACTGCTCGCAATCGGAGCGGCGGGGCGGACGTCCCGTCGACGCGCGATGAGCACTCCGCAGTGGCTTATTGTGGTGTTCCTGGCCGTCGTTGCTGCGCTGCTCGCGGCGAACCTGTTCTTCACACCCGAGCCGGCTGAGGCTCAGACAGGCTCGCGCGGCGCGACAGGCCCGTCGGAGCTGTTTGCCGTTGCCGGGCAGCTCGCCAAGGACACCTATGGCCTTTATCTTGTGGACCGGAGAAATGGTACAATATGCGTGTATCAATTCTCGGGCGATCAACGTAAGGTGCCCAAGCTTAGGTTTGTGGCGGCGCGGACGTTCATTTACGATAGGCAGTTGGACTCATACAATACCGAGCCTCCGCCCAAGGACATGGCGAAGCTGGTCGCCGAGGCGCGCCGCCTGACAAAGGTGGCGCCTGAGCCGTAAGGCGCGGACCCGGAGCGGCACCGCCCGCCCGAGACGCGCCGTGGGAGCATTGAACGATGGCAAAGATGTATTACAGCGACGAAGAGGCCGCCGAGAGGCTGGGCGTCAGCCCGGATGAGCTGGCCCGAATGGTCGAGCAGGGCACGCTGAAGGTTTACGCCGACGCCGCGCGCAGCGTGTACCGGGTTGACGAGGTGGACGCCCTGGCCGGGCCCGAGGAGCTCGAGCTGACCCCCGCCGACGAGGGCGAGCCGGTTACCCTCTCCGAGGCCGACAAGCCCGCCACCCCGGGTAAGGCTGACACGGTCATCACTTCCGAGGGAATCAGCATCTTCGAGGACGAGGACCTGGAGATCGAGTCGGCCGACCCCATGGCCAAGACCACCATCGCCCCCAGCGTGGAGGACCAGATCTCGCTGGAGGGCGTGGGCAGCGGCTCGGGCCTGCTGGACCTGACGCGCGAGAGCGACGACACGTCGCTGGGCGCCGAGGTGCTCGACCACATCGACTCCGAGGCGGCCATCTCAAGCAGCGCCTCGATGGAAGTCCCCGCCGAGGAGCCCTACGCCGAGGCGGAGCCCGCTATCGAGGTGTCGGCCGCGATCGAGGCGATCGACCCCGCCAGCGGGGCATTCGCCGGACTGATCGTCGCGGCGGTGCTGATAATGCTGGTCACCAGCGCGGTGGCAATGGCCGCCATGACCGGCGCCGTGCCCTCATACGTGCCGGGGCTCCAGGAAAACATCGCGGTCTTCCTGGTTGCATCGGTGGTGGTCGGGATCATCCTGGCCGTGGCGGGGTTCTTCATCGGCAAGGCCGTCGCCACCCGCGCCGAGGCGCTCCAGCGAAGCGGCGTCTAGGGACGCGGCGCGGGCCCAAACGCCCCGCCGGCCTCAGGGCGGGGGAGGTGCCGACCGGAAACGGATTGTGCCTGGGATCATGGAAAGGACGGATTGAGATGAGCGGCAGGCGGACGATCATTGCGGCGCTGGCGGGGCTGGCACTGGCCACGGCCGGCGGGTGCATCTCACAGGAAAAGTACAACGAGGCCCTGAAGGCCCAGAGACTGGCCCGGCAGGAGCTACTCGCGTCCCAGACGGCCTTGCAGAAGGCCGGCGAGGAGAACACGACCCTCCGCGCCGACCTGGCCAGGGCCCAGCTGGACCTGACGGACAAGGGCGACCGCATCACCGATCTGGAGAGGGACGCCCTCGACCTGACCGTCAAGTTCAACCAGCTCAAGACCCTCTACGACAAGCTGGCCAGCAAGCCGCCGCCCAAGGCCGGCGCGATCAGCATCCTCCCCAGGCCGCTGGATGTTGCCCTGACCGCCCTGGGGGAGGCGAACCCCGAGCTGATGGAATACCTGCCCAAGTACGGCATGGTAAAGCTCAAAGCCGACCTGACGTTCGACAAGGGCTCGGCCACGGTGAAGGCCTCGGCCGTGGACGTGCTCAAGAAGCTGGCCGAAATCGTCAACCGGGACGAGGCGAAGATCTTCCACGTGTACGTCGCCGGGCACACCGACGACATCCCGCTGAAGAAGAAAGCCACCATCGATGCCCACGGCACCAACTGGGGTCTGTCGCTGCACCGCGCCGGGGCGGTGGTGAAGGTGCTGGCCGTGGCGGGCGTCGGGCAGAAGCGGATGGGCGCCATGGGATTCAGCAAGTACTACCCCGTCGCCCCCAACGCACCCGGCAACAAGGGCAATCCACTCAACCGCCGGGTGGAGATCTGGATCGTCCCGCCGGACAGGTTCCTCACCGCCGACGGCGCCGCGGCGCCGGAGCCGGAACCGGAGAAGTAGCTTCCGCCTGGGTTACTCCCGGCCCCGATGCCGGCGGAGAGGTGCGTCAACTGACTCCGCTCGGCGCCGGGGCCGGTTTCTTTCCTTTCTAGCCGACGGGATGTTATGGGGTCTGCCCCGGCCGGTGACAGGCGCGGGCCCCCAGGGACAGGAGCAGGTCATGGATCGCAACGAGATGGTCGAAGGCATCATGCGGCACGCCGGCATCAGCAAGGCCAACGTGGCGCGGTTCTATGACGGGCTGGTCGAGCTGGCCAGGAGAGAGCTGCTCAAGAACAAGCAGTTCGTCCTACCGGGGCTGGGGGCGCTGCGCGTCCGGCGGCGGTCGGCGCGCATGGCGCGCAACCCGCGGACGGGCGAGGCCATACACGTCCCGGCCAAGAAGGTGGTCACATTCCGCGGTTACTCGGCGCTGAACGAGATGCTCAACGGCCCCAAGGCCCCGACCAAGACCGCGCCGTCCGAGCCCACCGCAGAGCTGCCGCTGGAGAGCGATTCGCAATAGCCGCTCAGCCGCCTACCGCCAGAGGAAGCTCACGGCCAGGCCCATCAGGATGACGGCCCCGACGATCTCCGCCGGCCTGCCCAGCGCCCGCCCGAGGCGCTTGCCCATCGCCACGCCGGCAAGGGCCATCAGCCCCGCCACCACGCCGATGACCAGGCTGCGCACGAAGATGGCGCCCCCGGCGATCCCCAGCGACACGCCGGCCAGGAGGGCGTCGATGCTCGTCGCCACCGACAGGCCCAACAGCGACCAGCCGCGGGTCGGGTCGAGCTGCTTGCCGCGCAGCTCCTTGCCGATGAGGTGCTCGGCCCGCTCGGCGACGGCGCCGGGACTCGACCGCAGGGCCTCGTAGAGCATCTTGGCGCCGACGGCGAAGAGCAGCGCCGCGGCCGCGTACGTGCCGACCGCCTCCAGCACGCCCGCCAGCGCCTTGCCCGCCCACCAGCCGAGGATCGGCATCAGGAACTGGAACAGGCCCATGTGCCAGGCCAGGCGGAATCTCTGCCTCGGCCCGTGCCAGCGCACGCCGATGGCCATGGACACGCTCATCGCGTCCATGCCCAGCCCCACCGCCAGCAGCAGTGTCGTGAATAGGAACATGGCTCGCGCCGGCCCGGCGCGCCGGCGGGGACATTCTGCGCGAAGCCGCGCCGCATATCAAACTCACCCGCGTGGCCCGCTCGGCCTTGACAGCCTCGCCGTTTTCGATAACCCTTCCGGCAGAGGAGAGAAGTCATGAACACCAATGACATCCGCGAGCACCTGCTCTCGAACGCGCCCTGGGTGGACCGCAGCAAGACCGTTGACACGGTCAAGGCCGGCGACGCGACGCGAGAGGTCAGGACGGTCGGCGTGGGCTGGATCGCCTCGATCGGCAACCTCCGCAAGGCCGTCGATCTCGGCTGCGAGCTGTTCATCACCCACGAGCCGACCTACTGGCACCACTACGACCCGCCGGACGACCCCATCCGCGCGGTCGAGCCCGGGCTGACCAAGAGGAAGTTCCTCGAAGAGACCGGCCTGGTCGTTTACCGCTGCCACGACGTCTGGGACAGTTGGCCCGAGATCGGCATCGGCGGCTCGTGGGTCGAGTGGCTGGGACTGGCCGACGGGGCGGTAAAGGGCGACGACCCCTGGCACACCCTCTGCAAGATCAAGCCCGTCACGCTGCGCGAGTTCGCCCGCCGAATGGCCGAAAAGATCGCGCCGCTGGGCGAGGACAGCGTCTCGGTCATCGGCGATCCCGAGCGGATCGTCTCGCGACCGGCCGTGGGCGTCGGGTACGGCGGGCCCGACAAGGACATGGTGGACCTCGGCGCCGACGTGCTCGTCGTCTGCTACGACGGGGCGACATACTGGCAGGTTCGCGAACGGCTGGCCGAGCTGGGGGCCGCCGTCATCTGCGTCGAGCACGGCACGAGCGAGTCGCCCGGCATGATCAACCTGGCGAAGTACCTCCACGAGACCTTCCTCGAGCTGACCACGCACTACCTGGACGAGCACCCGGAGACGTGGACGGTGATGTCGAAGGCCAGAGCGGCCGCCGACGCAGGGAGCGACAGATGAGCGAGAAGCTGACCGGCAGCGTCGTCGGCGCGGGCGGCGGCGGCAGGCTGAGCATGAGCGCCCTGGCGAAGTCCGACCGCTTCGAGCTTCTCGCGGCCGCCGACATCGACGCCGACGCGTGCAAGGCGGTCGCCGAGGAGTTCCCGCGCATCCGGACCTTCGCCGGCCACGAGGAGATGTTCGCCGCCTGCCCCACGGACGTCGTGTGCGTGAGCACCTGGCCGCCCTCGCACGAGCAGATCACGCTGGACGCGCTGGCCGGCGACCTGAAGGGCATCCTGGTGGAAAAGCCCCTCGGCCACACCGCCGCTTCGGGCCGCCGCCTGCTCGACGCGATCAAGGCCCGCCGGCTGCCCATGGCCGTCCCGCACGGGCTGCTCGCCAAGCAGACGCCCCTCGAAATCATCGCACGCGTCCGCGACGGGCAGATCGGCGACCTGAAGCTCATGGAGATACAGTGCACCAGGTGGGACATCATCAACGCCGGCATCCACTGGCTGAACTTCTTCGTCAACCTCACGGGCAACGAGCCGATGGAGTTCGTGCTGGCGATCTGCGAGGCGAGCACGCGGACGTATCGCGACGGCATGCAGGTCGAGACAACGGCCGTCACCTACGCCCAGACGCGCAGCGGCATCCGCGTGGTCATGAACACCGGCGACGACGTGAACGTCAACCGGGAGGGCAAGAACACGCTCTTCCGCATCGTCGGCACGGCCGGGGTGATCGAATCGTGGGGGTGGGAGAACGGCTATCTGATCGTCAGTCGCGACCACCCGGGCGGGGAGGTCGTCACGCCGGAGGAGTTCGCGGTCACCGGCCACCAGCGCCACCTCGAGGCCATGGCCGCGATGATCGACTCCGGCCGGGGCGACTATCACGTGCCGGACACGTCGCTGGCGGCGCTGGAAATATGCGAGGGGGCGTACATCTCCAGCCGACACCGCTGCAAGGTGACCTTCCCCGTGGACGAATTCACCCCTCCGCCCGAG